>WNGJ01006268.1_pt1 | contig 28745 bp, 28 predicted proteins | sample 5400611 | NCBI WGS metagenome assembly WNGJ01 (sample SAMN13153375, study PRJNA577476) | soil metagenome | isolation source: 40 cm soil or saprolite under Garry oak tree replicate 1 | place: USA:California | collected 2016-06-15
GTGAAATCGATCGCGGTCAAATTCACACCGGGCTGGACCTCGATAGCAGCCGCTTCCTGAATGTCGAGGACACCTGGGTAGTACGTCAATTCGTAACTTTCCTGGACAGCGTTGGGGCTTCCCCGGTCGAAGTTTAACGGGATTAGCCCGGCTGAGCGGGCAGTCAGGTAATAGCGTCCGGGCGCAACCCAATACAAGCGATACTCTCCGCGATCGTTGGTAGTAGTTGAACCCACGTTCCGCAAAGTCCTGTGACCAAAGGCATTGTACGTCGCTCGAAAGAGCTGGATTTGCAGGCCAACCGCCGGGCCGCCCGTGTCATTGCGGATACTGCCATTCACGTAGCCGGCGGGCGTCAACCCGATAACGACATTTTTCACACTCTGCCCCGCAGCAAGATTGATGAGCTTTCTCGGCTCTCCTACAAAACGCTGACCGTATTCCTGCCGACCGTAGCCATTCGCTGCAACCTCCATCAGGAACATACCGGCATCAAGATCATTGATGATGAATTTCCCCTGGGAGTCGGCGCTTACAGAAATCGCTTCAGAAGGATTAGAGCCCGTCCTCGCGACAGTCACGCGAGCTCCTGGGATCGGCTCTGCGGTCCCAATACGAACGACAGTACCTTCAATCGAGCTTTTCGGCACCGGCTGCTGCTGTTGAATGGACGTTGACGTCTGCTGTAAAACAAGCAGCAGCGCAATCGTCTGGACTTTCATAACGAAAGCCCCCTTCGGCGTTTTTAACAGGGTATCACGGAAGCCGGCTTCGCTCCGCAGCGCGCCCCTTCGGAGCATACGCCTAGGGTTCAATCCTCTGCAGACCGGCCACGTGGCTTGGGCAATGATTCGGCATTCGATGACGATGACCTCCCAGGCGACTGACCGTGCGCTGGATCGCTGGATCGTATCTCCGTATCCTGGTGGTGTGATTTAATCTGTGAGTCGAGAATCCCAACCAGGAGAGTGCATCGTGGGCCACGGGCGTTCGATCGTCACATTGCTTGTCGCCTTCGCATTGATGGGCGTGTTTTCCTTGCTCGGTCAAGGTAGACGGGTGCAGCAACCCACGTATAAGGTCAGTGGCAAACTGGTTGGTGGGCCACCGGTCTTGGCGTCACGCTTTGGGCCGACCGTTATTTTTTCGCTCCAGCTCAGGCCGCCGAGAAGTTGAACAGCGAGGGAAGGCTTCTCTGGGAATCCACAACAAATCGGTATGTCTATCATGTTGCCGCCGGAGAGGCCTTTGCGGGAAAAGGCCTTACCCTGGACCCTCGGGCTTCCCCCTTTGTCGCCCGCCTGGAAAAAACCTCCAGGCCTGCAGAAAAAGTTTCCGTCACGCGCACACTGGCGGAACGGAACACCTGCTGAAGTCTTATTCCAGTCCATCCGCGCTTGCCACCACGCCCGGTACGAATGCCTGCCGTTTATATGACGCGATGGAGATGAAAAGTGCGACCGCCCCGTATAAGCCGACCATTGCCCACCAGAACACAAGCGAAGAAAGGCGGACCCCTCCGGCACCCAACGTGATGTTCAGCCCAAGTGAGCGATCATGGCGGCCAGGTGCAGAAGCTATTGGAGCGGTGCGCTGATGTGATTGCTACGGTGTGGCAGCGCTGATCACTGCAGGTTGAAGTTGATCTCGATATTCAAGGCGACATCGACATCCTGGCCATCCTTCTTTCCTGGTCTGAACTTCCATTGCTTCAGCGCCTCAACTGCACTGTCCGTGAGTCCGAGCGGAAGCCCACGAACGACGCGAATAACATCGACCGTTCCGTCGTTCTTAACGACCGTCTGGAGGACGACTGTACCATTCAGTCGCGCCAGACGTGCCTCCTGCGTATATTGTGGCTCAACTCTCGACAGGACCGTTGGCGGCGTCGCTCCATTGCCAATCCGTAAGGCATTCGCGCTGCGTAAATTAAACTGAACATCAATTTGTGCGACGACAGAGACGGGAACACCATCTCGTGTTGCTGGACTGAGCACCCATTCACGGACGGACCCGAGTGCCACTTCATCCAGGCCAAAGCCCAACCCCTTCAAGACTCGCATGTTTTTGATCTGTCCATCTTCACCAATGAAGGATTCAATGGTTACTGTGCCTTCAATGCCGCGAGCACGCGCATCGTCCGTATAAAGGGCGAGGGCGGACTTAATAATCGTCGGCGGCCTGATTGCGCCGTTCGGGATTGCGCCAGCGTTACCAATGCGAACGTATTGAGCGTTGAGCAATGGCGCTATACCGACTAACACAAGGAACGCCAAGATCATTGTTCGCGTAGGTATGCTCATAAAAGAATCTCAACAGCGGGTTTCAAAAATTGCAAGAAATGTTAGTGACGAGTCATTAGTGCGCTTGACGAAGTGGCCAATGAAATGATCCATTTCGCCAAGCGTATTAATCAATAGTCACTAATCAATTCTCAATCTTCAACATCTTCAACCGCGGTTTTCCGATTCCTTCACGGCCTCTCACGCGCGGGACTAGCACAATGTCGCCGCTCCGCGGCTTAATAAGCGTGCGGCTTTCAGCTCTGCCTCAGTCTCGGCTTGCAGCAGGTCCGCCGTGCTCGAGACCTCGACGGACAACGAACAATACGTGCCAAAAAACGAAATCCGCTCATAATTTCCTCCGTCGTAGTGGCGATCCCGGATAGTTAGTGTTTTTACCAGGGCATTTGCCGGTTCGTGTACTTCCTCCCAATTTCAGCGGCCTGTTGGCTGGCTGGGCCAACCATGACGCCTTCCTTGATCATGTCGATGACATTCATGGGATTCATCGAGTTCAGGAAGAAAACTTTATTCGCTTTGCACGCCGCAAAAATCCGTGACCGCGCGGCCTGCATGCGGGGATCGCGTTCCGCATTAGGACCGAGAACACCAAGCGACAAGCTCATGTCACCCGGGCCCCACTCGGCAAAAGCGATTCCTGGAACTTTCAGATTCTGTTCGGCATTCTCCAGGGCGTACTTGTCTTCCAGTTTCAAGCCAAGTAACAGTTCGCCGTCGGGATTGAGCGGCCAGGCATCGGCCTTTTGTAGATACTCGTCGCGTGAGACTCCCCAAATCTTGGCTGCCGTATCCGCACCGTGAACACCACGGCGGCCCTCACTGATTCCGTTCCCGACGCCTTGTTTGTGAATTGGAAATCGAATCGCTTCGACGAACGCGCGCACCGCGCCCGGTGTATCCGCATGCGTCAGAAGTACGCCATGCACACCGGTAGCGAGCACCTGCGCGAACATCCACGCGTTCGCATGAACTGCTGCCTCGTCTGTGCCATTAACAGGTACATTCACAATGACGGCGGGCGTGCGGTGGCCGCTTCTAGCCGGACCACCGGCCGCAAGCCCCTGCATGTATTCGGCAAGCCCTTTAATGTCATATGGCGCATGTTCCATGTCATAGCTGATGTAGTCAGCATAGGTTTGAGCATCTCTCTTTCCTTGCTCGAAACTGCCCTCTGTGCCGGAATGCGATCCCGTGTAATAGATGGGTTGTCCCTGCGAGAGCAACTCGACCGCTCGATTGATCCGCTTTGCCTTCGGAGCTTGAGCTGTCGTAGCGAAAGCCAAAGATACAAGGAACACCCCGACCATTAGGCGCGCGAGAAGTTTTCTCATGGTTTTCCTCCGCAATTGTTTTGAAAGTTGCGAACAGTATAACCACGAGTTGAGTCGGTCTTCCAGCAGATCACACACTTCAACTGCTAATGCGGGAAATAGCGCTCATTCAAGGAGGGCTTAATCAAGTCGAGCGCACGGGGAGATCAATAGGAGGACAGTAGCTCCCTGTCCTCCCATCGGAGAGTCCTACCTAGGACGAAGGCCGGGCATATTGGTTAAACCAATCGATGGTGCGAGCCCATGCCTGCGGCGCGGTGGCTTTGTTGTAGCGTTCGGGCGTGGCGTCATTGAAGAAACCATGGACGGAGTTCGGCCAGATGTGGACTTCATTCGGGATATTGTTTTTCTTCAGTTCCGCCTCATACGCTGGATATGCCTTGACAAGGTTCATATCGAGCCCGCCATGGTGCATGAGTACCGCCGCTTTGATTTTTGGCACGTCGGTCAGCGTGGGATTGCCGCCATAGAAGGGAGCGATGGCCGCTAAATCCCCGCCCATTAGAGTGGCCAGAGTATTGCACACGCCGCCGCCAAAGCAGAAGCCGGTTGCACAAACTTTGCCACTCGAGAGCGGATGTGCTTTCAACCATTGCGCGGAAGCCAGGAAATCCTGAATCCTTTTGCCGGGATCGATCTTGCCAAATAACTGGCCGCCCCTGTAGTCGTCGTTCGGATAACCACCGACGGTCGTCAGCGCGTCCGGCGCAAATGCCATGAAGTTCTCCAGCGCGAACCGCCGTGCGACGTCTTCGGTATGCGGATTCAGTCCGCGATTCTCGTGTACGACGAGAACGGCAGGCAGCTTGGCCGGTTTTTCGTCACGAGTATCCTGGCTGAACGGCCGGGCGAAATAGCCCCGAATGTACCCGTTTCCATTGGGCGAGGGTATCGTCTCGTAGGTCGCCTTGATTCGCTCGTCGTCCTTGCGGACCTGCTGCCCCAGCGCGTAGTTCGGCATCAACGCTTGAACGATTGCCTCCGCACTAAGGCCAGCAATGGCGAAACGCTTCACCCCACGAAGGAAGTCACGACGATTGACCTCACCGTGAATGTAACGTGTGTACAGTTCCACCGCTTCCGCGGGGAGTTTCATCCTTAATTGTTCCTGAACATGTTCCATTGATGCCTCCTTTCGGCGGGTTGAGGATATCACCCTTCTTTGCCCGGAATAAAAGCGTTTGCAATGGAATTTCTGCAGGGAGAAGATCTAGCGGTATCTGATCCATGAAGTCATCTGCTCAAATCGTTGCGCTTTCCGGTCCGTCGGAGGGACAGGTGTTTCCGGTGGACGATGACCGGAATTCGCCTGTCGGACGATTGTGTCGTGCGGCTTTGTGACGGGCGTGCCTGCCCCCGGGCTGGCATAACACCCCCTATCCGACACTATTGGACAGCACGCCACCAAGCGTCTGCGAACCGGTGAGCGCGTCCGGCTGGATGCGATCCAGGGGTTCGTCCGCAGGCTGCAGCCCGCGCCGTTTTCGAACTCAACGGAGGCCGCTGCCTTCTGAATCGCGGGCAATGCCGGTGCACCTGATCGTCATTCCATTGCTGCGCCATATCATAGACTGCCGAAACAAGGCCCGCCGCGAGCGCCAGGGCGCCGATCACCGCTGCCCTGGATATAGACATCATGCGATCCTCCCGAGCTTATTCTTTCGGTGTCAGCATAAACCACGTGCCGCAACGGGCGCTCGCAATCATAAAGGAGACACAGGTGGCTGCGAGGGTGATACCCTTTTTATTCCCTGGCGCCAATGAGCACCAGACCTATGTGAAAGGGGGACAACGTGGCGAACGTGCATTTCGTGGGCAGCGTGGCGTTGGATTCGCCTGACGAGGTTTTCGCGGCAATCGGCCAACACTGCGGGCCATATCTCAAACGCATTCCGGACGGAGAGCCTGGAGGAAGACGATTGTGGATAAGCTTCCAGATCCCCGTCTTGCGGGCCAATCCTTCACTCTCTCCGGTTGGCCAAACACTGGTCCCTTTAAAGATGGCCGAGGGCGCTACGCCCGAGGACATCCACTTTGGAGAACTGGGATACGCGCGCGAGGCGCGCCCATCGTACGAGGACTTTGTTGCGGCTCGGTCGGCTGGACGGATTCCCGCCGGCGTCCGTTTTCAAGTCTCGTTGCCCACGCCGTGGGCTGTCGTCATGCCCTTCGTCCAGCAGCCGGACGCGCGGCAGGTCTATCCCGCCTACGAGCAAGCGATGCTGCGCGAGGTCGAGCGCATCTTGAAGGCAATCCCGCACCACGATCTTGCTATTCAGTGGGACGTCTGCCTCGAGATGCTCGCCTGGGACGGTCGCTGGCCGAACAGCCCGTCTTTTCCCGGAATGGAGCAGGTCTTCGCCGCCAACTTTGCGAGACTGGCCGCAGCGGTGCCGAGTGGCGTAGAGCTCGGCTTTCATCTGTGCTATGGCGATCTCGACGCTAAGCACTTCGTGCAACCCATCGACGCCACCAAGTTGGTCGAGATGGCCAACCTCATCACACGCAGTGTTCAGCGCGCAATCCATTGGATGCACATGCCGGTGCCCATTGACCGAAACGATGACGCTTATTTTGCGCCGCTGAAGGAGCTCGAGCTCCAGCCCGGCACCGAGCTGTATCTGGGCTTGGTCCACGCCCAGGACGGCGTGGAAGGAACCGCAAGACGTATCGCGGCGGCCAAAAAGTTCGTCCCGAAATTCGGCATCGCCTCCGAATGCGGCATCTCGCGCGGCCGCGACGCGAACCTGGCCATGAACTTTATTAAGACCTACGCTCGAGCAGCCGCGATCGCTTGATGCTTTAGAAAAGGTATTTGAGCGCGAATTGCAAGATGCGCGGGCCGCCCGAAGGGGAGGTCGGCGTGGTATTACAACCCGTTGGGGAGGAGTTCGCCGCACTGCAGAGAATCCTGCCGAAGTTACCGCTCGAGAAGTACGTCTCGGGATTGCCCAGCCGGACGCTGTTAGTAACGTTGAAAGCCTCGGCCCTAAACTCGATCTGCCGGCCCTCAGCGATCTGGAATCTTCTAGAGATGGTTTGATCCCACTCCCAGAATCCCGGGCTTCTCAACGTGCCGATACCGATATTCCCGTACGTGCCTGGTGCAGGTAGCCCAAATCCCGCAGGGTTGTACCAACTAACGCAAGGAGCAGGCAGACAGCCCTCGCCTCGATTCGAAGCAGTCACGTTAGCTATCAACTGATTCGGCCGCTGTGGAATTGGAATGGCCCCTTGGCCGGCGCCGACTCCGTTGTAAGCCTGGTCGCTCCCAATTTGGGCGCTGAGAGGCTGGCCGGAATACGTTTGAAAGATGGTGGAGAAGGTCCAGGTGGAAGCAACGCGCTGCAGCCAGGAGCCGGGTGGGTATTTCGGCGTTGTGGCTACCATTGTGATATTCCCAATATGCCGGCGGTCGAGCGAACCAATAAAGACGGTGCTGGTGCAGTCGCCCATGTCCAGGCGGCGATCATTAGGTCCGTTGTTCTGGTACGGCTGGTGCGGATAAGCGCCGCCGATATTGGTGAGCGTCGTGATCGGCAGTCCAATGCAGTGCGACCACGTGTAATTTCCGTCCAGATTGACTCGTTGGCCAAGCCGTAGCCGTGCACTTAAGAGGAGGCCGTTGTAACTCTGCGTGCCGCCGTCATCGAGCTGAGTCATCGTCCCAAGTGTATTGACGTTGGGAGCGGTGGGATTGGTCAGGTTCAGCAGCCGCCGTTGGTTCACGTTGCTAGACTGACTGCACGGGCCCGGAGCGGTGAGGCCGTATTGCCCAGGAAGGCAGTTGCCGGGGATGAAGAGTCCCGGATTGAGATCGATCGCTGTCCACGTATGGATCAGATGCGTGCCCACGTAGGTTCCAGACATAAACAGGCTCGGCGTAACCTGGCGCTGAATCCCCAAATTCCACGAGTATTGTTCCGTCGTCTTGAGGTTTGGCGGAATGGGGTAAAAACCTTGATACGAAAAGCTCGATGGGAACGTGGGGTGAGCTGAATCGAAGTTGTACGGAAACGGGCTCCCGGCGGGGAATGGATTATCCAGAAAGGTGGGTCCGGCCGGAGTAATGACCGTTAGTCGGAATGGCGCGACCGACGATGTGTTTTCGTGCAGATCCATTCTGATGAAGTCGTGTGCGATGCCGCCTCCCAGACGGACAGCCGTTTTGCCGTCGCCAGAAGGATCCCAAGCGATTCCAATTCGCGGTTCCAGATTGCCCCACTGGCTATCCATGCCGGATTTGCCTTGAAACCCCGGATCACCCGGGTAGCTGAAGCCCGGCGGGGCGGTCGGAATGACCTTACTTTGCAAGCCCTTGTAGAATTTCTCGAGACTGAAGTTGTAGATGTCTCCATCCTTGAACTGCATCGGCAGGAAGGGAGCCCACCGGACGCCGTAATTCAGCGTGAGTTTGCGGTTCGCTTTCCAGGTGTCTTGCAAATACAAAGCGAAATAGTTCTGAGTCAGGTTCTCGGGATTCGGATTCGCCTGATGAAGCTGCGTCAGTTTGCCGGTCAAGAAATCGGTGATAGCCGCCCCGGTGCCCAACACCGGCGGCGCGCCGGGAGGAATTCCAAGAAAAGGATTGAGATTCGGCAAGCCGACAAAAATCATCACGCCCGGAGCCCAGGCGTTGGACCGACTGAACAAAAGTCCGCGGCTCACGCTGCCGCCGAACGCAAGCTGATGCGATCCTCGAACGATCGTGACGTCATCATTCACACCGAAATTGGTCATGGCGGTTGTGGAGATGAAGAAGTTGGACGTGAAGCCGAGGTCAAACGCACCCTGAACCCTCATAGAAGTGAATTGAGGAATGTAAGTAACCAAATTCTTCACGCCAACGTCGGCTGGACTAAAGAATTTTGCGGCAGGCTTATTTGCTCCAACGCGATTGCCTGAAATTCGCAAAGAGTTCACAACGGTCGGGCTCAAGACATAGGTGCTGCCGAAGGCCAGCGATTGACCCATGTCGTCGGCACCCACCCCGCTGGAAGTCAGTACATCGTTCGGGCTGATTTCGTACGGCACGGTTGCATCGATTTTGGTGACCAGATACCGGACGAACAAGGAATGCCGTTCGTTCAAGTGATAATCCAACCGCGCCGGCACTTGAAACCGGTTCTCGTGGAGAGGATTTCCGGTCGCAACTTTTCCGCAAGGATCACTGGTTTGAGGCAGCCTGGATGCGATGTTCACAGCCGCAGCACTCAACGGGAAGGTTAGTCTTCCGTTCCCAGCAACAATGTTTCTTATGGCAGCGGCCGAAGGACAGCCATTGACGGGGTTGACGTAAGCCGAGAAATCGCCGGCGCGCATTGCGGCTGTAGGAACGTAAGCGGTGACGGCCAGCGGGGTCTGGCGCGTCGTTGTGCCCTGGAATCCAGCGAAAAAGAACACCTTGTCTTTCTTGAGCGGGCCGCCGAGAACACCACCGAATTGATTGCGCTTCAGTTGATCATTTTTCGGCGCAAACGCATCCCGTCCATTCGCTGCCGCATTGCGCAAGAACCAGAAAACATCACCGTGAAACTGGTTGGTGCCGGATTTGGTCACGGAGTTCACGGCGGCTGCCGAGTGGCCTCCGCTGGATGCGTCCTGCGAACTGGTGACAAGCTTGAATTCTTGCAGGGCATCCGGAAAGGGTAGCGGCATATTCGTTCCATCGTAGATATCGAGATGTGAGGCCCCGTCGAGGTTATACTGCACGCTGTAGCTTGTCCCCCCCGCCACGCTGATATTCACGCCGGTGTCCATGTTGAATCCCGGAGAACTGCTTGTTTGGACAGCCAGCCCGCTCAACGTAATCAGGTCCGTTGGCTGGCGGCCGTTCAGCGGCAAATCCAACACGCGCTGGCTCTCAACAACCGTTCCCACACCAAGGCTGCGTGTCTCGATGGCCGCAACTTCCGCCTGCACCTCGACCGTTTGAGCGACTTGACCCACTTCCATCTTGACATCGATCACCGGATTACTGGCAACCTGCAGCAGGATTCCGGTCTGCGCGAAAGTCCGAAAGCCAGTCAATGACACTTCGAGCCGGTATGGACCGAGGGGCAAGCTCGGCAGCACGTAAAATCCGGTCTCATTCGTCACGGTCGTTCGAGAAATACCGGTCTCGGTTTGCGTAGCCGTGACTTGCACTCCCGGCAAAACAGCGCCGCTCGCGTCTCTGACTGTTCCGTTGATCTGAGCCGTTGCTTGCGCCCAAATCGCCGCCGGGGCTATTAAGTAGAGGATGCATCCCAGAACCAGTACGGTCGCCAGCGATCTCATGAGCCCTACCCTTCCTTTCGGTGATAGATTCTGATTACAAATCGACGCGTGCGTGCACGCGACTTCCCGCGATGCGCTGTCGTAGCGGCAGGCGTCGGCGGTGGCGGTGTCGCAATTATAACGAGCTTCGAGTGGCGGTCAAGCTAGCGTGTTCAGGGAGTGCCGGCAAATAATCGAAAACTACTCCTGTGGTGATTAAAGAGCCCGAATGTAGACTTCCCGAGTACGTTCTGTTTTAGAATATCGACACTCGCGACACACGCTCGCGTCCCGCTGTTGGATGAAGCTTGATCACGATGCGAATCATTTTAACGACCATATTAATGACGCTGATGACCACCTCGGGCGCTTATGCACAGGGCCGAGGTGGACCTCCAACGCCTCCTGCTTCGCCCCGAGCCGCGGCCCGGATCGACATTACGGGTTATTGGGTTTCCTTGGTTACGGAGGATTGGCGCTACCGGCAGTTCACCCCACCCAAGGGCGACTACCAATCGGTTCCGCTCAGTGCAGCGGGAAAGAAGATCGCAGATGCGTGGGATCCGGCAAAGGACGAAGGGGCGGGTGAACAGTGCAAAGCTTATGGCGCCGCAGGCCTCATGCGCGTGCCGACGCGGCTCCATATCTTCTGGCAAGACGACAACACGCTAAAGCTGGAAACCGATGCGGGCGGCCAGACGCGAATATTCCAATTTGGGTCTCTTCAGGGGGAGGGCGGAGATTGGCAGGGCATTTCCTCGGCTTCCTGGGATTACCCTCGGGCGCCAATCCAGACGACCTTTGGGGGCCTCGACTTTGGATTTACGCCGCCGCCGCCTCCTGGGGGGTCGCTGAAGGTCGTGACGACGAAACTCCGGCCTGGATATTTGCGCAAGAACGGTGTGCCTTATAGCGCGCGCACGGTGTTGACAGAGTACTATGACCGATTTGATCTGCCTGGCGGCGATGCCATTCTGTTGGTGATTTCGGAGGTTGTCGATCCTGAGTATCTGGCCCAGCCATTCTGGACCAGCACGCACTTCAAGAAACAAAGCGACGCTTCGGGTTGGAAACCCACTCCATGCCTAGCACGATGAAAAGCTCCATCAAAAAAAAGAATAGAATTCTCTGCGCGTTCTCGGCCCTCCTGGTGAGCGCGATGCTTTATGCACAGGCGCCCGCGGGCCCTGCGACGCGTGCATTCGACATTGACATCACCGGATATTGGACACCGGCGTTGCACGAAGATGCCCTTGAGCGCGGAAACGGCCCCGAGATCGCCGACTACGGTGGTTTCGCGTTGAATGAGGCAGGACGGCTGTGGGCACTATCTTATGACACTTCGCGTCTGACACTCCGCCATCATCAGTGTGAAGCGTACGTTCTGCCTTACCAAATGCGCGCCGTGGGGAACTTCCGGATCTGGGAAGAACGCGATTCCCATACCCAGCGCTTGATAGCCATTCACGTCTGGGCACAGACCACCGAAGGTCACCGCGTCATCTGGATGGACGGCCGTCCGCATCCTCGGGCATGGGCGCCGCATTCGTTCAAGGGCTTTTCGACAGGCCAGTTCGCCGGCAATGCGTTGGTCGTCTACACGACCCACCTCAAACAGGGATGGCTGCGGCGGAATGGTTCCCCGGAGAGCGATCAGGCTACGGTCATGGAGTACCTCGTTCGCCACGGCGATCATTTGACCGATACGACGGTTGTGACCGATCCTGTTTTCCTGAGTGAGCCGGAGGTTCGAAGCAATGACTATGTCCGCGAGCCCGGCGACCACCACGCCTGGCTGTACGCATGCGAGGATGGCGAACAGGTTACGGGGAGAGCGCCTGATGTAGTGCCCCATTACCTGTTTGGCAAGCAGCCGTTCGTCAAAGAATACTCACAGCAATACAAACTGCCTTTGCTCGCCAGCCTGGCGGGAGCGGAATCCATCTACCCGGATTTCGGAGACAAGATCAAAAACGCAACCGAAGCCGACGGCCTTGCGAAACTGCAACCGGAGCCAAACCGTCCTTCGGAAACGAGCCGCGCGATCGATCCGGAACCGCAAGACGGCGAGATCCACGTTTTTCCAATTCGAGACCATACGTATTTGTTGACCGGTGACGGTGGAAACATTGTGGTCCAGACCGGCGATCAAGGCGCCTTTGTCGTCGATTCAGGCGCAGGCAAGCTGTCCGACAAAATCATCGCCGCCATCAGCAGATTGAGCGAGCGTCCCATTCAGTTTATTGTCAACAGCAGTATGCACGCTGAACATGTCGGGGGTAATGCCAAACTGGGAGCGGCCGGCGCCGACCCCAGCCTTCCAGGCTCTTTCTTCGACTTGCAGTCGCCGGCCGGCGCGACGGGTCTATTCAACGATCCGGCTCATCACGCCACCGTGATCGCACAGAACAACGTTACCGTTCGGCTGCAGACGGCCAAGGCGCCCGCCGATATGGTTCCCGCCGACACATACCTTGAAGAACGTCGGCGAAAGTTTCACAACGGCGAGTTGATCGAGATGTTTTACGAACCTAACGCGATCACCGACGGCGACAGCATTGTTCACTTCCGCCGTTCCGATGTCATCGCCGCCGGCGACATCTTCACCACAACACAGTACCCGTTTATCGATACCAAAAACGGCGGCAGCGTGCAGGGCGAGATTAAGGCCTTGAGCCTTGAATGACATCCTAAGTCTTACCGGCTTTCAGCACGAAGGAGAGGGCGGAACCACGATTGTCCCGGGCCACGGCTATCTGTCCGATGAGCATGAGGTCCTGGAGTACCGCGACATGGTTGTCATCATCCGGGATCGCATTCAGGCCTTGATCAATGAGGGCGCAACATTGGCGCAGATCAAAGCGGCCCGGCCAACGGCGGACTACGATACGCGTTACGGCGCCAACTCCGGTGCCTGGACAACCGATATGTTTATCGAAGCCGTTTACCGCAGCCTAAAGCCGTAGCGTTACCCAAAGAAGATTCGCGCCGGCTCGCAGGATTATGGCTTGGGCCAACGAAACTCACTTAACGGTCTTGCCGTTTAGATGCTCCAGGTCAATGTTGTTCTCGTTGCAAATGAATTCCATCAATTCCGTATCCGGCAACAAGCGTGCCTGCTCGTTGATCGTCCAAGGCTTTGTATAGGCCTTGGGATCATCGATGGTGATTTGAATATCCATGTGACCAAAATCCTTGCGCCGAAAACGCTCGATGACATGCAGGGCATCCGTGGCTGGCTTCCCGGCCTGATCCAGCCAGGTCTTGCCGTTAAAACCCCTGGTATCGACCACCAGAGTATCGCCTTCCCACTTACCTGTCGAATAACCCATCCAACTTGGAGTGAAGTCCTCTCCCAGCTCGCGGCCATCCAGGAAGATCTGCCGCCAGAGATTGAAAGCCTCGTAGACAATCACCACGAATCCTGGAGTTTGGACGATCTTCCACGGTGGGGGGACCCCGTTGATCCTCGGGACACCCTGAGGAAGGCAATTCGCATCCGGGTCCTCTCTCTCGTGCAATCCAGTGGCGCGTTCATCGGCGAGTGCCTTGGCCCAGGGCTGATACGGGACATCCGCAGGTTTGAGGTCTTTCGCAAGGTTCTGGTTGTACCCGCCCGTGGATGCCCAGATTCCCGACAGGTCCGGGCGGCCATCGGACAATCGCGGAGCCGGCGCGGCGAGATTCGGTTTTCCGTCGGCCCCCTGTGGAATTGCGCCGGCGGGTACCTTCGTCCATTGTCCATGAACAGGCGTGCAAATCAGCGCCAAGAGCGCAATCGAAGCGACCCGAAGCAAGTTTTTCAGGCTTAGCAGTGTTGTCATGTTGGCCTCGCACTTTTAATGGTTGCCGGAATTATAGCGAAAGCCTCAGGTGAGCGAAACCGGACGATTATTGAACGATCTAGTGACCGCGTTCCAATGCGTCAAGGGACAGAATCCGAACACCGACAACAAGAGCCATCATTGCGATGATCCATGTCGGCGCGTTGCCGGGCACGCCAGCCGGTGCTCTGGGTCTCGCCCAAATCGAGAAGCAGGCGCTGCGCGAGAAACTGCGCACGCCGTCGAGTTCATGCGAGGGGATGCCGTGATCGTGACCGGAGGCCTCACCGGCGATCCACCAAAACTGGCCGACATTGCTACCGTAAAGAAGAGAACACGGCTGCCAGTCTATCTTGGCTCCGGCGTAACAGCGAAAAATCTGAAACAATTTTTCCCATTCGCCGATGGCCTCATCGTTGGCTCGCACTTCAAGGAAGACGGCCATTGGTCGCGACCAGTCGACGCCAAGCGGACCAATCAGTTCATGTCTGTCTATGTCAAGCTAGCGAGGATCGACTGACTCGGTACTAGGCCTGACCGGATGCGCCTGGAAGATGCGCTCCCGCTATCGACGTGATCCAGGTCGTGATCGCCGCGTGCGGACTCGTTCATTTCCTGGTGCCGCAGTCGCCTATCTGGAGCGTTCCGCCCACAACGTGAAAGACATCCAGGTCTGTCGGCGGAACAGCGGATACTTGCGTCCGGTCCACCAAACCGCTTATTCTGTACCGCAGTCAGGTATTCCCGGTATCGTCATCTTAAATGGAGGCGACCCTTATGTTTTCAGAGCGTAATCTGCGAAATCTGATCGCGGCAGCTGCGATAGTTTTGGCAATGGCCGCTACCGTGCGCGCGGCTGATCCATTCACCTTGACGTCCACGACCTTCAAAGACGGCCAGATGATGCCAAGAAAGGTCGCCAACAATTTGTCCAACAATCCGAACTGTGTCGGCCAGAATGTGTCGCCGCAGTTATCGTGGACCGGCGTGCCGGATGGCACGAAGAGCTTTGCCATACTGATGGAGGATCCGGAAGGCCGCGGCGGTGCGGGTGTGCACCACTGGGTCGCATACGGCATTCCCGCTTCAGTGACCAGCTTCGCGGAAGGCGAGCTCAGCAAGCCATCCGACAAATACGTGGGGGGAAAGAGCACACAGGGCGTCGGGTATTTTTCAGGTCCCTGCACACCGCCGGGTACGCCTCATCACTACACGTTCGTCGTGATAGCGACCGACTTCGATCCAAAGGAATTGCCTACCGGCCTAACCCGCGAAGAGTTCTTGGCAAAGCTCGCCCCACCCGCTCCGACGCCCTCTCACGCGAAGGGCGCGGCTGGGCTGGTTGGGTTATTCGTAAAGCCGCAGTAGCGGCCCACCGCCGCAAGAACGGTGGTCCATGGCCGGAAGAGCTGGGGCAGTGGCAGTTAGGCCTGACACCGGCGAACCGGTCGGGATTGCGGCTAAAATCGTTTATACGGGCACTGATCCTCGCGCCGCCTTTGCGGTAGCGCAAAATGGCATACTGATCTATCGAGCAACAGCCAAACCCGCCTTACGGTTTCACTTCAATCGATAAACTGCTCGCCGACCGTCATTAGCCAATGGCGTAACCCAAAAAAACCGCCATCCAACTCGCCCGGCGGCACGATAAAAATGATGACTTGCCAGCAAGGGAACAACGCCATTTCACGCCTTATCGCGTCACGTCGCGCCCACGTCTTGACGGGCACGCCCATCGATATACGCTGGACTCGTCCGCTTGGCAAATTACCAATGGAAGGTCTGTCATGAATCACGGAACTACACGAGACGACGATTTCGTCACATATGAATTCTTGGTTCGGGCCCCCGGCCTTCACGTCGAGGAACCGCAAGCATCGCTACCAACTCGGCAGAGTAAGCGGTTTTCCCTGGTTCCGGGCGGCACGCTCCCTGAAGCGTCGAGGGAACAACACGATCTGAACGTCCCTGTTCTTCGGAGGTGTGGCGTGGACAACGCACTATTGGCAACCGTTTTTTCCATTTCGCAGGCGATTCAGCCGGCTCCCACCGCTACGAGCCCCGAGAGCGTGAATTCGCTCTTGCTGAATTCGATGGATGCCAGGCAAATCGTCGAGAAGGCGCGGAACCAGGTTCCATTGAGATGCGAAAAGAGCGCGGCACCCGTGGAGCTCAAGGTAGAACGCCTGGGAACCGACAGAATCGTCCTCTGCACGACGTCGGGCGAGCTGATATTAAAGGCCGATGACACCTTGGCCGGCGCGGAACAGGTCCAGGCTCCTGCGCTCCCCATGACGGCGAACCCCAAGAGCGAATGTCTTGCCTCGGTCGAAAACTCCGTCACGAGATCCCTCGCTCGCAGCCGGTCCGAAGCGTGGTTGAGTCCAGGCTGTGCGAGCGCAAGCGAAAGTTCGACCCAGTCTTTTGAACTTAGCGCCCAGGTCAAGAGTGACGGCATGCATTGGGGTCCCGCGATCGCTCAGACTCTTTTCTTTACCGGCATCCAGCAAGCCTTTCGCCTGCCTCAGCATGGCACGAAAAAAGGGTTGGGAGGACCATTTTTCTCGGATTGGTTCAAATCGGTTTCTCCGCTTTGGAAGGATCCGCACTGGGATGACGGAGACCATTTTTTCACGAACTATGTCAGTCATTCGGCGGGCGGGTCGACCTATGGGCATATTTGGCGGCAAAATGACTCGAAGATGCGTGTCCGGGAAGTCGCCTCTCCGAAGGACTACATGAAAATCATGGGCTTGAGTTTTCTCTCCGGCCTTCAATTTGAAATCGGGCCTTTGAGCGAAGCATCGATCGGAAACGTCGGCATGAACCCGAAGGCGCAAGGCTACGTGGATATCGTAGTCACCCCAGTCCTGGGAACCGCGTGGATGCTGGGCGAGGACGCTCTGGACAAGTTTCTCGTCAAGAAATTCGAGGAGAAGGTCCATAATACCGTGGCGCGAGCCATCGTCCGGATCGGCCTCAATCCGACCCGCAGCATGGCCAACCTGTCGCGCTTCCAGAAACCTTGGTATCGCGCCACGCGCATCCCAGCATGGCATCGATTTTAGAGATCAGGTCTGCCTGGCGACGATCGCATCCCCAGCTATTCAGAACGTATGGGATAAAGGTGCTCGTGGAACCCAAATTCCGGCGTCACTTCACCTTATCAAACACGGCGACGGTATCTACGGATCAACCGCGCGTTCGGGTGGGTTGGAGAGCCGTCGCTCTCAAAAGTCAAATTTCAACAATTTTCCGGACATCCTCCCCATCCGAAGACCCGAGCCAGTCAGCAGACCAATGAACGTGGCATGCGTGTGTGGTCGAAGCGAGCCGCGTAGGCCCAGAAGCTCGGCAGCATGGATGAGTGCCGCGATGTCTTCCTGCGAATAGATGTATGGGTTCGGACGAGTTGGTCCCGCAACCGGATTAAAGGGCTACTTTCTCCTAAGCCAGATATTGCCGCCTGCATTCTTGAGGCTAAGAGGCATTAATGCAGAAATCAAATCCTGATGAAAATTCATTAGATAAGAACTAAAAAGGGTGATTTCAAAGTCAGAGTTAAATTGCAAAAAAGCGCGTAAGACATAAAGTTCGCTCCAGCCTCTATTCTCATAAATCCAATCCATCGGATATTCAAAGGGGTAAAAAACATCGTGGAAGTGTATTAGTACGCCGCTCGTTAGTCTCGGGAGCATCTCGAAAAATGCGAAATTCACGTCACTGCCCACCCTCGCGACATGTGTCGAATCGATCAATAAAATGTCATTTTTCTGGAGACTTGAGAATACAGCCACGTCAACTTCCTGTAGGTCCTTTGCAAGTAATTGTATAGTTTGTAAATCATCTTGTCTCAGTAACGATGCTAACAAATCGGGATATGGTTCAATGCAAGTCAACTCAAGTTGGCCTTCAAGAAACATCTCTTTAGTATCAAGAATGAGGCACGTAGTATAGCCAGAGCCAACCTCTATTATTCTTGCAGGCTTGAAATGCCTGATCATTGAGTGGAGAAAAATACCATCCAGATATGAATAGGACGGGTTTTCGAAAAAGTATCTTAATGGATACGTCTTTGCCGCTTGAAAAGGTTGCGTATCATAGTACTGCTTGAAATTTCTCACCAACTCAAGCTGATGCTTTTCACGCAAATCGATCCCAGGAATAGACTTCGGTAGGGGGGCGAATATTCGCTGATGGTTCTTTCTTATGTACTCAATGGAAGGGATCGGAGAATGATAGTGCCCAAGAGGAACATACGTTCGTACATCGTGAGCCTTATCGTTGGGTTCGTTCTCAACCGCAACTGGCTCAGCAGACCTAACTGGCTCGTTAGACTCAACTGACTCAGTAGATTTGCTTTCATTTCCTTTCAGTGTAATCAGCTTCTTTAGAATCTTGTACACTTGCCAGTACTTCCGTAATTATGGATTGAAAGGACAAGCTAAGGTTTTGCAAGCACCGATGTCATCGACGGTCGCAGTCCAACACAACCGTGAATGAATTAATCCAGCGGGGTTCCACCCGCTAATCGAATCCACCCCCATTATACCGGCTAACCGCGGATCCAGTTCCACACCCTGTTTCGCCAATTCGAGATCGGCAAAGCTGATTTGAGGTTGGGGAATTCTAATGTCCGATACATTCATGGGGCTACCGGACATGAGTGGTCCAACGGATGGATATTTTCTCAGCGATACGCCACATCCAACCGTTCCCGAGAGAATACTGCCATCGCTTCCTTACCCAGGAGCAGCGAAAATGTGGTCCCTGAAACGAAGACCATGATTGCCGTCGTCGGGCTTTATTCTCACAGATGACAGACACCTATCTGGGGCCGCTCAAAATTGTTATGATCTGGCGGTGATTTCCGATCATGACGATCTGCTGCCACCCCTCGAATTGCTCTCGGACGGGACTACAAATCTCGCAGACTACACATCAATCGGGGAAAACTTCGTCAACTACTTCCTGATAGGTCATGCCCAGCTCCGTCCACATGAGGCGGTGCTGGATGTAGGGAGCGGCATTGGGCAGAAGTCGCGACCCCTGTCGCGATATCTTACGAATCGATACGAAGGTCTCGATGTGATGCCTGATGCTATCGAGTGGTGCAGGCAAGCCTACTCCCGGTTTCCCAACTTCAACTTTCAGGTCGCCGACCTTTATAGTACCCATTACAACCCGGCCGGCAGATTGCGCTCCGAGGACTATACCTTTCCCTTTAAAGATGGGACATTTGACCTGGTGTTCCTGTCGAGCGTGTTCACTCATATGCTTCCCCCCGGTGTAGCGCGCTACCTCTCCGAAATCCATCGAGTGCTGAAGCCCGGCGGAAGATGTGTCGCGACGTACTTCTTGCTCAACGCTGAAGCCCTCTACTGGATCGGGAAGAAGAAGAACGTGATCTCGGCCCCGCATCAATGGGGCAAAGGGTGTTTCGTCGCGGATCTTTCAACTCCGGAGACTACTGTAGTCCACGAAGAATCGAGCATTCGCCAAATGTACGTTAGTTGCGGAATGGATATTTTCGAGACTACTTTCGGATTCTGGTCTGGAAGGACAGATCTGATTAAGTGCCTTCAGGATGTGATTATCTCTGTGAAACCCCAGTAGAGTGGCTGCCAACCAGCCGCCTTGGGATCAAAGACCAATTCAAGCGCTGCCCTGGCCCCCTAGATTCTTCTCCTCAGGACATAGACCTCATTCATGTATCCCATAACGGCAATCCCACGAGCCTGGAATCGCCGGACTTCAACGTCGAAGGGAGTGTTCCTTTGAATAAGCAGAGGAAGATCGTAACCATAACGCCAGGTTACTAAAGCTCCATCTTCAGGATGTTGCGGATTGGCATGGTACTCGGCCTCTCCGACGGTTCTCACGACACCATTTTCCACGAAGGCAACTTGTTCACTCTGAAAACGGGCGTGCTCTGTAGGGGCTGTGAACAAACAGTAGCCTCCCAACCTCAGGGTCCGGTGAATCTCATTCAATGCCTTGAAGGGTTCAAAAACATGTTCCATCACGTCAAGGTGGATAACAACATCAAATACACCGTTACCGAAGGTCTGGGCCTCAAGATTCTCATTTTTGATTTCGCCTACGAAATCACCTGGTGGGATCGTCGGATAGAATCCGGACCTGACATAGTGTTTCGCATTCACCGTCAGCCAAGCGGAAAGGCCCCTGGGCATCGGTCCGGCTTCATGAATGGATAGATGTCGGACTGACTCTCTATCAGAGAGAGTAAATAGAACATGAGCCAATGCGCGCTCTCGAGTAATACACCCACCCAACCCACAGTTTTCGGACTTGAGTTCATCTCTGCAAGACCAGAAATCATCCCTCGACGTGAATTCGTGCCTGTCTTCGCAGATGGGACAATATGCCTGAACTGAGAATTCCATTACTATTCCAGGCTTTTTAGACCTAGCTCCTTGCTTAAGCCGTTCTTCATAAATCAGATGCTCCAAAAGGGCCAAGTCAGGCCACCAATGGGGCTTTTGCCTTTGGTCCAGCAAGATTCTCGATCATCACTGTTTTCATTGCATCTTGAAGACGAGCCTGCTCGGCTTCCGTACGGTCACGCCTCGGCATCGTGCAGGCGCGGCAAAACGGATGAACGTATTTCGCCGCGAGTATTTCGTTTGCCGTCATCTCTAGAAATTTACCAATGCGCAGCGATGGATAGTTCGGCATCGCGCAGCAGATATAAACGTCCCCCACGCAATCGATCGTCATCTGCCGGAACATCAACTCACAAGCCTTTCCTTCATCTTCCGGAGATGGTTTATCCGCTGCAGCCGCAGCTTCTCTTACGAAGTGCGCGTCATCCATCTGAGTGAGCCAATTTGATTTGGGATTGCCGACTCCATTGATCACTTCAAGATTGAATCCCATCCGTTCGGAATATTCACGAAGCGGCTGTTCGTGTCCGGCGTTATAGTCAAATTTCAACAATCGTAGATCGACGCGCAAGGACATCGGGTTGCGGAGTCTGATTTCCCGCACAAGATTAAGATTATTCATGACATAGTTAAGCTCGCCCCCAACATGATTGATCTGATATGTTTCTTGATCGATGCCAGAAAGCGATACGGTCAATAGATCGACGCCGGCCACAAGGGTTTCTTCAAGATTATCGATATGGCGGAGCGATAGTGTCGATGAGAGAGTTATCCAGAACCCCGAGCTTTTCGCGACCGCCACGTATTCGTGTATTTTTTGATTGAGAAATGGTTCCGTCCAATTGAACAGGCCGATCTTCACAAATCCTTGATCGCGCAGTCTCGCTACGATCGCCGCAAAAGTGTCGAGCGACATTTTGCGCGACGAATTTGGCAAGCCCCGCACGCCGCGAATACAGGTTGGACATTTAAGTTGGCACACATCAATCGTATCAACCCATGCGATATCAGGGACACCGTCCGTCATACCAATTGCCCTCACGCAATCAAAAATCAGAGTAATAAATTTATCCAGCATGCGCCGGATAAACCCCAAACTGACGATAATGATAGCGGCTTTTTAGCCTAAGCGGAAGCTCAGGCGGATGAGCGAAATATCGCGCCAAGCAAAGCTTGGGAGAGGGGAATTCCAAATGAGGGGATGAAACATTCGCGCTATTGGAGTCGTTTTTGATAGCGCTGCAAGCGCAGCACTCCGAACGGATAGCAGGCGTCGATTTCACCCCATGCTTCGTAGCCCGCATCTTCATAGTACTTTCGCAGCACCGGATTATTAGCAAAGCAGTCTAGACGAATATATTTCTTGCGGACGCGCGACACCTGCTGCTCCGCCCAGAGCAAGAGCTGACGGCCCAGCCCTCGGCCACTCCAAGCACGTCGCACGACAAGATTTTCAAGATAGAGCGAGTCATCGTCGTCTATGTCAGGCCAGACTGGCCTATCATCATGCACCAGACGAAACGAGCCCACGAGGTTGGTGCCAATAAGACCCAGGTAGACCTCGCCGGCAGCAATCGAGGCAGCGTAGTAATCCGCAAATTGCCCGTAAGTTCCGGGCGGCAGCTGTCCAACTCCTCGGCTATTCAGCCATTCAGCGACTTCCTCGAGCAAACTCAGGTAGGATTCGAAATCGGTCGGCCGAGCCAAAACAACACAAAGCTCTGAACCCCAAATTCCCATTCTTGCGGTGCTCTCTGACATCATATTGTGTGCGATTGTTTACCATAATTGCTTGGACACGTTGAACAGAACCATCCGGACGAAACTCGACGATCGTCACGTCGTTTCGTTCTTCTGTTTCGCAGGCGTCAGGTCCACATCCGTGCGAATACCAGGTTCGATGAACTTCGCAGAGCTTCGCTGATCCGCGTAAGCCAAAGCGATCACGATCCGTCATAGTTAATAGTCTGCCAGAACCCTCTGAGGGGTCGCGAAAGACGCACTCGTCCGTATCATTGCAAGAGCGAGGAAGAACACGAGCGTGATGTGCAATGGTTTCATGGCCATTCTCACGGCAATGCAATTACTCTGAGTTCGCGCTCAACATTTTGTCCGTGTGAAACTTCCACCTGCACTCCAAGACTGAGATAGGGCGTTACAAATTCGGGATTCATCCAGGCTCGTGCCTCCACGCGTTGTGCAACCGCATAAGCAGTGTAAGTCCCCGGCCGCAGACCAGAGATATTGAAGCGGCCGCGATTATTTGTGACTGTGTTTTTGTATGCGGTTTGGTCTTCGCGAAAATCGATTGGAGGAACGAGCACCACTTGAGCGCCGGCGACGGCTGCACCATCTTTGTCTACGACCGTACCCCGCACCGTTCCACCCGATCCGCTCACTTCAAGTACGAGCGGCCCAGTGGTATCGCTGTTGACTTCGAACGGCCTACCCAGAATATTTTCGGTCCCCAGCCGTGCCGATGCGAGATGAAGTCCGGGAGCACCGCCCAGGACCATGGTCAAAAAATAACGGCCGCTTGCAGCATTCGGAATGACAAAGGTCCCGTTGTCCTGCACGAACAGTGACCGTCCAAGACTCGCCGTCGGTGACAGAATGCCGGGCATGCCATCGAGAGCGGCAAACAATGGATGGAGTCTTCGGATGTCTGGATTGGCGGCGCGCGCAGTCTGATCGAGAACAACCTGTCCGGTAATGTCGGTGCCACGCTCGATGGCAACCACCAATTCCGTCACGTCGTGGTCGACGATGTCGATCGAAGCGCGGCCGGTATAAAATTTAAAATCGTTGGGACGTTCTCCCGTCCGAAAACTCACATACAGCTCGTACGATCCCGGTCTCACATCCCTCAATTCAAATTCCCGTTCTTTATCGTTGTGATTGGGAACAGGCTGCGTGAATTCCGTCAATTTTGCGTTTCGTGGAATGAGGTAGTAATCGTAGATGCCTTGTCCCGTTTGACTGAGGGGATTGACGATTCGGCCGGAGATCTTCATCGGCGATACGGGGGGTAACGTGAAATCGATTGCGCGGATATCGTTGCCTCCAGCTACTTTGATCGAAACGGCTTCGTCTGGCCTGGTCACACCAGGATAATAAGTCGGTGCAGCGTTGTTTGCGCGTACCACAACTCCGGCTCTGCGCGCCGGTTCGGCCCCATATGCTGCGCGAATGTAATATTCGCCCGCCGGAATCCCTGAAAAATGATATTCCCCGCGATCGTCGGTCTGAACGGTTGGGCGGCCATCCGGTGTTGGGGAGACGATACTGAGTCTTGTTAAGATCCGTTGTCCGAAGCCACTATATTGCGAGAACAGAATTTGAATTTCCGCGTTCGCCACAGGCTGCCGGTCTACATCGTACACTCTGCCGCTAATACGGGCCGTACGAACCAAGCGAAATGAGACGGCGTAGTGCCGTCCCGCCTCGATGTTCATCGATATGGGCACCGGCCTCGCATAGCCTGTGGGCAAGGGGTTGGTGATATACCCGGTGCGCTCCGGGTGCAGGAGATAGGACCCGGGCTGAATGTCTTCCAGAACAAATAAACCTTTATCGTCGGTGACGACCTCCTGCTGGTTTCCGGAGCCCCTGTCCTGCAGAATGACTCGTGCATCTTTCAGGGGCTCGCCGGTCACGCCATCCAAGACCTGTCCGGAAATGCGACCGACTTGAATGGACTGCTGTCCCGCTCTCAAGGTCGTCCCGAAAACAATTAAGAGGAATGCGAAAAAAAGAACTATCCGGCCACGCATCTGTCCTCCTCAATGGACGAGAGCCGTCGTAAACTGGGTTTAGAGTTTAAGACATTCAAACGTACTTTTTAGTTTCATCCAATTTCCGCCAAGGAGGGTAGTCCGAAACCTCTGTGGTTCACATTGACCGCGTACTGAAGCTGCAGAGCATGGAGTGAGGGTCATGTTGGTACGTTTTAGAACTCTGTTCTCAAAAGTTGTGGCCGTCTTTCGCCGCTCGCGTCTGGAACGGGAACTTCGAGAGGAGATAGAGAATCATCTCGCCAACTTGGAGGATAGATTCGTAGGCCAGGGAATGAGCCTTGAAGAGGCTCGCTTTGCCGCTCGGCGGGCCTTCGGAGGGATCGAGCAGCTAAAGGAGGCTCTCAGAGAAGAGCGATCATTCTTATGGCTTGACCATATACACCAAGATCTTCGATTCGCGTTTCGAAGTGTGCGCAAAAATGCTGGGTTCGCCCTCGTTGCTATTCTCACTCTCGCGCTTGGCATCGGTCTTAGACCGGTCGAAACAGTAGTCCAAAAGATGTATGCTGCCAACGAGGCCGGAAGATGGAGTTCAGCCTTTACGGGAAATCAGCAGCCGCTACAGCGAAAAGTTCCGCGATGATATGAGCAACGAGACATCCCTACAGTCAGGCAAACAACCCGCCTTTGCGGCGCTTCATCACCGAAACTTTCGGTTCTTTTTTGTGGGCACCATGCTCGCAATGTTGGGCGACAACATCGAACATGTGGTGAGCTATTGGTTACTGTTTCAGAAGTTCCACTCGCCGGCGTTGGCCGGATTTGCCGAAATCAGCCACTGGACTCCGTTTCTCTTCCTTTCAGTGTACTTTGGCGCTCTTGCCGATCGATACGATTGCCGAAAGGTCATCCAGGCTGCGCAGGTCTTGTTCATGGGCGTATCGCTGGTCTGGGCCATGCTCTTTTATACGAATACGATTCAGGTGTGGCATGCCGGCCTTCTTCTGATAGTTCACGGCATCGCCGGCGCCATGTGGGCACCCGCTGAACAACTGGTGATCCATGACATTGTCGGCACAGAGCATCTTCAGAGCGCCGTGCGCCTCAACGCCACAAGCCGGCAGCTGGGAATACTCTTCGGCCCGGCCGTTGGCGCCGGGTTGATGCTATGGCTGGGTCCCCCGCTGGCTCTTGTGGCGAACGTGGTCATCTATCTTCCCTTGACGATTTGGCTGCTGTACGTCCCATACACCGGCCACTTCCGAAAAGGCGCCCCGCCGAAACGAGCGATCGGTTGGGCCGACGCCATCCATGTTTTGCGGGAAGTGGCGCACAACCGTCCCATTGTCACCATGATCGTTTTGGGCGGCAGCGCATCATTCCTCGTCGGTAACACATTTCAGACGCTGATGCCCGCGTTCGCCGCCGACCTCGGTGCGGGCCAGGCCGACTTCACCTACAGCGCGCTGCTCATGGCCAGCGCGGTGGGAGCGGTGTTTGGCGGATTCCTTCTCGAAGGCAAGGGGTGGCTTCAGCCCAGAGTCCGGACCGCCATCATTTGCGCCATTATCTGGTGCGTAGCGATCACGGCGTTCGCGTTCTCGACTAATTACTACCTATCGCTGGTACTGCTGTTTTGCGCAGGAACCTTGAATCTCGCTTTCTATTCCTCGGCGCAGACCATCGTGCAGCTTCTGGCGCCCGCCGAACTGCGCGGCCGGCTGATCGGTCTCTTCAGTATGTCCGCACTCGGCCTGCGCGCGTTCAGTGGGGTGACGGTCGGCATCGTCGGCGGAGTGATTGGGATTCACCGCTCGTTGGGTTTCAGCGCAATCGCGCTTCTGGTTGTAACCGCCTCGCTTTTTGTGTTCGCCGTTCAACGCCAATCCGACTAGCCCGGCATCTGCCGGCCTTACGCAAAAAAGAAATCCGTTGGCTGTAGGCGATCCTGACTTAACGCTGCAGCCGGAGCTCGATCTCTGAGGGTGAGGTCGATACGCCGCCGCCCGCAGAGAGCACTGTCGCGCGAACCCGTACCGACGCTGCTCTTGCCAGTTCTTCAGAAGTGACTTCGGCGAGCCCTTCGGCATTCACACAGACCAGGCGCTTGGGTCCGCTGTTGGTCTGAGAAGGCTCATTCCTCCAGCGGGAAAACTCCCTCAGGTCCCACGGTCGGATTTCGAGATTAATGCTCTGCGTGAGGGTGTTCTGAATCGCCAGGTTTTCGATGGCCCCGCTGCAAACGAGGTTGTCGCTGGCGTCGAGGTAACTCGCGGTCACCCGGATCTCCGCCGGCAGACACACATCCGTGGGTTTGCTGATGGTGCTGAAGAGGTTCAACCGGACTGCAGTGGCACTGTTTGAAGGGACAATCTTTTGTTCGCTGCCATTGACCCAGCGGATTTCCGCTGAGCAGACGGAACGCTGGAGCATTTGCAGCAAGCGGCCCAATTGCAGCTGTTGCTGCTGCAACTGCTGGAGCGCTCCGTCGACGGAACCAATTCCTAGCAGCAAGCGGCCCAATTGCACTTGTTGCTGCTGCAACTGCTGCTGGATTTGCTCGATCTGTCCTTGCTGCCGCTGGAAGTGTTGTTCTATCTGTTGCTGTGGCGCTAATAGCAGGAGGAGAAGTTGGATCATCATAATAGTTTATAGACAGCCGGGAACATTTTATGGTTCTACAAAGGCGCGCAATAATTCGACATGTTGGCAGAATTGCGGCCTGTGGCCACTCGCAGGTTTACACCTACCACGCAGACACGCCACGCTTCTCGGCGTAATAAAACAGGATGTCAAAGTTACCGGGAGTATAGCCAAGCATTCTGAGGATGAGTGCCACCTGTCCACGGTGATGCACGGCATGGTTGGCGCCGTGGTGCAGCAACTCTCCTATCGGCATCGAATACCTGCCTCGCTCATTGAAGTATTCAACGTTTCGCAGAAGATCCGCATCACTAAGCGTAGCCAAGAACTCACGAACATATCCGTCAACCCTGTTCCAGTGCGTGACGACGGATTCCAGCGCGGGGTAGTCCTCGCCTTTCAGTGCAGGCCCGCGCTTTGCGCCACCGCAGCGATCCAGCCATCCCCACTCCGTGCTCAGCGCATGGACTAGGGTGTTGCGTATGGAGCCATAGCTGCCCGCCACCGGCTGCGCGAACTGTTCCGGTGTAAGCTGCGAGGATACAGCAAATAGCTTTTTATTTGCCCACTCGCCGTAATCGTACAGGCTTTCAATGTCTTTAATGGTCATCGCCTGCTCCAGAAAAAATGATTTTTGCGAAGCACTGTATGTGGCGATGCATACCGGGGTCAATATCGGCAGGACCACCACAACGGCAGCCAACCTCAGGACAAAGTGAACAACATATCTAAACTCAATATCTGCTAGGCATTATTTGTTCGCGGGCGCAGGAACAGCGATGAACTGTGTGAACAACCCGGCGACGCCGGGATGATTGGGAGCATAGTTCAGGTTGTTCACCTTTGCTGCCTTGCGCCACGAGTCCTGGACCTTCTGGGCGTAGCAACGGCCCTCTATCGGGGAAACCGCTCAAGCAGAGGCGACTCGCCGGGCACGACCGGCGTGCGCGCCGTGTTGAGCACCATCCCAATCAGCGAGTAGTGGCCCATCAGGCCGATGGTGTCGAGGAGGGCGCGCTCGCCGAACTTCGCGACCGCGCGGGCATAGGTGGCATCGCTGACGCTGCGGTTCTGCAGGAGCTCCGTGCAGAAGTCATACAGCGCTTCCTCATCCTCCGCCATGGCGTGCGGTCGGCGGCCGTCGCCGATAGCCTTGGCGATCTCCGGATTGAGGCCACCCTTGACCGCGAGCGGATAATGCGCGGCCCACTCGTACGCCTGAGACCACTGCCGCGCAGTAATGAGAATGACGAACTCGGAGAGCCGCGGGGGCAGGGCGCTGTTGAAGCGCACGTAATCGCTGAGGCCCCTCACACGCCCCATCAGTTCCGGACTGCGCACCAGCACACTCCAGGGGCCCGTCAGCGACCCGCGCGCCGCGGTATGGTCTGCCGCCGCCTTTTTCTGAGAGTCGGTCATCTTCTCGGCGGGGATCGGCCCCATCCGCTCCTGCGCAAAGGCGGTCGGAGAGAAAGCCAGTGAGAAAACCAGCACCAATACGTATCTAATCATGTCTGCCTCCCTTCAACAGGAACGGAGTATACTGCGAACGATAGGCTGATGACGAACACATGTAGTCGTGGGCTTCAGCCCGCGTTGCTCCAAAGTAGCCCACCACCCAAATCCTTGACTGCTGCAGAACTGTCAGCTTAAATGCTTGGCGTATACGTACTGCGAGCGATGGCTTGCTCGAGGCCTTTCACGATGTGACGGTGATCGTGAATAAGTAAACTGATGTTTCATCGAAGAAACTTCGTCTTGCTCATGGGAATGACTCTTGCCGGAGCCTTCACCTGTGCTTATGCGCAGTGGCCGAACTATCCTGACTCGCGCATCCCGCGTACGAAAGACGGCAAGCCGAACCTGACTGCTCCCGCACCCCGCCTGAACGGCAAGCCCGATATCTCTGGAGTCTGGCAGGCGGAGCGGAGTCCCGCGAGCGAATACGACCGTGTGATGGGCAAGGGGTTCACTGATTTGCAGCCGGACACGCACGACATCACCACGAATTTTTTGAACGTATTTTGGGGCATGAAGCCCGAAGAAGAGCCGCTTCGCCCCGAAGCCACTGCGATTGTGAACCACCACCGGGAAAGCCCTCTGGAGAGTCCCTTCATACAATGCCTTCCCGGCGGGATACCCATGCCATTACTGGCTCAAACGTTTAAGATCGTTCAGACGCCCCAGGAGATCGTGATGTTGCCTGAGATTCTCAACCCTCCGCGCCAGATTCACATGGACG
>WNGJ01006035.1_pt1 | contig 28724 bp, 29 predicted proteins | sample 5400611 | NCBI WGS metagenome assembly WNGJ01 (sample SAMN13153375, study PRJNA577476) | soil metagenome | isolation source: 40 cm soil or saprolite under Garry oak tree replicate 1 | place: USA:California | collected 2016-06-15
ATGAAAATCGAACACCTTGATCCGGGATTTGGCCGGGTTGAACACACCGTAGTTCTCGTAACTGCAGGCCATTTCGCACTGCAGGCAACCGGTGCACTTGTCGGGATTGATGTACAGCGACTTATGCATCTGCGTCTCCAGGTTGCTGGTGGACTCGATGAACGGATGCGGACTCTGGGGATCAGTGGCTGGGGTTCTGAAACGGATAGCCAGAATTCAGGATGAAGAACTCCATGTCGCGCCTGGCCTTCGCCATCTCCATCTCCATCTTCATCATCATCGACTTGTGATCCATCTCCATCTGCATCAACTTGTCCTGCATCGCCATCAACTTCGCCCGGTTCTCGGGTGTCATCCGCGCGATGTAGTCGCGATACTGATCCAACTCCCTATTGTAGAAGTCGGGCGCAAAACCAGAACCGCGGTGCGCGGGAGGTTCATCGGCGGCGGCCAAGGCCGACGACGGAAGCGCGGTTGCGCCGGCCGTCGCAATCAGGACGGCCGCAATGAGTCGGTTCAGAGATTGCATGTCTTTCCTCCAGTGAGTTGGAAGTTTCCTGTTACGAGTTGGCGCTGGCGGGGCTCCCCTTTTTGGTCATGCCGTCGCCGATTGTGTACGATCGCATTCGCGTTCGTTCTTATTGGTCAGACTCAGCGCGGAAACCTTACGCTTTCGCGACGAGCAGGATACCGCGCATGCGCTGCGGATCCGACGCCTACTGCGCCGAGTAGCCACCGTCGACGACAATGGACTGGCCAGTAAGGAAACGCGCCTTGTCGGATGAAGAAACAAGATAGTCTCGGCGATCTCTTTCGTCAGCCCTTCGACCGCGTGCTTGCTGGCCACGTACTCGGAGGCGCCTGGTACCCCGACCTGACCGAGGACTGACGATAGGTTGACGATGCTGCCGTGCCCTTGGGCCAGCATCACCCGCAGTTCATGCTTCAAGCTCAGCAGTGTGCCGAGCACGTTGGTCTCGAACGCGGCGTTGTAGCTGTCAACTGAGATTTCCGTGACCGGGCCCGGCCGTCCTTCGGTGCCGGCGTTGTTGACGGCCACGTCCAGGCGGCCAAACCGCTTGACGGTCTTCTCGACCAGGTCCCGCACGTCCTCCTCACGGCGCACGTCGGCCCGCAGGTATTCGGCATCCGCGCCGAGCGCCCGCAGTTCGGCGGCCAACGCGCGGCCCGCTTCGTCCCGTCTGCCGGAAACGACGATCCGCGCGCCTTCTTGCGCGAAGGCCAGGGCCGTGGCACGTCCGATGCCCGTGAGAGCGCCGGTGATCAGGACAACGTTGGATGTCATGCGACTTCTCCTTGGAGAATAGCCGGCCTGGCCTCAAACCGAAACCAAGAACCCACACGTATCCACAAAACACGGCAACCTAGGGTAGCCTACCTCGGTGGATCAACGACCTAAGCGGCTTCGTGCTCGTGGCCCGCAACTTGCTGCACAAGGCCTGCACTCCGGATTCGAGCCAGGGACATGCCGTCGCTCGGCCAGACTTCGCCGACTGCATCAATATCATCTGCATCATGTGGAGAGTCCCGCAATGAACCGTGCCATGCCGTACGCCCTCATTCTCGCCTCACTCGTCGCGGCCTGCGCCCACCTGCAAGGCGAAGACCGCGTGCAGGAGCTGCTGAGTCGTCCACCACCAAGCAGTGAGCAGAATCGCGCGTTGGAGTGCGCCAAACTAAGCGGGGAAGCATCGCGGCAGAAGGCAATCGGAAACGATGCTGTGGCAAGTGTGGAGGATCCATTCAACGCGGCCAAGAAGAGGGAGGCCGCGGCGCGCGCGGTCTTGGCGCTGAACGCAAGGCAAGGGGAATTGCGATGCTCGGAAATCCCCGCAAGCGCAAATACCGAGCCTCCCGCTGATCCTGGATCTGCCATCCCGACACCGGCACCCGCAAACGTTGCCCCGGCTGATGAGGACGCGAGCTTCGACCGCTGTTTCAGACGGTGTCGGCAATATACCGACCGCTCCAAGGAGCAGTGCTTCGATGTCTGCAGCAAATGAATCAGACTCGCCCGCGAAACCTTGGCAAGGTTCTCTCCTCCGCGGAACTTTCGCTTCGCGGAACCATGCCTCCGGGTGCGGCGTCTCTCAGGGGTCTCGCAATTGAGCGCCGTCTCAACTGCGAAACCTGAGCACTTCGGTAGGGGTAATGCGACAGTTGTCGCATTAGGTACTACATCCCAGGGTCCAGGCGAGTTTCTTGCGAACCGATAACTCATGGACGTTCACTTTGGTGGCTGACGGGTAAGGTACATGATGTACGCGACGAGTTCCCAGCGCTTTTCCTCAGAAAAGCTTCCCCAGGCAGGCATGACGTCCGATCCCGTCCGTCCTTCGGTGATCGTCTTGAAGACGCCCTCTGCGGTCAGGTCCTGGCGTCCCCGGAACGCCGGCGTCTTGCCGCCGCTTCCTTCGAAACCATGGCAATAGGCAGCGCAGAGGGCTCCGAAGCGGAGCCGGCCCTTTTCGATGCGCTCGGGGTCATCCAGCGGAAACGGCGGCGGGGGAGCACCGGATGGAGCGCTCGGCGCCAGTGACGGCTCCGTGGACTGCGCAGGGGCCTTGGTTGCGGCCGGCGTTCCGCTGGCACCCGTATCCTGCGCCAACGTGCCATGCAGACTTAGAGTGGCGACGATCACTGCCACACCGATCGATTGTCTAAACATGGTCCACCTACCCGCTCACGTAATTCACGCTGTATGAAAGCCAAAGGGGAATTTCCGACCCCTTTGGCTTTGAGTGCGGCACACGGCGCGTTTGCCAGGATTACTCGAGGGTAAATGCGAGCAGAGCACCACCGCCCGGCAGGGTCTTGATTTCCGGGAACCGTCCCGCCAGGAAGCCGGGTGAATGAGAGCCGAGACCCGTGGGGATGAGGATGAACTGCTTGCCCTTCACGGCATAGCTGATCGGGCCACCTCGCGCGCCGGAACCGGCGTTGAAGGTCCACAGCTGGTCACCGCTGTCGGCGTCGAAGGCGTACAGGTTCCCGCGCATATCACCGGTGAACACCAGACCACCGCCGGTCGTCAGGACGTTGCTCAGCGGCGGCAGATCGAAGCGCTTCTTCCACTTCACCTTGCCGGAGAAGGGGTCGAAGGCGGCCAAATAACCGTCCGCGGTCTTGCCGGGGGGGTCGACCAGCGTGATTTCCGTCAGTCCGAGCGTCAGCGCGTTGATCGGCACCTCGTCGTAGGTCTGCTTTGCACCGGTCACCGTATTGCAGACCTCCATGCCGTGCGAGTACCACAGCTTGGTGTTGGGGTTGTAAGCCCCCGCGTTCCAGCTGCGCGCCCCGAGCAAGTTGGGGCAGAACAGCTTCTGCTTGCCGACCTCGGGCCGGTTTTCCGGTCCCGGTAATCCGGTTTTCGGGTCGACTCCGGTCGTCCAGTTCATGTTTTCCGCGAACTGCCAGACGTTCTTTAGATCGCCGTTGTCCTTGTCCATCACGTACACGAAGCCGTTCTTGTTCAAATGGACCAGCACGGTCTTGCCATTGTGCGGGACCAGCAGTGCCTCGTACGCCGAATCGAAGTCCCAAGTGTCATTCGGCACTTCCTGGCGATACCACTTTACGTTCCCCGTCTTGGGATCGAGCGCCAGCAGGGTTGACGTGTAGAGGTTGTCCCCCTCGCGATCACCGGTGTAGTAGTCCGGCGCGGCATTGCTGGTGCCGATGTAAATGGTATCGGTGGTCGGATCGTAAGTCCCCGGCATCCAGGCTGAGCTGCCGGCATGCTTGCGGCTGTCGCCCGGCCAGCTCTTGGGGTCGTTCTTCGGCACTTCGAAAGTCCAGACGCGCTCGCCAGTGTCGGCATTCACCGCATAGATCTTTCCGGTACCCGGCTGGTCGCCCCCGGTCGTTCCGCCGAACAGCACATTTCCGGCCAGCTGCGGCGGCGCCGAGAACAGGGCGCCCCATTCGGCCTTTGGATTGGTGAGTTGCGTCGACCACAGCTGCTTGCCGGTTTTCTGATCGAGGCCCAGGAAACGTCCATCGAGGGTGCCCACGTACACCTTGCCGCGCCCGACCGTGACGCCACGACTTGCCGCCCGGTAGAACACTTCATTGGCGACTGGGTCGAGCTTGGGGGCGAAATCCCAGATCGCCTTGCCGGTGGTCGCGTCAAGCGCCCAGACGTGGTTATCCGCAGATATCGAGTAGATCACGCCGTCGATCTCGATCGGCGTCGCCTGCAGTCCGTGCGTGATGTTGCCCGGCTGGTGGATCCAGGCAACCTTGAGCTTTTTGACGTTGCTCTTGTTGATCTGATCGAGGGGGCTGTATCGCCAGGCGTTGTAGCTGCGGTGATACTGGGGCCAGTTGTTCGGGTCGTCGTATCCAGGGCCCGATCCGGCCGATGCCAGTCGCGGAACCGTGGCCAGCGCCAAACCGGCGACGGCGATGCCCGCAATCCGTTGAAGCGGGTTCTGCAAGAGATTCATCTGATGTGCTCCGTTGAAACCAAGGGGAATCGCGACGCTCGGGGCCGCGCTCGCGTCAGAACGAGAAATTGACGCCTACGTTGAACAGGAATTCTCCGCCGGGCGCCTGCGGACCGGTCGAAACAATCGACGTCGCGAAGCCCGGGCTGGATCCCGAGTGGACGTAGACCGACTGGAAGTACATCGTGACCCACTTGTTCAGCGACAAGTCGTCGCTCAGGACGATGCTGTTGGTGCTGTCGCCGGTCACATCCTTGTCGTGGCTGTAGTAGTAGGCAAGTGTCGCCGTGTTCTTCGCGTTCCATTTCCAGTCCGCGCCGATGCCGTAGGTGTCGACGTTGTCGGTCTCGTTGCCGCTCGCGGCATTGTGCTTCGCCTCCTGGAATAGGAACTTGACCGTGTAGTCGCCCAGCGGCACTGCGAAGCCGGCCGACTTGTGGTCGATCACCACATTGCCCGTGACCGTGTCTTTCATCTGCTCGAACGAGCCCGACAGGATCACCGGCCCCTTGTATTCCAGGCCGATGGCGTAGGCGCTGCCGGAGGAGAAACTCCCCGACTCGCCGCCGAACGAATACAGCACGCCGAGGCTCACCGGACCGAACGTCTTGCGGTATTGCACCGAATTCAAGAAGAAGATGCCGACGTCGTTGTTGGTGTTCTTGGCGCTGCCTTGCCCTCCGTGGGCCACCGGATCCAGCTGCCCGTAGGCCCACTGGTACAGGCCAGAGAACTGCTCCTTGAAGAAGCGCGGCTCCGTATACAGGTCGGCCAGCAGCGCCGGGCCGTACTGACGCCCCCAGATCAGCGTGCCCCAGTCGCCCGTCAAGCCGACATTAGCCTGGCGCCGGAATAGCGGCGTGGTGCCGCCGTTTTCGAGGGCATCGCCGGTGCCGTGCAGGAAGCCCGTGGAGATATCGATATGCGACTCGAGGTTGAAGAACGCCGTCGTGTTGTTGCCCAGACCAAGGTCGCCCGACCCTCCCTTGATGCCCCACACCGATTGGCGCAGGCCGTTTTCCTGCATATACGTCCGGCTGCCCTTGTTACCCTTGCAGCTGACGCCGGAGGGATCGCAGGATTTTGTTTGCGTCATGATCCCCGAATCGATAATGCCAAACAGGCTGATCGAGTCCCCTTTATCGTCGTTGTAGACCTTGACGCCTTCGCCCGCAAAAGCGGGACCGGATCCCGCACAGATTGCCAGCGCAACGGACAGCGCAGTTCGACGCGTTGCCGACGCACGCCATAGACGAGCTGACTGGCTTGCTCTTTTCGTTGTTCTCATGCACTCCCCCACCGAGTCGTTAGATTTGGTCGATTGCGCGCCGAGCACGCGCTCTGCAATTAGCAAGTGCCAAATGCCCGACGCGCCTGCTTGTGCCTGTGCGCGCCCATGCCGGCCTATTTATCGCTGACCGACTGGGGACCGGCGTCGCGCGTATGACATAAGCACGCTCCGTGCCAACCGATCCATGCTCCACTGTCGCCTCCCGAAATTGCGAAACAGGACATGGAAGTGGGACTGGCCGTGTCACACCTGTTGCAGTGATGCGCTGGCCTCGGGCGACATCTGTATCGGAACAGCAGCGACGCTTACGAGGGGCCGCGAGCGCAGGACGAATACACGGACCGACCAACAGTCGGCAAGCACCAGCTCCGCCCAACCGCGTGGTTCCTATGCGCGGCCGCGCGCGGATTCAGGCGTGCCGCGCCGCCTGAGCCTGCAGATCGGCGTGATACGAGCTGCGTACTAGCGGCGCGCAGGCGGCGTGCGCAAATCCCATGCCCCGCGCCTCGCGTTCGAACATCTCGAAGGTCTCCGGAGGTACGTAGCGCAGCACCGGCAGGTGGTGCGCGCTGGGCGCCAAGTATTGGCCGATGGTCAGCATCTGTACCCCTGCCGTGTGCAGGTCGCGCATGACCTGCAGGATCTCCTCGTCGGTCTCGCCCAGTCCGACCATCAGCCCGCTCTTAGTGGGCACCGAGGGCACACGGGAGCCGAACTCGCGCAGCAGCCACAGCGAGTGCTGGTAGTCGGCACCCGGTCTTGCGCTGCGATACAGGCGGGGCACGGTTTCCAGGTTGTGGTTCATCACATCGGGCGGCGTCGCCTGCAGGATCGGCAAGGCGCGGTCCAGGCGGCCGCGAAAATCCGGCACGAGGACTTCGATGCGGGTCGCCGGCGAAGCCTGGCGCACGGCGTCGATGCAGTCGGCGAAGTGCCCGGCGCCGCCGTCGCGCAGATCATCGCGATCCACCGAGGTGATCACCACGTACTTCAATCCCAGCCGTGACACCGACTGGGCCAGGTGCACAGGCTCCTGCGGGTCCAACGGATCGGGATAGCCATGGCCGACATCGCAGAACGGGCAGCGTCGCGTGCAGCGGTCGCCCATGATCATGAAGGTCGCCGTACCATGCCCGAAGCACTCGCCGATGTTCGGGCAGCTCGCCTCCTCGCAAACGGTGTTCAGCTTGTGCTCACGCAGCAGCGTCTTGATCTCATAGAAGCGCGTGGCCGCCGAGCCCGCGCGCACGCGGATCCAGTGTGGCTTGGCCAAAGGCGGCGTGCCACCGTCGACGCGAATCGGTATCAGCCGGGTTTTGCCTGCGCCCTTGATCTTGGCGGGCGTCTTGGCGGCTGGGTGTGCGTCGTTTACGGAGTCGATCGTTGCTGCGGTCGCCGCTGAAATCTTCATGCGTTCTCCGAACCGTGCCCAGGCATATCGCGCTGTCCTGGCGCGTGTAGCCGCATTCGCGCGGCGGCGGTCATGCCAGTTCATCCATCAAAGCGAAAAGCGTGCCGGATCGATTTGACGGCGGAAGCCGCTTGCGCCGCGTTTGCCGGTCGATCGGTCTTCGGCAACGATTTGCCCTGGCATTGATCTTGCTCGATAGGCCCCATCCATCCATGCATCAGCGTCATTTCCTCCGGCGTCTGTTTGTGCCGTTCGAGCGCTCATCGCGGCGCTCGCTTTTTTTTCTGGCCTGTGTGCGCCCTGCGCGAAGGTCACCGACCATGCCGCGGCCACAGTCCCCCCAGCGATCAAGCGGACAGATACGGCAGCCGCGGCCTGGAGCGCGAAGAGTCGACGCGTGTCGCATTCGCTGTACGTCGCGCTGCGACAGCTGTTGCACCTGGACCCTGGCGGGCCAGGCGTCGCAACCCACGCACAGAATCAGGGTGCGCGCTGGAGCAGTGGCACGATATATGCATGAAGGCTTCGCGTCCGCACTTATGGGTCGGCGCTGCGCGACCCTCGCCGGTCGAAGAGCGCCTTTATGCCTGTAGTCCGAGGACAAACTCACGAAGAGGTAGACCATGACTGACGAAAGAGCTGGACAGGATCGGTTTGGGAAACGATTTGCTGCAGTCTTGTGCGGTGCGATTGGTCTGGCTTTTTGTTCACTTGCGTCCGCCGACGAGCCGGAGCCGCCGCTTGGTGTAAACGTCCTTGAGGCGACGTTCAAGTGGAGACCAAATTACGTCAGCGACGACATGCTCCTCAACGCGGACAAGGACGCAAATAACTGGTTGCATTATGGAAAGGACTACCTGGGCAGCCGGTTCAGCCAGTTGTCGCAGATCAACCGGGGCAACGTCGCAAAGCTCGTCGCCAAGTGGAATCTTTCATTCGGTGTGAATGACGCGCAGGACAGCGAAGCGGTCGTAGTGAATGGGCGAATGTACGTGACTGCGAGTCAAGATAAGGTGTTTTCGCTAGATGCAGACACGGGAAGAATGATCTGGAAGTACGAACACTCGCTGCCTGCCGATCTTGGGCCACGTTTGTGCTGTGAAGCAGTCAACCGTGGTGTCGCCATATATAAGGACAAAATCTATCTTGAGACTCTGGACGCCCATGTTGTTGCGCTGAACAATACGACCGGCAAGGTGGAATGGGACGTCAAACTCGGAGACTACGGCGCGGGCGAAATCTATACGGCGATGCCTCTCGTTGCCAAGGGGAAGATCATCGTTGGAACCTCCGGCAGCGATGTTGGTGCCAACGCGGGCAGAATCACCGCCCTAGACCCGGATACTGGAAAGGTTGTCTGGGAAACCCGCACCCGACCGATTAGCGCCAGCGATCCTGCCGCGAAGACTTGGGCGAATGATTCCTGGAGAACCGGCGGCGTGTCCGCGTGGCTCACGGGCACCTATGACGCGAAGAGCAATACGGTTCTTTGGGGTGCAGGCAATCCGACGCCGGACTTCGACCCAAGCGTACGCAAGGGCGACAATTTGTACAGCAATTCCACGCTCGCATTGGATGCCGACACCGGGAAAATCAAATTCTATTTTCAGTACACGCCGAACGACTCGTGGGATTACGACGGAAACAACGAGACCATTCTCGTTGATGACGAAAAGGGGCGTAAGGTCTGGCTACACGGCGATCGCAATGGACACCTGTATTCGATTGACCGCACGAACGGAAAATGCAACTGGGTTGTGCCGATCGCACGGGTGAATTGGGTTACCGGGTTCCGGGACAACTGCGTGCCGATTGTCAATCCGGACAAGGTCCCGGGGTATGACAAGATCGCCACGGATATCGCACCGATCCTGGACGGAGGCAAAGAGTGGCACCCGGCCGCTTACAGCCCGCTCACGAAGCTAATCTATGTTCCGTTTATTGATGGCTCAATGGACATTCAGGCGAAAAAGCAGGAATGGAAGCGCGGTGAATGGTTTCTGTCCTCGAAAGTGCTGAAAGCAAACCCATACACGGGCGGCGTCAAGGCATTCAACGCCACCAGTGGCGAGCTCGTGTGGACCCGCCCGCAAAGCACGCCGGCGACCAGCGGACTGATCGCTACGGCGGGAGGTTACCGCAAACGGCAAGCAGTACGTGGCAATCGTCTACGGTCCGGGGGGCGGCAGTCTTTGGCCGCTTGTCTACGACGAGCTGTTCAAGCACCAGAATCGTGGCGGGGGCATGATCGTCTTCGGCCTGCCGGATTGAACGATACGATCGCGCGTAACGCAAGCTCCGCCCGGCGCTCGGTGGGCCTTGTCCGATGACTCGCACCATAACCCGTGCGGTGGGCCTGGTTGGGTTGATACTCGCGTCGCTGGCCGCCGCAGGCAGTGCGGCGGCCAGCGACCGCCCACCTGGCGCTCTGACGGCCTGCGTCGTCGGCGACAATCCACCGTTTTCTTCGGCGAGCGCGGAGGGGCGCGGCATCGATGTTGACGTGGCCCAGCTGATCGCGCAGCAGTTGGGGCGCGAACTGCACCTCCAATGGGTCCGGGTGCCCGCGCGGGGTGGAATCGGCCGTGCGCTGAAAGAATCGATTCAAAGCGGTACGTGCGATGTATTTCTCGGTATTCCAGATGCGCAGGAAATGGCGACCGAGCTTCGAGAGCGCCATCTTGCAAGCACGCGGGCGTACCTGGCTGTCGGCTATCTGCTGGTGTCCCCTCCGGGAAGCAAACCGGCAACGATTCGCGACGCCAGGCGCGTCAAGCGCCTGGGTGTATCGACCGCGACCCCGGCCGATCTTTTTCTTTACAAGGAACACTTCAATCGAGTTCCGTACGGCAACAATCGAGATCTCCTGGTCGCACTGTGCAACGGGGAGATTGACATGGCCCTGGCCTGGTCGCCGGCGATCGCCACACTGCGGGCAGACGGGTCAGGTGCGCAGGTTGTCATCGCGTCGGAACAACCGGATGATCGAAGCCTGCGAACGGGTCTGGCGATCGCGACGCGCTTGGCCGACAGCGAGATGACGAGGCAGATCGACCTGGCGATTCAGCGCCTGCAGGCAGACGGAAGCTTTGCAAACCTGGCCGATCGGCATGGATTGCCATATATGGCTCCACAGTGATGGCTCCACAGTGACATCCTGAAATTTTACAAGAGGAGGTGTTGAGTGCAAGGCAATGGAACGCAAATGACAGCGGGACTGCACCGGGTGCGTCGCGTTGCCGCTGTGCTCTGTCTGGCCGCGATCAGCGCCTTGGCCGGTCCGGCGCTTGCCGAGCCAGAGAGCGCGGACGCGGACAATCCCTTCGCCAACCGTAAGGACGCTGCCGACAAGGGCGAGGAGCTGTTCTCACGCAATTGTCAGCCGTGTCATAACACGCGCGGCAAAGGCGGAAAGGGGCCGCAACTGGTTCGTGGAGCCTGGGGGCCAGGCGGGGCCAACACGGATCTGATGATGTATCGAATCATCGCAGGCGGCCGGCCGGGCACCGAAATGGGCAGCTTCGCGACCGGACTGACCAGCGACGAAATCTGGCAAATCATCACGTTTCTCCGTGCGGAAGCAAGGCGCGTCAAATCCGAGGCGAGCAAGGCATCTGAAGACGACAATCTCTGGTAGCCGGGCATGGGGCGGCGCGACGTTTCGAGGCCTACCCTTGCGAGCTGATGGCTGTGCAGGCGATCGCGCAGCGAATGGTCCGCGAGATCCGGGCGAGCGGCGCCAGGCTTATGTGTTCAGGGCCGAGCGGCGAATCACCGTTTCGGCATGAACAGACCACGGTGGGCGCGGCGGCACTTCCCGGGGGCGAGGTCATGGTCCTTCAGTCGACGCCGCAACCGTGTCACCTGTCGCTGAGCAAATGTCACACCTGTATCGCCGTCGGCAGGTGGCGACCGGGTGGGAGGCGGGGAAACCACGGCAATCGGCGGTTTCCGAGGACGAAATCGGCGCTCGACGCAACTGGCACGCTCATTGCGTTGCATCACCAATCAGACGGAGTGCAGCGGCCATGTCGGCCAACCAATCGAACAATGCGCCCTGCGTGGGAATCATCGCCAATCCGGTATCCGCACGCGATATCCGCCGCATCATCGCCAACGCGAGCAACTTGCAGACCTCGGAGCGCGTGAACATCGTGCTGCGCGTACTGACCACGCTCGCTGCGACCGGTGTCGGGCGCGTCCTGATGATGCCCGACAAGGGGGGCATCAGCTCGATGCTGCTGCGCAGCGTAAAGCGCGAACGAAATATCCATTTCGACTTCCCTGAACTCGAATTCGTGGACATGCCGGTGACCTCGACCGTCGATGACACGTTTCATGCCGCCCGCAGCATGCAAAAAGCCGGTGTCAGCGCGATCGTCGTCCTTGGCGGCGACGGTACGCACCGCGCTGTCGTCCGCGAGCTTATCCATGGCACTCGCGACGGCGCGCCAGCGGTTCCGATCGCCGGCCTGTCAACCGGCACCAACAACGCCTTTCCCGAGATGCGTGAACCAACCGTCGCCGCTCTCGCCGTCGGCCTTTATTCAACTGGAAAATTGAGTGCGTCGAAGGCACTTGCGCCGAACAAGGTGCTCGAAATCACGATCGACGGTGGCCGGCGTCGCGATATCGCGATCGTGGACACGGTGATCACAAGCGACCGATTCATCGGTGCGCGTGCGCTGTGGAAGACCGACAGTCTTGGCGCCGCCTATTTGACTTTCGCCGATCCACAGGTGATCGGCCTGTCGGCCATCGGCGGGCTCCTTCAACCGGTCGGTCGAACCGAGAAGGGCGGTCTCGCGGTATACCTCAGCGACGATCCGGCGCGCTGCCGCCTGCGGCTTCGGGCGCCGATCGCACCCGGCATGGTCTGCGATCTCGGCATTGCGAGCTGGGAAGCGATGCCCGCCGGCAAGGCCTTTCCTGTTGCTCTGGCGGCCGGCGCGGTCGCGCTCGACGGCGAGCGCGAACTGACTTTCGGCGTCGGCGAGCAGGTCTGCGTTACGTTGCGAGAGGACGCATTCCTGACGGTGGACGTGGCGAGCTGCATGCATGCCGCTGCACGCGAGGGCCTTTTCCGCCACCTCTCATCAAACAACTGAAAGGAGACACCTACCATGGCAGACAAAAATTCGTTCCCGCTTTCCCGCGAGGCCTTGCTGAAGTGCTACCGGACCATGCGGACGATCCGCGAATTCGAGGAGCGCTTGCACATCGACTTTAGTCGCGGCGACATACCCGGCTTCGTGCACCTTTATGCCGGAGAGGAAGCGACGGCCGCCGCCATCATGTCCCATCTCGGCGACGGTGACCGCATCGCCAGCACGCACCGCGGCCACGGCCACTGCATCGCCAAGGGCGTCGACGTCGTCAGCATGATGAAGGAGATTTACGGCCGCAAGGGCGGATCCTGCAATGGCAAGGGCGGCTCGATGCACATTGCCGACCTGAGCAAAGGCATGATGGGCGCCAACGGAATTCTGGGCGCCGGTGCGCCGCTGGCCTGCGGCGCCGCACTCGCGGCCAAGTTCCGCGGCAAGGGCGAGGTGGCGATCAGCTTCGTCGGCGACGGCGGCTCCAACCAGGGCACGTTTCTCGAAAGCCTGAACCTCGCTGCGGTTTGGAATTTGCCGGTGATTTTCGTCGTCGAGAACAACGGGTACGCCGAAGCGACCTCGCGCGACTACGGGACAGCGGTCGATAGCTTCGTCGATCGCGCCGCTGGCTTCGGCCTGCCCGGCGTCACGGTAGACGGGACCGACTTCTTCGGCGTCTATGAAGCCACAGGCGAAATCGTAAAGCGTGCCCGGGAAGGAGGGGGGCCTTCGCTGCTTGAATGCAAGATGGTTCGCTTCTACGGCCACTTCGAGGGCGACGCGCAGACCTACCGTGCCCCTGGCGAACTCGACGACATCCGTGCCAACCACGACTGCCTGAAAATCTTCTCGGCCCAGGTGATTTCGGCCGGCGTGATCACTGGCGCTGAACTGTCAGCAATCGACCGCGAGGTGCGCGACCTGATCGAGACGGCGGTCAAGCAAGCTAAAGCCGCGCCGATGCCAACTCTGGCCGACCTGACCACTGACGTCTACATCAACTACTGAATCGAACCGACAACGGAAGCCAGGAGACCAACATGGCCAGAAAAATCAGCTTGAAGCAAGCCGTCAACGAAGCGCTCGACCAGGAGATGACGAACGATCCCACGGTGATCTGCTTGGGAGAGGACATCGTGGGTGGCGCCGGCAGCGAAGGCGAAATGGACGCCTGGGGCGGCGTGCTCGGCGTCACCAAAGGACTCTACGCCAAGCACGGCAACCGCTTGATGGACACACCGCTGTCCGAGAGCGCCTACATTGGCGCGGCGATCGGGGCCGCCGCTTGCGGCATGCGTCCGGTCGCCGAACTGATGTTCATCGACTTCATGGGTGTCTGCTTCGACCAGATCTTCAACCAGGCCGCCAAGTTCAAATACATGTTCGGCGGCAAGGCGGAAACACCGGTGGTGATTCGCGCCATGGTCGGCGCGGGCTTCCGCGCCGCCGCGCAGCACAGCCAGATGCTCACGCCCCTGTTCACGCACATTCCCGGGCTCAAGGTGGTGTGCCCGAGCACTCCCTACGACACCAAGGGTCTGCTGATCCAGTCGATACGCGACAACGATCCGGTCATTTTCTGCGAGCACAAGAATCTCTACGCGCTCGAAGGCGAAGTGCCGGAAGCCTCGTATGCGCTTCCCTTCGGCGAAGCCAACGTCGTCCGCGATGGCAAGCACTGCACGATCGTCACCTACGGCTTGATGGTGCACCGCTCGCTCGAAGCCGCGGCAACCCTGGCCAAGTCCGGTGTCGAAGTGGAAATCGTCGACCTGCGTACGCTCTCTCCGCTCGACATGGACACCGTGCTCGACAGCGTCACCAAGACCGGCCGCCTGGTCTGCGTCGATGAAGCCAGCCCCCGCTGCAACATCGCAACCGACATCTCGGCGCAGGTTGCGATGCGGGCTTTCGGCGCGCTGAAGGCACAGATCGAGATGGTCGCGCCGCCTCACGTCCCGGTACCGTTTTCGCCAACGCTCGAAGACCTTTACATCCCGAGCGGCGCGCAGATCGCTGACGCGGTGCGCAAGACCCTGAAGGGAGGAAAAGGCTGATGGCGGAGATCACACCCATCGTCATGCCCAAGTGGGGCCTGTCGATGAAGGAAGGCACGGTAACCGCTTGGCTGGTCGACGAAGGCACCGAGATCAAGGTCGGCATGCCGATCCTCGAAGTCGAAACCGATAAGATCGCCAACGCGGTCGAGGCACCCGATCCGGGCATTCTGCGCCGCAAAATCGCCGCTCAAGGCGATCTGCTGCCGGTCAAGGCGCTGCTCGGGGTGATGGCCGGCGGCGATGTCAGCGATGCCGATATCGACGCCTATATCGCTGCCTGGGTCACCCCTGCGGCCGACGATGAAGGCGAAGCTGCCGGACCGGCCTACCAGTTCATCGAGGTCGACGGCATACGCGTCCGCTACGCCCGCAGGGGCGCCGCCGAAGGCACGCCGGTGCTATTTATTCATGGCTATGGAGGCGACCTCGACAACTGGCTGTTCAACATCGACGCGGTCGGCGAGAAAGCGCCGGTGATCGCGCTGGACCTGCCGGGCCACGGCCAGTCGAGCGTCAAATTGCCGGGCGCCAGCATCGCTGCCCTGGCGGGCTTCGTCGCCAGATTCATGGACGCGATCGATGTCCGCCGTGCCCACCTGGTCGGTCACTCGATGGGTGCCGCCGTGGCGTCGCAGATCGCGCTGGACGATCCCAAGCGGGTCGCATCACTGACCTTGATCGGCAGCGCCGGGTTCGGGCCGGAGATCAACAGGGCCTACGTGGACGGCTTTGCGAGCGCGGCGTCCCGCCGCGATTTAAAACCGGTGCTCGAACTGCTGTTCGCCGACCCGAGCCTGGTCAGCCGGCAGATGATCGATGACGTTCTCAAGTACAAGCGTCTCGATGGCGTCAGCGCGCTTCTGGCCGAACTCGGAAACGCCCTGTTCGTGAGCGGCAAGCAGGGCGAGCAGCCTGGGCTCAAGCTTCGAGACAGTGGATCAAGCCAGCGCGTGCTCGTAATCTGGGGTCGCGACGACCAGATCATCCCTGCGGCCCACGCCGGCAATGCACCGCCGGGCGCCACCGTCGAAGTCTTCGATGGGGTCGGACACATGGCACAGATGGAGCGCGCGAGTGACGTGAACCGCCTGATCCTGCGGCAGATCAGTGGCTGAAACAACGCGCTGGACGCGACTGCTTTGCTCGGCCAGCGCGATCGACGGCGAGCTCGAACTCGAGTGGCTGGATCGGGCGCTCGACGGCCATTCGACAGCCGCGCTGTGGACCGGGCGCCCGGGACTCGTGGCGCCACTGTCATACCGGCGTCACGCCGGGCTCGAGGACGTATGCGCTGCGTCGGCAGCGCGCGGTTGGCCGGTGCGATTGCGCCGCTCCGGTGGCGGCGTCGTGCCCCAGGGGCCGGGAATCCTGAACGTGAGCCTGGCCTACCCGTGCACCGGTTCGCCCGGCAAGATGATGGGGACCGTCTACGCGCAGCTTTGCGCCCTTCTGACCGAGGCGCTCGCCGGTCTTGGCATCGCGGCCGAGGTCCGTTCGGTCGAGGGCTCGTTCTGCGACGGGCGGTTCAACCTTGCCGTCGCCGGCACGCGCGATGGCGCCGCGCGCAAGATCGCAGGCACCGCACAATACTGGCGGCGCGCCGGTGAACGGCACGCGGTGCTTGCCCACGCGCTTCTGATCGTCGATGCCGATCCAGCGATGCTGACCAGCGCGGCCAACCGTTTCGAAGCCGCACTAGGCAGCGGCCGCCAATACGATACGAAATCGCTGACCAGCGTCGCCCAGGCCTGGTCCGCCGCACACCCCGGCGAATACCCATCGGCCAATTTTTCAGGAGAAGTGACAGAGCGGATCGCCGCAGCACTGAGACATTAAATCCGACTGGAGACTGACGTGGTTCTGCTTGAATTTGCGATGTCCCCGCTGACCAAGGGCGAGAGCGTCAGCGCTTATGTCGCCCGCTCGCTCGACATCGTCGACAAGAGCGGCCTGCGCTACCAACTAACGCCAATGGGCACCATCCTTGAAGGTGAATGGGATGAAGTGCTGAGCGTCGTAACTGCGTGCTTCAAGGCGATGAGCGAGGATTGCGAGCGCATCGGAACGAATATCAAAATCGACTACCGCGCGAGCGCTCGCGGGCGCCTGCAGAGCAAGGTTGAATCAGTGCAAAAGAAGCTGGGCCGTAAACTTTCGACCTGATCGATGCCAAGATGTTCGAGTACTTGCTCACCCCGGCACGTCGAACGTGGTCGGGTGGCTACAAGTGCGTCGGAGAGATGATGTTCCAACGCTTCATCTGCCGGTAGACCGTCGCCCGGCAAACGCGGAGTTCGTTGGACACCGAAGTGATGTTCCAATGATGTCGACGCAGCACCTCTAGCAGCCGCACGGCGTCCGGCGAAGCCTCCAAGGGCACAAGCGCCTCCGATTGACTCATCCCACGCACGCCAGCGATGGCCGGCGGCTGCTTGGGAGTCGTCGAATCCTGAAAGTCGACATCCAGCTCCTGCGGCAAGTCCCCTATGTCGATGAACCCATTCTCACAGACCGCGAGGGCAAATCGGATAACATTTCGCAATTGCCGAATGTTTCCCGGCCAGGGAAACGCCAGAAACAGCGCCATCGCCCTGTCCGAAATCGCGGCGTTGATCCCCATTTGCGCGCCCTCTTGATCGAGCACTCGCGAGATGACATAGCTCCTATCATCGCGCTCGCGCAGCGGCGGCAGGAGAAGCGTCGCTCCGCATAATCGATAGTACAGATCCTCCCGAAATACACCCTCTCCGATCAGGCGGCGCAAGTCACGATTCGAAGCGGCCACCACGGTCAACTCGACTGGGATCGGCTTGTCGCCACCAATTGGCAGAATTTCCTTCTCGGACAGAACTCGCAGCAGCCTGCATTGCAGTTGCAAAGGCATGTCACCAATTTCGTCCAGGAAAAGGGTACCGCCATCGGATTGCTGAATCAGGCCACGCATTCCCTTCGCACGCCCGCCCGTGAACGATCCGGCCACGTAGCCGAACAATTCGCTCTCGATGAGCGACTCTGGTATGGCGGCGCAATTGACCGCGACAAACGGGTTCTTGCGTCGAGCGCTGGAGTTGTGCAACGCACGCGCGATTAGCTCCTTACCGGTGCCAGTCTCCCCATGCAAAAGTATGTTGACACTCTTGTTAACCAGACGCTTGGCCTGATCGATCAGGCGCTTCATTTTCACATCGTCACCGGCGAGATTATCCAGAGCCGAGCAGTCAAGTGCCGCGACCGAAGAAGCCGAGCTGGACTGCGAGCCTGCACTGCGCGTAAGCGCTGGCCGGGGCGGCACCACCATCGCGTAATACAGTTGATGTGTCAGGGTGCTGAGCATCGTCCTATCCGTACTGGTACCCAGCCGCGTCAGGCGCCACATGTCATCCAGAGTGGCCTTGAAAACGTCGGTCAAGCGACGCCCGATCAGACTCGGCTGACGGGCACCCTCCAAAATGGCGACGAGCGCTTTGCGGGCACCCGTATTTGCACCCACGATCATTCCGTCTCGGTCGAACGCGACCATGGCTTCGCCGCTGACATTGACCAAGGCCCAATCGAACCCCAGGCGCAGAATCCACTGATTGTGAAAATGGCGCAGAAAGTTCGAATCGTCCACCATCTGCGCGTACATCACCGTCAGGTGCCGCGTCAGATGTTGACTCTCTCTGGCCTCGGGAGACCTAAGCGCCGAGACATCCAGCACGCCCATGAATTCGCCGGTCGGATCGAACAGCGGCGCGGCGGTACACGTGAGTCCGATGTGGGTCGAGTCGAAATGGTCGTCCTGATGACAGGTCAGCGGTTCGCGCTCGTAGATGCAGGTGCCGACTCCGCAGGTTCCGACGTGCTGCTCGTTCCAGTCGGCCCCGAGGTACAGACCGGCTCTCCTCAGTTCGCGATCCCACTGATCGTTGCCGATGTAGTCGACCGCGATGCCTTCGGCATCGGTTAGCAGCAGGACATAACCGAGTGACGAAACCCGCTTGAACAGCTGCTCCATCCCCGCCCTGGCAACCCGCAGGAAAGATTCGATCTGTTCCTGGCGCTCGCGCAATCGTCCACTTTCGATGATCCGGGCCGGGCGCGCCGCCGTTGGATCGAGCCCGTGCTGCTTGACACAGCGCGCCCAGGATCGATGGATGATGTCCGACTTGTCCCTCGTTTCGTGGCTCTCGCTGTCCGATGCAACGGCGATCACATGTTCGATGTGACTCGCCTTCAGCGAAGCATGCGCCATTCGTTTCCTCCTTGCTTTCAGCGCTCAAGCGCTTTTCTTTTTTGGGGGGCGGCTCCGAAGGAGCTGTCTCACCCTGCAGGCCCTGCCGTTGTCCGCGCATCGACAGATACCTGCGACCCTTGGTTCGTTGCTATCTGCTCTCACTCCTTACCTTGAGGCGAGCCCGCTCCATTTATCCGGCTTAACCGTATACGCTACCACCTTGTGCGGGCAGGAATCCGTAAAGTGGTTATTCCGGCTCGGCATCTTCCCCAATCGGCTCGCCAGACTTCTAGGTTGCTTTTTTCGGCGGGCATTCGCTACTTGTGCAACGCAACATGCATCGTCGCCCATAGACCGCCGGTACGGACCAGCGCCGCAAGGTAGATGCGACACCTATTGCATCCGCCGCGCAAGTACTGATCTAGGCGCTATAAACAGAGTTGTGCGATGCCAAAGATGATCCACTACATCAAGCTGGGCGACGAAGCCGAAGGCCTAGATTTCCCGCCGGCACCGGGCGATCTGGCACGGCGCGTCTTCGAGCGTCTCCAAGGAAGCCTGGCAGCAATGGCAGCGCCACCAAACCACGCTGCTCAACGAGAACCGGCTCAGCCCGACCGACCCGCGGCTCGCAAATACCTGCAGCCGCAGAAGGAGCAGTACGTCTTCGGCAACGGCGCGGACATGCCGGCCGGTTACACGCCGCCGCAGTGAGCGGGGCAACGGCTTTAATGCTGCAGGCGGCCTTCACGCTGCTGGGGACGACCGTCACCTGGCTCGAGGCGATCGCATTCGCATTTGCGCTGGCGTGCGTGGTGTGCAACGTCTACGAAATCCACTGGGGCTGGCCTTTGCTGGTCGTTTCGAGCGGGCTTTACGGCTGGCTGTTCTTCGCGAGCCGCTTGTACGGCGACGTAGCGGTGCAGCTGTACTTCGCGCTGTCCTCGCTGTGGGGCTGGTGGGAATGGGTGTTCGGCCGGCGCCGGCCCGATCCGGCGCGCCAGACCGCCGACGCAGGCAGACTGCGGGTGGCGCGGCTGGCGGGCGCGGCCCGCGTGCTCCTGCTGGCGCTCTGGCTGGCGGCCTGGCCGCTGCTCGGAGCGATCCTGGCCCGCTACACCGACACCGATGTGCCCTACTTTAACGGTTTCCCGACCGCCGGCAGTTTCATCGCCCAGGTGCTGATGGGACTCAAATACATCGAGTGCTGGCCGGTGTGGATCGTGGTGGACGTGACCGCCGCCGTGCTGTACGCGACCAAGAGTCTGTGGCTAACCTCGGTGCTGTCACTGATCTTCGCCTCGTTGGCGCTGGTCGGCTGGAAGCGCTGGCGCGCCGCCGTTTGACACGGATCGCGACCATGGCGTCCCAGCCAACAGAAGTGCGCCGCATCGCGGTGGTGGGCGCCGAATGTGTGGGCAAGACCACCCTGTGCGAGGCGCTCGCGCGCGAGCTCCCCGGTCACTGGCTGCCCGAATATCTGCGCGAGTATTGCGTTCGGATTGGCCGCGCACCCCGCCCTGATGAGCAGCACCATGTCCTGCAAACGCAAATCGAGCACGAAGCGCAGGCGCATCGGCAAGCCGCCGAACGAGGCGTGAGCTGGCTGCTGTGCGACTCGGCGCCGATCGTGACCGCGCTGTACAGCCGCGTGCTGTTTCAGGATCCGGGCCTGATCGAACCGGCGCTGCGGCATCACGGCCACTACTGGGCCACCTTGCTGCTGCAGCCGGACCTGCCCTGGATGGCCGACGGATTCCTGCGGGACGGCCCCCGGGTGCGGGCGCAATTTCATCGCTCGCTCGTCGAGCTGCTGCAAACCGCTGGCATCCGAGCGCATGAAATCTACGGCTGCGGTCCGGCTCGCCTGCAGCGGGCGCTCGGTTTACTTCAGGCCGGTCATTGACCGCGAATCGACGACGTCACCCTTGGGTAATGCAGGGAAGCCAGCTGCTTCACGCTGGCTCCATGCCGCTGCTTCGCTTTGGTTCGGCGCCGCCGGCGAGACCGTGAAGTCCACCCGACCCTTGCCCGCTGGGCCGGAGAGAGGGGGGTATTCGGGCTGGTGCAATCTTTGGGCACGACAATGTGGATTGGAACATAATTGTTTGCATGCGCTAGGGGTCCCGTACAAATCCGCGGCGTTGGCTGCGGTCCGGGCAACCGGACGGGTGAGATAGACCCTTGGAACCTGATCAAGTTAACACTTGCGCAGGGAAGCGTCCGCCCCGGTCCGTCTCCTGCTCTTCTGGTCCGTTAGGCGCCACCGCTCCCTGCCATCTTCGCTGGGAGGCGAACGGTGGCCAACCTTCATGTATTTCGAAGCGGACGCCTGCACGCTCATCTAGCCGCAGCCGCAGCGTTGTCCTCGTGCGCGCCTTCCTGGGGCCAAGCCACCGGGGCCGACACGAGCGAGGGGCCGTTGCCCCGCATCGTGATCGAGGCCCAGAAGCAGGGTCCAGAATACGGACGCGCCAGCATCAACGAGCTGACCACGGCGCCGCTGTCCGAAACGCCAATCTCCGCCAGCGTGATCGGCGCTGATCAACTACAGGACCGCGGCGTGAACAGCCTGTCCGGGGCGATCCGCGACGAGCCCTCGGTCGGAGACAACTACAACACGTTCGGCTACGTCGAGAACGTCAAGGTGCGTGGGTTTGACCTGGATGAGAAGCTGAACTTCCGCCGCGACGGCCTGCCGATCGCCAACCACGTGCCGATCGGGCTGGAGAACAAGCAGGCGATCGAAATACTGAAAGGTGTCTCCGGCGTGCTGGGCGGCGATGCGGCACCGGGCGGTGTGCTCAACTATGTGCTCAAGCGGCCCACCGACACACCGCTGCGCCAGCTCAGCGCAAACTACTCGGAGCGCGGCTCGCGCCTGGTGGACGGCGACTTCGGCGGCCGCGTGGACGATCAGCGCTTCGGGTACCGGATCAACCTGGCTGCCGAGGACCGCCATCCGGCTGCCGACAACGCCTGGTCACGGCGCGCGTTTGGTAGCGGTTTTTTCGACTGGCGAGTTGCGCCCGGATCCCTGGTCGAACTGGAGTTCGAGCACCAAGGCGTGCAGCAGATCAGCGTGCCGGGCTTCGGCCTGCTCGACACCACCGGCAGCGGCGTGGCCACGGTGTTGCCGCCCCCGATCGATCCGCGCGTAAACCTGAACGCGCAACCATGGACCCAGCCGTTCGAGAGCCGCGAGACGACCGGATCGCTGCGGCTGACCCAGCAGCTGGCCTACGACTGGGAGCTGGGCCTCCGCCTGGCCGAGCAGCGCAGCGTCACCAACGATCGGATTGCGTTTCCGGACGGCTGCAGCCAGTGGACGGTTCAGGTTCCCCCTGGCCAATACGTATACCCGGGCCTGTGCCAAATCAACGGGCACGACTACATGGACGTGTACCAGTTCATCAGTGATGGCGAACACCGCAACATGGTGGCTTGGACCAGGAGCTGCGGCTCGGCCTGCGCAGCACGCGCTACCAGGAACGCTATCCGCCATACCAGACGTACAACTTCGTGGGCACCATCGACATCTTCGAGCCGTTCGCGCTGCAACCCAACACGATACCCAATACGCCGAACACAGACCTGGACCTGCACATGGACGAGCTGTCGGTGTTCGATGTGCTGCGGTTTGGGCACGGCTGGTCGACCTGGCTCGCGCTGCGCGCCACGCGCCTGTCGCAGGCGAGCCACCTGGACGCGAGCGACGGAACCACCGTCGTGGGCCAGGACCCCTTCGAGTCGGTCTCGCTTGTGCAGAACTTCGTGACACCATTTGCCTCGCTCGCGTACGCACCCTGGGCCGGGGGCTTCGCCTATCTGTCGGTCGGCCAAGGCGTAGAGATCGGGCAGGTGCCGAACCGGCCGGCACTTTTCGTCAATTCCGGCCAAGTGCTGCCGGCGCTGCGCAGCCGCCAGGTCGAAGCGGCGTTCAAGCAGACGGGCAACCATGGCCAGGCCTTCAGCGCAGCCCTGTTCCAGATCGAAAAGCCGTTTGCGGACGATAAGGCGTTCAACGCCACGCAATCGCTGCGCGTCGGAGGCGCACGCCTGGCGCGCCATCGCGGCCTGGAACTGTCGGCGTCCTGGCTCGCCAGCACGGCCTGGCGCGTAGAGGCGCGCGCCACCTGGCTGGACGCCGTGACCACCGAGTCGCTGCATCCAACCTGGATCGGTCACGCGACCACCAATGTGCCGCACTTGGCGGGCGTTCTGCGTGTGGCCTGGCAGCCGCCCCCGCTGGGCGGGCTGACCGTGAGCAATGAGCTGACCTACACCGGCCACAAGGCCGTGTTGCCGGACGGTTCGGTCGATATTGCCAGCGCCTGGCAATGGGACTTGGCCATCCAGTACCGCGTGGTCGCGGGATCAAGCACCTGGACCTGGCGCGCCGGAGTGGATAACGTAACCGATCGATCCTATTGGCGTGAAGCGCCCACTGCGCCCTGGGGTGCGCAGTACCTATTTCCCGCAGCGCCGCGCACCGCGCGCGCCGGGGTCGAAGTGCGGTTCTGATCGGCGCCCCGCGCGGCCAATGAAGGCCACAAAATAAACATCGACCTCCTCTACGCCTTGCGCGCTCCGGCTGGGCTCTCGGCGTCGTTTGCCGAGGGCGACGATTTTGCGCAAGCCATGCGCGCGCTTCCTCAAGGGCAGAGACTGTCGACCGGCGACGTAACACGGAGTCTGCGAAAGCAAACCGGGCAAGCACCAGCCTCGACGCTCGGTGCGCCCAGCGTGCTCCAGCGAGGATACGGAATCAGCGGTTGGTGTTCTGAAACGGATAGCCAGAATTCGGGGTGGAGAACTCCATGTCGCGTCCGGCCTTGGTCACTTCCATCTTCATCGGCGTCGATTTGCGATCCATCTCCGTGTGCATCAACTTGTCCTGCATCACCATCGACTTCGCCCGATTCTCGGGCGTCGTCCGCGCGATGTACTCGCGATACCGATCCACTTCCCTATTGTAGAAGTCGGGTGCAAAGCCAGAACTGCGCTGCCCGGAAGGTTCGCCGGCACCCGCCGAGTCTGACAGGGGAGGCGCCTGCATCACCATCGACTTCCCCCGATTCTCGGGCCTCTTCCCCACGATGTAGTCGTGATACCGATCCTGCTCCCTATTGTAGAAGTCGGGCGCAAAGCCAGAACCGCGCTGCGCGGAAGGTTCGTCCGCACCCGCCAAGGCCGACGAGGGAAGCGCAGCAGCGCCGGTCGTCGCGATCAGGACGGCAGCAACGAGTTGCTTCAGAAATTGCATGTTTCGCTCCAACGAGTTGGTCATTCGGTATTACGCGTCACAGCCAACGGGATGCCCGTTTCGATGTGCCTCCCCGCCGATCATTTGTGTATTCATTCGCGCTCACTCCCATCAGTCGGACTCGACGCGAAAACCTTACACACTCGCGACCGGCAGGATGTATTCCCTCCCCGACGTAATTACGCGAGGCGGAGGTTTCTGGACGATTGCGGGTTGGCGTGCACCTCGTTACGGTTGACATCGAACTTCGACCCGTCACGCGGCGGCGAACACGATCGCACGCCCGCGCAATGCCTAGTCACGCCGACGCCAGGCCAGATATTCCAACAGCAGATCTTTCGAGTCTTTCATCTTCATCTCCTTCAGGCAGAGTGAGGGAACGAGCTTCGTGCTGTCTCCCGACGAAGCACGTCAGGGGTTGTGAGTGGACGGGCCGTGGGCAAAGCCGTGGCGTGCCCAATAATCTTCTAGTCGTGCGCGTTGGCGCAGAGACGAAGCGCTCGCACCGCGGATGCCTCGAGTGTCGGAGAGTGCCTGCGCCGGGCTGAAGGTGCGCATCTTGAAGATTCGATCACCGCGCATTTCAAGCAGGGCCAGATGTTTGGCATCTTTGAGCTGGGCCGGCGATCGAACCTCGGAGCTAGTCGTGTATTGAACGAATACGGCATTTGAGTCGTTCGTTGGAAAAATCCATAGATTCGAGACATATGCCCCAGTTTCCGCCTGCTGGGCAATGCCCGAACAGTTGGCGCTCGGCGCATCTGCCTCGACTCCGGTTCCCGGGGCTTCGAACGCGTACTCAAATACCGCATCGCTCGTGACGGTTCGCGCGATGGCCTCATCGTCGCCCGTCGAGCAAGCGGCAACATAGTCTCGTAAAACACGGTCCGCGCGAGCGATAAGGTTCGCGCTGGCTGGGGCGTGAGGGGTCGCGGAAACATGGACGGCCTCTTCGGCGGAACCCGTTTGTGCGGTCATGGTCACTAGTACGGTTACTGCAAGACCCAATATTGATTTGTTCATGATGAATCACCTCTAAGACATTCGATCAAGACGACTAGTCATCTTACAGGTCCCGAAAAAAAATCTAAGTCAGGACTTTCGAAAAAACGACCTTCAGAAAGAGCTGAAACGGTGCACGGTCTTTGTCGACCCTTACCCGCAGCGCAGCCCCCTCCCATGCATTGATAACAAATGCCGCGAGTGTTTTGGGCGGAAGATCTTTGGCGACGGTGCCGGCTCTCTGCGCCTCGCCGATCACGAGCGCAATCTGATCGGACCACGCGGCAAACGCCGAGGCGACCTGTTCCCGAATCAATGGACTCTGATCGGACAACTCGCCAGCGAAGTTACCCAACAGGCACCCGGCCCAGGACTCGGGCGCGCATTCACACAAGCTTTCGAAATGCTTTCGCAACCTGGTCAGCGGCGGCGCCTTCCTGTCCCGCAGTGCCCGCAGCGCTTTCCACGACTCGCTCTCCTCCCGGTACTTGAGCACTGCCTGCGCGCCAAGCGCTTCCTTGCTATTGAAATGGTTGTAGAACGAGCCCTTTGGAACACCCGCCGCTTCGGTAATGTCCTCGACACTGGTGGCGTTGAAGCCCCTGCGGCGCAGGGTGTCGAGACCTGCCGAGAGGAGCTGTTCGCGAACGTTGGCTCTGGCCATGGCAATAATATGACCGGTCGTCTCAGATTTGTCAAGCGTGTTTTACCAATCAAGCGAAGGGGAGGAAAACTCGAATCGAATCAGTGGGGTGGACGAGGGGATTCGAACCCCCAACAACCGGAATCACAAGGCCAATGTCGGCTCAGGGCGAAACGTTATTCCGTTGAAGATCAATAGCTTACAAGGTGCCCCGGCAGGCCGAAGACGTCGAAAGACGGTTAAGGGTACTGCATAGCAGTGCAAATTTACCTACAGTCGGAGCATTCGTCTGCACCAGGTGTTGGAACCGTCATCCCGTAGCGCGTTCGATGCGCTCGTCGCCGCAAACCCGATCGCTGCGCATAGGAGCTATAGCATCTGCTGCCGGTGACAGAGCTCTCCGAGCCATGCCCGCCGAGTGCCCGCTTCGAGAAGCGAGCCCGAATCGGGCGGAGACGGACTCCTGTCAAGCCCGCGCTAGGGCTGCTTCTCCGCAGCGCTCGGTCTTCGCTCCGCCAATTCGTCGTCCTGTCCACAGGTTTTCCACACGGAGACGGACTCCTCGCGCCACGAGGTAACCTGCCGCCGGCCGTGCAGGTGGCATGTGGTGCACGTCACTGCAAAGTACGTGCACACGGAGACGAGGTCCTGTCAAGGCCGCGCGGGGCTTCGCTCCGCAAGGCCACTCTTATCTGTTCCGACAGTCGAGGTGTTCGCTCACCAATAGCACCGTCGCCGCCCTGGACCATCGCGAGTGGCATCAAACATTGGCAATCATTGCCAAACGTGCTATTCTAAGCACCGGTACCCGCTGGAAGGTGCGCCATGACGATGAACATTAACCTGACTCCGCAACTCGAAGAGCTGGTGCGCCAGAAGGTCTCCTCGGGCCTGTACAACTCGGCTAGCGAGGTCGTGCGTGAGGCCCTGCGTCTAATGGAACGCGAGGATCAGGTGCGCGCGGCGAAGCTCGCGCAGCTGCGGCAGGACATCCAGGAAGGCTTACAAAGCGGCCCCGCCGGCGAGCTCGATGTGCAGGCGATCAAGCGTCGCGGCCGTGAGCGGCTCGCGGCTGCAAAGCGGCGGTGAGGTTTCGCTTTGTCTCGAATCACCAAGACAGCCCGTGCCGAGCAGGACCTGGAGGAAATCTGGTTTTACGTCGCTGTGGACAACGTTGGAGCGGCTGATGCGCTGCTTGATGAGTTCGAGAATTCCGTTCGCCTCCTGGCGACGCAGCCGAAGATGGGGCGCGCTCGCGAGGAGTTGGCAAGCGGACTTCGCAGCTTCCCAGTGCGTCGATACGTAGTGTTCTATCGCCCTCTGGTCGATGGCATCGAAGTCGTGCGGGTCCTTCACGGCGCGCGCGACGTCACAGAGATCGCCGAGGAAGGGGGCTTCTGATGAGAAGTTGCAGACCGGCTATCCGATTCGGCTGTCGCGCTCGTTAAAGGCAAGAGTCAGCGCGGCGCCAAAGACGATCTCGCACCCGCTACGAACAGCATGACCCGCGCGAAGCCCGCCCGAGGGGTAAGGGTGACGCGGCGGCGGTGGCCGCCGACCGCCACCGAACTCGAGGCGTTGATCGCGGAAGCGATTGTCGATGCCTACAGCGACGACGAACAACGTGTCGGTTTCCTCACCATGCTCGAGGACCGGCTCGCTATGCCCTTCGAGGTCCAAATCCTGGGCACTCCGGCCAAGGTCGAGCGAATCGACGAGATTGACGGTCAGATTGTGGCAATCTGTCGCAGCGGTCGCTTTCGACAGGCGATCCCGATCCTCGAGATTCCGCTTGCCGACCCTCGCCCGCTCGGGGCCGAGTGGATCGAAGCGTACCGTCGGTGGGTACGTGGACCGTGATCGGCCGTAGTCTCGGATCGTGAGCGCCATTGTACCGTCTGATGGAATCGGGTCTGTGGTCGGGATGACACCGGACAAGGACGAGGAACTCGCGCGGCTGCGCGCCGAAAACGCCCGGTTCGCCGGCTTGCTGGACTGTGGTCCGCAATTATTCGGTTGTGGTGCGCAATTATTCAATCGGGCGAGATGATGCCAGTTGGATCGTGTATGGCATCACAAATCCGTGATCGTCCTTGTCCAAGTGATTCTGCGATTGACTGCCGACCTCGTCGCGCTGGCGGCGCTCGTCCTGCGGCCTCGGCTGGCTACTTCTGCCGAAAACCTCGTCCTGCGGCGGCAACTTGCGCTCTTCAAGTAGGCCGGGTTGGTCAGCAAGCGATAGAGCGCTCCGTAGCTCGGACGCTTCCAACACGTCTCGCCTTGGGGCGTATGGGCTGGCAGCTGCAGACCATGCTCCAGAAACCACAGTAACGTTTGCCGCACTGACCCGATTTCGACGAACTTGCGCAACAGCAACGCAATCGCCTGTTGCACACGCTGGTCCGGATCCCTTCTCGAGGAACGATTCCCCGGTCTTCAGATATCCGACCGGTGCTGCCACGATCAGTTCACCGCACCGGGCCTTCTCATAACGCGCTTCCAGGGACCGCTGGCGCAGCAGGTCGAGCTCATACTCGTTCAAGCTACCCTTGAGCCCCAACAACAAGCGGTCATTGCTCTGCCGCGGGAGATACACCGCTTCTTGGTCCACCAGCACGGTATCGACTACTCGGCACACCTCGACCAACTGTTGCCAGTCGCGGCTATTGCGGGCAAAGCGTGACACCTCGCGGGCGGCGACCGCCCCCACATGCCCCAGACAGACTTGCGCGACCATGCGCTCAAAGCCACTGCGCACCACGGTCCCCGCAGCCGAACGGCCTAAATCCTCATCGATCACCTCAATCTCGCGCCAGCCCAATTGTTGGAGCCGATCCTGCATCGCGTACTGCAGCTTCTGGCTCTCCAGGTTATGGCTCATCTGATAGACCGACGACTGGCGCACCCGCCGAGTCCAGCAGCGGCCCGCCTGAGTTGGCGGGGTTGATCGCGGCGTCCGTCTGGATCAGATGGTCGATCGTGGTGCATTTTTCTTCGTTCAACGAACGATCCAGCGCTGAGACGATTCCGGTCGTGAGAGTCCAATCCAACCCGAAGGGGCTGCCGATGGCGAAGACCTTTGCCCGACCTTGAGGTCTCGGCTGGTGCTCACAGGTACCGCCGGCGGCCGCTTGAAGTCCACGCCGATCTTCAGAACAGCGATGTCGTGCGCCGGCGAAGCGCCCACCAGGGAGGCCTTGTAGCTGCGGCCGTCGGCGAGTTTTACCGTTGCCTCGCTCGCTTTTTCGATGACGTGATAGTTGG
>WNGJ01001835.1_pt1 | contig 28716 bp, 26 predicted proteins | sample 5400611 | NCBI WGS metagenome assembly WNGJ01 (sample SAMN13153375, study PRJNA577476) | soil metagenome | isolation source: 40 cm soil or saprolite under Garry oak tree replicate 1 | place: USA:California | collected 2016-06-15
ACCTCGTGGTGCTCCGGCAAGGCCAGGCGGGGAACGATCCGTTGTTCGCCCTGACGCAGGCGCAGGGCCTGGCTCCGGTCCGGGAAACGGTGTTCCTCGGCACCGTCGGGGGCGCCGGCCGGTTCGGCATTGCGATCGACGCCGGCGAGATCGAGGCGCTCAAGGCCAAGACCGATCTGCTGCTCACCGACCTGCGCTCGATCGCCGTCCAGGGATTGGTCGAGACCCAGCATCTTTCCGCGCTCGCCGAGGCGAAGGCCGTCTTGCACTGGCATGCGCGGCATCGGTTCTGCGCCAATTGCGGGGCCCTCACCCGCACGGTCCACGGCGGCTGGCGCCGCGATTGCCCGGCCTGCGCGGCGCAGCATTTTCCCCGCACCGATCCGGTCGTGATCATGCTGGCGACGAGCGGCGAGCGCTGCCTGCTCGGGCGCCAGTCGCGATTTCCGCCGGGCATGTGGTCGTGCCTCGCCGGCTTCGTCGAGCCGGGCGAGACGATCGAAGCCGCGGTGCGCCGGGAGGTCCGCGAGGAGGCCGGAATCGATTGCGGCGACGTGCGCTATTTCGCCTCGCAGCCCTGGCCGTTTCCGATGTCGCTGATGATCGGCTGCCACGCCGCCGCGCGCTCGACCGAGCTCGCGATCGACAAGACCGAGCTCGAGGATGCGCGCTGGTTCGACCGCGCCGAAGTCGCGCAAATGCTGATGCGAAAACATCCCGAGCGATTCGCCACGCCGCCGCCGGTCGCCATCGCCTACCACCTCATCCGCGCCTGGATGGAGGAAGAAGCGCCTGCCCGGTCCAGGCCCCGAGTCGGCATCGCCGAAACATCAAGATCCTGAATTCGCGGAGCTGGCCGCGAGCTTGCGGCGGCGAGAGAGAGTGCTCGCGCCTAGAACATGCGGCCGCCGTCCGGGACCTTGTGGTCCGGCGCGAACAATACGACCTCGCCGTCGGCGTCCGGGAAGCCGAGCGTGAGCACCTCGGACATGAACTTTCCGATCTGCCGCGGCGGAAAGTTGACGACTGCCGCCACCTGGCGGCCGACGAGCGCTTCCGGCCGGTAGTGCTTGACGACCTGCACGCTCGATCGCTTGCGCCCGACGAAAGGTCCGAAATCGATGACGAGCTTCAGCGCCGGCTTGCGCGCCTCCGGGAACGGCTCCGCCGCAACGATCGTGCCGACGCGGATGTCGACGGCGAGAAACCGGTCAAACGTGATGGCTTCGCCAACCGGCTGTTCCAACGAGCGCGAGATGTGCATGAAACCCTCGGATTTGTTCGGCGTACGGCGGCATCATTGCCGTCGAATCCAGCGACCCCGCTTATTGCTATTCAGGCGGAGACCTGTCCGCACTTTGCTGTCCCCGGGTGATCAACCGAGCGCTGCGCTGATCGCGGGTGTGAATCCACAGCCAGTTGAGGACAACGCTCAGCCGATTGCGCAAGCCGATCAGAAAGTAGATGTGCGCGAAGCCCCAAATCCACCACGCCAGGGCGCCGCGGAGCTTGAAACGGCCGAAGTCGATTACGGCGAGCCGCTTGCCGATCGTGGCCAAGCTGCCCGCATGTCTGTAGCGGAAGGGATGGGGCGTCGTGTCTCCGCGCAGGCGGCTTTTGATGACCCTGGCGACGTAACGCCCTTGCTGTTTTGCGGCGGGCGCTATGCCGGGGACCGGGTGTCCATCGGGGCCCGCGATCGTCACCGTGTCGCCGATGGCGAAGATTTCCGGCCGTCCCGGAACCGTGAGATCCGGAAGAACCATGATTCGGCCGGCGCGGTCGGCTGGCGCGCCGAGCCATTCGGCCGCCGGCGACGCCCTTACGCCGGCAGCCCAGATAATGGTCCTGGCCTCAACACCGCGGCCTCCGAAGACGACGCGGTCGGAGGAGCATTCGGAGACCGGTTGATTGAGCTCGACCTCGACGCCGAGGCGTTCAAGCGAGCGGTGCGCATATGCCGAGAGGTTTTCGGCAAAGCCCGCCAGCACCCGAGGCCCGGCCTCGATCAGAATGACGCGCGCCGTCCGGGTATCGATGTTGCGGAAGTCCGGCGGCAAGGTGACGCGGGCCAATTCCGCGATCGTGCCGGCCAGTTCCACGCCGGTCGGGCCGGCGCCGATGATGACGAAGGTCAGCAATGCGGCGCGCCGTTGCGGGTCGGTCGCGCTTTCCGCTGCCTCGAAGGCGAGCAGGATACGCCGGCGGACGGTCGTGGCGTCCTCCAGGGTTTTCAAACCCGGCGCAAATGTCTCCCATTCGTCATGGCCGAAGTAGGCGTGGCGGGCCCCGGTCGCGAGGATGAGCGTGTCGTAGGGCAAGGCGCGACCGTCATCGAGGAGGACGCGGCGGGCATTGGCGTCCGCGCCGACCACATTGGCAAGCATGGTTGTGACCTCTGGCCGCCCGCGCACGAGGTAACGGATCGGCCAGGCAATTTCCGAGGGTGCCAGTGACGCGGTCGCGACCTGGTAGAGCAGCGGCTGAAACAGGTGGTGGTTGCGCCGGTCGATCAGGGTGATGCTCACCGGTGTCCCGGCAAGCCCGGTGACCGCCTCCAGGCCGCCGAATCCGCCGCCGACGATGACAACGCGATGCCGGCCCTCGGACCTGGCTGCTACCGCAGGGCGGTCACCCGCTGGAAGATCATCGGCTGGCGAAATCATGGCAGTGCCGCGTTGTAGTTGCTTATCTTGGCTCAAGCACAATCGAAAGTATTCTTGTGATAGAATAATCTTCCCCGTCATAATCAGCCTCAAGCGGCGCTCGCCGCAAGGGGGGCCAGCCATGAGCCGGATGGACGCCATCGACCGAAAAATCCTCGCCGTGCTGCAGGCCGATGCCTCGCTTTCGGTCGCCGAGATCGGGCAGCGCGTCGGCCTGTCGTCGACGCCGTGCTGGAAGCGGATCCAGCGGCTCGAGGCCGAGGGCGTGATCCAGAAGCGGGTCGCGATCGTCGATCCGGAAAAGATCGGGCTCGGCGTCACCGTGTTCGTCTCGATCGAGACCGGGGACCACAGCCAGGCCTGGCTCACGCATTTCGCCGAAGTGGTAGAGGCGATGCCGGAAGTGATGGAATTCTACCGCATGGCCGGCGACGTCGATTACATGCTGCGCGTCGTGGTGACCGATATCCAGGGCTACGACGGATTTTACAAGAGGTTGATCGCGGCGGTGCCGCTCAAGAACGTGACGTCGCGGTTCGCGATGGAGAAGATCAAGTCGACGACCGCGCTGCCGATCCCGTGAAGCCGGCGGGGGCCTTCGGGAATTGACGCGCGTCGCCATGCTCGATAGCCGCGGGCCATGTCCATCTCGCTCTTGAGCGTGAACGTAGCGGTGAGCACGTAGCCGAACGTCGGATTGTGGGCGTACTGGACCTCGCCCCAGATCAAATAGGTCCGGATGTTGGGAACGATGAGCGTTGCGAAAACCATGAGCGAAATAGGCGTTTTCGAAATGTCGCCTCCGACCCGCCATCGGCGGAACCCTGGGGTGATATTTCGCCAACCATCCTCGCGACGGTCGCGAGCGGCGATCGCAGCGCGGCGCCTCAGCGCTGCGGCTGCGGAGCCTGTCCGCCGCCCATGGCCTGACCGGCGCGACTGCCGGCCTGGTTCAGCGTCGCGTCGAAATACGCCGGCGCGTCGCCCAGCGTGATGCGGCGCTCGCATTTGGGTGCGCAGCTGTAGGACTCGCGTTCGCTGCCGCGGTAGACGACCACGACGTCGGCGCCCGGGCCTTGCACCTGCACCACCTTCTCGACCAGCACATTGCCGCCGCGGTCGAGCACGATGATGTTGGTGCGGCCGTAACCCTTTCCGGTGACGACCAGCATCCCGCCGGATTGCACCGAGATATCGGCGATCAGCGGATTTCCCACCACGATGGTGCCGACCCGGTCGGGCAGCTTGACGATCTTCGCCTGATCGAGAACGACGTCGATGGTATCGGCGGCTCCCGCGCGCTCCGCCGGCACCAGGGCGGCGGCGAGCAGCATCATCGCCATCGCCTGCCGTCGGTAACGCCACGCCATCACGCCACTCCCGATCTGCGCCGTCGGGCCGCACCCATCCACCGCAGCTCGATTGCGAGTTGACTGCAAATGGGTGAACGAAATGCAAATGTCGCGCGGACGCCGCCGCTCGCGCCGGATCGCAAGGCTGCGTTAACTACGAAGACAACCGAGACCTATACCGATGAATTGCTCGATCGGATTAACGTTGATGCAAGGGCTGCTAGTTATGTTCGCTCGACGTTCGGATGGGGCGATGCTCATAACGTCCGCCGGGCGGTGCTTCAGACAGCCACGTGGATCAAGGAGCTACCCAATGCACAACCTGTTTTCGCGGTTCGTGAAGGACGAGTCCGGAGCGACCGCCATCGAGTACGGCCTGATCGCCGCCGGCATCGCTGTGGTGATCATCACCGCCGTGAAGCTGGTCGGCACCAACCTCAGTGGCACGTTCAACAACGTAGCCAATGCGGTCAAATAACCATTTCATTTGACGTCGACACGACGAATGGCTCCGGCACAAGGCCGGAGTCATTCCGTTTCTGCAGATAGCCGGTCGGGAATTGCCATGAGGCATGCCTCACCCCGTGGAGCTCATCACGGTTCGAGTGTCGCCGCGCTGAAATACAGCCTCATTCTCATTGCTGCAATCTTGTCGGCCGCGACCCTAACCGTCGCGCTTTCAATCGCCGGCAAGCTTACAGCTGTTCCCAGCGATCTCTTCAGCTTGACGTTCCGCTTGCTGGATTGACCGTCTAACCCGCGGTCGCCGCGCTGCTTTGCCGCGGAATATTTCATTAACCAGGTCGTCAGACAACTTGGATCATGCCGGATTCAAATACGCTGGATGCATATGATTGCAGCCTTCGGATTAAACATTGATGCAGAGGTTCTCCGCTACTCTCCCCAGCGCGCTAGAGGGGAGGCAAGGTAGTGGAGCTCTCCGGGCGGCGCTTTGACTAGTCAAGCGGATCAAGGGAGTCAATATGAAGACGCTGTTGTCGCGATTCATGCACGATGAGGGCGGAGCGACCGCCATCGAGTACGGACTGATTGCTGCAGGAATTGCGGTGGTTATCATCACCGCCGTGCAGCTGGTCGGCACGAATCTTTCCGGCACTTTCAACAACGTGGCGAACGCGGTCAAGTGAGCGTTCGACGCGTTCGATCGCGTCCCTCGTGATCAAGCAACGGCTCCGGCGCAACCCGGAGCCGTTGCGTTTGGTGGTGCCAGCCGGACCGGAGTGGTGGGCCATTAACTGCTCGCGTTCTCACCGGCGCGATTTTGCCGGCAGAGTTTTGGAGCGCCCCGTTCCGTTCGGACAGGGTCGATGAATCAGAGTCAGCCGGAGTAATTGCGGAAGCCGAATCAGCGCTTCACGCGCCAGATCCTCAACGGCTCCGCCTTGTCCTTATCATTGGCGATGGACTCGAGCCAGGAGACGGCGGTGCCGGCAAGCAGTCCTTCCTCGAGGCCGCCGGGAGACAATTTGCGCTGAAATCCACTACATAAAACCACATAATTCACGCCCCTGGCTTCGACAGGCTCTTTTGCCATCGCGATCGGCCCGTCCATGATCTCCTGATTAAACCGGATCGCTCTGTCGGCACGATGGTATGGCGCGGCAATGACGCTGTGTGGCGTGTAAGCCAGGACAGCGGGACCAAGGTCGATCGCGGCGATCACCAGCCCGGCAGGCAATGCGGCGAGGGCATGAAAGCTGCTCGGCACAAAGCAGGACAGGTTTTCATCGCCGGCCCGGTCCCGATTCGCTGCCTCCGCAGCTTGGTATGCCAGCGCCCCGATTGCCAGCGTGATGATTGCGGGGCTGGCGATTACCGCGACCAGCATCTGCGCCAAGGCGGGACGAGCGCTCCGAGCCGCCAGCCGCTGCGCGGCAACGCCGACGAACGGCAGCCCGAGCCATGTCACGTAGACGAAAATCCGGATTTGACCGACCATGATCGATTCGGCCAGGGCGAAAGCAACAATCAGTGGCCAAGCAAGCGGAGACTGCGGTCCATTACACGCGACCAACAATACGGCGAGGGTTGCGATCAGCGGAAAGCCGACGTAGGCCACTGCCTGCAATCCTTCGGCCTGAAATAGCATACCGAGCGACTGCATTTCCGAGACGCGGTCGACCCACAAAGGGAATATCGATCGATCAACGAGTGCAAAGGGTCCGCCGAGACAACGCGGCTGGCAGGCGATGAAGGTCCCGAGAGCCAGGGCACCCGCCCCGGCCAGGGCCAGCAATCGCGCGCGACTGCTCCATGAAACGCCCAATGCTGCGATGATGAAGAGTCCCCCCGCTCCCACTGCAATCGCCAACGCCGAGTTGACGGCAAGCGCATCGCATGCCGGCGCAAATCGCAATGCAGTTGGCGTCAGCACGAAATAGAACGCGAGCGTCGAGAGCGCCAGCGCGCCGCCAAAATGCCGCGCCGGCGAAGCCCAGGCCGGGTCGTGCACAAATAGCAGCCCGAAGCCGGCGGCCACGAACATGGGGACATAGGCGGCTTCGAGTCCGACGCCGAGCAGCGCCCCGGCCGCAATGCCCGCCGCCGCCGCGAAATACGCGCGATCGCCCCACACCGCAAAAGCAAACGTTATCAGCGACAGCGTCACTTGGGCGTTGTGATGATCAATCTCGCCAGGCCGGAATGTCGGCAGCAATGCGAGCGTCGGCAGTGCGGCCATCAGCGCGGCGCGGCCCGCACCGGGCCCGCCGAGCCGCACCGCAATGGCGGTCACCGCGAACACTGCCGGCCCCGACAAGAGTAGCGGCCAGATGCAGCGCGCGAGCCGCTCGGCAAGATCCGGCGCGGCAAGCTGTCGAAACAGTACGATCAAACCCGCGATTCCGGCATCGATCAGACGCGACCAATGAGTGTCGTAGCCCAGCGGCGGAGCCAGCCGCGGCTCGTGCGGATCGAACCAGGGCGCGCCGTCGAGCAGCGCCCGAACCTGGACAAGTCGCATCAAGTTGTCGGGGGACGCAAAAGATTCATCCAATCGCGGCCAATACAGCATCGCCATCGCGAGTGCGGCCGCCAACCATACAAGCAGAATCGCCACGACGGGCAGGCGATCATCCGTGGACGCAAGTGGCATCTGGCGACCCTTCTCGGTCCTTGGCTGTCGAACCTCTAACCGATCGTCCACAAGGAATTGGTTAACACCGTGAAGAGACAGAGCGTCACGGACGGCAAGGAGCTGCGAGTTGGAGCGCATCTCGCGAGGGTCGGCGGCAAAGCCTGCGGTGATCGGCGTACTTACGATGATTATCGGCGGCGGCGCGTCGAGCGCCAAAGCCGCCGCGGTTGGGCTGACCCATATCGTCGCGTGCCTCGTGCGACGCAGATACGTGTTCGCTGGGTTTGCTCTCGTTGATGCATCCCCGGGGCCTACGCCCGCTGCCATGTGCCAACTGCCGGCCGGAGCAGTGGAGCCGGCGCAGCCAAGCACAGCAGTACGAATTGCCCCGTCCGATCTTACTGGTTGTTAATTGATTCTCGCTAGGTTGACCTGCATCGATCATGCGGCCTTGCCATCCGCGCTGTCGCCCTCGGACCTGAGCCATGAATGGGACCTTGCGGATTCGGGAGGAACTCGCGTCGCTGTTTCCGCATGCGTCCTTCGTCAAGAACAAATCGATCGCGGTTCTCATTCCCTGTTACAACGAGGCGGCGACCATTGCGGCGGTGATCGAGGGTTTTCGCCGCGTGTTGCCGGGCGCGAGCATCTACGTCTACGACAACAATTCGACCGACGGCACGGCCGAGGTCGCGGCGGCTGCCGGCGCCTTGGTGCGGCGGGAGATGTACCAGGGCAAGGGTAACGTGGTGCGGCGGATGTTCGCCGACATCGAGGCCGATGTTTACGTCCTCGCCGACGGCGACCTCACGTATGACGCGGCGGCTGCCGGGCGCCTGGTCGAAGCGCTGGTCGTGCAAAACGTCGATATGGTGGTCGGGGTCCGCATCGGAGCCGAGCAGGCGTTTCGGCGCGGCCATCGGTTCGGCAACCGGCTGTTCAACTGGATCGTCGCCCGCCTGTTCGGGCCGGGATTCACCGACATCCTGTCCGGCTACCGGGTCGTGTCGCGGCGCTTCGCCAAATCCTTCCCGGCGGCCTCCTCCGGCTTCGAGATCGAGACCGAGTTGTCGATCCATGCGCTCGACCTCAAGCTCGCCAGCGCCGAGATGGCGTTGAGCTATTGCGAACGGCCGCAAAACTCGGCGAGCAAGCTCAAGACCTTCCGGGACGGCGCACGGATCCTGGCCACCATCGTGCTGATGTACAAGGCGCTCAAGCCGTTCCGGTTCTTCGGAGCGCTGTTCATCGGGCTCGTCCTCGCATCGCTGGCGACCGCAGCCCCCGTGATCGTCACCTATGTCGAGACCGGACTTGTGCCGCGCTTGCCGACCGCGATCCTGGCGGCGAGCATCATGCAGCTGGCGTTCCTGAGCCTGTTCTGCGGCATCGTGACCGAGGCGATCGCCGCGACCCGCCGTGAGCTCAAGCGCATGCGCTATCTGGAGCTGCCGGCGCCCGGGCGAACCGGAACCGAGCGCGCCGAGATGGTCTGGAGCATCGAGCCCGATGAGCAGCACCGGGGCTGATTGGTATCCGTGATGCGCCGCGAAACGACCAACCGTATCCGCTACGTGCTCGAAGAGCTGCAGCCGCCGGCGCTACGCGACTCCGGTCTGTTCCTGGCGATCGCCAGACTGGCGTGGGGCAACCACATGCAACATCTCGCCAGCTTCCGCGCCCGAGCGCCATTTCTGTCGCCCGAGGAATACGAGGCGCTCTACCGCAAGCATCCTCGGGTGCATGCTCTGACTGACAATTCGCAACGATGCATCGAACGCATCATCACCGATACGACGGGCGAGAGCGTGTGCGACGTGGGGTGTGGCACGGGTCATCTGCTCAGCCGGATACGCGCGAAACGCCCGGAGATCCGGCGCCTCGTCGGGGTCGACTTCGTCATCGACGGCACTGGGGCTACGGCGGGCGTCGATTATATCGCGGCCAAGATCGAGCAATTGCCGTTCCCAGACCGCAGTTTCGATACCGTGGTGTGCACGCATGTGCTGGAACACATTCTGGATTACCGCTCCGCGATCGCCGAGCTGCGCCGCATCGTTCGCCGGCGCCTCATCATCGTCGTGCCGCGGGAACGCGAATACAAATATACGTTCAATCCTCACTTCAATTTCTTTCCCTACCCGCACTCGTTTTTGCGCGCCATGCATCCGGTTCCGGCGGATCACGTCTGCGAGGATCTCGATCGGGACATCTATTATCGGGAAACGTCCGCCGCGGTCGCGCCCCCTGCGGCACTCTGCGCGGCATGATCGCGGGCCCGCGCCCGACTCGCTGACGAGAATCCTCGCGACGGCGCTAACAAATCGGCAACGAGGCGCCGGCCTAGATTGCCGCGGAGCCGCGGCCCGTCCCGCGCCGCATGGAACCGCCCCATGATCATCGACGCGACCCGATTGCTGCTGTTCCCGGCCCTGATGGCGTTCGCGGCATCGAGCGATCTGCTGACCATGACGATCTCCAACAAGGTGTCGCTGGCGCTGGCGGCGGGGTTTCTCGTCCTGGCTCCGGCGGCAGGCATGGGGATCGGCGAAATCGGGATGCATGCCGCGGCGGGTTTTACGGCTCTCGCCGTGGCATTCTGCCTGTTTGCCTGCGGCTGGATCGGCGGCGGGGACGCCAAGCTCGCCGCCGCGACCGCGCTCTGGCTCGGCTTCGACCAGCTACTGCCGTATTTGTTCGTCGCCTCCCTGCTCGGCGGGGCGCTTACGCTGCTGGTCCTGCAGTTTCGGCTGTTTCCCCTGCCGATCGCGCTCCAAGGCGCGAGCTGGGCGGAGCGGCTGCACCGAAAAGATGCCGGCGTGCCCTACGGGATCGCCCTCGCGGCCGCGGCGCTCATCGTCTACCCGGACACCATATGGATGCACGCGCTCGCAAGCTGACCGCGCGCGGCACCCGGCAGTTTCCGTCGCAACGATCGGTTAACTTCAATTCGATACGCCTCATTAACCATGGATTGACGTTTCGCTGGTCAAATCCGGTAACGAGCACCGCTCCGGTCGAAGCGTGAGTGGAAAGTGAAGCGTATGAAAACTGCGCGCATCGTCGCCCTCCTGGCCGCCGTTCTCGCCGCCAGCTGCGCGATGCTTGCGGCTGCGGAGCTGGAGCCGGCGCCCGCCGCGGGGATCCACATCGCGGCGGAGGACACGGGCTCGCGGTTCGTGGCGCTGGGCGTCGGCAAATCGGTGGTCGTCGACCTGCCCCGCGACATCAAGGACGTGCTGGTCGCCAATCCGGCCATCGCCAACGCCATCGTCCGCTCGGCGCGGCGCGCCTATCTCATCGGCGCGGCGATCGGGCAGACCAACGTGTTCTTCTTCGACGCCGACGGACGCCAGATCGCCGGCTTCGATATCGCGGTCAAGCGCGACCTCAACGGCATGCGTGCCGCATTGCGGCAGCTGCTGCCGCAGGCCGACGTCAGGCTCGAGGGCGTGGGCGACGGCGTCATGCTTTCCGGCAGCGTGGCCAGCGCCGCCGAGTCGCAGCAGGCCTATGATCTCGCCGCCCGGCTGGTGGGCGACCCGACCAAGGTGGTCAACAGCCTGATCCTTCACGGCCGCGACCAGGTAATGCTCAAGGTGACAGTCGCCGAGGTGCAGCGCAACGTCATCAAGCAGCTCGGCATCAACCTCAGTGGCAGTCTCGGGTACGGCACGACGGCCGTCACTTTCAACACCGACAACCCGTTCTCGGTACAGGGACAGCCGCTGAACAACAGCTTTCTTACGGGAAGCGTAAAATCCATCAAGGCAACCTTGCGGGCAATGGAACAGGCCGGCGTGCTGCGCACCCTGGCCGAGCCCAATCTGACGGCGATCTCCGGCGAGAGCGCGAATTTTCTAGCCGGCGGCGAGTTTCCGGTTTTCGGGGGTGTCAGCTGCGATCAGACCGGTCACTGCCAGACTACGGTGCTTTACAAGAAATTCGGCGTAGCGCTTGCTTTCACACCCGTCGTGCTCTCCGAAGGTCGCATCAGCCTCAAAGTGAAGACCGAGGTCTCGGAGCTGACCAACGAATTCGGGCTTACCGTCTCGGGCGGGAGTACGATTCCCGGCCTCAAGACGCGGCAAGCCGAGACCACGCTCGAGATTCCGTCCGGGGGCTCGCTGGCGATGGCCGGGATGATCCAAGGAGAGACCAAACAGCAGATCAATGGCATTCCCGGCCTGATGCAGCTCCCGATCCTCGGCACGTTGTTCAAGAGCCGCGACTACCAGAACAATCTGACCGAGCTGACGGTGTTCGTGACCCCCTACGTGGTGCGGGCGGTCGCCCAGAAGGAACTGTCGCGGCCGGATGACGGGTTCGCCGACGCCCCCGATCCGGCGACCATCCTGCTCGGGCGGCTCAACCGCATCTATGGCCCGGCCGGCCGGCCCGACCCGCAGACCGGCTATTACGGCAACTACGGCTTCATTCTCGATTGACCGGACGAGACGAGGAGAACGATCTCATGTCCCAGCTCTCGGCCGGCATGCGCAACCGGCTCGCCGCGGGGATATCGCGTTTCGCCGCGGTGCTCGCGCTCGCCGCGGCGCTCTCGGGCTGCTACTCCGACCGGCAGGTCGTGGACAATTACCCGAACGATGTGCGCCAGCGCCACCCGATCGCGATCCGCGAGGGCGAGCACGCGCTCGAAATATTCGTCGGCGCCGATCGCGGCGGCCTCACCCCCGCGCAGCGGGCCGACGTCGTCGCGTTCGCGCACCGATGGCGGCGCGAGGCGACCGGCCGGATGATGATCGAGGTGCCGGTGGCGACCGGCAACGAGATCGCGGCTGCCGCGGCGCTTCGCGAGATCCGATCGGTCCTGTCGGCGACAGGCGTTCCGCCGGGTGCGGTCGTCGCGCGCCGGTATCGCCCGGCGGACCCGATGCGGCTTGCGACCATCCGGATCCTCTATCCGAACATGGTCGCGGAGGCGGGACCTTGCGGGCTATGGCCCCACGATATCGGCCCGAGCGTCGACGGCGCCGACTTCCAGAACCGCGAATATTGGAACTTCGGCTGCGCCAATCAGCGCAACCTGGCCGCCATGGTGGACAACCCGGCGGATCTGGTGCAGCCGCGCGGCGATGCTCCGCTCTTTGCGGCGCGGCGCTCGACCGTGCTGGAGAAATACCGCAAGGGCGAGGAACCATCCGGCAAGTATGCGACCGACAAAGACGGCAAGATCAGCGACCTCACCAAATGATGCGAAATGCCGTCAAATCCAGCGAAACCGACGCGGCCGGCGCGACGCCGGCCGCCGCCGTGCACATCGCGCCGCTCCCTCGCGTGTCGATCCAGGCGTTCTGCGAAGCCGCGGAAACCGCCGCGGTGATGCAGGCGGCGGGCGAAGATCGCCGCATGGCAAAGGCGCACGTCAAGGTGCAGATGGGCGGCATCGCGGCGGCGGCCGAGGCCTACCGCAGCTCGCCGACGCCGAACGTGATCCTCATCGAATCGGGCAACCGCGGCGAGGACCTGCTGGCCGGTCTCGATCAACTCGCCGAAGTCTGCGATGCCGCGAGCCGGGTGATCGTCGTCGGACGGGTGAACGACGTCGTGCTCTACCGCGAGCTGGTGCGCCGCGGGGTCAGCGATTACCTGATCGCGCCGGTCGATGCCCTCGGCCTGATCCGCGCCGTGTCCGGACTGTTCAGCGCGCCGGATGTGAAGCCCGTGGGGCGCACGATCGCGGTAATCGGCGCCAAAGGCGGGGTGGGCGCCTCCACGATCGCCCATAACATCGCCTGGGCGCTGGCGCGCGATCTGCGGCTCGATTCGGTCGTGGCCGATCTCGACCTGGCGTTCGGCACCGCCGGTCTCGATTACAATCAGGACCCGTCCCAGGGCATCGCCGACGCAGTGCTCTCTCCCGAGCGCATCGACACCGCCTTCATCGATCGCCTGCTGTCGAAATGCACCGATCACCTCAGCCTGCTGGCTGCACCCGCCACGCTCGATCGCGTCTATGATTTCGACGCGGACGCCTTCGAATCCACCTTCGACGTCCTGCGCGCCACGGTTCCGTGCATCGTCCTCGACGTTCCCCACATGTGGACGGCGTGGACCAAGCGCACCCTGGTCGGCGCCGACGAGATCCTGATCGTCGCGGTGCCGGATCTCGCCAACCTGCGCAATGCGAAAAACATGCTCGACCTGCTGCGCGCGGGCCGCCCCAACGACCATCGCCCGCACTATTGCCTCAACCAGGTCGGCATTCCGAAACGGCCGGAGATCAAGCCCGCGGATTTCGCCAAGGCGCTCGAGGCGGAGCCGGCCGCCGTCATCGCCTTCGAGCCGCAGGTGTTCGGGACCGCCGCCAACAACGGACAGATGATCGCCGAAGTCGCAGCCGGGCATCGTGCGGCGCAGACCTTTCGGCAGCTGGCGCAGCTCCTGACCGGCCGCACCGAAGCCAAGCGATCGAGGAATGCCCTGCTGAGCCCATTGATCGAAAAGCTCCTGCGCCGGCAGGGGTGAGCACCGCTTCGGAGTGATCGAGTGTTCGGAAAGCGCACCAGCCCCGGTTCGGACGCTCGCGGCGAGGCCCTGGCGGAGCCCGCTCCGCAGGGGGCGGCGCCCGCGGCAAGCCCGGATCTTGGCCGCGCGCTGCCGGCCGCCGGGCTGGGGGCGCCGATCGTCGCTCCGCCGACGGCACCGATCGAGCGCCGGTCGCCGCCCCTTCCGGCCGCGGTCGTCGATTCGCCGCGCTCGCAGGGCTATTACGAGGTCAAAGCCGCGATCTTCAACGCGCTGATCGAGGCCATCGACCTCGCCCAGCTCGCCCGGCTCGACGCCGAATCCGCGCGCGAGGAAATTCGCGACATCGTCAACGAGATCATCGCGATCAAGAGCATCGTGCTGTCGATCGCCGAGCAGGAGGAGCTGCTCGACGATATCTGCAACGATGTGCTCGGCTACGGCCCGCTCGAGCCGCTGCTCGCGCGCGACGACATCGCCGACATCATGGTGAACGGCGCCGAGACCGTCTACATCGAGGTCGCCGGCAAGATTCAGAGGACTGGCATTCGCTTCCGCGACAATCACCAGCTGTTCAACATCTGCCAGCGCATCGTCAGCCAGGTCGGCCGGCGCGTTGACGATTCCTCGCCGATCTGCGACGCGCGCCTGCCCGACGGCTCGCGCGTCAACGTCATCGTGCCGCCGCTGTCGCTCGACGGGCCCACCCTGACGATCCGCAAGTTCCGGCGCGACAAGCTCACGCTCGATCAGCTGGTCGGGTATGGCACGATCACTCGGGAAGGCGCCGAGATCCTCAAAGTGATCGGCCGCTCTCGCGTCAACACGGTGATCTCCGGCGGGACCGGCTCCGGCAAGACCACCTTGCTCAACATGCTGACCCGCTTCATCGAGGACAGCGAGCGGGTCATCACCTGCGAAGACGCCGCCGAGCTGCAGCTGCAGCAGCCGCACGTGGTCCGGCTCGAGACCCGGCCGCCGAATCTGGAAGGCGAGGGCCAGGTCACCATGCGCGACCTCGTCCGCAACTGCCTGCGCATGCGTCCGGAACGGATCATCGTCGGCGAGGTGCGCGGCGCGGAGGCATTCGACCTGCTGCAGGCGATGAATACCGGCCACGACGGTTCGATGGGCACGCTGCACGCCAACAACCCCCGCGAGGCGCTCGCGCGCCTGGAATCCATGATCACCATGGGCGGCTATTCGCTGCCGTCTCGGACCATCCGCGAGATGATCTGCGCCTCCGTCGACGTGATTATCCAGACGGCGCGATTGCGGGACGGCTCGCGCCGGATCACGCATGTCACCGAGGTGATGGGGATGGAAGGCGACGTCATCATCACCCAGGACCTGTTCGTCTACGAGATTCTCGGCGAGGACGCCAAAGGCAACGTGCTGGGCCGGCATCGCTCGACCGGCATCGGACGGCCGCGATTCTGGGACCGCGCGCGCTATTTCGGCGAAGAGCATCGGCTCGCCGCCGCGCTCGACGCCGCCGAGGTCGCCGGCGAGCCCCTGAAGCTGTGAGGCGGGGAGCACAATGCCGCTGCAAACGCTTGTCGTGTTCCTGCTCGGAGCTGCCGCGGCCGGCGGCCTGCTCTGGGTGTTCCTCTATCCGCTCCTGTCCGGCGAGCGGCAGGCGGAAAAGCGCCAAGCGAGCGTGGCGCGGCCGGAGCGAGCCAGCCGCGCGGCGAGCGCGCGCGGCGCCACGAAATCGCGACGCGAGCAGGTCGAGGAGAGCCTCAAGGAACTCGAACTCCGTAAGAAGCGGAGCAGGAATCCGGCCCTCCCGCTGCGGCTCGCGCAGGCCGGACTGAGTTGGTCGCCGCGCCAGTTCTACCTGATCAGCGCCACGCTCGGGCTTTGCGTGATCGGCGGCGCGCTTCTCGTCGGCGGCGGGCTGCCGGCCTCGGTGGTGCTGGGGCTGGTGGCCGGCTTCGGCCTGCCGCGCTGGATCCTCGGTTTTCTCAAGAAACGCCGGGAAAGGCGGTTCCTGAACGTATTCCCGGACGCGGTCGACGTGATCGTCCGCGGCGTGAAGGCCGGCCTGCCGCTCGGGGATTGCCTGAAGATCATCGCCAATGAAGCGCAGGAACCGGTCAAGAGCGAGTTCCGCTCGATCGTCGAGACCCAGGCCATCGGCATGCCGGTCGGGGAAGCCTGCCTCAAGCTCTATGAAAGCGTTCCGCTGCCGGAACCGAATTTCTTCGGCATCGTGGTCTCGATCCAGCAGAAATCCGGCGGCAACCTTTCCGAGGCGCTCGGCAATCTGTCGCGTGTGCTGCGCGACCGCAAGCGCATGCAGGCCAAGATCCGGGCGATGTCGATGGAGGCCAAGGCGTCGGCGGCGATCATCGGCGCGCTGCCGCCGGTGGTGATGCTGCTCGTGTACATCACCAGCCCGAATTACATCGAGCTTCTGTGGACGGCGCCGGTCGGCCGCATGATGCTCGTGGTCTCCGCCATGTGGATGATGACGGGCGTATTCGTCATGAAGAAGATGATCAATTTCGATTTCTGATGTGGCGCCATGATCGAATTCCTGCTCGAGAAAATGTCGGATGCGCGGTTCCTGGCCACGCTGTTCGCTGCCGTCGGCGCGGCCGCGACGGTGCTGACGCTGGCGATGCCGCTGCTCGCCCGCGACGACCTCCATCGCCGGCTCAAGGCGGTGGCGATCGAGCGCGAGAAGCTGCGTCAGCGCGAGCGGGAACGGCTGGCGCGCGGAGAAAAGGCCAGTCTGCGGCAATCGCCCAAGCAATACATGAAAACCGTGGTGGAGCGCTTCAACCTGGCGAAATGGCTGGGTCAGCAGGAGGCGCGGGAAAAGCTGATCCAGGCCGGCTACCGCGGCCAGGCGGCCTATATCACCTATCTGTTCTTCCGGATGGTGGCGCCGGTCGCGATCCTGATCTTCTCGCTGTTCTACCTGTTCGTGGTGGTCGATGTCGAGCAGCCGGCCCTGATCAAGATCGCGGTCTGCCTGATCGCCGCCTATTCCGGCGTGCACGTTCCTTCGCTCTACCTGCAGAACAAGATCACCCGGCGGCAGCTCTCGATCAAGCGCGCGTTTCCCGACGCGCTGGATCTGCTGCTGATCTGCGTGGAATCCGGCATGTCGGTCGAAGCCGCGTTCCGCAAGGTCGCCCAGGAGATCGGCACGCAGTCGATTCCGCTGGCCGAGGAATTCACGCTGACGACCGCCGAGCTTTCCTATCTGCAGGACCGCCGGCAGGCCTATGAGAACCTGGCAAAGCGCGTCAACCTCGAGGGCGTCAAGGCGGTATGCGTCGCGCTGCAGCAGGCCGAGCGCTACGGCACTCCGCTCGGCCAGACCTTGCGGGTCATGGCGCAGGAGAACCGCGACATGCGCATGATGGAGGCGGAGAAGAAGGCTGCCGGCCTGCCGCCCAAGCTCACCGTGCCGATGATCCTGTTCTTCCTGCCGGTGCTGTTCGTGGTCATCCTCGGGCCCGCGGCGATCCGGGTGCTCTCGATGCCGTAATGGCGGCGGGAGGCCGCGGCACGAGGCCGCGCCGAGAAATCCCTACGATCCGCTCGACGCCGCCGCGACGGCGCTGGTGCGGCCGAGCTTCTTCCAGTCGCTCTTGCCCGAGAGCATCTCGCGCAGATAGGCGACGTTGGCGGCGGCCGCCTCGGGCGGCAGGTCGGCGCGGGCGATCTCCTCCGCCTCCTGATAGCGGCCCTGCAATCCGACCACCAGCGCCAGATTCTGGCGCACGCGCCCCTCGGCGTCGGGCCGTGCCGCCGCGCGGCGGAGAATGGTCTCGGCCTGCTTGAGATCCTTGGCAAGCGCGTAGGACAAGCCCAGGTTCGAGAGCACCGCGGGATTCTCGGGAGCGAGCTTCAGGGCGCTGGCGTAATAGCGGCGCGCTTCCTCGTGCCGCCCCATCTGGTCGAGCACCGCCCCTTGCACCGACAGGAGGCGCCAGTCCGGCTGATCCGGCGTGTGCGCCCGGCCCAGGATCTCGAACGCCTGGGCATAATTGCCGGCGTCGGCCAGCGCCCTGCCGTAGGCGCCGAGCACGGCCTTGTTGCTGGGATGCTTGATCGAGGCCTGCTCCAGCACCGCCGAGGCTTGGGCGCGCTCGCCGATGGCGCGCAGCGCCGCCGCATACCTAATGGCGGCGTCGGGATTGCCCGCATTGGCGCGGTAGAGCGCGCCGGCGGCGTCGAGCTCCCGGCGCGGCTCGCCATCGTTCGGGGCGCCGACGGGAAGCGACGAGGCAAGTCCCACGCTGCCCGTCGTGTCCGCACTCGTCGTCGGGTGCATCGTCTGGCAGCCCGCCGCGGCCACGGCAAGGAACGCGAGCGCGAGCGCGGGCGGACCAAACGGCCGCGGGCACAGAAATGGGGCCATGATCTCGTCCCACCCGGGCGAGCAGACGCGCCGCCGGGCAGGTCGAGCAATAATCCGTTAACCCTAATACCCGGTTAACCGACCGGGTCGCCCGCTTTCCCGCGATCGGACGCCGTGTTAGAGGGCGAGCCTCGCCACGGGAAATCTCCATGCATCCGGCCTTCGCGACGCGCAGCGGGACCGCCGTCCCGATCTGGTTCGTCACCGATGCGACCTGGCCGGCGCTGCGGCATGCCCTCGATGCGCCCGCGCGAAGCTTCGCCGACGCGTCCGGCTTCGAGCCGAAGCCGGCGCAATGCCTGCTGCTCCCGGGAGCCGGCGGAATTTCGGGCGTGCTGTTCGGGCTCGAGCCGGCCGGGAAGCCGCCGGGAGACCCGTTTCTGGCGGGGCGGCTGCCCGCGCTGTTGCCGGCCGGGACCTATCGGTTCGGCAATTCGCTCCCGGACAGCCGGCTTGCCGCACTCGCCTTCGCACTCGGGTCCTACCGGTTTGCGCGCTACCGCAAAGCGGAGGCAAAGGAGATCCGGCTCGAGCTGCCTGAAGGCGTCGACGGCGCCGAGCTTTCCCGCATCGTCGAGGCGGTCGCGCTCGCCCGCGATCTCGTCAACACGCCGGCGAACGATCTCGGCCCGGCCGAGCTCGAAGCGGCCGCGCGGGCGCTTGGTGCGCGTCACGGCGCGGCGGTGCGCACGATCGTCGGCGAAGCGCTGCTGGCCGAGAACTTGCCGCTGATCCACGCGGTCGGCCGCGCCTCCGGCCATGCCCCGCGCCTGATCGATCTCACCTGGGGCGACGCCGCGGCGCCCAAGGTCACGATCGTCGGCAAGGGCGTCACCTTCGACACCGGCGGGCTCGACATCAAGCCCGAGAGCGCGATGCTGATCATGAAGAAGGACATGGGCGGCGCCGCCAGCGCGCTGGCGCTCGCCCATATGGTGATGGATCGCGGGCTCAAACTGCGGTTGCGCGTGCTCGTCCCGGCGGTCGAGAACGCGATCTCGGGCTCGGCGTTCCGGCCGCTCGACATCTATCCCTCGCGCAACGGGCTTTCGGTGGAGATCGGCAATACCGACGCGGAGGGCCGGCTGGTGCTCGCCGACGCGCTGGCGCTGGCGGACGAGGAAGCGCCCGAGCTCGTGTTCGATCTCGCGACGCTCACCGGCGCCGCCCGGGTCGCACTCGGGCCCGACTTGCCGCCGTTCTACACCGAGGACGATGCGCTTGCGGCCGAGCTCCTGGCCTGCGCGGCGGTCGAGAACGATCCGCTGTGGCGCATGCCGCTGTGGCGCGGCTACGAGCCGATGCTGGAATCCAAGATCGCGGACATCAAGAGCACCGGCACCGGCGGCTTCGCGGGCTCGATCACCGCCGCGCTGTTCTTGCGCAAATTCGTCGCGGCGGCGAAAAGCTGGGCTCATTTCGACGTCTATGCCTGGACTCCCGCGGCCAAGCCGGGCCGCCCGGAGGGCGGCGAGTGCCAGGCCGCCCGCGCGCTGTATGCGCTATTGGCCTCCCGCTACGACCATTGATCGCGGCGCTTGCGGCGCGGCGCGCGGGAGAAAATACTCCGCATCCGAAACGATCCCCCTTGCCGTCGGCGCTCGCGCCCGCGGCATCGAAGCGGTCCGGAGGATGCGATGGCGGTCGAGATCCGGCCGGCGCAGGCGCTGAAACTGCTGCACGATTTTTCCTATGCGCTGGTGACCGACCGGCAGCCCGACCTTTCGCCGCGCCAGCTCACGATCCTGCTCACCATCTATCTCGATCCCCCGCCGCACAATGTCCGCGGCCTGGCCAGGAAGCTCAAGGTGACCAAACCCGTGATCACCCGCGCGCTCGACACCATGGGCAAGCTCGGTCTGGTCGCGCGCCGGCGCGACGACGCCGATCGCCGCAACGTGGTGATCCAGCGCACCGTCAAGGGCGCGCTTGCGGTCGAGCAGCTCGGCGATCTCCTGGTGCGCACCGCCAAGGGACTTTCGCGGTGACGCATTTCGATCCGCGGCTGACCGCGGCCCGGCCCGACCTCGCCGCCCGGCATCTGCAGGGGAAAGTCGAAGCGGCGCGGTTCGTCGAGGGCGAGCGCTACGAGGTCATCGACGCACAGGCGCCGGTGCGGGGCGCGCCCGCGCCCGACGCTGCGCTCGAGACCGAGGCGCTGATGGGCGAGCACGTCATGATCTACGAAACCACCGAGGAGGGTTTCGCCTGGGGCCAGCTCGAATCCGACGGCTATGTCGGCTGGCTGCCGGCCAATTCGCTCGCGCCGCCCGGTCCCGCAGCGACGCATCGGGTCGCGGCGCTCCGCACGCTCATTTTCCCCGGGCCATCGATCAGGCTGGCGCCGCTCGCGGCGCCCTCGCTCGGGGCGCGGCTCGCCGTCGTGCGCGAACAGGATCGCTTCGCCGTGACGGCAGCGGGCGGCTTCGTCCCGGCAGATCATCTCGCGCCGCTGCAGCGCTTCGAATCGGATTTCGTCGCGGTCGCGGAGCGGTTTCGCGGCGTGCCGTATCTGTGGGGCGGCAAGACCAGCCTGGGCCTCGATTGCTCCGGGCTGCTGCAGGTCGCGCTGCAAGCCTGCGGCATTCCCGCGCCGCGCGACACCGACCTGCAGGAACGGGCGCTCGGCGCTGCCGTCGCGCCGGACGCCGCATTCGGCAATCTGCGGCGCGGCGATCTCCTGTTCTGGCCCGGCCACGTGGCGATCGCGCGCGACCGCGACACGCTCGTCCACGCCAACGCCTTTCACATGATGGTCGCGATCGAGCCGACCGCGGACGCCATCGTCCGCATTCGCGCCAGCGGGAGCGAGCTCACGTCGGTGAAGCGACTGTGATTTCTACCTGTTGGAAGCAGACATAGCGGCAGACGCGCTTTCGCCGCCACGGCAGCGCATGCGGGGTCCACCGTGTTCATCCGGTCGAAAATTAGCGTCCGTCGGGACCCTTCGCCGCGCGTCATCCATTCTCGGTTCGGAGCGGCCGGCATCGGATCACAGCGTCGATGCCAGCATTTGGGTGCGCTGGTCCAATGGTGGTCACCTTGCCGCTCGGCTTCGTGGCGGCGGGGGCGCCGCGATTTCCGGGCCGAAGGACGCCGCGACCCTGAATTGGATGGTACTCTGCACGCCGTGCCGCCGGCGTTTTGGGGCGATGGAGGTGCGAATGACGAGGTCCGCTCTCGCCCAAGGCGCTGGAGGAAATTGCGCAGGTCGAGGCCGAGATCGACCGCATCGAGGCACAGGCGCTCGAGCGGCTAGGCGCGCCGCCGGACAATCAGGTCCAGCAAATCGAGCTGCTCGGCAAGTTGATGCTGTACGACAAGCACCTCTCGGTGAACCGCAATGAAGCTTGTGCTTTCTGCCACATGCCCGAGACAGGTTTCACCGGTCCCGTGTCGGAACTGAACCGGACCACCGGCGCCTATCCCGGTTCGGTGCGCACACGATACAGCGACCGCAAGCCCCAAACGCACGCGTACGCGCCGCTTTCGCCGGTTCTGCACTACAACCCCGGCCAAGGTGATCTAGTCGGCGGCAATTTCTGGGACATGCGTGCGACCGGGCGCCGGTTGGGCAATCCGGCGGCCGAACAGGCGCAGGGGCCGCCGACCAACCCCGTGGAAATGGGCCTGGCCGATATCGCATGTGCGGTTTATCGCGCCTCGCAGCGCCCCTATCGCGCCCTCTTCGAAAGGGTGTGGGGACCGCAGGCATTCGCGGTCGCGTGGCCCAACGACGTGGAGCAGGTCTGTGCCCGGCCGGGGCCCCCATCCGCCGGCGATCTGACGCCGGTCCATCTCAGCGAGCTCGATCGCGGCCGGGTCGGCGCGACGTTCGATCAGATGGCGCAGGCCATCGCCATGTATGAGGCCTCGGCCGAGGTGACGGCCTTTACCTCGAAGTTCGACGCAGTGCTCGCCAACAAGGCGCAGCTTACCCCGCAGGAGCAGGCGGGCTACGACCTGTTCCGCGGCAAGGCCCGATGCAACGAGTGTCACCGCGACGGCGGGCCCGGCGAGGATCCGCTGTTCACCGATTTCACCGCCAGCAATATCGGCACCCCTGCCAATCCGCGGCTTCCTTACTATGCGGAAAATCGCCCCGACGCACTGGGCTATGTCGCCAACCCAGCAGGACCGTCATTCGTCGATGGCGGCGTCGGCAGTTTCCTCACCAAGGGCCATCTGCTCAGCCAACCCTCCGTGGCAGATTCAAGATGGGTCAAGTTCGCGCCGGACAACCAGGCGCGCTTCCAGGTGCCGACGCTACGCAACGTGGACAAGCGGCCCTATCCAGCCTTTGTCAAAGCGTATGGACACAACGGATATTTCACCAGCCTGAAGGCAATCGTGCATTTCTACAATACGCGGGACGTCCTGCCGCGCTGCCAGCCCAACGACCCCGGCGAAGGTACGACGTGCTGGCCCGCACCCGAGTCGACCGACAACATGAACACCAAAAAAATGGGGCGGCTGGGCCTGTCGGACGCGGAGGAGGATGCGCTCGTGAGCTTCATGCAGACGCTGACGGACGGTTTCATGCCTCGGTAAGGTGCGTCGCTCGGCGCGTCGGCGTTGAGAGGGAAAAATATGCCGCGACCTGTGAGATCGGTTTCTTGTGCGCCTCGAGATCAGATCTCTTGCTGTGCTCAATATCCCGCCGTGCAGTCGACCACGTGCTCGAGCGGCAGCCCGCGCTCGAAGCGCTCGATCTGCGTGAGCACGTTCCGGGCGAGCGCGCGCGGGTCGGAGACGGCGGCATTGTGCGGCGTGATGATCACGTTCGGATGATTCCACAGCGGGCTCTCGCGCGGCAGCGGCTCGGTCGGGAACACGTCGAGGCTCGCGCCCGCGAGCGAACTCTCCTCGAGCGCAGCGAGAATATCGGCGTCGACCTGCAGCATTCCCCGCCCCGCATTGATCAGATAGGCGCCGCCGAGCGCGCCGTCGCGCTTGAGCTTGCGCAACAATGCCAGGTTCAGAATGCCTTCGGTCGCCGGCGTGTGCGGCAACAGGCAGACCAGGATCTCGGTGCGGGCGAGAAATGCGTCGAGGCCGTTCTTGCCGTGGAACGTCTCGATGCCGGCGAGTGATTTTTCGGTGCGGCTAAACCCCGCCATCCGAAAGCCGATCCGGGCCAGCAGTTCGACGGCTTCGCTTCCGAGCACGCCGAGCCCCAGGATCCCCACAGCGACTTCGCTCGCCGCGGGCTGCGCATGCTCGTGCCAGATTTTTTCGCGCTGCTGCGCCCGGTAGAGCCGCAAGCGGCGATGATGCAGCAGCACGTGCAGGACCACGTACTCGCTCATCCGCGCCGTGAGATCCCGGTCCACCACGCGGATGAGAGGCACCGCCGGCAGCAGCGGATCGCCGATGAGGTGATCGACGCCGGCGCCCAGCGAGAAAATCGCCTTCAGATGCGGGAATTGCGCGAAAAGGCCCGGCGGCGGCTTCCAGGCGCACACATAGCCGACTTCGGCGGGATCTCCGGCGCGGTCGGGCCAGATTCTCACTTCGCGGCGCGGCGCCAGCGCCGAAAATCGCGCCTGCCATTCCGCCGGATCCCATCCGGCTCCGGTCATGGCCAGCAGGATCGCCGACATGCCGCCCGCCCCCGGGGAATCATCTTATTGCGCCACCACGCCCTCGGCGGCGGTCTCGAGGTTGAACGCGGCCGCGAACAGCGCGCGGGTATAGTCGGTCTTCGGCCGCGCGAACAGCTCGGCGGCCGGACCCTCCTCCACGACCTTGCCGTGGCGCATGACCACGACGCGGCTCGCCAGCGCCGCCACAACGCGCAGATCATGCGAGATGAACAAATAAGTGAGCTCGCTGAACAAATAAGTGAGCTCGCGGCGCTTCTGCAGCGCGCGCAGCAGATCGACGATCTGCGCCTGGATCAGCATGTCGAGCGCGCTGGTCGGCTCGTCGAGCACGATGAAGGTCGGCTCGAGCACCAGCGTGCGCGCCACCGCGATGCGCTGGCGCTGGCCGCCGGAGAACTCGTGCGGATAGCGGAACCGCGTTTCCGGATCGAGCCCGACCTCGACCAGCGCCCGGATCACCCGCTCCTCGCGCTCCGCCTTCGGCATGCCGGGGTGATGTACCCACAGGCCTTCCTCGATGACGTCGGAGAGCGACATGCGCGGCGAGAGCGAGCCGTAGGGATCCTGGAACACGATCTGCATGTCGCGCCGGAACGGCAGCATGCCCTTGAACTTGAGCCCCTGCAGCGGCTTGCCCATGAACACGATCGGGCCCTGCGAGGAGATCAGCCGCAGGATCGCGAGGCCCAGCGTGGTCTTGCCGGAGCCGGATTCGCCGACGACGCCGAGCGTCTCGCCCTTGCGCACCTCGATGCTGACCCCGTCGACCGCCTTGATGTGGCCGACCGTGCGCCGCAAAAACCCGCGGCGGACCGGGAACCACACCTTGAGGTCATCGGCGCGAATCACCGCCGGGGCGCCCGGCTGCAGCGGCGCGGGATCGGGCTTCGGCTCGGCCGCGATCAGCTCGCGCGTATAGGGATGCTGCGGATCGGCGAACACGTCGGCAACCGCGCCCTGCTCCACGATCCGGCCCTGGCGCATCACGCAGACGCGCTCGGCGGTCTTGCGCACGATGCCGAGATCGTGGGTGATGAACAGCACCGCCATGCCGAGCCGCGCCTGCAGATCCTTGATCAGCTTGATGATCTGCGCCTGCACGGTGACGTCGAGCGCGGTCGTGGGCTCGTCCGCGATCAGCAGGTCGGGCTCGTTGGCGAGCGCGAGCGCGATCATCACGCGCTGGCGCTGGCCGCCGGAGAGCTGGTGCGGATAGCTCGCCAGCCGCGATTGCGGATCGGGAATGCCGACCTGGGCGAGCAGCTCGACGACCCGCGCCCGCGCCGCCCCCCCGGACACGCCGGCGTGCAGCTCCAGCACTTCGGCGATCTGCCGCTCGACCGTGTGCAGCGGGTTGAGCGAGGTCATCGGCTCCTGGAACACGATGGTGATGTCGTTGCCGCGCACGTGGCGGATCTCGCGCTCCGATAGCTTCATCAGCTCGCGGCCCTTGAAGCGGATCGAGCCCGAGGGATGCCGCGCCGAGCCGGGAAGCAATTTGAGGATCGACAGCGCGGTGACCGACTTGCCGGACCCGGATTCGCCGACCAGCGCCACGGTCTCGCCCGGCTTGATGTCGAACGAGACGCGGTCGGCCGCCAAGAGCTCGCGCTCGCCCTGGCGGAATGCGACGGAGAGGTCGCGGATGGAAAGGAGCGAATCGGTCATGTCCGCTGCAGCGCTCATCGCCGGTCCCATTCTTCACGCAAAGCGCGAATGTGCGCGACGACTGCCTCGCCGGAGGCGAAATGCGACCGGCGAAGCCGTTTGAACCGCGAGAAATGCCCTTCCGGCCTCGCAGGCTCGACTTCGGGCGCGGAAGGCGAGAGCGAGAACAGTTTTGCAACAGTTCGCATAAACCGGCACCAACATATGTACTTTGCAAGCCGCATTACGCAAACGCCTTCCTGGGATCGAACGCATCGCGCACCGCCTCGCCGATGAAGATCAGCAGCGAGAGCATGATGGCGACCGCGAAGAACCCGGTGAGCCCGAGCCAGGGCGCCTGCACGTTGGCCTTGCCCTGGGAGAGCAGCTCGCCGAGCGAGGGCGAGCCCGGCGGCAGCCCGAAGCCCAGGAAATCGAGCGCCGTCAGGGTCATCACCGAGGAGGAGAGGATGAACGGCAGGAACGTCATGGTCGCCACCATGGCGTTGGGCAACAGATGCCGAAACATGATTTTCGGATTGGAAACGCCGAGCGCGCGCGCGGCCTGAACGTATTCGAAATTGCGCCCGCGCAGGAACTCGGCGCGCACCAGCCCGACCAGCGACACCCAGGAGAACAGCAGCAAAATCCCGAGCAGCACGAAGAAGCCCGGCACCAGCACCGAGGAGATGATCAGCAGTAGATAAAGCGAGGGAATCGAGGTCCAGATCTCGATGAAACGCTGGAACAGGAGATCGGTCCAGCCGCCGAAATAGCCCTGCACGGCTCCGGCCGCCACGCCGACGATCGAGGAGATCACGGTCAGCACCAGCCCGAACAGCACCGAGATGCGGAAGCCGTAGATCAGCCGCGCCAGCACGTCGCGGCCCTGGTCGTCGGTGCCGAGCCAGTTCCACTCGAGGTCGGCGCAGCCTCTCAGCCCTTTGCGCTCGACCACCGGCTGACACTCCTTCTCGGTGAGCAGCCAGGTCGGCTTCGACGGCGCCGGGGTGGGCAGATCGAGATTGTGGGTGTCGTAGGAATAGCGGATCGGCGGCCACACCATGTAGCCGGCGCTGTCGGAAATCAGCTTCTGCACGTAAGGATCGCGATAATCCGCCGCGGTCTCGAACTCGCCGCCGAACGCGGTCTCGGTATAGGTGAACAGTGCCGGGAAATAATACTGACCGGCGTATTTCACCAGAAACGGCTTGTCGTTGGCGATGAACTCCGCGAACAGCGAGAGCAAGAACATCGCCGCGAACAGCCACAGCGACCAGTAGCCGCGGCGGTTCGCCTTGAAATTCTGCCAACGCCGCTTGTTGATCGGCGAGATGCGGATCCCGCCGGCACGCGGCGGCGCGGCGACGCCGAGCGGGGTGATGCCGCTCGTCTCCTGCACCTTCGGGCTGGTCGTCGCATCCATTTCAGACTTCCCGGGTCTCGAAATCGATGCGCGGATCGACCCAAGTATAGGTGAGATCGGAGATCAGATTCACGGCGAGCCCGATCAGCGAAAAAATGTAGAGCGTGGCGAACACCACGGCGTAGTCGCGGTTGAGCACGCTCTCGAAGCCGAGCAGGCCGAGCCCGTCGAGCGAGAAGATGATCTCGATCAGCAGCGAGCCGGAGAAGAACGCATGGACGAATGCGCCGGGGAACCCGGCGATGACCAGCAGCATGGCATTGCGAAAGATGTGGCCGTAGAGCACCTGGTGCTCGCTGCAGCCCTTGGCGCGGGCGGTGAGCACGTACTGCTTGCGGATCTCGTCGAGGAACGAGTTCTTCGTCAGCATGGTCATCGTGGCGAAGGCGCCGAGCGACATGGTGAGGATCGGCAGGGTGAGGTGCCAGAAATAATCGAGAATCTTGCCCCACCACGGCAGGCTGTGCCAATTTTCCGAGGTGAGGCCGCGCAACGGGAAGAAGTCGAAGAACGAGCCGCCGGCGAACAGCACGATCAGCAGAATGGCGAACAGAAATCCGGGAATGGCGTAACCGACCACGATGACCCCTGAGGTCCAGGTGTCGAACCGCGAGCCTTCGCGGATCGCCTTGCGGATGCCGAGCGGGATCGAGATCAGATAGGTCAAGAGCGTCATCCAGATGCCGAGCGACATCGAGACCGGGAGCTTCTCCTTGATCAGATCGAGCACGCGAACGTCGCGGAAATAGCTCTTGCCGAAATCGAACCGGCTGAAGTTCCACAGCATCAGGAGGAAGCGCTCGTAGGCCGGCTTGTCGAAACCGAACTGCTTTTCCAGGCTCTTGATGAATTCCGGATCGAGCCCCTGGGCGCCGCGATATTTGGAGTTGATCACCTCGGATCCGGCCGCGCCCTGGAACTGATTGCGGGCCGCAAAATCGCCGCCCGCCGATCCCGAGATGCGCGAGGTCGCGCCGGTATCCTGGCCGCTGATCTTGGCGATCATCCGCTCGACCGGGCCGCCCGGCGCGAACTGCACCACCAGGAACGACACCAGCATGATCCCGAGCAGCGTCGGGATCATGAACAGGATGCGTCGGGCGATGTAAGCGCTCATCTCCTCGATCCGATCGGCGCCGGCTCAGCCGGCGCGCTCGAGTTTCGCGGCCTTGCCGCGATCGTACCACCAGGTCTCGGGAACGCCGCGCGCGTAGCGCGGATTTGCCGCAGGCCGCGCGAACACGTCCCAATAGGCGTACCAATGCGTCGGCTTGTACCAGTGCGGAATCCAGTATCGCCCGCAGCGGATGACGCGGTCGAGCGCCCGGCAGGCGCTCACCATCGCGGCTCGCGTGTCGGCCCCGATGATCTTGTCGATCAGGGCGTCGATCACCGGATCGGCGATCCCGGCGAGGTTCTGCGAGCCCTTCAGCGTCGCCGCGGCGGAAGACAAATACGAGCGCAGCGAATCGCCTGGCGTCGTCGAGAAGCTGAAACGCTCGACCGTGATGTCGAAATCGAACTGGTCGACGCGGGCGCGATATTGCACCGGGTCGACCAGCCGCAGCGTGGCCTCGATGCCGAGCACGCCGAGATTCTTGATGAACGGCATGTGGTGCGGCTCGAGCCCGGGCTCGTCGATCAGGAATTCGATGGCGATCGGCTCGCCGCGCGCGTTGACCCGCTTGCCGCCCTTCACCGCCAGGCCGGCTTGCTGCAACAGCTGGTTCGCCTTGCGCAGCAGGCTGCGATCCTGGCCGGAACCGTCGGAGACCGGCGGCACAAAGGGCTCGCCGAACACTTCCTCCGGCAGGGTGCCGCGGAACGGCTCGAGCAGGGCAAGCTCTTCCGGACCGGGCTTGCCGGCCGCCATCATGTCGGAATTCTGGAACACCGAATGGGTGCGCTCGTAGGATCCGTACATGATGGTCTTGTTGGTCCATTCGAAGTCGAAGGCGTCGATCAGCGCTTCGCGCAGGCGGGAATCCTTGAACTTCTCCCGCCGGGTGTTGATGAACCAGCCCTGCGCGCCCGAAGGCGTGTCGTCGGGCA
>WNGJ01002476.1_pt1 | contig 28709 bp, 30 predicted proteins | sample 5400611 | NCBI WGS metagenome assembly WNGJ01 (sample SAMN13153375, study PRJNA577476) | soil metagenome | isolation source: 40 cm soil or saprolite under Garry oak tree replicate 1 | place: USA:California | collected 2016-06-15
TGTCGGAGGATGAGCTGGTCGGGGTGGTGCGGGCGTGGCGGCGGCTGTCGTCGTGGGCGGCGGCGGGTGAGCTGGCCGCGGTGGCGGAGTTGGCGGCCCGCTGCGATCGTGGCCATGACCGCGGTCTGCGCTGCCCGCCGGTGGACTGTGTGGCCGGTGAGCTGGCGTGTGCGTTGAGGTTGACCCGGCGGAGCGCGGACGGGCTGGTGGACCGGGCGCTGCGGCTGGCCGGGCTGCGCGCCACCGCGGCGGCGCTGCGGCAGGGCCGGATCGACGTGCCGAAGATGTGGGTGATCGCCGATGGGGTCGCCGCCCTGGACCCGCGGGAGGCCCGGCGGGTCGAGGACATGGTGCTGGCCACGGCGGCCACGCAGACGACCGGGGAGCTGCGGGCCGCGGTGCGCCGCGCCGTTTTGGTGGCCGATCCGGCGGCCGCGCAGGAGCGGCGGGAGAGCGCGGAAAAAGATGCCCGGGTCGAGGTGTGGGACGAGCCGGCGGGGACCAGGGCGCTGGCCGGGCGGGACCTGCCGCCGGCCGGTGTGCTGGCCGCCGACAAGCGGATCTCCGCGATCGCCCGCGAGCTGAAGACCGCGGGCGCCGAGGGCAGCCTGGACGTGTTGCGCGCGAAGGTGTACCTGGCGCTGCTGGCCGGCCAGCCCCTCGACCACCTCCTGCCCACCACCGATACAGACGGTGCTGACGCTCCCGATACAGCCGGCGTCACCGCCCCCGCGGGCGCCGCCCATGCGGACCAGGCCGCCCGTGAGGCTGACCCGGCCGCCACGGACAGCACGGCCGGTGCCGCTGGTACGGACAGCACGGACGGTGCAGGCGATACGGGCGGCGGCGCCCACACGGGCGGCACGGAGGGTGCAGGCGATACGGCCGGCGCCACCCACACGGCCGGCACGAAAAGTGCAGACAGTGCAGATGACACGGACAATGCGGACAGTGAGGCAGACCCAGACGCCACCCATGACACCGGCGCTGCCACCCCAGCCTCTGACCCCCCGGCCATGGCCGCTCCTGTGCCCGCCGCCTCGCCCGCCCCGGTGCCCGTGCCCGCCCTGGCACCCGTGCCCGCCTTGGCCCAAGCGGCCAGCCCGCCGGCGGGGTCCTTCCTGGGTGGCCTGGGCGCGCTGGCGGGCTCGGTCAATTTGACCGTCCCGCTGGTCACGCTGCTCGGGCTGGCCGAGTCACCAGGTGAGGTGACCGGGTTCGGCCCGGTCGACGCCGCCACCACCCGCCTGCTCGCGGGCGCCGCCGCCCAGCACCCGGCCACCCGCTGGTGCCTGACCATCACCGGCCCTGACGGACAGGTGATCGGGCACGGCTGCGCCCGCCGCGCGCGGGCCGGCCCAGGCCACGCCGACCGCGGCGACCCGGACGCCGCCACCGGCACGAACCTGCCCAGCGCCCGCGGCGATCCGGCCGGTGACACCGGCACGAACCCGCCCGGCGCCCGCGGCGGCCCGGCCGGTGACACCGGCACGAACCTGCCCGGCGCCCGCGGCGGCCCGGACGCCGCCACCGGCACGAACCTGGCCATCACGGTCGATCCCCTGGCGTTCGGGTCCTGCACCCATGACCGGGAAACGGCGGGCTACCAGCTCACCCCGCGGCTTCGGCATCTGATCGAAATCCGGGACACGACGTGTTCGTTCCCCGGCTGCCGGTGGCCCGCGACCCGGTGTGACAAGGACCACACCGTCCCTTACGACCAGGGCGGAAAAACGTGCGAATGTAACATCGCCGCGTTATGCCGAGGCCACCACCAGCTCAAACAGGCCCACGGCTGGCGGCTGACACAACTGCGGCCCGGCGTCATGCAATGGACCACCCCCTCAGGCCGCACCTACGGCACCGGCCAACCCTAACCCGAAGTTACTTGATCTTGACTATGCAAATCCGTGCCACGACCTGTCGAAGCGTCGTCCGAGGCAAGACAACGTTCTGGCTACACGACCTCGGCCGGAGCGGCGAACGGGCCGGCCGGAGAAGATCGCTGATGATCAAAGAGCTACCACCGTCGACCCTGCCCCTGGTCTTTCTGGCTACGTCCTTCGGCCCATCCTGCGAAGTCTTCCCACGTCATCAGCCATTTGCAGCCGACACGCCGACGTAACTTGGGCCTAACTACGCAGCCGCTCGGGGTTGGCATTCCGGGGCCGTGGCCGCGCATCTCTGAGCTTGGCCTGCTCCATCCCGGACTTCTCCGGGCCGTACAAGGCGTCTCAGCCACATCAGGCGTGTCCGGGGCAGGCTGCGAGGACGGCGGCGAGGTTCTCGGCGGCGGCCGTATGGGCCAGCGCCCGAGCGGTGGCGGCCGGTGGCGCGGGCCGCACCGCCGTGCCCTGCCTGACCAAGACGGCGCCGCCGCCCGCCAGGCCGCCGCCAGAAGCGCGGCGGGTGGCACCCTTCCGCTTCCACACGAAACTGTATACAGTTTAAGAGATTGGCCGACTGGCTCTGACGTAGACGGGAGCGCACGGTCGTGATTCAGACGTCACGCGACGAGATCGCCGAAATGTTGCTCGGCGCGTACTCGAGCCGGCAGCCGGTCGAGCCGCTGACCGAGAAGTACGAGGAGCTCACGCTCGAGGATGCGTACGAGATCCAGTTGCTGCAGGTAAGGCGCTGGCTCGCGGCGGGAGCGCGGGTGAAGGGACACAAGGTCGGCCTGACCTCGGCCGCGATGCAGCGCCAGCTCGGCGTGGACCAGCCGGATTACGGCCACCTGCTCGACAGCATGTTCTGGCTGGAGCACGAGCCGATCCCGGTGTCGCGCTTCCTGCAGCCGCGGGCGGAGCCCGAAACGGCCTTCGTGCTGGCGAGGCCGCTGCGGGGACCGGGCGTGACGGTCGCGGAGGCGATCGCCTCGGTCGGCTTTGTGCTGCCGGCGCTTGAGCTGATCGACTCGCGGATAAGGGACTGGAAGATCGGGCTGCTCGACACGATCGCGGACAACGCCTCGTCCGGCGGCGTGGTGCTGGGCAGCACCCCGGTGCCGCTCGGCGGGGTCGATCTGCGGCTTGGCGGCTGCAACCTGCGCAAGAACGGCATGCTCGCCGCGACCGGCGCGGGCGGCGCGGTGCTCGGCTCGCCGCTGACGTCGCTGGTGTGGCTGGCGAACACGCTGGGCGCCCGGGGGGTTGTGCTCGAGGCCGGGCAGGTCATCCTTCCCGGCTCGGTCACCGTTTCGGTCCCGGTGGCTGCGGGGGACAGCGTGACCGCCACGTTCGCGGGCCTCGGCAGTGTGACCGCGCGATTCTCGGCGGGGCAGGGATGAGCCGCGCGACCGCGGCGATCGTCGGCCCGGGGAACATCGGCACCGACCTGCTGGCGAAGCTGCAGCGCAGCGAGCACCTCGAGGTGCGGTACATGGTCGGGGTGGACCCGGCGTCGGCGGGCCTGCGGCGGGCAAGGAAATCGGGGGTCGAGGCCTCGGCGGGCGGCGTGGACTGGCTGCTGGCCCGACGCGAACTCCCGGACCTGGTGTTCGAGGCGACGTCGGCGCGGGCGCACCTGGCGAACGCGCCGCGGTACGCGGCGGCGGGCATTCAGGCGGTCGACCTGACACCCGCGGCGGCCGGCCCGCTCGTCTGCCCGCCGGTGAACCTGGGCGAGCACGCGGGGGCGCCGAACCTCAACATGATCACGTGTGGCGGGCAGGCCACGATCCCGCTGGTGCACGCGGTGTCGCGGGTAACCCCGGTGCCCTATGCGGAGATCGTGGCGTCGATCGCGTCGCGCTCGGCGGGCCCGGGCACCCGGGCCAACATCGACGAGTTCACCACCACGACCGCGCGGGCCATCGAGCGCGTCGGCGGCGCGGGCCGCGGCAAGGCGGTCATCATCCTGAACCCGGCCGACCCGCCGATGATCATGCGGGACACGGTCTTCTGCGCCGTCGCCCCCGACGCCGACACCGCAGCGATCACCGAGTCGGTACTGGCGATGATGGCCGAGGTCGCCAGGTACGTGCCCGGCTACAGGCTGCGGGCCGAGCCGCAGTTCGACCCGCCGGACGCCGGCCGGCCCGGCTGGGCCAGGGTCGCGCTGTTCCTGGAGGTGCGGGGAAACGGCGACCATCTGCCGCCGTGGGCCGGCAACCTGGACATCATGACCGCCGCCGCCGCGCGGGTCGGCGACCTGCTCGCGGCCGCGGCCGGGAGCGGGGTGCGAGCATGATCCGCGATCTGCGCATCACCGACTCGACCTTGCGGGACGGCTCGCACGCGATGCGGCACCGGTTCACCGAGCAGCAGGTGTGCGACGTCGTGCGCGCCCTGGACGCCGTCGGGGTGGAGGTCATCGAGGTTTCCCACGGCGACGGCCTGGGCGGCTCCTCGTTCAACTACGGCTTCTCCGCCGTCGACGAGATCCAGCTCATCCGGGCCGCGGTGCGGGAAGCCACCGCGGCGAAGATCGCGGTACTGCTGCTGCCCGGCGTCGGCACCGTGGACGATCTCAAGGATGCGCGCGAGGCAGGCGCGTCGGTAGCGCGGATTGCGACCCACTGCACCGAGGCGGACGTGTCGGTCCAGCATTTCGGGGCCGCGAGGGAACTCGGCATGGAGACCGCCGGCTTCCTCATGCTCGCGCACCGGCTGGATCCCGCCGGGCTCGCCAGGCAGGCCCGGATCATGGTGGACGCGGGTGCGGAGTGCGTGTACGTGGTGGACTCCGCCGGGGCGCTGATGCTGTCCGGCACCCAGGACCGGGTGCGGGCGCTCATCGAGGAGATAGGGGCGCAGGCCCAGGTGGGCTTCCACGGCCACCAGAACCTGTCGCTCGGGGTCGCGAACTCGGTGCTGGCCTACCAGGCCGGCGCCACCCAGATCGATGGTGCCCTCTGCGCGCTTGGCGCGGGCGCGGGCAACGCGCCCACCGAGGTGCTCGCCGCCACGTTCGACCGGCTCGGGGTCCGCACCGGGGTCGACGTGCTGGGTGTGCTGGCCGCGGCGGAAGACGTGGTGGCGCCGTTCATCCCGCGGCTGCCGTGGATGGACCGGTCCTCGGTTGTCCAGGGCTACGCCGGCGTGTACTCGTCGTTCCTGCTGCATGCGCAGCGAGCCGCCGAGCGCTACGGCGTTCCGGCGCACGCGATCTTGCAGCGGGTCGGGGAGCTGGGCTACGTCGGCGGCCAGGAGGACATGATCATTGACGTCGCGCTGCGGCTGCGCCAGGAGCGGGAGACGGCAGCGGGTGCGGGCCGGTGAGCCGGTGCGCGGGAGCGAGCGGGGTGCGCGGGAGCGAGCGGGGTGCGGGGGCCGAGCGGGGTGCGGGGGCGAGCGGTGCGGGGCCGAGCGGTGCGGGGCCGAGCGGGTGCGGGGCCGAGCGGGTGCTTGCAGGTCAGTGCGTGCGGTCGAGTGAGCGGGAGCAGCCGATGAGCGTGTGGACGGTGGACCTGGCGGCCGAGGCGCTGCTGGCGGCGCAGGACTCGCGTGCCGACCGGGATCCGCTCACCAGCGAGTGGCCGAGCCTGGACCTCGCCACCGCATACGCGGTGCAGGGCGAGACGCTGCGCCGGCGGCTTGACCGCGGTGAGCGGCTGATCGGCCTCAAGCTCGGGCTGACCAGCCGCGCCAAGCAGGAGCGGATGAACGTGACCTCGCCGCTGACCGCCTGGCTGACCGACGCGATGGCACTGGCGGCCGGCGCCGCCGTGCCCCAGGACCGGCTCATCCATCCCCGCGCGGAACCCGAGATCGTGTTCGTGATGCGGGACCGGCTGGCGGGGCCCGGCGTCACCGCGGCGGCCGCCCTCGCCGCCGTGGGCGCCGTGCATGGCGGCATCGAGGTCATCGACAGCCGGTACCGCGACTTCCGGTTCACGCTGCCCGATGTGGTGGCAGACAACGCGTCGTCGGCTTTCTTCGTGACCGGCCCCGTGGGAGTGCCGCCGGCCACGCTTGATCTTGGGCTGGAGGCGTGCCTGCTCGAGGTGAACGGGCAGATCGTGGACTCGGCCACGGGCGCGGCAGTGCAGGGCCATCCCGCCGAGGCGCTCGCGCTGGCCGCCAACGACCTCGGCCGGCGCGGCCGCGCGATCGAGCCCGGCTGGATCGTGCTCACCGGCGGCATGACCGACGCCGTCGCCATCCCGCGCGGCGCCATGGTCGCCGCGCACTTCACCCATGTCGGCTCGGTCTACCTGCCCGGAGGCTGACGCGGCGCGGTACGGAGGATGACATGCCGCTTGTCGAGGTGACGCTTGCCGAGGGCCGCGCGCCGGCCCAGATCCGCTCGCTGATGCACGAACTTCACCTGGCCGTCGTGCGTGCCACAGGGGCACCGCCGGCGAGTGTGCGCGTCATCGTCCGCGAGGTTCCGCCCACCCACTGGGCGGCGGGCGACGTCACGCTCGCCGAGCGGCACGCCCCTCAGGACTGACGCCCGGCACACCCGGCCACGACTGCGGTGCGCCGCCTCCGGCCGTGAATGTGCCGTTGCGGGTCGCATGCGACCCGCAACGGCACATTCACGGTCGCCTGGTCAGGATTGACGCGGCGCGTCCCCGACGGTGACCGGAATGATGTTGTAGTTCATCCGGAAGAAGTTCTCCGGGTCGTACCGGGCCTTGACCCGGCCCAGCCTGACGTACTTTTCCGGCCCGCCGAACGCTTCCACGACCCGGTCCATCTCGTCGAAGTTCAGCATGTTGACGTAGATGCCCTCGCCGACCCAGGGGGCCAGGTCCCTGACGATCTTGCGGGTCCTTTCCATGTAGTCGCCGTCGCTGGCGGGGTCGTCCCACCGCATCGCGAAGTTCAGCCACAGGAGGTAACCGCGGTTGGAGAAGGCCGTGGCGTCCTCCGAGACGTCGCCGATCGCCCCGCCGAGCCCGATGATCTCGACCTCGCCCTCCATCGGCATGTCCGCCCAGAAGCCGAGCAGCGTGTCGATGGCCTCGTCGGCCAGTTCCGCTACGTGCGCCTCCTTGGTGTAGTAACGGTGACCGTCCTCGAACTCCGTGTCGATGATCTTCTGCACGCCCGCCGCGAACGGCAGCACGGTCGTGGCGGTGACCCGGGGGGAGCCGACGGCGCACAGCCGTTCGATCATTTCCGCGCCCGCCGGGTCGTCGGCGTCGTCGAGCCACATGGAGATCAGCATCAGCATTCTCTTGCCCACAAGCTCCGGGGGCACGAACGGCAGGGCCGGCATGTCGTGCTTGAGCGCCGCGTGCCAGCCGACGGTGCGGGGCAGTCCCGGCACGGCGGCGGCGTAGCCGCGCAGCGCCTCGGCGGCGTCCCCGGGCTCGTAGAGGGACACCCCGATGCGCATCATCGGGCCGAAGTCGTAAGCGCGGAAGGTGAAGCGGGTGACCACGCCGAAGTTCCCGCCGCCACCCCTGAGCGCCCACAGCAGGTCGGGGTGCTCGCCGGCCGAGACCTCGATCACCTCGCCGCTCGCAAGCACGAGCTCAAGGGAAACGAACTGGTCGCAGGTCAGGCCGTGCTTACGGGAGAACCAGCCGATCCCGCCGCCGAGCGACAGGCCCGCCACGCCGGTCTCGGACATGATGCCGGCCGGGACGATCAGGCCGTGGCGGGCCGTGGCCTCGTCGAGGTCGCCGAGCAGGCAGCCGCCGCCGGCGTGCACGAGCTTGCGCTCGGCGTCCACCACCACATCGCGCATCCCGCTCAGGTCGATGGTCAGGCCGCCGTCGGACATCGCCTTGCCCGACACCGAATGCCCGCCGCACCGGATCGCCGGGGACAGCCCGAGCTCACGGGCAACGTTGATCGCGGCGACGACGTCATCGGTGCTCCTGCAGCGGAGGATCAGTCCCGGACACCGGTCGATCATGGCGTTCCAGACCCGGCGGGCACGGTCGTAGCCGGGGTGATCCGGGCCGATGAGGTCGCCCTTGAACCCCGCGCCGAGCTGATCCGCGATGCGCAGCCGCATCTCCTGGTCGATGCCGGGGCGTGCCACCGCGGCGGCGCCAGCTGATGAGGTCGATGACATGTGACGTGCCTTCCGGGTAGTAGCGGGACGTTAGCTTGCGCGGACCAGGCCGCCGTCGACGTAGAACGTCTGCCCGGTGACGAATGCCGCGTCGTCGGATACCAGGAAGGCCAGTGTTCCGATCAGGTCGTCAGGCTCCTGGCAGCGCTTGATTGCTTGCATCTGCGGAACGATCTCGAAGAAGACCTCCGGCCCGGCCTCGGTGCTCGGCGTGCGCACCAGCGAGGGCCCGATGGCGTTGGCGGTGATGCCGAACTCGGCGAGTTCTGTCGCCAGCCCTCTGGTGAAGCCGATGACCGCCATCTTGGACGCGATGTAGTGCGTGAAGCCCGGGATGACAAGGCCGACCGAGTTCGAGGTCATGTTCACGATCCGCCCCCAGCGATTCGCCTTCATCGCCGGCAGGAACGCCTGGCTCGTGAGGAACATGGACTCGACGTTGACCGCGAACACCCGGCGCCAGTCGGTGATCGACATGCTGTCGAGAGGCTGGTTGGGATAGATCCCGGCGTTGTTGACCAGAATGTCGGCAGCGCCCAGTGCCGTTTCGACCTCGCGTGCGGCCGCCGCCACCTGGTCACCGTCGGTGACGTCGGCGATGACCGACAGGCCTTCGGAGCCTGCCGTCCGTATCTCGGCGACCGCGAGGGATCCATCGGCGATGTCGAGCACCGCGACCGAGGCGCCCTCGGATGCCAGCCCTCTGGCGTAGGCGCGGCCAATGCCCTGCGCGGCACCGGTGACGACCGCGACATGCCCGGCCAGCCGCAGGCTCATGCCGACACCGGGTCCGTGCCCGCTGCCAGCCGCCGCATCGCGTTCAGCGTCGCCTCGACCGCCTTGAGGTAGTCGGCGGTCATGGAGCCGGCGTACTCCTGCTCGCCTGCGGATCCCCCTTCGACGCCGGCCACGACAAGGGCGAAGCTGAACCGCAGGCTCAGGTCGTCGCCCGCGCCCTCGATCTCGTTGGCGATGGTGCCGAGCACCGGGCCCGCGATGCGGGTGAACACCACCCGGTGCGGTGCCTCGAGCGTGATGCGCTCGGTGAAGCGCTGGCCGCGGAAGTCGATGTCGCGGTCGAACACGGTATCGCCGTACCGCGCGGTGACCTCGCAGAACGTCATGCTCGGCACGAACGGCAGTGCGTTGTTCGCCTTGAGCACCAGGCCGTCCCAGACCGCGGCGCGGTCAAGATGTGGTTCGCCAGGGGCGTTCACGGGTAGCTGGTGGGATACGAAGATCATGAGACCCCTCCCGACGGGTCGATCACGGTGTTTTCCAAGGTGCCCAGGCCGTCGATGGTGGTGCGGACGACATCCCCGGAGCGCAGGTACAGGCCGCGGCCGGCCCCCACCCCCGCTGGCGTCCCCGTCGCGATGACGTCGCCCGGCTCGAGCGTGACGACCTCGCTGGCGGCCGAGATGAGCTCGGCGACCGTGCAGACCATGTCCGAGGTGGATTCGTCCTGCTGCAGTACGCCGTTCACCCACAGGCGCAGCCGCAGATCCTGCGGGTCGGGCACCAGGAACGCCGGCGTTATGCCCGGGCCCAGGGGCAGCGAGCCGTCCATCGACTTGGCGGCGAACCAGTCGTACATGAACGCTTCGGCCGGGACCGACTGGCGCTTGTGATGCCCGCGTGCGGTGATGTCGTTGGCCACGCAGTAGCCGGCGACGTGTGCCAGCGCATCCGGTGGCGCGATGTCACGGCCGCCGACGCCGATGACGGCGGCGAGCTCGGCTTCCCAGTCGTAGCGGGCCTGCTCCGGCGCCCGGACGATGATCGGGTCGCCCGGCCCGATGACCGCCGTGGTCGGCGCCTTGAGGAAGAAGAACGGGCGCCATCCCTCCGCGGGGATCTCACCTCCCATCTCGCGCATGTGACGGCGGTAGTTGACCCCGGCGCACACGACCTTGCGCGGCCACCGCAGCGGGGTGAGGAGGCTGTCGTGCTCGACGGCCGGGGCATCGCTCATGTCGAGGCCGCGCAGGATTCCCTCGGCCTGCGGCCAGTCGCAGACCAGTTCGAGCATGGCGGGCCACCGCTTGAGCTCCATCGGCCCCACCAGCGCGCCGTCCTCCCGCAGGACGGCCACGCCGGTCGCGGCGCCCCGCTGGTAGGTGGTGAGCTGCCACCTCATGCGGCGGCGTCCTCGATCTGCTCGAGGATGGGATGCAGCGTGCTGACCGGGCCCGGCGCGGGCGACCAGGCACGCTCGCGCATGACCGGGCCGCGCTGTTGCCAGATCGCCGAGGACCCGATCGAGTTGCCGATGGTGTGCTGCACGAGTTCCAGGTTCAGCCCGCTTCGCCGGGCCAGCGCGATCGCCTCCGCGGCCGCCACCGTGTGCACGGCGAGAAGCAGGTTCGCGATGTATTTCATCCGCGTGCCGGTGCCGAACGAGCCGGTGTAGACCCACGGGCCCGAGATCGCGTCGAGCACCGGCCGGACCGCCTCCACGCTCGCCCGCTCACCCGAAACGAACGTGGTGGCCAGCCGCGGGGCGACCATGCCCGGGCTGCCGCTGATGGGGCAGTCCAGCAGGTCCCCGCCCTTGTGGCGCACCGCTTCGCGGACGGCGCTCTTGTGGCCGGTGTCGATCGTGCTCATCTCGATGTGCACGGTGCCTCGCCGGAGCCTGGTGAGCGTGCCCGCCTCGCCGCAGATGACGTCGGCCACGGCGCTCGCGTCGGGCACGATGGACACGAGCACGTCGGCGCGCTGCGCGACTTCGGCCGCGGAGCCGGCCAGGGTGCCGCCCGCCTCGGCCAGCTCGGCGGACTCGTGCCGCCGGTAGCCGACCACCGTGAAGCCGCGTTCCATCAGGTTCCTGGCGATCGGCAGGCCCATCTTGCCGAGGCCGATCACGCCGATCACGCCGCCTTGCTGCATCGCTGCCTCCCCGCAGCCGGTTGGCACCGCGGGCCGGGTGGCTCGTCAGCGCCAGTCATAGGTGCCAGTCCCCAGCGAGATCCGGACGCCGATGCTGCCCTCGTTGAGCCGCCACCGGTACACCTCGAACGTCCGCAGGCCTGCCCGGACGAAGGGGTCGGCCGCCGCGATGAGCCTGGCGGTCTCCTCGTCGGCCGCGCGGATCACCGTTGCACCCGAACCAGGCCCGGTGCCCGGCCCGGAAAGCAGTGGGCCGGAGACGAGCAGGACTTCCTCGCTTTCCAGCCCGAGCAGCCAGCCGACGTGCTCCTCGACGTGCGCGTCGACGGCCGCCTGATCGGTGCCTGCCGCGGGAGCGGAGAGGATCAGCCAGTAGTCACGGCGCAGGAGCCGGGACAGGTCCGCACGGACCGCTGGTCTCCGATTACCCGCCACCCCACAAACTGTATACACTTTCTGGGAGCAGTCAAGCACCCTGCGGAGGCAAACTGTATGCAGCGTTCCATGGATCAGGAACGGTCGATCGGGGACAATGGAGCCATGCCACGTGCCGTGCTGATCCCGCATATCCGCAAGGTTCACCTCCCCGAAGCGCGGCAGGCGATCCCATACGTGCACGCCTACCTGCGGGAGTGCATCCTCGACGGCACCCTGACGCCCGGCACGAAGCTGTCGCAGGTGAGCCTGGCCAGGCAGTTGGGCGTCAGCCGCACCCCGCTGCGCGAAGTGCTGCGGATGCTGCAGGAAGAGGGCCTGGTCGAGATCGAGCCCAACCAGCGCACCCGGGTATCCGGCCTGGACCCGCAAGAGCTCGACGATGTCTACGCGAGCCGGATCCTGCTCGAGACGCTGGCCCTGTCGATGACCATGGGGAACCTCCGCGCCCCGTCACGCAAGCAGGCCAAGCGCTCGCTGGCCGCGATGCGGCGCGCGGCCAAGACGGGCGACTTCGGGGCCTGGTTCGCCGCGCACGCCGACTACCACCGGCTGATCACCGCGAGCGCGGGCGATGCGCTGCAGCGGCAGCTACGGGCGTTCGCGGACCGGACGATCCGCTACATCCGGATCTATCAGCTCGCCGAGCCGAATAGCTGGCAGGCCGCGGGCGACGTCGAGCACGCGGAGATCCTCGATGCGCTGACCGCCGGCGACGAGCCGGGCGCGCTCACCGGAATGGCCCATCACCTCGCGCGCACCGCGCTTCGGGTGCTGACCGACTGCGCGCCCGACTACGTGCCCGTGGCCGTGCCGCACGCGGTCTCGCTCATCGAGGGCCGCCCGCCCGCCGCCCTGCGGCTGACCGGCGCGGGCTGACCTGCACGGCTTGGCTCGCCCCGCGCAGCCGTTAGGTACGATCATTTTCCGCACTGGTTCAGTGCGGGAGGAACTCCGGCTGGGCGGGTGCGGGCCGGGCCTGCGGGAGCTGTGGCTGTGAGGAAACCCGGCTGACCGGGCCGAGCCACATGTCGATGGAGCCCGGCTCCTGCGGGTCGAACGTGCGCGGGACCCACGCGGCCTCGTCCTCGATCCGGCGCACGCCGAACGAGTACTCGTAGGTGAACCCCTCCGGGCCCAGGAAATACAGGAAGATCGCCGTGGACTGCGGATGCCGCCCCGGGCCCATCTCGATCTCGACGCCGCGGCCGACCAGGAAGTGCCAGTTGCGGAAGACGTCGTCGATGGAGGCGACCTGGAAGTTCACATGGCACAGTCCCGGCCGCTCGCCACGGAAGACGGCGAGCTTGTGGTGGACCGGATCGATCCGCAGCAGGCAGGCGGCGTCGCCGATCCAGTCCGACACCCGGGCGTTGAAGCGGGTGCTCCAGAATCGGTGCGCCTCGTGCACGTCCGGCGCGTCCAGGCACAGGTGGCCGAAGTCGGTTATCCCGGCCGGGCGGCAGAACGCGACCGGCCGGGCGATCGTCTCCTGCTGGCTCACCAGCTCCAGCCGGTTGCCGAACGGGTCGTCGAACGCGATGAACTCGCGGACCCGGCGCGACCGCGCCTCGCCCGCCGAGCCGCGGCTGACGGCGACACCGCAGCGCTCGAGCTCGGTCTCGGCGCCGGCCAGCGCATCGGGGCCCGCGACGCTGAAGCCCGAGGAGATGACCCCGGAGGGTCCCTCGACGAGCGCGAGGCAATGGTGGCGGTGGTCGGCGCGCAGATGCGCGACGCCGGGCTCGGTGGCTGCCGCGAGTTCGAGACCGACGATGCCGGTGGCGAACCGGGTGGCCGCGCCCAGGTCGGCGACGCCGGAGCGGACATATGCGATGTCGGTGAGCGTGATCATCGGCTCGGTGTCAGGCGAAGACCGGGGCGACGTCGATGTAGATCTGCCAGTCGCGGACCAGATCGCCGTCGTAGACCAGGACGTCGGCATTGGGCACGGTGACGGTCTTGCCGTCCTTGCGGCGGTACTCCACGTCGATCTGCACGACGACGGTGTCGCCGACCTCGTAGACGTTCCTGAGGTGGTGGGTGAGGCCGTCGATCGCCGAGAAGAAGCCGGCCACGGCCTCCTTCACGGCGGCGCGCCCGGTGACCGGATCGGCATTGCCGAACCGGAACCGCACGTCGGGGGTGAGGTGGGCGACGAACTTGTCCGGGTCGAAGGCGTCGATGTCGGCGAAGACCCTGGCTGCGTCTCGGCTCATGTTGCGCTCCCTTGTCGGAGACCAGCGGCGGTGCGGACCCCAAAAGTGTATGCACTTTGTCGGACGATGGGCAATGGTGCCGGGCAGGCGCCCGGCTCAGCGCGGGGGTTCGTGGTTGGCGAGGAAGGCCGCTGGCGGCGGAGCCCCCCACAGGTGCGGCGGGACGTCCCACTCGCCGGCCACCCATGAGTCGTCGACCTGGTCGATATCGGAGAACCACTCGATCCACGAACCCCACGGGTCGGGGTTGTAGTGGAAGAAGTTCGAGCCGATCGTGTGACGGCCCAGGCCCCACCCGGCCTCGCGTCCCCTGGCCCGCATCCGGTCGGCGCCGACGGCGATCGCGTCGATGGACGGAACCTCGAAGCTGGCGTGGTGGAACCCGGGGTGCGTGCTGGTGATGAACCCGAAGATGTGGTGGTCGCCCGGGCCGGCGTTGAGGAACGTCACCAGGCCGCGGATCCTGTCGCTGACCCGCAGCCCGAGCACCTGGGTGTAGAAGTCGGTCATCTGCTGGGGCTGCGGGGTGAACAGCAGCGTGTGCCCCAGCCGGCGCGGCATCACGTCCTCGGTGGCCCGCTGCCACTGCGCGATGCCGATCCGCTGGTGGCTGGCGCCGATGTTGGTCAGCACCTCCGCGGCCGGCCGGGCGGGCGCGGGCTCCTCGCCGAGCAGTTGCACGGCCGTGCCGTCAGGGTCGCGTATCCACAGCCCGCCCTCGGCGGCCCCGGCCGGCGGCTCGATCACCGGTGTGCCCGACCGCTCCAGCGCCTCCCGCACAGCGTCGAGCGTGCCGGGGCGCAGCGCGAACGAGACATGGTGCAGCCGCTTGGCCCGGGACTGCACCAGCCGGACCTGCTCCTGGGCACGGCCGGGGCACTGGGCGACGAGCGACCCGTCCTTCTCCCCGGTCTCCAGGCCGAAGTCCTGCAGGAAACCTTCTGCCACCGCCAGGTCCGGCACTTCCAGCGCGTAATGATGCAACGCTGCGATCACGGCTCGCCCCTTCCCCTGCGGGCTCTCACTGTAGAACTGCCAAAGCAATGTGAAACTGCATACAGTTTAGGAGTACTGTGGCCGTCTGGGAAGACTCCCGCCTGGACGAACAATCGGGGAAGGGTGGCGAGCCCGCGGTGCATGACGAGCCGGCCGAACGGCGTGAGGTGGCCGAGGCGGCGCGGGCGCTGTCCCGCCTGGGCCTGGTGACCGCGTACGGGCACGTGTCCGCCCGGGCCGGGACGGCCATGCTGGTCACGCCCGCCGCCGACCTGGCCACGGTCGCAGCGTCCGCCGTCGTGGCCGTGCCACTTGACGCCGCCACGCTTCCCCCGGGGGCGCCCGCGGAGGCGTGGGCGCACCTTGCCCTCTACCGCGCACGGCCCGACGCCGCCGCGATCGCCCGCGCCCAGCCCGCCGCCGCGTTCGCGGCCGCGGCGCTCACCCGGTCGCTGCCGCCGCTCTACGGCCAGGCGGCCTGGCTCGGCGAGTCGGTGCCCGTGCACGACGGCGCCGTCCTGCTGCGGTCGGCAGCGCTGGCCGGGCAGGCCGCGCGCAGCCTCCCGGCCGGCGAAGCGCTGCTGCTGCGCGGCAACGGCGCTCTCACCCTCGGCGCGACGCCAGGCATCGCGGTGGCGCGCATGTGGCTGCTGTCCGCCGCCTGCGATGCCTTCCTCGCCGCGCACGCGGCCGCCCAGCCCGGGCAGGTCACCGCGCTCAGCGCCGCGGAGATCGCCTCCTGGCGCGCCGTGCGCGACGAACTGCTGCCGCGCCTGTGGCAGCACCTGCAACGCCGGGCCGCCCGCACGCCCCCGCGTGAATGACACGCCGCGCCAGCCTGCTCGCCGATCCCGAGCACCTGCGGGAGCTCGACCTGACGATCCTGGGCGCCTGACGGTCCGGCGCACTGATCTGACCGGGTTTGGTTAGGGAAGCCGAACGGCTGCCGCGGCCGGCCGCTGGTCCTGCCGGGTGGCTGCGCTTGCCCGGGGCTGGCGCCCGCAGGACCGGGTGTGCCGCTGCGCGCAGCCGTTCAGGCTGGTGGCCACGTCCCGGTTTCGGCTCGTTGCTCAGGCGTCTGCCATGATCCGCAGGATGACACGGCGATGCGTGTGGGCAGCCGCGGCCAGCACCGCGGCAAGCTCGTCCTCGCGCAGTTCCTCGGCGGCCTGCACGATGATCACCAGTGGCTCGGCACCCGCGGCGGCCCGGCGGACAACGTCCGCGACCTGCTGCCGTTCCCGGCTGAGCGCCTCCGGTGAGAGCACAGACATGACGACCTCACCGGCCTCCGGCGGCCCGAGGCGGCCGTCGGCCCCACCCGCGACGTGGTCGAGCACGACCCGGCCGCTCACGACACTCGGCGGCGGGTCCGCGCGGAAGTTGCGATCGACCGCGCCGCCGCGCGGCAACTGCACGATGAGGCTCGTCTGGATGGCCATGGCCCGGCAGCCTACCGTGACGCCGGGCCGCCCGGCCGCGGGCCTGGCAGGATGTCGAGACGGGAACCACAGCTTCGTCCTACTGCAAAGAGCGCCACCAGGGCGCGCCGGCCGAAGGAGCGAGCAGCATGGATTGGAAACTGGAAGTCGTCGTGGTCCCGGTCACCGACATCGACGGGGCGAAGAGCTTCTACCTCGACAAGCTGGGATTTCACCTCGACGCTGACACGCGGCCCACGCCAAAGATGCGGGTGGTGCACATGACACCGCCCGGGTCGGCGTGCTCGGTCGTCGTCGGGCCCGTGGTGGTGAGCGCGGGCACCGACCTCGGGTCGGGGGCCGCGATGCAGTTGGTCGTCACCGACATCGACGCGGCCCGCGCCGAACTCGCCGGGCGGGGCGTCGAGGTCTCGGAGGTCCAGACGCTCGACCCCCGAGATGGTGGCAAGTTCGTCTACTTCCGCGATCCCGACGGCAACAACTGGGCGGTACAGGAGATCCGCGAGCGCATCGGGGCGCCCTTGGCCTAGGCCGCTATGGCGGTGTTGGTGCCCGGTCCGCGCTAGGTTGGGGGGGTGGACGAGCATAGGGCACGGCGGGTAGCCGATGCGCTGCGCGACCGCGGCATCGACGGCCACCTGGCGAAGGTCGGCGTGGATCAGTACGGGGTGCGCGTGTCGCTGCATGACGGCCGTGAAGCGGAGTGGGATACCGATGGCGCGGCAGGTCTTGAGGCGCAGGTGATGCAGGATGGGACCCTTGTCGGTTTCGTACCCGAGATCGAAGGCTCCGAGGACTTTGACGAGCAGCAGATCATCGACGCCATCGCGCGTACCGACTACGACCAGCCCATCGCCAGGCAACGTGCGACCGCGCCGCCCCCTGCCCCGCCGCTGGCTCGCGAGGGTGGCCTCTTCCGCCGGTTCCTCGACGGCTTCAGGTATCGGTAGCGGCTACCCCGCGGTTTGCACAGCTGCCCGCCGCCGTATCCGCGGGCAGCCGGCTGGGCCACACGCCTCAGGACGCTGATGCGCGGGCGGCCGCCTGTGCGGCGAACACCAGGGCCGCTGCGGCGGCGATGAGACCGGGCTCGATCAGGTAGGCGCGGACCACACCGATCCGGTCGGCGAGGGCGCCGAGCGCGAACGGCGCGGACAGGACGGCCGCGCCGACGGCGAGCTGTGACCGTCCTGCGGCCTGGTCGGTTCGGCCGGGCGCGGCTGCCATGGCGAGGGCGAGACTGAACGGATACAGGTTCGCGACCCCGACCCCGGCCACGGCGAGCCCGGCGACGGCAAAGCCGGGCTGGCGGGCGGACCAGAAGACGGCGAAGCCCGCCGCGGTCACGGCCAGGGCCGCGCCGAGGATCAGCCTTTCGCGCCCGGCCGCGCGGGCAAGACGGCTGCCGCCGAGCCGCCCGGCGAGCTCGCCGGCGAAAAAGACGCTCAAATAGGCGGCAGCGTGCCGAGTGGACAGGCCCGCATGGGCGTGTAGCAGCAGCGCCGCGTCGAACACGACGCAGAACTCGATGCCCACGACGACCGCCACCAGGCCGAGAGCCACCCAGCACGCGCCGGGCAGGCGCCCGCTGCGGACCTGGCCGGCCGGTCCGCCCGCGCCGGACAGCGGCAGATGGCGAAACCGCAGCCAGAGCGCGGCGAACGCAACCACGGGCACAGCCATCCCGGCGCGCCAGCCCGCCGCCGTCGACGCGAGGCCCCCGATCACGACGGGCGCGAGCACGGCCGTTGCGCTCGCGCCGACGTTGGCCTCGATGAGCGCACGGTCGCGCAGTTGCCCGTGCTCGTCGGCGAGCATTCCGGTGGTGCCGGTCAGCACGGTGGTGCCGGCGGTGCCGAGCACCGCCGCGGCGAGCAGCGTGACCGCCAGGTGGTAGCCGGCGATGAACAGCGCGGTGCCCGCGGCGAAGGCCGCGACCGCGGACCAGAAGACGCGGCGGCGCCCGAACCGCCGCGCCAGCGGCGGGTAGCTGACCCCGGTGACGACGGTGCCAGCCGCCCACAGCGTGGAATGGATGTTTGTGACGGTGTAGGACAGGTGCAGATCGGCGTGCAGGAACGCAAGCACAGGCCCCAGCCCGTACAGGCAGTAGGCGTAACTGGCCAGGGCGCCATACGCCAGCCAGGTTCGTCCCGTCCGCACGAAACCCCGCTCACCAGGCATCAGCCCTGTCTATCAGCCGCAACCTGCGGCACGTCGGCAAGCGGGGCCGTGACACCCCCGCGCCGCCGTTCGGGATCATGATTCTTAACGGCTGCGCTGCCTGACGCCGCCCTGTGGTGCGGACACGCCAGGGGGCCGGGCGGGACCCGGGGCCGTCCCCGGACAGGCTCCCGGGCCTCGCGATCGCCTTGCGCCCCGCCCGGCCGGGAAGCACGCGAAGTTTCCGGCGCCCGGTCATTTCCTTCGCCGGCCCGCTAGGCTCTGGCGAGGCGGCTCAGCCTTGGGGTGCGGCTAGCTCGGCAGGCCAATCTGGCTAAACGCCGCCAGCTACCCATAATGGACGGAATCAATTCATGGTGCACACCAGTGCTCGCGGGCCACGGCGCCATTTCTGAGCCGTCGTTTAGTTCAACGGGGGACTGTTTCACAACAAGGGGGAACAATGAAGAAGATTATCGTCACCCTGCTCCTGGCACTTGCCTGGGCAGGTCCGGTTCTCGCGAGCGCAGGGGCAGCGAACGCCCGGGCGGGCGCGCCGCGGCGCGCGGCGCTCACCTGTCCCACCGGGACGACGTGCGGCTCGTACACGGTGCCTGGCCTCGGTGCGCGGAAACAGCAGGTTCTCTCGGCCGGTGCGTCGGTGCTGGATCTCGGCGTCGCGCTGGAGGAGTCCAAGGACATGCTGACCAGCGACTACCCGTTCGTGCGCAACCCGTACGGGGATAACCCGTTCCGTGTCAAGCCCTTCGAGTATAACCCGTTCGGGGACAACAAGACCGGCGACTCCGCCAATTTCGGTATCTTCAAGCAGAACTGGGGAATGCTGCGCACGGCGTGCAGCCAGTTCAAAGGGCAGACGGCCGCCAAATACAACAACGGTGCCGTCATGAACACTAACCTCAGGCAGGACGTCTCCTGCGTGAACCAGGACCAGAGCCATTACGGGGCGACGATGTGGTTCGCGGGCCAGCGAGCCGGCGCCGCCGGGCTGAAGAACCCTAACACCGCCGACATCAACAGTTACAAGACCGCGGTCTACTGGATTCGGGACCAGCTCAATTCGAACCCGCAGAATCTGAGCAACGACACCCGGTTCTGGGTCTACGTGGCCAGCCTGGCGAGGGTGGCCAGCAGCATCGTCGGGGACACGGCCCAAAACGGCACCACGATCCTAAAGGCCGTCCCGGCGGGCGCCGTGACGGTGCACCGGGACGGTTACGCGTCGGCGCCCGTCCGGATCACGTTCTCCGACGGCACTCAGATGAACGGTGTCGCGGCGCTGTACTCCAACGGCGACAACATGTACCGGGTTACCTCGCACTGACCTGGCCCGATCCTTTCGTGATCGGTCCAGCCGGGCGGGCTCCGGCCACCACGCGGTGGCCGGAGCCTCGCCGTGCCGGGCGTCATGAAGGCCGCGGGCCCGGGCCCGAGGTATCAGCACGGGCTGCGCCTGCTCTGTAAGGACAAGGGGGAAGACCCGGCTGAGCGCGCCAGCGCCGCACCGCCTCCGGCCACCGGGCACCCGAGCACCGGCAGGGTTTCCTGCCGTGCTGCCCACGTCCCAAGGAAAGGCTCCAGATGATGCCCTGCGACCACGAACTGACTCCGCACAACAGCCGGCCCGGCCTGGGCATGTGGAGGCCCTGATGAGCCTCACCGGTGCCTTCCATGTCTTCGCCGACATTGACGAACAGGGCACGAACCGGGCGCTGCAGGCCTTCTTCGGCGCTCGCCCGCACTACCTGCACTACGGATCGGTGCCCTTCGTCGGGGCAAGCTCGGTGTCCGTCACCCAGGTGCCGACCATCGCGTTCCCCGGCGTCCCCGGGGGCATCCCGTACGCGATCGACCTGACCGTCCCCGTCGTCGACCTTTTCCCGCCGAACGGGGCGCTGCCACCTCCGCTGGTGCTCGGGCCCGACCAGCTCAGCATCACCACCAAGGTCACCATCACCCTCGGCTGCATGACCGGTGCGGGCGGCACGGACAAGGGGGGCAGGGTGACCCCGGTGCGGACCACGCTGGAGGTGATCGCCATCGCCGACCCGGTCAGCCACTATTTCAGCCCGGGCGTCGGGTTCGTGACATTCCACGTGGACCAGGTCCTGCTTCCCGACGTGGCGCCGCCATCGTTGCAGGCGGTCCTCGACTGCCTGCTCGAAATGATCCTCAACGCGCTTCTTTCCAGCGTGCAACTGCCCTTCGACATCATCGACGCCCGCTTCGTCAAGCTCATCCTCGAGGCGGGCCCGACGATCGCTGACGATCAAGTCAAGATCTGGGGAGATGTTTCCTGATGGCCTCCGACATCACTGCCGCAGTTGACGAAACCGCGGCCAACACGCTGCTGCACGCGGCCGAGGCCGCTGTCGGGACCGTCTCCAAGAGCGGCAGCGGGTCGTTCGGCCCGTTGGGGGTGGGATGGACCGCCTCGGCGTCGTTCACCGGGGGGACCGTGTCGCTGGCCGCCCCCGATACCGTCGCCATCGACAACCTCGAGGTCGACTACAGCCTCAGCCTGAGCCTCAGCATCGATCTGAGCTTCCTCGACTTCTGCCTGCCGCAGGTGTGCATACCGACTCCGTGGGGGGACATCTGCACGCCGAAGATCTGCATCAACTTCCCGACCATCGGTGTCACCATCCCATTCTCGAGCTCGGCGACCGTGTCCGCCGACTTCGGCATCCTGGTGCACCTCACCGCCGGAACCTGGTTCGTCGACGTCGTCATCCAGAATGTCCGCAAACTCGATCTCGGCACCGCCGCCACCGTGCTGCTGACCGCCATCGGCGCGGCCATCTCCGCGGCGCTTCTCGCGGTCCCGTTCATCGGCCCGTTGCTGGCCATCGTCGCGGCCCTCATAACGGCCGCCTTCGGCCTGGCCCAGGTGACCGGGCTGCTCGGGCAGATCGTCTCGCTGTTCGTCTCCGGCCTGACGTTCAACGTTTACAAGCAGCCGCAGAACTTCCAGGTGCTGGCTGCTTCGAGTCCCTTCGATCCGGCGGTGGACGTGACGCTCGTGGCCGTCGCCGCAGGCGTGCAAGCAAGCGACAAGAACGAACTCGTCCTGTCGGTCGACATCTGACCGCCGCGTCAGCGCAGGGAAGGCTCAACATGAACACACTGGACAGCAGGTTCATCCGCCTGGGCAATTGCTTCGCCCACCGGTTCTCGGCGGGAGGGACGTTCGCGTACGCACTGTCGCCCATCCCTACCTCGCTCGCCGCCCACCATGGCGAGCGGCCGGACCAGGCCGTGATCGTGGCCGCCGGGCACGGGGAAAAGCAGCGCCAGCACCACATCAACGTGACCGTGGCCGACGGGGAACTGACCGCCAGGCCGGCGGAGCTGCACGTCAGCGCCGGCGATCTCGTGGTGTGGTCCGCGGACAGGTCCGTGACCTTCGGGTTCCGGGTCCGGGGCAGGATTGAGGACGAGCTGGTCGACTCGGCGTCCCTTCGCACCGAGTCGATCTTCACCCACGCCTTCGGCCTGCCCGGCAGCTACGAGTGGGCCGATGCCAACGGCAGCAGCCTGCGCGGGCAGGTCCGCGTCGCGACGGCGGACACCGCGGCAGGCCATGAGGAATGGCTCGGCCGCCTGGAGCAGGGGACGCTCATCCACGTGCGGGGAGACCGCGCCGAGCCCGAGACGGTCGACATCGTCGCCGGCCAGACGGTGGTATGGGCGGTGCAGGACGCCCCGGGGGTGAGCATCACCGACACCAGCCTGATCGCCCCGCCACCGGCAACGGCGCAGGCTGGCTGAGAATTCAGCCGAACGACTCCGCGCTGGCGCGCTCCTGCCCGGTGGCACGCTCCTGCCCGGTGGCGCGGCCTGCCCAGTGGCGCGGCCTGCCCGGGTGGCGCGGCCCGGCAGGGGCGCGGCCGGCGGGGGCACGGAAAGACCGCCGGCCCTGCCGGGCCGGCCCACCGCCCAGGGGGTGTAATTCAGAGGAGCATTTCTTAAGACAGGCATTGGCCATATGTCGATTGCGGCGGCCCCTGTTCGTGAACAGGATGAGAGCCGGGATGGCGCCGGCCGGACGAACGGAGAACTGACATGAAGCAGTACCTGCTCGCCGTGCACATGGTCGAGGGAGAGCCCGAACGCCCGGGCGCGGAGGCACAGCAGGCATACAAGGCGGTCGACGCGTTCAACGCCGAGCTCCAGTCGGCGGGGGCGTGGGTGTTCGCGGGCGGCCTGCACCCGCCAAGCACGGCCACGGTCGTTCGCGCCCAGGGCGGCCAGGTCGTCACCACCGACGGGCCGTTCGCGGAGACCAAGGAGCAGCTGGGCGGTTTCTGGATCATCGAGGCCGCCGACCTGGACGCCGCGCTCGACTGGGCGGCCAAGGGATCCGCCGCCTGTGGAGCGCCGGTGGAGGTCCGGCCCTTCCAGGAGATCCCGGAGGAGTAGCGCGTGCCGAGTGCGGACGCTGCCGCCCTGGAGCGGGCCTACCGGGAGAGCTCGGGGCGGGCGGTGGCCACCCTGGTCCGCCTCTTCGGCGATATCGACCTCGCCGAGGAGGCGGTCCAGGAGGCCTTTGCCGTGGCGGCTGAGCGCTGGCCGGCGACGGGTGTTCCGCCCAACCCTGGCGGCTGGATCGTGACCACTGCCCGCAACAAGGCGCTGGATCGGCTGCGGCGTGAGTCCTCCCGTTACGGCCGCGAGACGCAGGCGGCCCAACTGCATTCCGCTGCCGAGCCCGCGGAGGTGGGACCGGTGTACGACGACCGGCTACGGCTGATCTTCACCTGCTGCCATCCGGCCCTGGCCGCCGAGGCCCAGCTCGCGCTGACCCTGCGGCTCATCGCCGGGCTCCAGACCGGCGAGATCGCCCGCGCCTTCCTGGTGCCCGAGCCGACGATCGCCCAGCGTCTCGTCCGTGCCAAGCGGAAGATCCGCGCCGCCGGCATCCCCTACCGGGTGCCAAGGGAGGCGGAGCTGCCCGACCGGCTCCCCTTCGTGCTCGCGGTCGTCTACCTCGTGTTCAACGAGGGGTACACGGCCTCGGCGGGCGCGGGCCTGATCCGTTCCGAACTGTGCGCCGAGGCCATCCGGCTCGCGCGATTGCTGGCCAAACTGATGCCCGACGAGCCCGAGGTTCTGGGCCTGCTGGCCCTGCTGCTCCTGACCGAGGCCCGCCGCCGCGCCCGCACCGGGCCGGACGGCTCGCTGGTTCTGCTCGCCGACCAGGACCGCGGCCAATGGGACCATGCCCTCGTAGCCGAGGGCCAGGATCTCGTCCGCGCCTGCTTGCGCCGCGCCCGCCCTGGCCCCTATCAGCTTCAGGCTGCGATCAACGCCGTGCACAGCGATGCCCCCACCGCCGCGCGGACGGACTGGGCGCAGATCCTGGCCCTCTACGACCAGCTCATCGCGGTGACCCCGACCCCCGTCGTGGCCCTCAACCGCTGCGTCGCGGTCGCCGAGGTGAGCGGTCCTGCCGCCGCGCTCGAACTGGCCGATCAGCTTGGCCTCGATGGCTATCACCTGTTCCACTCGACGCGTGCGGACCTGCTGCGCAGGCTCGGCCGGCGGGACGAGGCCACCGCCGCCTACGACGCGGCCATCGCCCGCACCGCCAACGAGGCCGAGCGGTCCTTCCTGCGACAGCGCCGGGACAGTCTCTGACCGCTTGAGTGCCGCCGGGCGCACCCTGCCACCCCAGCGGGCCGCGCCTGGCCGGCTCGCAGGCGCCGCAGGGTCGTCAGGCCGGCCGGGAGCGGGCGCCGCAAGGTCGTCAGGCCCGGCCGGGAGCCGGCGCCGCGACGCCCGCCTGGGCCTGCCGCTCGAACAGTTGGGTGATCTCCTCGACGGGACCGGTTCTTGGTCTCGGGCAGGAACCTGCGCACGAACATGATCGCCAGTACGCACAGGGCGGCGAAGCAGAACATGATTCAGCCCAGGCCGATGCCTGACTGCCAGGCTGGGAACGCCACGCCGACCGCGAACGAAGCGATGAAGGTGCTCAGGGCGATCATCACGACGACGATCTGCGCCGTGCCGGTGAGGATGAGCAGCCCGGCCGCGGCGAGCAGGGCCGACAGGGCCATTCCGGTGTAGCCGCTGATGGCCAGCTTGCGCCTGCCGAAGCGGTCGATGTAGCGGAAGGCCAGGCAGGTCGCCGCCACGTTGACGGCGGTCATGATCGCCGTCACCTCGACGCCCGCGATGGTGGACGCGACCTTGGAGCTGCCGGCCTGGAACAGCGGCGCGAGCAGATGCGGCCCGTAGTACAGCGGGACGTTGATGCCGGTGATCTGCTGGAAGATGAAGAACACGCACACCACGATCCGGGCGCGTTTCACCCCGGCCGTCCAGCTGCCGCGGCGGACCCGCTCGCTGCGCTGGCCGGCGGCCTCGAGCTGGCGCGCCGTCTGTTCCAGATCCTCGCGCGAGACCTCGGTGCCCAGGCGGCCGAAGGCGGCCTGGGCAGTTCGTAATGGCCCTGCCGCAAACAGCCAGCGCGGCGACACGGGCATCCGGGTGCGCAGCGCCAGGCCGATGCCCGCGGGGACGGCGCCGAGCCCGAGGATCAGTCTCCAGTCGAACGTGCCGCGCCGCCGGGTTGAGCCGCAGAATGACCAGCGCCACGATGTAGGCGACCAGGATGCCAACCGTGATCATCCACTGCTGGAGCATGGCGAGCGCCCCGCGCTTGCCGCGTGGCGCGTGTTCGGCGATGTACGCGGTCGCGATCGCGGAGTCGGCGCCGATAGCCAGGCCGATGAGGGTGCGGGCCGCGAGCAGGATGGCAGCGTTGGGCGTCAGGGCAGACAGCAGCGCGCCGACCGCGGTAAATGAGCGCGTCGGCGACCAGCAGTGACTTGCGCCCCCTGCGGTCGGCCAGGGGGCCGGCGCAGATCGCGGCGCCGAGCGACGCACCTGAGACCAGGTAGCCGAGCCAGAATCCGTTGAGCGGGTAGGGCACGAAGTTGAGCGCGGAGCCGATGTTGGCGGTGTCGTACCGAACAGGAATCCGCCTATTGTCGCGAGCAGGGTCAGCGACCAGTAGAACGAGGTGGGTACTTTGTCGTCTAGGGCGGCGAGGACATTCCGGCCGCCTGTGTCGATCCGGGCCATCCGCGTTCACTGACCGAGATCAGCCGTCTGAACCAGCCATCGCCCACTCCGCCGGCCATGCCCGCGCCGGTGGCGCGATGTGGCGGCGGCCGCCGGGAGGCTTCGCATCGGGGCATGGGCGAGGTCTGCGCGGGGTAGGCCGGGCACTGACACAAGCCACTCCCAGCGACGTCCGCCGGACCCACCGGGAGCCCGGACCCACAAGGAGAAGCAGGCAGAAGATGGACACAGTGGCCCGCAGCGTCCCGCAGCCGTCGGCCGCCCCCGATGAGACGGGTCACTGGGGATCGCCGGGAGCAGCGGACGCGCCGGTCGTGGCGGTCGCCAACCGGCTCCCCGTCCAGCATGGTAAAGACGGCTGGGAGCTGTCGCCCGGCGGGCTTGTCACGGCGCTGCGGCCGGTGATGACGACCCACAGCGGCACCTGGGTCGGCTGGGACGGCGGCGCGAAGGGTGCGCCGGTGACCATGCCGGGTCTCGGCGTCGACCTGCGGCCGATCAGCCTTTCCGCCACTCAGGTCCGGCAGTACTACCACGGCTTCGCCAACGCGACATTGTGGCCGCTGCTGCACGACGCGATCGAGAAGCCCCGGTTCGAGCGTGCCTGGTGGCAGACCTACCAAGAGGTCAACGCCAAGTTCGCCGACGCTACCCTGGCCGCCCTCGGCAGACAGCCCGGCGCGCTCGCCTGGGTGCATGACTACCACCTCATGCTCGTCCCGGAACTGATCCGGCAGCGGCGCCCCGGCCAGCCCATCGGGTTCTTCCTGCATGTGCCCTGGCCGTCACCGGACATCTTCGCCCGGTGTCCCTGGCGGCAGGAGATCCTGCTCGGGTTGCTCGGCTGCGACGTGGTGTCGTTTCACACCGAGGGCTACCGGCAGAATTTCGTCGCCGCGTGCGGCCGGCTGCTGGCCGGCTCCGGCGTCAAGGTGGATGGGTCCACCCTCGTCCGGCCGGACGGGCGGCTGGTGTCGACCACGACCGCGCCGATCTCGATTGACGCGGCCGAGTTCATCCGGCACGCCACCGATCGGGCGACCGACATCGAGGTCGCGGCCCTCGAGCGGCAGTTCGCTGGCCGGACCCTGCTGCTGGGCGTCGACCGGCTGGACTACACGAAAGGCATCGTCGAGCGGCTGCTCGCCTTCGAGATGCTCCTGGAACGTGCGCCGGACCTGCGCAAGAAGTTCGCGTTCCTGCAGATCGCCGTGCCGAGCCGCGACAACGTGCGAGAATACCGCGACCTGCGCGCCGCGGTAGAACGGCACATCGGGCGGATCAACGGACGGTTCACCGAGCCCGGCCACGACGTCCCAGTCCACTACCTGCATCGCGGGCTGTCGCAGCAGCAACTCGCCGCCTACTACGCGGTCGCCACCGCTTTGCTCGCCACGCCGCTGATCGACGGGATGAACCTCGTCGCCAAGGAGTACGTGACGGTCCAGCAGGCCCGCGGCGGCGCCGGGTCGCTCGTGCTCAGCGAGTTCACCGGTGCCGCCATCGAGCTTCGCGAGGCCGAGCCGTGTAACCCGTTCGACGTCGAAGGCCTGTCCTACCGCATCGAACACGCGCTTGCGCAGCCCGCAGCCACGCGCCGCGCCGCGCTCGCCGCCATGGCACGCCGGGTCCGCACCCACGACGTGCACCGTTGGGTAGCCGACCAGCTCACGGTGATCTCCGCGAGCGGCAATGTCCGATAGCGGGAACGGCGTGCAAGGATACGCCGGCCCGCGTGCTCCCACATCCGCGCCGCAGCTTCGAGGCCTCAGTCACGGGCTAAAACGCGGGCATTTCCGCCGTAGTTACCGTTTTGTAATAAAATGTGGTCACCCCGGTTCTGGCGGCGGGCCGGGGGTGTGGCGAGTACCTGCCGTGCGGGCGGCCCGGGGCGCGGGCCTGATGGGCCAAACACCGTGATCGCGGCTCGCCCGCTCATAGGATCCCTAGATGATCAACATGCAGGTTTGATCTTGGCGGCACATGCCGTGTGCCGCCATGGTTGTCCCGCCGGGGCTATCGCACTGTGCCGCGCACGCCGGGGTCTGCCGGGATGAGGCGGTGTGATCTTGGGATGGTCGTGGCCATGCCGGCGGCGGCCGGGCCGGCGGCGGGTGGCGGTGGTGCGCGGGTGGCACGCGGTCACCGCGGGGGCGGTGGCCAGCGGGCGGGGGTGCGCGGGTAACACGGTTGATAGATGGCGTCGATGAGTACACCGGCTGTCCGCGGCCCGGCTGATATGTGTCCCATAATACGAGATCGATCTTCCCATATTCTGGGATCTTCATGATCACGGTCCCTCACCCGCGCCATGCGTGGGTGAGGGACCGTGATCATGGGTGAGGGACCGCGTGGGTGAGGGACCGTGATCATGGGTGAGGTGAGGGACCGTGATCATGAGTGAGGGACCGCGTGGGTGAGGGACCGTGATCATGGGTGAGGGACCGTGCATGCCTGCAGCCGTTCGACAGGTCCCGCAGGTGATGCACCCCCACCCGGTCTGCGGGCCCGGCCCAGCGGTCCCTTCCCCGTCTCTAGCTCCGCGACCCCGCTACGCCGTGCCTCCCGCCTCCCGGCCACCCGCGCCACCACCCGGATCCCCCATGGCCCAGCGCCCGGGCCTCCGCCCCGCCACAAGCCGTCGCAGCCGCTCGTCCGGATGCGGCAAGATAGCCTCAAACTTCGCCGCCAGCGGACCCTCTAGCCCCTCCAGTTCGCTCCTACCACGACAATGACGCCTAGCACCAGAACCCGCGCCCTGTTTCCTGCGCGCCCTATGAGCGGGTGACGAACCGCGATCACGGTCGGTCTCAATACATCGACATTCGCTCAACGGTGCTGGCGATTCGCCTCGGGCGTTTGCCGCTCGGGCCGGCGGCGCACCCAGCATGATTGTGTCCGCGTTCGCGCCGGACGACGTCTTCACCGGCTGACTCACGTACCGCGGGCGCCGCTGGGGTCAGGCGGTCGCGTGGGTCTTGCGCGGTCGCCCGCGCGGGCGCTTGCCGGGGATGACCGCGCCGCGCAGGAACAGTTCGCCGCCCCAGACCCCCCATGGCTCGCCGCGCTCCAGCGCGCCGGCCAGGCAGGCAGGCCGCACCGAGCACTGGCGGCACAGCGCCCTCGCCCGCCACACGTCCTGCGGCCTCTCGGCAAAGAACACTTCCGGCTCGCCTTGGCAGGGCAGTTCGATTCCGGCGGTGACTTGCGGCTGCATCTCCCGTCCCGACCCTTCTTCCTGCTTGGTGTGCGCACATGCGGGGCCGCCTGGATGCGCCGGGCCCGCAGCATCGAGACTCGCCGTAAGGCTCGCCTGCCCGCATCGGGCGGACGCCTTAGGCGCGTTATGTGAGTTGAAGCTGCGACGCGCCGAGCGCGGTGCTTGACCGCCAGGGGCTCCTGCGGCAGCAAGCAGTTGTCAGACTTACCTCCCGCCGCAGGAGTCCCCCGCCATGCTGGCAACTGAGCTGCT
>WNGJ01000944.1_pt1 | contig 28670 bp, 28 predicted proteins | sample 5400611 | NCBI WGS metagenome assembly WNGJ01 (sample SAMN13153375, study PRJNA577476) | soil metagenome | isolation source: 40 cm soil or saprolite under Garry oak tree replicate 1 | place: USA:California | collected 2016-06-15
GTCGTGTCGGATCGTGGGCGACCGCTCCTTTCTCGCCCGCCGGCCGGACGGTATCGTGCGTACAGTCAAAATCTTAACTCGCTAGGAGCCGTCTATGCAAATCGCCGCGCTCCTGTCTGTCATCTATGCGACAGCCATGAGGAATGATCCCCCTCGCTCCCGACCTCTCCTCCGGGGCCCCTGGATCGTCGCGCACCCGACCTCCATGCTAGCGCGGCTCGTGGAGGACTTCGGGCAGCTGCACCATTTCGATTGGTTGCGCGAGCTCTCCGGCACGGAGACCGAGCGGCTGCGCCGGCAGTCGGTTCAGCGCGAGTACCGCGCCGGCGAGATCTCGGGCTGGTTGGTGCTCGGGTGGACGTTTCACCTTCGATGACCCCTCCGTGGTCTGCCCTCCGCTGCCGCCAGCGGCAGAGTGAAGCGCAGCGTGGCCCCGCCCCGGTGACCCCGCCCGGGCACGATCTCCATGCGCAGGCCCATGCCGAGCCCGCCTCTCTTGGTCGTGAACAGCGGCTGGAACATGCGGCGGGCCACCCCTTCGGAGATGCCCGTGCCCGTGTCGTGCACCGCGACGCCGACGACACCGGCGGGGCGTCTCGTGGCTCGCAAGGTGATCTCTCTGCGCGCGCCACGTGCGGCACGAATGGCCTCGATCGCATTCTGCAGCACGTTCAGGAGGACCTGCTCGAGCTGCACGCGGACGATGTTGACGGGCAGCTCGCGGCTGCCGAGCTGGAGGTGCAACGTGATCCGATGTGCCCTCAGCTCTCCGGCCAGCAGCCGTGCGACGGCATCGATCACGCTGCGAAGGTCCACCCGCGCGCGCCGCGGCTGACGGTTCTGGACGAGCTCGCGCACGCCCCGCACGATCTCGCCGGTCCGGACCACGTCGCTGGTGGCCTGCTCGAGGAGCCGGATCAGCGTCGAGGCCCGCACCGGGCCCGATCGCAGGCGGGTGACGCACGTCTCCAGGGTGTTGGCGACCACGCTCAGGGGCTGGTTCAGCTCGTGCGCCAGCCCGGCCGCGAGCTCCCCCATGGCCCCCAGGCGGAGCGCTCGCCCCAGCTCCACTTGGTGGCGCACGGCCTCCTCCTCGGCCCTCTTGCGCTCGCTGATGTTCTGCACGATGCCCACGAAGCCGCGGGGGACGCCGTCGTGCCATTCGCCGATCGACAGCTCCATGGGGAACGTCGTGCCGTCCTTCCGTCGCCCAACCACCTCTCGGCTCGTGCCGATGATTCGCGCGACGCCCGTTCGCAGATAGCGCGTGAGGTGCTCGGCATGCTCGTTCCGGTAGGGGGACGGCATGAGGAGCGAGACATTCTGCCCGATCACCTCGCTCGCGGGGTGGCCGAAGATCCGCTCCGCGGCCGGGTTGAACGCGATCACGGTGCCCGCCTCGTCGATCGTGACGATGCCGACGGCCGCCGCCTCGACGATCGCCCGGAGCTTCGCCTCGCTCGCGAGGAGGGCCTCCTCGCGCCGCTTGCGCTCGGTCACGTCCTCGATCTCGAGCAGGATCAGGCGCGGCGTGTTCTCCCCACCGGCCGCGAGAGGGCGTGCGCTGAGCACCATCGTCCGGCGGCCGAGGCGGGCGAACGTGAGGGTCAGCTCGAGGTCCTTGAAGCCCTCCTTGCGCTCGACGACGCCAGCGAGCGCCCGCCGGAGTGGGGGAACGTCCCACTCGTGCTCCCCGAGCTCGTAGAGGGGCCGGTTCGCGGTCTCGCCGGCCGACGTCTGGAACATCCCGTAGAAGGACCGGTTGGCCGACTTCACGCGCATGGTGTCGTCCAGGACGAGCAACGCCTCCCCCACCATGTCCACGATCGTGTCGGTACGGAACCGCGCCGAGCGGAGCACGCCCCCCGCCGCATCCGAGAAGGTGATGACGACGCCCTCGATGCGGTTGTCACGCGTCCGGTAGGGGAGGACCTCTCGCATGTACCACTGCCCGCCGTGCGTCCGTACCTCCCCGCTCACGGGGGAGAGATGGTCGAGCACGATGGCCGCGTCCGGTAGCAGCTCAGGATCGGTGAACCGCGGCACGATGTCGGAGAGCGGCCGATCGACGTCGGAGGGGAGCAGGTTGAAGAGCCGGGTCGCCGCGGGCGTGAATCGTCGGATGCGGAGCCTGGGATCGAGGAAGATGGTCGCGACGTTGGTGCTCGTGAGCAGGTTGTCGAGGTCGTTGTTGGTGCGTTCGAGCTCGCCCAGCTTGCTCTCCAGCTGCGCATTGACCGTGTTCAGCTCCTCGTTGAGCGACTGGAGCTCCTCCTTGGATGTCTCCAGCTCCTCGTTCGTGGACTGGAGCTCCTCGTTGGCCGACATGACCTCTTCGTTGGAGGCCTTGAGCTCCTCGTTCGCGGTCTCGAACTGCTCGATGGTGCTCCTGAGCTCGGCGCGCGTCGCTTTCAGCTCGGACTCGAGCTGACGGACCAGCGGCTCCTTCGCGGCGACGGACTCGGCTACGGCCGGGGCGGATGGCGCGTCCTGCGCGGGCGGTTCGTCCTGGAACGCGATCAGGATCAGCCCATCGGTGTCCGGCGAGCCCTTGAGGGCCTCGGCGGTGATCTTCACGCGCCGCGACCCCTCGCCCCGTCGCACCGATGCGCTCACGGTGATTGGCCCCTCGCCGCAGATCGCCTTCTGCACGGCGGCGCGGAGCGCGGTCTGCAGCCCATGGCGCGCCTGCGCGAACACCTCCTGCGTGGCGGGACCCGTCGGCTGCAGCAGATACTCGTGCGTGGGACCCGAGAAATGCACCATCTCACCCTTCCGGGTGACGATCACGCACGCCGGGGTATAGCGCTCGAGCAAGAGCTGCTGCCTCGCGACGATGCGGCCCAGGCTCGAGCGCACGGCCGCCGAGGCGGGTGGGGGCGCGCTCGCCTGGGATGCGGCGATCACGGGCAACTCGACCTTGTCGTGACGCGTTGGTCCGATACGACGGTAGATATGCCACTTCTTCGAGACGGGCTCGAACAGATCGTCGAGGGTGCCGATGGTCTCCGCTCTCCCGAGGAAGAGGTACCCGCCCTCGAGGAGCCCGAAGTACAGGAGCGTGATCAGCCGATCCTGCACCGCCGGCTCGAGGTACATGAGGAAGTTTCTGCAGGAGACCAGGTCGAGCTTGGAGAAGGGGGGGTCGGTCAGCAGGTTCTGCTGTGCGACGATAACGCAGTCGCGCAGCTCCTTGCTCACTCGGTAGCTCTGCTCCTCCTTGGAGAAGAAGCGCCGCAGACGCTCGGGTGTGACGTCCGTCGAGATGCTCTCGGGATAGAGCGCCGCCCGAGCCACCTTCAGCGCGTCCGCGTCGACGTCCGACGCGAAGACCTGGAGGTGACAGCGCTCGCGGTCCCGCTGCAGCTGCTCGATCAGGAGCATCGCGATGGAGTAGGCCTCCTCCCCCGAGGAGCAGGCCGGCACCCAGACGCGCAGCACGTCGTGCTCCCTCCTGCGCTTGACGATCGCCGGGATCACCTGATCGGCGAGGATCTGCCAGGCCTGCGGTTCGCGGAAGAAGCTCGTGACGCTGATGAGGAGATCCTTGCGGAGCGCCTTGAGCTCGTCCTCGTCGCTGCGCAGGAGGCGCAGGTACTCGGCGGTGCTCGTGATGTGCTGCAGGCTCATTCGCCGCTGGATGCGCCGCCGCAGCGTTGGCTTGCGATAGCAGCCGAAGTCGATGTTCGCCCGAGCATTCAGGAAGGGCAGGATCGCGAGCACCTCGTCGCGGGCGTCCTCGGGGGCCGGTGCAGAAGACGCGGGTGCCTTGACGTAGTCGTGACGCACGTACTTGACGAGCATCTCGGGCATCTGCTCGACGGGAAGGACGTGATCGACACCGCCGGTCGCGATCGCGCTGCTGGGCATGCCGTCGTACTGAACCGTTTCCGGGTCTTGTGCCATGGTCATGCCGCCGGCCGCTTTGATCTCTGTCAGGCCGAGCGCGCCATCGGTCCCGGTACCGGAGAGGACGACGCCCACCGCCCGCTCGCGCTGATCTGCGGCGAGCGAGCGGAAGAAGAGGTCGATCGGCATCCGGGTCCCGCGCGGCTCGCCAGGCGTCCTCAACCGGAGCGCGCCATCCTCGATGCTCAGGTAGCGATTGGGAGCGATGACGTAGACGCGGTTCGGCTCGACCTGCGTCCCGCGGTCGACCTGGACGACGGGCATGCTCGTGCACTTCCGGAGCAGCTCGGGGGTGAGGCTCTCGTGCGTCGGGTCGAGGTGCTGGATGAGCACGAACGCGACGCCGCTGTCGGGAGCCATGGCTCGGAAGAACGCCTCGGAGGCCGCGAGCCCGCCGGCCGACGCACCGATGCCGACCACGGGGCACCTCTGGCGTTCCGGCTCGGCGGGCGACGAGGATGGTCGTGTGCTCTTCTGCCTCCCGTACTTCCGGTCGCGAGGCGCCACGCCGATCTTGTCGCCCAGCTTGGTCTTACCGGTCAACTGAAGTGTCCCTACCCCAGCTCGCGTGGCCCGTAGGCCCCGATTGCGACGTTGCTGGAAGCCTTCCTCCGACCACCCTCGAGCGGGCCGCGAACGGCGAAATTGCCGAAACCGACGTCCAGGTATTGCGTTATCCCATTTCTGCTGCCGCCGCCGAAAGACCCTTGCCCCAAAGGCCAAGAAGCTTCCCAAGGTGGGCGTCGCCGGTTCGACCCCGGTCGCGCGCTCTCGTGAGTTCGCACGTTAGACGCCACCGTAGGGTTCCGCGGCCCGCCGCCCGTGGCAGTTTGGTGGCAGTTCGACCGCGGCTGGACGTGCGGGAGCGCCGATGACACCACCCGCGATGGCGCACCCGTCCCAGCGGCGCCTCTCCATCTGGGCACCCCCCATCGGGTTCACGGTCATCCTCGTCTCCTGCGAACTCGTACATGCCGGAGCCAGCGATCGATGACGGGATCCGGGGATCCTTACCTTTAGGAGCCAGAAGCCTCCGGAATTGGCGTTCCCGGAAAAGCCAAGACGGCCGGGCCACGCTAAATCCGTGACAATCTCGACCTCGGCTACTTGGACCACGCACACTTCACGCGTGCCTTCCGGCAATGGGCAGGCTGCTCGCCCCAGGAATATCGGCGCAGACGGAGGCAGAAGCCGGGCGCCTCCAAGGTCAACCGGCACCTAGCACATTCTACCTGCGATGGCGTGACCCGTCTCGCATCCGCGCCACTGCGAGGACGCGTGTCAGGGTGACTCGGGCTGATACGGCTCGTAGTCCCCGAAGGGGCTCTCGTGCGGCACGTGCCCGAAGACCGGCTCGAGCTTCGGCTGGGACACCACGAAGTGAATCGGCCGCATCACGAGCCACTCGAGAGCGAAGCCGACGGGATGGAGCGCGTACGCAGCGAGCTGCAGCGGATGCGATTGGGAATCCGTTGGCGGAGTCGATGCTGGCCGGTCTGCCACGTGGCGCCAGCTACACCGCGAAGCGCTCCCGGTACCACCGATATCGCTCCTGGATCCACTCGGCATCGAGCCCGAATTCCGCCGCAGAACCACCGCACGGATACTGCGTGTCCATGGCAGTGGCCTGGACGAATCGGCGAATTCGCTTTGCGGCTATGTTCGTCAACGGGACCTGCCAGTGCGCGTAGAGACGTCTGACCGTGCCGATCGGATCGCGCAGCAGGTCCACGTAGCGGACGTCGAGGAACCGCCCTGACGGGATCACCCCCGTGTCGCGGTAGCGGCTTGCCCGCTCCATCGCGGTCGCCCAGCGCTCGGTCACCTCGTGTCCGACGGCCACCGGATCCACCGCGTCGCTGAATGCGCTGCGAAGAACGACGGTGATCCTCGCGAGGGATTCGCTCGCCTCCGCGGGATCGCGGTGCGTGAAGACGACCCTCGCGTCGGGATACGTCGCGAAGAGGGCGGCCAGCTCGAAGAGGTGTGCGGGCGCCCTCAGCACCCAGCGGGCGCCCGGGCATCGCGACTGGAGGTGCTGTAGGAAGCGGCGGTGCCAGGCGTAGGAGCAAACGAGGTCTCGGGTCTCCAGCCAGGCCTCATAGGTCGGAACGTCGTGGATCGCCTGGAACTCGAAGCTCGCGAAGCAGAGGCTCATGATGGTGGCGCACTCCGCGGGAAGCCGCGCCCCGAGCCGATGTATGCGCCAGATCCCCGGCTGCAGCCGCCGAAGCCAGAGCAGCTGCCGCTCGACGGCGGTGATGCGCGGACCGGCGGCACGCGAATCCCGATCGAGCGGTGGCGACGGAAGGACCGCTTCCCAGTGCAGAGGAGCCCGGCTTTCCGGATCCTGCGCCAGAAGTGCGTGGAGAAGCGTCGTGCCGCTTCGCGGAAGGCCGGTCAGAAACAGAGGACTCCGTATCTCTTGGCCCGCGATCTCCGGGCGACGCGCACGGTCCTCGACCAGGCTCAGCCGGTTCATGAGCAGCCGGATCGTGCGCTGTCGTGCGGTGACGCGCCCGATGAGCTTCAGGTGCGCCTCGGTCTCGTATGAGGAGATGAGACGACCGAGGGCCTGGTGGAAGGTCTCGTCCTCGGCGAAGTCTTCGAGACGTGTCCGCCGTCGCGCCTCGGCGAACAGGGCACGCTCGTCGAGGTCGAGCACCCGCGGCCATAGCTCGCTCGCGATCCCGCCCGCCCCGCTTTGAAAACGGCGGTTCATGCCCGCCGAGGGCATCGCGTTCGGCGTTCCACGCCGTCCAGTACCGGCAAACCGGTCCATCGCCGCATCGACACCGATATGCAGTCGCACGTCGCCCCGTCTTGCCGCTCGGTGCCACGGGTTCCGGCTTCCCCGCCGGATTGCAGGATCGACAATCACTGGGCGGCCGAGTCCGACCGGTGAGACATGCCGGCTCGATACGGCCCGATCACGCTTCGATTCCTACGGCGGTATGGACACGGCATGCGCGTTGCTGTACGCGAGTTGCAACGGGAGGATGGACGCCATGAAGGAGACTGCGCTAGACAGGCCGCCGATGAATTCGATGCTCCCGGCGGAGGGTCTCGACGGTGTCGGGGCCACGCTCCGACCAGAGAGGCGCCTGATGCTCGCCGTGCTGGAAGGTGCCGTCAGCGACTTCCAGAAGTACGCAACGGCGTTGAGCGGGCGTGGAAGGCGGCTCTTCGCCGATGCGGACGCGTGGTTCGGGTCGTCCGCCAGCGATCGGCCTCTCGATTTCGAGAGCATCTGCCAGGCTCTCGGGCTCGACCCACCGTTCATCCGGGCAGGCTTGCACCGCTGGTGCAGCGCGAGGCGACGGGAACCGCGTCAATCGAGGACGGTGCTTCGCTTTCCCTTCCGCCGGATGAGCGGGACACGACACGCGATCTCCGCGGTGTCGTGACCTGTCGGGACGATCCAAGGCGGATCGGCGTCGCCGGCGACCGCGATCCCGGCACCGGCGCCCGCCCCGAGAACCAGCGGAGGTGGTTCGGAAGGACGGGCACGAGCGAGTATGTTTCGGTGATGAGGCGATCCTTGCGGAGCGCCTTCACCTCCTTCTCGTCGCCGCGCAGGAGGCGCAGGTACTCCGTCGTGCTCCTGACGTGCCGCAGGCTCATCCGTCGCTAGATGCGCGGAGCGTGGGAGAGTGAACCGGGCACGGCCCGACCGCACGACGCGCTGCCGCGCCGAGTCGAGCGCCGCGATGGACGCTCCGGGTGAAGACGAATCCGGCCAGCAGCATCCCGCTGGCCGGCATCGTGAGCGACTCGATCCCGTTCAGGAAAGCGGCCTCCTTCCGGCGCCCCACCGCCAGCATCGAGCCCAGCTCCCGGGCCGACGCCCCCGGTAGAGCTTCTTCCGCGGATCAGGCCGGAAGAAGGCCGTGGGCACTGCGGTCACGAGGGTTCCGACCCCATCACCCAGACCCTCAGGATGGGGTGGTCGGGCCTCACTGCTTGATCTTCATACTGACGCCGCCGGCACCGACGGCGACCTTGGCTCCCTGCGTGGTGGCGACCAGCTCGACCGTGACCCCATTCTGGTTCTTCATCGCAGCCGCGCCGACTCCTCCGGCCGCCGTCAGTCCAGCACCGACGGCCGTGTAGTTGCCATCGAAGTCCCCCAGCGCCTTCAAGTTATATACCTTGCCTGATGCCTCGATCTTCGTCGCGCCCACGTCACCGACGGAGAGCCCTTTCACGTCGATCGGATACTCCTTGCCTTTGTAGCTGAGCATGCCGCTTCCCCAGCTCACCCCGACACCGGCCGCCACGGACCCACCGCTCAGCTTGAGCGTTCCATCCGGTGTCTTGTCTTCCGCCGCAGCCGCCGTGAGGCAGAAGCCCAACGCGACAATACTTACGAGCCCGATCATCCGTCGCATTGCCTGTTCTCCTTTCCTCTCGAAATTCGAGTGCAGCCGACCCGAGGCTGAACCAGTCATCGATGTGGAGTAGACCCCTCTCGCGGGCCGCTCTCACCGGGTCGCGCCACCGTATAGTCGAGATCGTCGTTCCCTGTCTTGCCAATTCGCGCCTCGGCACGACCTTCGCTCGGCCTTCTCCCCTGCTGGGCTGCGGATGCTGAAAGGCGAAAGAGGTGCAGCGTTCCAATCGGTCTAGACTCCGACGTAGTTCGCCGACATCGCCAGCTCGATGTCGCCGGCCACGGGGACAGTCCCTGGTCGCGCGCCTCCTGACCGTCGAGGTCGCCCACCCACGTCCCACAGCGGTGTATCATCGGCGTCGGCTTCGATGGTGAAACGGCTCGCCGTGGGCGAAGTGACTGGTGAGACGGACCCTTCCGTGAGCTCGTGAGATCTCTCTTCCCGGGGCGACCGCGGTATTCGGAGACCGCCCCCGGCTGTCAATGCATGTTCCGTCATCGCCGGTCAGCCCCGTCGGTTGAGCGACTCAGAACGGATAGCCGACACCGGAGAAGACTGCGCTTCCCTCGTATCCGAAGCCGATGTCCACGTAGGCGACGATCTGCGGCCGAACCACCACCCGGAATCCCATGCCGTACGCCACGTGCAGATCCGAGACCGGCGAGTTGTCGATGCGGTGGAAAACCTCTCCCGCATCGAAGAACGGCGCCACCTCGAGCTCGGGGTTCACTCCGAAGAGCCGGCGGCGGTAAACCGGCATGCGGAATTCGATGTTGGCGACCGAGCGATTGAAGTCGATGAAGCGGTCGGTGCCGAAGGCGCGCAGGTCGCGCTCCCCGACTGAACTCTGCTCCCAAAAGGGCGTGTCCTTGCTGCCGTTCACGTAGTTCAGCAGCACGCGAAGCGCGAGCACGCCCCGCAGGCGCCGGATCTGCACCGGAACGAAGTCGCGCCATTCGGTCCCGAACTTGACGAAGGACGTCGCGCTACCGAGCGTGCGGTCCGCCGCCTCGGTGTAGGCCGTCGCGAAGGCGCCGCGCGCGGGGATGTCCAGATCGTCCCGGGAATCGTACGTCAGCGACACGCGGTGCGACCAGTACACCGCGGGGGCGTCGCCACGGCCGCGGCTCTCCGGATGTTCCGTTTCGATGAAAGGGAGCGACGTCACCTGGCCACTCTCGATCGAGTGTCGGCGGATGCGCATGTCGTAGGCGAGGGCCAGGTGCGGCACGAGCCAGACGCCCGGGCTCGCCTCGGCGACGGTGTCGTTGCCGGTGTAGTTCGATTCCCTCGCTTCGTGAGACGAATTTCCGAAGCCGAAGAACCGTCTGGTGGAGTCGCGCTCGTGCAGCAGGCCGGCGACGATGTAAGCGGAACTCCCCCACAGCGAGCGCTCGGTGAAGTTGGCGATGTAGCGCTCGTCCTTGGTCGTGGACTTGCCGGCGATGAGCGACCAGCGCCGGGTCGGGGTGGGATAGGAGAAGAGACGGAAGCGGGGAAAGAACCCCCTCGTGCGGTTGTAGGAGAAGTCGGGCGCGAGCATGTAGCGGATCTCGTCCTTTTCGTTGGTGAAGAGCACGACGGGAAGGACGCCGAGCGTGGTCCCCTCGTTCGGGTCGAGGATGATCTCGGGTATGGGAATGAAGCTGCGGCCCGCGTGTCCCGGTGCCGCGGTGGCGAACACGACGAGCACCGCGGCACACCAGAAGCGTGCTCGGCGCGTCGTCGTCCGTCGGCCGCCGGTCACTTCCGCGCCCCGCCGGACACGTCCCGCTGCCGCGTGAAGGAGGTCGCGGCATGCCCGGCCTGCCACACGACCAGCCCGGGGATGCCGAGGACGAGCTCACGCACGCGCTTGGCGAGCGACAGTGCCACCGACACACCGGGGGTCAGACCGAAGAGCCCCCCGAGCAGCACGAGGCCGCCCTCCTGGACGCCGAGCGCCGCCGGGATCGGGAAGGCAGCCGTGCGGATCGCCTCACCGAGGCTCTCGATCACGAGGGCGGTCGTCAATTCCACCGGGTGGCCGAGGAAGCGGAGTGCGAGCCATGTCTCCCCAGCGCCGAGAAGCCAGCTGAGGACGTGCCAGACCTCGGCGACGGCGAGGGCCCGCGGGTGCCGGTACAGACGCCGTATGCACACGTCCATCGCGCCGGCACCGTCGAGGACCGCCGACCAGTCGGCGGATCGGAAGACGCCGCGGAGCAGAGCCGCCAGCGCGGTGAAGAGGCCCCGGCGTTGCATCAGGAAGAAGGCAGCGGCGCCGACGGCCGAGAGGACGAGGCCGGCGATGGCGCTCACGTCGAGCCCGGCTCCGCTGACGCTCACCAGCAACAGTGACAATCCGAGCATCGTGAAGAGCAGCTGCGCGAAGAGGTGAAGCGTGATGTCCACGACCACGCTCGCTCCGGCGAGCGTCGCCGGCACGCCCGACCGCGCGAGCCGTCGCGCCCGCACGACGTTGCCGCCGACGTGGAGCGCCGGCAGAAGCTGGTTGATCGACTCGGCTATCCACCGTGCCGAGACCACGGTCCGCAGCGCCGGTCGCTCGACCGGCGCCAGCACGGCGTACCAGCCGAGTGCGCTCGCCCCGATCGGCACGAGGTGGAAGAGCGACACCCACAGGAGTCCCACGCCGGCGGAGGCCAGGGTGCGCGCGATCTCGCCGACACCCAGGTAGACAACGAGCGCGACGAAGAGCGCCAGCCCCCCCGCCAGTCCGGCGTAGGCGAACGAGACGAGCCGCGCCGCCTCGACGAGACGGAACCTCGGCGGGTCTTGCCGCATCGGTCTCCAAGACGTCGCCGTCCGGTTCGCCACGCGACCGCGGACGGTCAGCTCCCCACGGGATTCTGCCAGCGGTCCCAGTACCCGCGGTAGCGCTCACGCTCGTTGTCGCGATCGAGCCCGAACTGACCGAGGGAGTACACGTGCGGACCGTTCCGGTCCTTGCGATTCACCGCCAGATACGCATGCATGCGTGCCTCGACCGCCATCGACAGGGGAAGGTCGAAGTGCCGGTAGATGCGCTGCACCACGGCGAGCGGGTCGTCCATCAGCTGGCTGTACCACACGTCGAGGAACTGCTCCGGCGGGGCGCATCCGTCGTCGCGCGCCCCGAAGCCGCGTCGGATGTCGCCAGCGAGCATGCGCGACACCTCCGGTCCGACCGCAAGCGGATCGACCGCGCCACTGAACGTCCGACGCAGGACGACGTGCAGGCTCGCGACAGACGCGACGACCTCGAGGGGGTCCCGATGGGTCACGATGACGTTCGCGTCGGGATAGACCGCGCACAGCGCGCGCAGGCCCGGCAGATGCGGGGGAGCCTTCAGGAGCCAGCGCTCGCCCGCATGGGCCCACTGCAGGTGCTCGAGAAATCGCCGGTGATAACGGTACGCCGGCTCGAGGTCCTGTTGCTCGAGCCAGGACTGGTAGGAGGGGACGAACCAGTTCGACGAGAACTCGAAGCTCAGGAACGCGTGGCTCAGGATGACGACGCACTCCTCCGGGAGCCGGGAGCCCACCGGATGGATCTTCCGGAACTCCGGAGCGAGGCGGAAGAACCAGCGGATGTGACGCGCCGCTCGCGCGATGCGCGGGTCGGTGTCGCGGGTGGAGAGCTCGGGTGGCGGCGACGGGAAGCGCAGCTCCCAGTGCAGCGGGACCCGGCTGGCAGGATCCTGTGCCAGGAGGCCGTGCAGGAACGTGGACCCGCTGCGGGGCAGGCCCGTGATGACGAGTGGCCTCCGGATCTGCTCGTGCGCGATCCCCGGATGCCGCGCCCGATCGCGCTCCAGCATGAGGCGGTTCATCAGCATGCCGGTCAGATACTCGCGCGCCGCGAAGCGGCCCATGAGGTTCAAGCGGGCCTCGCACTCGAGCGACCGGACGAGACGCTCGAGCGGTTCCCGGAACACGGGATCGCCGAAGTCGTAGAGGCCGGTCCGCCGGCTCGCCACGGACAGCATGCGGTCCGCGTCCAGGCGGAGAAGTCGACGTCCGGGGGACAGGATGCCGGCGGCGTTCTGCTGCCCGCTCGCCGCTGGACGGAACATCGGCCTCATCAGCGCTGGACCAGGAAGATGCCGATGCCGATCAACAGCGCTCCGGCCCACTGGACGGTGTTGATCGGCTCGTGAAACAGCCACTGGGCGGCCACGACCTGCACGCCGAGGATGCTCATGCCCGTCGTCAGCGGGAAGGCGATGCTGAGCGGCGCGTAGCGCAGCATGCCGGTGAGGGCGATGACGGTGACGAGCCCAGCGAGATTGCCGAGCACCTGCCAGGTCAGGACCTCGCTCCAGGAGGCGCTCCGTGCCGAGACGCGAAACGCCACAGTGGCGAGGATGTTGAAGACCACGTTCACTGCGACCAGAGCCGTCATGATGGCGGGCACGCTCGCCGGGAGCGCGAGGGCGCCGAGGCGATCCTTCAACATGGGTCCTCCATGGTGGGTGATCGATTCAATCCGCCCACCCCGGACGCGCTCCACGCGAGTCGGAGAGCGCCACCGAGCGCCGGTTCGCCGGGGAGCACGCCCGCGGCCCCCAGGGCTCGCGGCCGCGCACTGCGTCTCGAGGCCGTCGACTTCACCTCGAGCATGCCCTGCCTCCCCAGGGCCGCGGTCATGAAGCAGATGAAGGCGAGGCCGGCGAGCGCCGGGATCGGAAGGAAGCGGAGCGTCCCATCCGCCGGCGCGAGCGGCTGATGAGCGGCGGCTACGGCCGTCCACAGCACCGCGAGCGACGCGACGAGTGCGGCCGGGACGAGCGAGGAGCGTCCTCCGACACGAAGCTGTGCGAGCGCTGCGACGGCGCCCAGTGCGGTGAGCCGGCCGCCGAAGACCCCGCCGTCGTTCGAGACGCTGAACGAGAGCGTGTGGGTCACGAGCAGGAGCACGGCGAAGACGAGGGCATAGGTCGGGGAGCTCATCAAAGGGCGCATCTCGACCCCCGAGGCCCCGCCGAGCACGAGGAGCGCGACAACGGCGATGGGGATCACGATCGGGACATGATCCACCCGCAGCGTCCTCGCGGCGCAGACCGCCGCGCGAGCCGCAGCCCGCTGCCGGGACGCGACGGCATCGCCGCGGACGAGTGGTCGGCCGGTCGCATGTGAGAGCGGTCCGATCCCGAGGAGGGTTGCGATCGTCGGACCGACGTCTCGGCCGCGTCCCGCGCGCGTCCGGCGCACGGCCCCGGCGCCCCAGACGACGATGGGAATCCTCACGACCGCAGGCTCCATCCCGCCATGACCGCCTCCGTCGAGATGCCCGTGGTCGGACGTAACGATGAGCGCCTCGCGCGCCGGATCGAGCGTCCGCGCGATGCGACCGATCACCTCGTCGGCGCGGGCGACCGCCGCCCGGTACTGCCGCGATGCAGCGCCGGACACGTGCCCGGCCCGGTCCACATACCCGATGTGCACGAAGACGAGGTCCGCGGGCGGCAGGTCCGCGTCCGGGTCCGGGTCCTCGGTGATCGTATCGTCCACCCAGGATGCATAGGTCCAGCTCAGGCCGGGGTCCGGGTCAGTCGTGAGCATCGCGGTCCGGAGGCCGGCCTTCTTGGCACGGCGGAACACCGAATCGAGAGCGACTTCCTCGGGATACCCGTTGCTCAGCACGCCCGAGGCTGCGGGTTCGATGCCGGACGCCTGGGCGACGAAATTCGGCCTGCTGAAGGAGGGGAACTCGGCCCTGGCAGAGATGTCCTCGCCCTCCGTACGAAGTCGATTGAGCACCGTCATCTCACGGGAGGCATCGAGCCGCAGGCCGTCGACCATCACCCAGACGACGCGTGCCGCGGACCCTTGTCCGCGCGACGTTCGCGAAGCGCGTACTGTGAGCACCGGCGGCCTTCGCACGTTCAGGTCGCTCTCGTAGCTCCCCGCCGCGTACGCCATGGCGGCGCCGACGGCCAAGGCACAGACGCGTGTGACGGGCGCGTGACTGCTTCCCGCGATCATCAGGCGGGCGAGGGATCCCATCTGGGTCTGCCGAGATCGACGCAGCCACCGATACGCCTTCGCTCTCGGCCGGTTCTCCATGCTGCGGCCGATATAGCTTGCGGTATCGGGGCCGGCTTGCCATGTCACGCCAGGGCGAGCCGGCCGGGGTCAGCGCGCCCCGCGTGTGCGGGCCTCGAGACGCGCACACACCCGCTCCGCCCAGAGGTCGAGCGCGCGGTCGACCTCGGCCCAGCTGTCGACCGGCAGCGCACCCTCGCGGCGCCGCCAGTCGACGCCCGCCGCCAAGAGCCGATCGGTGCGGGCGTCACGGATTTCGCCTTCGATTCGCGCGCTCTCGAGGAACCGGTGCGTCTCGGGGTCGAGCGGGCCCTCGCCCCGCGTCACTTCGCCACCGCCTCGGGCGCGTAGCACGTCGAGGACAGGATCCGAGGCGCGAGCCTCGGTGATCGCGAGCCGGATGCGCATGACGCCGGCTCCCGGCTCCTCGACCAGCGGGAAGCCGGCGCCGAGGCGGCGGCGGACGGCGGCCTCGAGGTCGGTGACCAGCCGGAGGAGATCGCCCTCGGGCACGGCATCGAGCGAGTGCCGACCGCTTCGCCAGAGCGTCACCGGCTCGAACAGGACCTTGTCGTACGCGGTCCAGGGCGCCTCGGGATCACGGTAGACGAGCGCCACGTCATTGGGTCCGCCCCGGCGAAGGAGAGAATAGTCGTCGAGGAATCCGGAGAAATCTCCGGACGGGCCCGGCCTGCGTGAGACGCACGCCGCGAGGAAGAGAAGCGTAACCGCGAGCATGCGCGACCGTCTCATGGTGCGGGGTCGAGGCTTATCGTCTGCGCCGCTTATGGTCAACGCTCGCGCGTTGCTGATAGAAGGCCGCCCATGCAGGTGAGTGCGCGTCTGGTGGCCGCCGGCGCGGCCGCATTTCTTCTTCTCGCGGGAGCGGGTGCCCGGGCGGCACAGTATCCCGGTTGGGGCGATACCGGCTGGGTCTACGCGAGCAAGCGCGAGTGCTGCAATGCGGCGATCGACCTCGCCGCGCAGTACAGCGCTCAGGCGTGCGTCAGCGCCGGCGGCGTTCCGAGGCCATTCGCGGGCGCGTCCCAACGCGGCACGTGCAGCGCCGAATGGATGCAGGACGAGGGGAACCTCCTCTACCGCTGCTACGGCGAAGCCTCGGTCTGGTGCCGGTGAGTCGATCGCCCGGTCGCGCCCTCGACCGTTCGATCACCGCCCGCGGCTGAGGCGCGGTGGCCGATCTCGTGGCGTCTGATGGCAAGACGCCGGTCGGGTCCCAGCGTAGAGGGGAGGAGCCATGCGACTCGTGCGAGGCGCACGCCACCTGCAGGTGGGCATGTTCCACTCGATCTTCGACTGAGAGGTCGCGCGCGGGGTGTCGGCCCATGGTTTCGGGACAGGGTATGGACGACGTGAGGCGTACCGGAACCCGGACCATCACCTTCGTCGCGATCTTCTTCGCGTCGGGGTGCACGATGGTCGGACCCGACTACCAGCGTCCGCCGGCGCCGCTCGCATCCGACTGGATCCCCCGCAACGCGAAACGCATCGGGCCCTCCTCTGATCCGATCGGCCCGTGGTGGGAATCGTTCGGCGACCCGGTCCTGACCAACCTGATCGTGGAGGCGTACCGGCAGAACCCGTCGCTGCAGGCCGCCGGCGTCCGGGTGCTGGAGGCGCAGGCACGACGGGGGATCGCGATCGGCACGCTCTTCCCACAGATGCAGAACGCCGTGGGCGCCTACGCCCGGAACGTGGCGAGCGAGAACCTCCCCGTGGTGCCGCCCGAGCGGAGCTTCAACCAGTTTCTCGCCGGCTTCGACGTCGCGTGGGAGCTCGATGTCTGGGGCAAGTTCCGGCGCGGCATCGAGTCGTCGGATGCGGAGCTGCTCGCGGCGGTGGCCGACTACGACGACGTCCTCGTGTCCCTGCTGGCGGAGGTCGCGGCCAACTACATCGGGATCCGCACCGCGCAGGATGAGCTCGACGTGGCGCGGCAAAACGCCGAGCTCCAGCGGTCGAGCTTCAAGATCGCGACGCTTCGCGCCCAGCACGGTGCGGTGACCGATGTGGATCCCGCGCAGGCGGCCACGTTGCTGCACGCGACCGAGGCACAGATACCGTTCTTCGAGGCCCAGATCGACGAGCAGGCGAGCACGCTGTCGGCCCTGCTCGGCGTCCCCCCGCGCCGGGTGGAAGAGGTCGTCGGGGAAGCGCCGGGGCGAATCCCGAGGCCGCCGGCCGAGGTCGCGACCGGCATTCCGGCCGACCTGCTGCGCCGCCGACCCGACGTGCGGCGCAGTGAGCGGCTGCTCGCCGCGCAGAGCGCGAAGATTGGGATCGCCAAGGCAGACCTGTTCCCGCATCTGTCGCTGGTCGGCTCGATCAACCTGGACGCGAAGGACGCGGACAAGTTCTTCGAGGGGCGGAGCTTCGAGGCCTTCGGTGGGCCGACCTTCAGCTGGGCGATCCTCAACTACGGGCGCATCACGAACAACGTGCGCGTGCAGGACGCCGAATACCAGGCGCTCGTGAACGACTACACGAACACCGTCCTCCGTGCGCAGGCGGACGTCGAGAGCGCCGCCGCCGCGCATCGCGGTGCGCTGCTTCGGACGGTGTCGCTCGGCCAGAGCGTCGTGGCCGCCCAGAAGGTGGTGGATCTCGTCGGCCGGCAGTACGCCGAGGGTGCCGTCGACTTCACGACGGTGCTGCTCGCCCAGCAGCTCCTCGTTCAGCAGGAGGACCTGTTCGCGGCCAGCCAGGGTCAGGAAGCGCTCACGCTCGTGACGCTGTACAAGGGCCTGGGGGGCGGCTGGGAGCCCTGGGCGGGCCGGAGCGTCATCTCCGACGAGACCGCGGAGCAGATGAGCACCCGGACGCGCTGGGGTGACCTGCTCGCCGAGCACGAGCAGCGTGACATCCAGCAGGCCGCCAGCACGGGGACGGAGCACGACCGTGGCTGGTGGCGCTGGCGGTGGTGGTGGCCACAGTGGTAGCGAACGGACGGACGGCCATGGCAGCCTTGATCGTCGGAACGTGCCTGCTCGCGATCGTGGCGGCGGGCACCGGGTGTCGGCGCGAGACCCAGGTGGCGACCCCGCCCCCGCCCGAGGTCTCGATCAGCCAGCCGGTCGAGGAGCCCGTCCAGGAGACCCTCGAGTTCACCGGCCGGACCAGCGCCATCGAGAGCGTCGAGGTCCGGGCGCGCGTGACCGGATACATCACGAAGGTCGCCTTCACCGCTGGCGCGCTCGTCAACGCGGGTGACCTGCTCTTCCAGATCGACCCGCGCGAGTACGAGGCGACCGTGCTGCGCAGCGAGGGTGAGGTCGCCACCCTGCGAGCGCAGCTGGCCCGGGCGGAGTCCGAGGTGGGCCGCAACCAGACGCTCCGTCCGTCGGGCGCGGCCAGCGCCCGCGAGCTCGAGCGCGCGATCGCCGAGCGGGGATCCGCCGAGGGCGAGCTCAAGGCGAAGCTCGCCCAGCTCGAGCTTGCGAAGCTCGACGTCGAGTTCTCGCGGGTGACAGCGCCGATCACGGGCCGCGTGAGCAAGGCGGAGATCACGGAGGGGAACCTCGTCGTCGTGGGGGCGTCCGGCGGGCCGCTCCTCACCACGGTCGTGAGCCTCGACCCGATCTACGTGAACTTCGACGCGGACGAGCGTGCGCTCGTCCGCGTGAAACGGGCGAACATCGCGCGGGACGGCGCGGCGACGCCCGAGAACGTCCGCGCGGCAAAGACGCCCGTCCTCGTCGCGCTCGCCGACGAGAACGAGTTCGGGCACGAGGGCAGGATCGAGTTCGTCGACAACCAGATCGACCCGTCGACTGGCACGATCCACGTGCGCGGGGTGCTGCCCAATGCGGACCGGCTCCTGACCCCGGGCCAATTCGTCCGCGTGCGCGTGCCGATCGGCGAGGCGAAGCCCGGCGTCCTGGTGACGGACCGCGCGATCGGCACCGACCAGGACCGGAAGTATGTGCTGGTCGTGAACGACAAGAACGTCGTCGAGTACCGCCCGGTGAAGCTCGGCCCACTGCACGACGGGCTGCGCGCCCTCGCGGAGGGCGTCACGCCCGGGGAGTGGGTGATCGTGAACGGCATCCAGCGCGTGCGGCCGGGGATGACGGTGACGCCGCAAAAGGTGAGCATGCGGCCGGGGCCACCCGCCGCGCCCGCGAAGGCCTCGTAGGGGCAGCCGATGTTCGCCCGCTTCTTCGTCGATCGGCCGATCTTCGCGACCGTCCTCTCGATCGTCATCGTGATCGTCGGCCTCGTGGCCCTGCAGGGGCTGCCGATCGCGCAGTACCCGGAGGTCGTGCCGCCGACGGTGAACGTCTCGGCGACGTATCCGGGCGCGAGCGCGAAGGTCGTCGCCGACACCGTCGCCGCCCCCATCGAGCAGGAGGTGAACGGCGTCGAGAACATGCTCTACATGCTCTCCAAGAGCACGAACGACGGGCAGATGAACCTCGACGTCACCTTCCGCGTCGGGACGAACCTCGACTTCGCGCAGGTGCTGACGCAGAACCGGGTGTCGATCGCCGAGGCGAAGCTGCCGGACGAGGTGAAGCGCCAGGGCGTCACGGTGAAGAAGAAGTCGCCGATGATCCTCCTCTGCGTGAACCTGCTCTCTCCGGACGGGCGCTACGACCAGCTCTATCTCAGCAACTACGCCACCATCCAGGTGAAGGACGCGCTCGCCCGGCTGCCGGGGGTGGGTGACGTCAGCTTCCTCGGCGCGCGCGACTACAGCATGCGCATCTGGCTCGACCCGACGGCGCTCGCCTCGCGCAACATGACGGCCGCCGACGTGCTGAAGGCCCTCCAGGAGCAGAACGTGCAGGTCGCGGCCGGGCGCATCGGCCAGCCGCCGGCGCCGGCCGGCATCGATTTCCAGTACACCGTGAACACGCTCGGCCGCCTGCTCGATCCCGATCAGTTCGCCGGCATCGTGGTGAAGACGGGCGAGCAAGGCGAGATCACGCTCCTCTCGGACGTCGGCCGCGTCGAGCTCGGCGCGAAGAACTACGACGTCGGCAGCTACCTCGACGGCCAGGAGTCCGTCACCATGGCGGTCTTCCAGCTGCCCGGGGCCAACGCGCTCGCGACCGCGGCGAGCGTCCGCGCCGAGATGGACCGCCTCAAGGCGCGCTTCCCCGAGGGCATGGAGTACAAGATCGTCTACGACACGACGGTCTTCGTCGACGAGTCGATCCACGAGGTCTACAAGACGCTGTTCGAGGCGTTCATCCTCGTCTTCATCGTCGTCCTGGTCTTCCTGCAGGACTGGCGCGCGACGCTGCTCCCGATGATCGACGTCCCGGTCTCGCTGATCGGGACGCTCTTCGTCATGGCCATGCTCGGCTTCTCGCTGAACAACCTCTCGCTCTTCGGCCTCGTCCTCGCCATCGGCATCGTCGTCGACGACGCGATCGTGGTGGTCGAGAACGTCGAGCGGTGGATGGCGATGGGCCTGCCACCGCGCGAGGCAACCATCAAGGCGCTCGACGAGATCACCGGCCCGGTGATCGCGATCACGCTCGTGCTCAGCTCGGTCTTCATCCCGACGGCGTTCATCGCCGGTATCAGCGGCCAGTTCTACCGGCAGTTCGCGCTCACGATCGCGGCCTCGACCATCATCTCGGCGATCAACGCGATGACGATGGCGCCCGCGCGCGCCGTGACGCTGATCAAGCCGCACGCGCACGGCGAGGAGCGTCGCGAGGCGCTGCCGCGGACCGCGGTCGTGCTCCTCGGTGCCCTGCTCGCCGACGTCCTCTTCACCGGTCGCATCCAGGGTCTCTTCGGCGTATCGGCCGGCGGGCACGGCCACGAGGCGCATGGGAGCGCCGCAGCGTTGTGGGCGGTTCGCCTCGCCGTGGTCGCCGCGGGCGGCGTCGTCGGCTATCGACTGAACGAGCGCGTGAACCGCGCGCTGCTCTCCTTCTTCAAGGGCTTCAATCGGGTATTCGACTGGCTCACGGCGGGATACGGCCGCATCGTCGCCCGGCTCGTGGGCGCGACCGGAATCATCCTCGTCGTGTACGGCGGACTCATGGTCCTCACCTGGCTCGGCTTCCGGACCGTGCCAGTCGGCTTCATCCCGGAACAGGACAAAGGCTACCTGGTCGTGAATGCCCAGCTGCCGGACGGAGCGAGCCTCGAGCGGACCGAGGAGCTGATGGCCCGCCTCGACGAGACGGTGCGCGCCACGCCCGGTATCCAGCACACGATCCGCCTTCCCGGCTACTCGATTCTCACCAGCAACAACATCTCGAACGTCGGCGGCATGTTCGTGATCCTCCAGCCCTTCGAGGAGCGCGTCGCGGCGCATCTGCCGGCCGCAACGGTGGCCGCGAGCCTCCGGGCGCAGTTCCGGCAGGTGCAGGATGCGATCGTGGTCGCGTTCGGCGCGCCGCCGGTCGACGGGCTGGGCAACACCGGCGGCTTCAAGCTGCAGGTGCAGGACAGGGCCGACGCCGGTCCCGAAGCGCTCCAGGGCGCCGTCGAGACGATGATCCGTGCCGGCACCGCGCAGCCGGGGCTGGTCGGCCTGTTCAGCAGCTACCGGGCGGCGCAGCCCCAGCTCTACCTAGACGTCGACCGGGCGAAGGCGAAGGCGCTCGGGGTGTCGCTGAACGACGTCTTCCAGACCCTCCAGATCTATCTCGGGTCGGCGTACGCCAACGACTTCACCCGCTTCGGCCGCAACTGGCAGGTGAACATCCAGGCAGACGCGAAGTACCGCGTCGACCGGGGGGACATCGGTCAGCTGAAGGTCCGGAACCGCAACGGTGGGATGGTACCCCTGTCGACGCTGGTGACCGTCCGGGACACCACCGGCCCGGCGATCGTGAACCGCTACAACATGTTCGCGTCGGCGGAGATCGCGGGCGGCACCGCGCCGGGGGTGAGCTCCGGCCAGGCGATCGGGACGATGGAGGCGCTGGCGGGGAAAGAGCTGCCCTCGACGATGAGCTTCGAGTGGACGGAGCTCACGTTGCAGCAGATCCTCGCCGGCAACACCGCCGTGTTCGTGTTCATCCTCGGCGCCGTGCTGGTCTTCCTGGTGCTCGCGTCCCAGTACGAGAGCTGGTCGCTCCCGGGCGCGATCATCCTCATCGTGCCCATGTGCCTGCTCGCCGCCATCAGCGGCGTCTGGCTCGTCGGCTCCGACAACAACATCTTCACGCAGGTCGGCCTCGTCGTCCTGATCGGCCTCGCCGCGAAGAACGCGATCCTGATCGTCGAATTCGCGAAGCAGCTCCAGGACCAGGGCAAGGCCCGCTTCGAGGCGATCGTCGAGGCCGCGAAGACCCGCCTGCGGCCGATCCTCATGACCTCGTTCGCCTTCATCCTCGGCGTGCTGCCGCTCGTGCGCACGGCGGGTGCCGGCGCCGAGATGCGGTTCGCGCTCGGCATCGCCGTCTTCTCCGGCATGCTCGGGGTCACCGTCTTCGGTATCTTCTTCACGCCCGTCTTCTACGAGGTGATCCGTGGCTGGACCGACCGCCGGGCGGCGGGGCGGTCGGCTCCGCCGGCACCGACGGTGCACGAGCCCGAGACGCGGGCCCCGCAAGCCCGGGCGTCCTGAGGCCGGAATGCGCGTGACGGACCCATCAGTCCTCGCGCTGCTGAGAGTAGAGACTGACCAGCCGCGCCACTAGCACGGCGAGGTACATCTGCCCACTCACACCCTCGACGATCGCGAGCCCGCGTGCCGGCTCACTGATCGGTACCACGTCGCCGTAGCCGAGCGTCGCGATGGTGACGAAGCTGAAGTAGATCGCTCGGGGCAAGCCGAGCTTGCCGGGCGTCGCGCCTCCGAACGACGCCGGCCACGCCCGATCCAGCATCCAGTACGCCACCCCGAAGAGGAGACCGGCGAGCAGATACGCGTCCAGCGCCGCGAGGATGCGCTCGGCGTTCACGACACCCGGCCGGAATGCGTGGCGCACGCTGGTCACCGTGGCGAGGACGATCGCCGTGACCCACAGCCCTTCGCTCACGCGCAACATCCCCGGAATACCGAGGGCCGCCAGCAGCGTGCGGGTGATGACGAACCCGATGCCGAGCACGAGCGGAGCGCGCATCTCGTGCGCGACGCTCGCGACCGCGGCCAGCAGATTGAGCGCCCTTGCACGTGGGCTCGAGGGCAGGTAGCCGGGCGGGAATCGCGCCATGAAGGTCGGCATAGTCGGCTGCGGCATGGTCGGGTCGGCGTCGGCGTTCGCGCTCGTGATGCGCGGGGTCGGCCGAGAGATCGTGCTGGTCGACGTGAATCGCTCGCGTGCCGAAGCCGAGGCGAACGACATCTACCACGCGGTCCCCTTCGCGCACCCGCTGACGGTACGAGCGGGGAGCTACGCGGACCTGGTGGGCTGTCGGGTCGTGGTGATCGCCGCCGGTGTCGCCCAGAAGCCCGGAGAGACCCGGCTCCAGCTCCTCGAGCGGAACGCCGCGGTCCTCGGCGCGGTGGTGCCCTCGGTGCTGGAGCACGCGCCCGACGCGGTGCTGGCCGTGGTCTCGAATCCGGTGGACATCATGACCCACCTGGCGGCGCATTTCGCCGCCAGCGGCGGCGTGCGGGCCACCCGCGTCGTCGGCTCGGGCACCATGCTGGACACCCCGCTTCCGCGCCTTGCTCGGGCGTCACTTCGACGTCGACCCGCAGCACGTTCACGCGTACGTGCTGGGCGAGCACGGCGATTCCGAGGTGCTCCTCGTCGCAGGCGACGATCGCCGGCATGCGCCTCGAGGACTTCGTGAAGGTCCACGGGACCCCGCTCGGGCCCGCGGAGCGCGAGCAGATCGACGAGGACGTTCGGCGGGCCGCCTACCACATCATCGCCGGCAAGGGGGCGACCTACTATGGGATCGGCAGCGCGGTAGCGCGGCTCGTCGATGTGATCCTGCACGACCAGCGGGCGATCCTCACCGTCTCCTGCCGCATCGAGAGCGTGCCGGAGTTCGCGGGCGTCACGTTCGCCCTGCCCCACCTGGTCTCCGGCAGCGGCGCCCTCGCGACGATCGCGCCGGCGCTGGACGAAATGGAGCACGAGTCCCTGCGGAGGAGCGCGTCCATCCTGCGCGATGCGGTCGGCTCGCTGCGGCTGGCTGGCTGAGGGAGCGGCGCGAGCGAGGACCGGTGACGGGCGACGGACCGCAGCCTCGTGGAGGGAAAGATCATGCGAGACATTCGACGGGCGAGGGTGCGGCGACGGTGGGGGGCGGTCATTGCGGGCATGCTGATCGGGCTGGTGCTGCCGCCGGTCGCCGTGAGCGACGACGACCGCGCCGCGGCCCGCATCGAGGCGATGGCGAGCTTCCTCGCGAAAGCGCGGAGTCTCGGCGTGGCCGTCGACTGCGCCTACGACGTCGTCCAGGCGTCGGGCCAGAAGATCGAGTTCGGCGAGCGGCGGGAGTTGACCTTGCGCCGTCCCGACCGGGCGCGCGTCGACGTCACGCGGCGCGACGGGGCTCGTCGCGGGCTGCTCTTCGATGGCACGCAGCTGACGGCCTTCGATCTCGACGAGAAGGTCTACGCGACGGTCCCCAAGCCGGGATCCGTCGATGCGGCGCTCGCCTATTTCACCCAAGACCTCAACATGCGCCTGCCGCTCCGTGAGCTCTTCGCGGCCGATCTACGGGACGAGCTGAAGAAAGTCCTCCCCACGGCACGCCTGGTGGGGGAAGAGAAGGTCGGCGGAGTGGCGACCGACCACGTCGCCTTCCGCGGGGACACCGCGGACGTGCAACTCTGGATCCGGCGCGACGGCGATCCGCTGCCGCAGCGGATCGTGATCACCTATCGCCTGGCCGAGGGCATGCCACAGTTCGCGGCCGATTTCAGCGGCTGGAACCTCGCGCCCGAAGCGCCCGACTCGTTGTTCACCTTCACCCCGGCGGCCGGCGCGGAGCAGATACCCATCCTGGCGCCGACCGGGCACCAGCCCAGCGGGGAGAAGCGGCAATGATCGGGGCGAGCCCTCGGGTGGCGCTCTGGGCCCTGGCGATCGTGGTCGCGGCTGCGGTCGGGAGCGCTGGTGCGCGCGGCGGCAGGGGCGGCGGAGGGCGTGGCGCCGCCGGACGCGGCGGTGCGGGGGGATTCAACGGCAGGGGGATGGCGGCAGGGGGGTCGTTCGGCCAGGGCCGTCCTGCCGGTGGAGCGGGGCGGGGCGGCTTCAGTGCGCAGGGGGCGGCGGCGAGCGGGAGCATCGGCGGCGGGCAGCCGAGCGGCGGCCTCGGCGGCGGCGGTACCGCCGGCGGCGGACAGGTCGACCGCGAGGCGCTCGCGCAACGACAGAACGAACGCTTCGGGCGGCTCGGTCCCCCCGATGCCGGCCGCCAGGAACAGCGGCAGGAGCAGCGCGCCGCCGCGCGTGAGGACCATCAGGCGTACGCCACGAACCGTCGCGAGGACTGGCAGGACTACGCCGACGATCACTACGACGAGCACGGGTACTACCCCGGCACGGCGGCGGCCGTCGCCGCGGGGGCCGCGGTCGGGGCAGCAGCGGGCGCTGCGGTCGCGACCCCGCCGTACTGGACCCTCTCCTGCACGCCGACGACGGTGGTCGTTGGCGGCACCACGTACTACCAGTGTGGATCCGCCTGGTACATTCGCGCCTACAGCGGCGGAGAGGTCTCGTACAGCATGGTGAACCCGCCCGCCGGCTACTGAGCGGTGCTCGAGGACGAAGATGGAAGGGGTGACGCCGCGGAGCGCACCGGTCGAGCAGCGACGCGGCGTTCCTCGACCGCTACGTGGCGCAGGCGCGCTACGACGACGTGCGAACCGGTCGCGTCGCCTTCGAGGGCGGCCGGCGCGTCTACTCGAGCGGGGCCGGCATCGCCGTCCGCCTGATCCACGAGTGCTTCCTCGGCCTGCGCCGCGCGCGCGCCACGCTGACCATCGACCCGGCCATCCCGCCCGAGCTCGACGGGCTCCGGGCCGACGTCGAGCTCGCGGGGCGGCGCGTCGGCGTGCTCTACCGGTGCGCCGGCAGGCACCGGGCGGGCGGCGTCGCGGTCTCGATGACGGCGATCGCCGACCGCATCGTCCCGGAGGACAACGAACTTGTCATCGCGCTCGACTGATCCGTCGCGCTCTGTCGTCGAGGCGGCGACGTCGGGCCGGAGGAGGTGAGCTCTTGACGCTCGATGTCGCCGTCCACGACTCCACCCGCTGGCCGACGGCGGCCGAGCTCGTCGTGAAGACGCTCGGCGAGTGCCGTTACGTCTCGCCCCTCGCGGCGCCTCACGCTCACGAGCCGTTCGTTGACGAGATGCGGCGCGTGTTGCTCTGCTCCGACGCGGTCGAGCTTGGTGGCATGGGCGACCCTCCGTCCTCGTTGGAGCCCGCCGGCCCGCGGGCCCGCATCTTCTTCGAGCATGAGGCGCTCACCTGCGGCATCCTCACCTGCGGCGGGCTATGCCCGGGGCTCAACAACGTCGTGCGCGCCATCGTGCTGCGTCTCGCACACGCGTACCGCGTCCGCCGCATCTACGGGTTTCGCTACGGCTACGACGGGCTCGCCCACCCGGAGATGCACGAGCCCTGGGTGCTCCTCCCGGACGCGGTCGAGCACCTCCACGAACGGGGCGGCACGGCGCTCGGCTCGTCGCGCGGACCGCAGGACGTCGGGCGGATGGTCGATACCCTGGTCCGCCTCGACGTGAAGCTCCTCTTCGTGATCGGGGGCGACGGCGGGCTCCGGGGGGCGTCGGCGCTCGCCGGCGAGATCGCCCGCCGCGGGCTGTCGATCGGCGTCGTCGGTGTGCCGAAGACGATCGACAACGACCTCCAGTGGACGTGGCGGAGCTTCGGCTTCGATACCGCGGTGGACGCCGCCCGGGCGGCGATCGCCGCGGCGCACGAGGAGGCCCGCGGCGCGTGGAATGGCGTCGGCCTGGTGAAGCTGATGGGCCGGCACTCCGGCTTCATCGCCGCCCACGCCACGCTCGCGAGCGGCGACGTGAACTTCTGCCTGATGCCGGAGGTCCCCTTCGTCCTGCAGGGTGCCGACGGCTTCCTCGCCGCGCTCGAGGCGCGGCTTGCGGCGAAGCATCACGCCCTGGTGGTCGTGGCCGAGGGGGCGGGCCAGGAGCTGATGGCGGACGGCGGGACCCCCGCGCGCGATCCCTCGGGCAACGTCAAGTTGAAGGACATCGGCACCTTCCTTCGCGACCGGATCGTCGCCCATTTCGGCGCCAAACGGATCGACGGCGTCGTCCGCTACATCGACCCAAGCTACATGATCCGCAGCCTGCCGACGAACTCCTTCGACGCGCAGCTCTGCCTCGCGCTCGGGCAGCACGCCGTCCACGCCGGCATGGCAGGCCGCACCGACATGCTGGTCGGCGTGTGGAACCAGCGCTTCACGCACGTCCCGATACCGGTCGCCGTGGCTGCCCGGCGCCGGCTCGCTCCGCGTGGCGAGCTCTGGCAGCGCGTGCTCGAGTCCACCTGGCAGGCGCGCTGACCGCGATGGCGGACTGACGCCGATCAGAAGCGCAGCGCGACCCGGGCGGGGGCTTCGCGGATGGTCGCGCTCTCCGCGCCGAACGAGGCGGCGGCGCGCCCGCTCACCTCGACCGACGCGAGCGGGCCGTCGAGCGGCGGGCCGGAACTCGATCCCGCCCGGGGGGACGGCGACGGCGCCCCCGATCGACGCGACGAGCGTGCGGCCACCGTCGCGCGCCAGCCGGAAATCGAGCGGGCCGTGGCGGGTGCGGAGCCCCGTCACCGCCACCTCGCCCTGGTCGAGCCAGGAGGCCGGCACGCCGGCGGCGTGAGCATCGCTCGCACGGCTCACATCGTCGCGAGCAGCCTGGATATATCCGTGCCGCGCGATCCGCGATCTTGCCATATCACGCTAGGACCGGCCGGGACGCGCCTCGGCTCAAGGGTTGCGGCGGCGACGTTGCTTGTCGACGCCGGCCGATCGGGCGCGGAAATCGCGCGGCGTGGAGCCCGTCCAGCGTTGGAACGCACGGGTGAAGTGCGCTGGATCGGAGTATCCGAGCGCACGGGCGACTTCACCGATTCCCGCTCCCCGGTCCTTCAGCATCTGCTGGGCGGCTGCGCGCCGGGCCCGCTGGACGACCCCCGAGTAGCTCAGGCCTGCGGCGCGGAGCCGTCGCTGGAGGGTCCGGACACTCGTCGCCATCCTCTCGGCGACGAGATCGATACTCGCGGCGCCTCTGCCGCCAGCGAGCCGCGCGCTTATGGTTTGCTCGACGCGCTGCGCGACGTCGCGAGCGGACGAGGCGCGCTCTGATGAGTGTGCCCACTCCGCGATCACGGACTTCTCGAGGTGGCTCCAGTCCTCGGTGTTGAGGGCTGCTTCCTCCCCCCTTTTGCCGTTCCAACCGTGCCGCGTCTTGCCAGCTCGCGCCGAAACGGGGGTGGTGGTCCACCCTCGAAACGGCCGTGTCCCGCCCGCCCGTCAGGCGGACGGGCGGCGCTGGAGCAGCCGCAGCAGATCACGACCCGCCCCGTGCCACGGGACGATCGGCCGCCTGCGCGGGCCTCCTGGTCGCGCGGCTCGCTCACTCGAGCAGGTCCTGCAGGATCACGATGACCGCGACCGCCAACAACGCCGCGCCGGCCGCAGATCCAGACCACGAGGCCGATCGCGGAACGCAGTGCCAACGGAGGCGCCGTGGACGCGCGGTGTGGATATATTGACGAAAGGTCCGGGAGTGAATGGATCGCGTCGGAGACGAGTGTTCGAAGAGACGTCGGACTGGCTCGCGCGCGACGACGCCGACTGGCCATGCTCCTTCGTCCGGGTCTGCGACGCGCTCGGGCTCGACGTCCGCGCCGTACGGCAGGCGCTCACCCACCGGATGGAGCAGGAGCACCAGCGGTGCGGGCATGTGCGGGCCGACCGCCCCGTCTACCCGCCGGCGGCCCCGTACTGCTCGAGCTTCCGATAGAGCGTCTTTCGCCCGATCCCGAGCACGCGGGCCGCGAGCGTCTTGTTCCCGCCCACGCTCTCCAGCACGCGGAGGATGTAGCGGCGCTCCGCCACCTCGAGCGGGACGAGCTCCGACGGATCGTCGGCGGCGATCAGGACGTGCGACGGCCGGTAGGCGCGGATCTTCTCGGGCAGATCGTCGACCATCACCTGGTCGTACCGCGCGAGCGCGACGGCACGCTCGATCGCGTTCTGCAGCTCCCGCACGTTCCCGGGCCAGGAATACGAGAGCAGGCGCTCCGCCGCCTCGGGGGAGAGGCCCGTCACGCGCTTGCCGGCCACCGCCAGGCATCGCCTGGATGCCGTTCATGAGGGCGTTCGCGAGCACCTGCTGGATCTGCCCCTGATCGAGGCGCGCGAAGATCGGGCCGCTCGCCGCGCACTC
>WNGJ01002498.1_pt1 | contig 28646 bp, 27 predicted proteins | sample 5400611 | NCBI WGS metagenome assembly WNGJ01 (sample SAMN13153375, study PRJNA577476) | soil metagenome | isolation source: 40 cm soil or saprolite under Garry oak tree replicate 1 | place: USA:California | collected 2016-06-15
GGGATCGCAAGCCGGATCGGATCAGGGCTCGGCACGACGGCGGCTTCCGCGACAGACCCATGCTCCAGCAGCACGCTTTCAAGCTCGAACGGGCTGATGCGGTAGTCGGAGGATTTGAAGACGTCATCGGAGCGGCCGACAAAGGTGAGATACCCCTCGTCATCGATGAAGACGACATCGCCGCTGCGATAAAGTTCGCCGTCGGCGCCGCTCACTTTACCGTTCTCGCCTTGATAGCCCTGCATCAGGCCGGCCGGCCGGTCGGCGCCGAGCATGAGCGTCACCTCGCCCTCCTTCGCGATATGGCCGTCCGCATCGGTGATCTGCACGCGATAGCCGGGCAGCGGACGGCCCATCGAGCCGATCTTCACTTTCTGTCCAGGCGAATTGCCGGCGAGCGCGGTGGTTTCGGTCTGGCCGTAGCCGTCGCGGATGGTCAGGCCCCAGGCCGCGCGCACCTGATCGATCACTTCGGGATTGAGCGGCTCCCCAGCGCCGCAGACTTCGCGCAAAGACACCTTGAAGTCGGCAAGGCGCTCCTGGATGAACAGCCGCCACACCGTCGGCGGCGCACAGAGCGTGGTGACGCCGCAGCGGCCGATGGTCGCGAGCAACGCCTTGGCGTCGAAGCGCGGCTGATTGACCACGAACACGGTGGCGCCCGCGTTCCAGGGCGCGAAGAAGCAGCTCCAGGCGTGCTTGGCCCAGCCCGGCGAGGAAATGTTCAAGTGCACGTCGCCCGGCTGCAGGCCGAGCCAGTACATCGTCGACAATCCGCCGACGGGATAGCTGCGCTGGCAGTGCCGCACCAGTTTCGGTTTCGCCGTGGTGCCCGAGGTGAAATACAGCAGCATGGGCTCGTCGGCCTCGGTCGGGCCGTCGGTCGCAAAGGTCTCCGGAAAATCCGCGGCCTGCTCGAAGGCAAGCCAGCCGTCCTGCTTGGCCGATGCACCAACGACAATGCGAACCAGATCGCCGCAGCGCAAATTCGAAAACTTCGTAACCTGGTCCTGTGTCGCGACCACCACCCTCGCCCGGCCGCGGTCGAGCCGATCCTGCAACTCGTCCGGCGTCAGCAGCGTGGTCGCGGGGATCACCACCACGCCAAGCTTCATCGCCGCCAGCATGGTCTCCCAGAGCGGCACGACATTGCCGAGCAACAGCAACAGGTGATCGCCACGCCTCAAGCCTTGCGCACGCAGAAAATTCGCGACCTGGTTGGAGCGGCGCGACAGCGCCGCGAAGGAGAGTTTTGTCTGCCTGTCGCTGCCGGCATCGACGATCCACAGCGCCGCGCGGTCACGGCTCGCGGGATCATTTGCAAGCCCAGCGTCGAACCAGTCGAGCGCCCAGTTGAACGGCGCTGGATCTGGCCAGCGGAAACCCTTCACCGCCGCATCGTAATCGGTGCGATGCTCGAGCAGAAAGGCGCGCGCGTCCTGGAACGTCGTCATCGCTATGTCCCTGCGAGGCTGCGGACGTGCTGAATGATTCCCGAAAAATCCACGCCGCCGTGACCTGCGGCGTCGAACGCCTTGTAAATCTCCTGTGCGTGCTTGCCGAGCGGCGTCGCTGCGCCCGCGGCCTTTGCCGCATCCTGCGCGAGCGTCAGGTCTTTCACCATCAACGCCGAAGCGAAGCCCGGCTTGTAGTCGTTGTTCGCGGGCGACGTCGGCACCGGGCCCGGCACCGGACAATAGCTTGTCAACTACCAGCATTGACCCGACGAGGTCGAGGCCACATCAAACAGCGCCTGATGCGACAGCCCGAGCTTTTCGGCGAGCGTAAAGGCTTCGCTGACCGCGATCATGGAAATCCCGAGGATCATGTTGTTGCAGATTTTCGCCGCCTGCCCCGCGCCGGCGCCGCCGCAATGCACGATCCTCTTGCCCATCTTTTCGAGCACCGGCTTTGCCGCCGCGAAAGCCTTCTCCTCGCCGCCGCACATGAAGGTCAGCGTCGCGCCCTTGGCGCCGCCGGTGCCGCCGGAGACCGGCGCGTCGACCGAGCCTGCGCCATGCTTGGCCGCCAGCGTGTGCGCTTGCCTGGCGCTTTCGACATCGATGGTCGAGCAATCGATGATCAGCGCGCCCTTGGCCATGGCCGGAACGACGTCGTTCCAGACCGTGAGCACATGCTTGCCCGCCGGCAGCATGGAGATAACGACCTCGGCGCCCTTCACTGAGGCCACCGCGCTCCCGGCGATGTCAGCGCCATCGCTTTTCGCCTGATCGCGCGAGGCCGCGACCAGATCGAACGCGACCACCTTGTGGCCGGCTTTCACCAGATTGGCCGCCATCGGCCCGCCCATATTGCCGAGGCCGATGAATGCGATCGTTGCCATCTTTATTCCTCCGCTTGGGTCTTGAGCCCGTTTCTATTTCTCTATTTTAGCTGGTCGAACATCAGTTCGTCGGCGCCGATCTCGGCGAAGTATGGCGCAATCATCGCCGGTGTCACGTCCTCGATCTTGGCCGGCGACCATTTGGGATTGCGGTCCTTGTCGATCACCGCCGCGCGCACGCCCTCGCGAAAATCGTCGCTCCTGAACACTTCCAGCGCGGCACGATACTCCCGCATCAGGCACTCTTCCAGCGAGGACGAATTGCGCGCCAGCCGCAACAGTTTCAGCGTCACCACCATGCCGCGCGGCGATTTCTCGAAAAGCGTCCTCAGCGTCGCTTGCGCCAGTTCCGAACCATCGCGCTTGAGGCTTGCGACGATGTCCTCCATCCGGTCATGGGCGAACCAGGCATCGATCTGCGGCTGCATCGCCGCCACAGGTCCGGAGGTTTCGCCGGTCGCAAAGCCGTCGATCAGAGCTTTCACCTCGCTCGACAGCGTGCCGGGCCGGATCTTGGTCAAAACCTCGCGCAACGCCGGCAGTTTCGCTGATGGCACGACTGCGTCGGCGAAGCGGGCATGGATCGCGTCAGGCCCATTCAGGGTCTGCCCGGTCAGGCCGAAGTAGCTGCCGATCTCGCCCGGCGCGCGCGACAGCAGCCAGGTGCCGCCGACATCGGGAAAGAAGCCGAGGCCAACTTCGGGCATTGCGAGCTTGGTGCGTTCGGTGACAACGCGATGGCGGCTATGCGCGGACAGCCCGACGCCGCCGCCCATGACGATGCCGTCCATGAAGGCCACATAGGGCTTTGGGAATTTTGCGATGCGGGCGTTGAGAATATACTCCTCCCGCCACAGCACCTTGCCGAGGTCGCCCCGCACCTTCGAACTCTCATAAAGCGCACGAATATCGCCACCAGCGCAGAGGCCGCGTTCGCCCGCGCCCTCCAGCACGATCACGGCAACCGCGGGATCGGCCTCGAACTGGTCGAGCGCCTTGTCGATGTCGCGAAACATCTCGAGCGTCACCGCATTGATTGCTTTCGGCCGATTGAGCCGGATGATGCCGGCGGAACCTTCGCGCTCAGCAATCAGGTCGGGTTCGGCGGGTGCGATCGCATCCGTCATCGCGCGCCCTCGATCAACTTCCGCGAAACGATCAGCCGCATGATCTCGTTGGTGCCTTCGAGGATCTGGTGCACGCGCAGATCGCGCACGATTTTTTCGATGCCATACTCACTCAAGTAGCCATAGCCGCCATGCAGTTGCAGCGCCTGGTTGGCGACGTCAAAGCCGACATCGGTGCCGAACCGCTTGGCCATGGCGCACAGCATGGTGGCATCGGGATCCCTGCGGTCGAGCGCCGCGGCCGCACGCCACACAAAGGTGCGCGCCGCCTCGAGCTCGGTCGCCATGTCGGCGATCCGGAACTGCAGCGCCTGGAATTCGTCGAGGCGCTTGCCGAACGCCTTGCGATCTTTCATGTAGGCGAGCGCCTTGTCGAGCGCGCTTTGCGCGCCGCCGAGCGAGCAGGCCGCGATATTGATGCGCCCGCCATCGAGCCCGGCCATCGCGATTTTGAAGCCGATGCCCTCGTCGCCGAGCCGGTTTTCGACCGGCACACGGGCATTCTCGAATATCACGGCGCGGGTCGGCTGCGCGTTCCAGCCCATCTTGCGCTCATTGGCGCCGAGCGAAAGCCCTGATGTGTCGGCTTCCACCACGAGCGTCGAGACGCCGCTAGGCCCGTCGCCGCCGGTGCGGACCATCACGACATAGAGGTCGCCGCCGCCGGCACCGGAGATGAACTGCTTCTGGCCATTCAACACATAATGGTCGCCGTCGCGCACCGCGCGGGTGCGCAGCGCCGCCGCGTCCGATCCCGAGCCCGGCTCGGTCAGGCAATAGCTCGCCAGAAGCTCCATGGTGCAGAGTTTCGGCAGCCACTTGTGGCGCTGGGTGTCGTTGCCGAAGGCGTCGATCATCCAGGATGCCATGTTGTGGATCGAGATGAACGCCGACACCGTCGGACAGCCTTGCGCCAAGGCCTCGAAGATCAGCGCGGCGTCAAACCGCGTCAGCGCCGAACCGCCGACGTCGTCGCGGATGTAGATGCCGCCCATCCCAAGCGTGGCCGCCTCGCGCATCACGTCGACCGGAAAATGCTTCTCCTCGTCCCAGCGGATCGCATGCGGCGCGATCTTCTCCGCCGCGAACTCCCGCGCCATCTCGCGAACCGCTATCTGGTCCTCGTTGAGAGCGAATTGCATTCGATGTCCGCGCTTGTCCTTGGAGTCTCGTAGAAAAAATCGTTGACGGAATTAGGTCGTATTCGCCGTCATTGCGAGGAGCGAAGCGACGAAGCAATCCAGGGGCGGCAAAGTAAGTCTGGATTGCTTCGCGGAGTTTATCATCGGGCGCGCATTCGCGCGACCCGGTGGCTCGCAATGACGGCACTTAAGCCCCACCTGCTGACGGCTATCTCAGTCTGACTCTCAAGCGCCCGTCAATTCATCGTCGGGATCGAGAACTCCGCACCTTCCTTGACGCCGGACGGCCAGCGTGACGTGACCGTCTTGGTCTTGGTGTAGAAGCGGATCGAATCCGGGCCGTGCTGGTTGAGATCGCCGAAGCCGGACTTCTTCCAGCCGCCGAAGGTGTAATAGGCGATCGGCACCGGAATCGGCACGTTGATGCCGACCATGCCGACATTGACACGTGCCGCGAAGTCGCGCGCGGCGTCGCCGTCGCGCGTGAAGATCGCAACGCCGTTGCCGTAATCATGGTCGGACGGCAGCGCCAGCGCTTCGTTGTAATCCTTGGCGCGCACCACCGACAGCACCGGGCCAAAGATCTCTTCCTTGTAGATGCGCATGTCCTTGGTGACATGATCGAACAGGCAGCCGCCCACGTAGAAGCCGTTCTCATAGCCCTGCATCTTGAAGCCGCGGCCGTCGACCGCGAGCGTTGCGCCTTCCTTGATGCCGATATCGACATAATTCCTCACGCGCTGCACCGCATCACGCGTGACCAGCGGGCCGTAGTCGGCGGACGGATCGATCGAGGTGCCGATCTTCAAGCTTTCCACGCGCGGGATCAGCTTTTCCATCAATCGGTCTGCCGTGGTCTTGCCGACGGGGACCGCGACCGAGACCGCCATGCAGCGCTCGCCGGCCGAGCCGTAACCCGCGCCTATCAAGGCATCGACCGCCTGGTCCATGTCGGCGTCCGGCATCACGATGGCGTGGTTCTTGGCGCCGCCAAAACACTGGCAGCGTTTGCCGCTCGCGGCAGCCCGCTCGTAGATATATTGCGCGATCGGAGACGAGCCGACGAAGCCGATGGCCTTGATATCGGGATCGTCCAGGATAGCATCGACCGCTTCCTTGTCGCCGTTGACGACATTGAGGATGCCCGCCGGCAACCCCGCCTCGATCATCAATTCCGCAAGCATCATCGGCACGCCGGGATCGCGCTCCGACGGTTTTAAGATGAACGCGTTGCCGCAGGCGATCGCGGGCGCGAATTTCCACATCGGGATCATCGCGGGGAAATTGAACGGCGTGATGCCGGCGACCACGCCCAGGGGTTGGCGCAGCGAATAGATGTCGATGCCGGGGCCGGCGCCTTCGGTATATTCGCCCTTCATCAGATGCGGAATGCCGCAGGCAAATTCCACCACCTCAAGCCCGCGCTGGATGTCGCCCTTGGCGTCGGGAACGGTCTTGCCGTGTTCGCGCGCCAAAACGTCGGCGAGCTTGTCATAGTCGCGCTGGGCCAATTCGAGGAACTTCATCATGATGCGCGCGCGGCGCTGCGGGTTGGTCGCCGCCCACTCCGCTTGGGCTGCTTTGGCATTCTCCACCGCGGCGCGCACCTCGGCCTTGGATGCGAGCGCGACCTTGGCCTGGACGTCGCCGGTCATCGGCTCGAAAACGTCCGCTGTCCGTCCCGACGTGCCCTTGATCTCACGGCCGCCGATGAAATGTCCGATTGAGCGCATCTGTTTCCTCCACGCATAACGAAATCCCGGTTTGGGCGGCATCTTGCAGTCTTTGGGGCATTTGGGAAGGGTGTTCCCGCGCAGCGGTTTTGCGAAAATGCGGGCCGTTCAGCCGCACGATAAACCCATTCGACCAATGGCGTAGGACGATACCTTGACCCGCCGCTTTAGTGCCGGGCGGAGGTCGCGGTCTTCTTGACGGTTTTTTTTGCTGCTTTGCCGCCGCCCGGCACCGCCGCAGCCATGCGGCCCAGCACCGCCTCCCGCCCGGCGGCGAGAATGTCGTCGGAAAGCTCTCCGCCACCGGCGACACGCGCCAGCACCAATGTTCCCATCATGGTCGCGAGGGCTGAGGCCGCCTGCTTGCACGCCGCCTTGCGCGGCAGGTCGGGAATCTGGTCGGCCATCATGTCGATCATCTGCTCGAGCTTGACCGCGAACGCCTTGCGCGTCTTCGGGCTCTCGCGGGCAATTTCCGCAGCCAACGCGGGAACCACGCAGCCATGACCGGGATCATCGCGATGGGTGCGGCTCAGATAGGTGTCCACGATCGTCGCCAAACGCTGCTCGGGGGACATCTGCTCGGCCATCTTGCGCCAGCGTTCGGTCGAGCGGTCCATCGCATAGGCAAAAGCCTCGATGACCAGCGCCTCCCGAGAATCGAAATGCGCGTAGAACCCGCCATGGGTGAGCCCCGCCTCCTTCATCAGGTCGGCCACGCCGACGCCATGCGCGCCCCTCTCGCGCAGCCGCACCGAGGCCTTGCGCACGATCCGCGCGTGAGTTTCCTGCTTGTGTTCCCTGGAATAACGCATCACCCGTCCTATGACATGTTCGTGGTCATATAATAGCAGCTTTCAGCGGAAAAAGCTGAAATCTTTGCTTTGCCGCGCTGCGAGGGCGATGCCGGGGCGGGCGCGGCTCGGTGGCCGCGACCCTTGACAAGACCGCGGGATGGCCGGGAAGTGGCCGCTCGTTGTTCCCTTAAGATACCGGCGAGACCTCCATGCACCTGCTCAACCCCCATTGCGGCGTCGATCGCGACCCGCGCGGCGTCGTCCGACTCACGATCTGCAACGCCGGCCCGCTCAATATCCTGGGCTCGAGCGTCATCGACGGCGTCCGCGAAGGACTGGAAGCCCTGGCGATGGAGCTGAACATTCGCGTGCTCGTGCTCGCCGGCCAGAGCGAAAAGAGCATGATCGGCGGCGCCGATATCAAGGAGATGGCGAGGCTCAACCAGAAGGCCGCGGAAGCCTTCATCACCCGCCTGCGCGATCTCTGCGAAGCCGTGCGGGCGTTTCCGGCCCCCGTGATCGCGCGGATGCCCGGCTGGTGCCTCGGCGGCGGCCTTGAAGTCGCAGCCGCCTGCGATGTCCGGATCGCCGCGCACGACGCCAAGTTCGGCATGCCGGAAGTGCGGGTCGGTATCCCCTCGGTGATCCATGCGGCGCTGTTGCCGCGCCTGATCGGCTGGGGCCGCGCGCGCTGGCTGATAATGACAGCGGAAAACATCGACGCCCCGACCGCGCTCGCTTGGGGGCTGGTCGATACGGTCGCACCATCAGGCGGTCTGGATGACGCGGTCGAACACACGGTCAATGCGCTCCTCGAATGCGGCCCGCAAGCGCTGCGCGCCCAGAAGGCGCTGCTGCGGCAATGGGAAGAGCTGCCGCTAAAGGAATCGGTCGATCTGAGCATTGGCGTGTTCGGGAAATCGTATCTGACCGACGAGCCGAAGCGGCTGATGCAGGGCTTTATCGACCGGAAGCGGTAGCCAACAAGCCCAAAATCATCATCATCCGCGAAGGCGGACAATCCAGTACGCCGTAACAGTCGTGGGAATCGAGACGACGGTGTTTACTGGATCATCCGCCTTCGCGGATGATGACGATCTCATTGGCTGCGTCGCTGCGGCGTTTTTCAGGACAAGTTTAGGCCCTCGCCGGCATTGCAATTGCCGCGGCGCATCATATGATATATGTCATGCAATAACGATCTCTCCCGATATCTTGAGGAGTTCCGTCATGGCTGCCTCCGATCCCGTCGTCATTCTGTCTGCCGCCCGCACCCCGCTGGGGCGATTCATGGGCGAATTGTCCCCTTTCAGCGCCCACAAGCTCGGCTCCCACGTCATCAGCGCCGCGCTGGAACGCGCAAAACTGGCACCCGAACGGATCGACGAAGTCTTCATGGGTAACGTCTTGCCGGCCGGACAGGGTCAGGCTCCGGCACGACAGGCGGCGCGCGGCGCCGGCCTTCCCGATGCCACCGGCGCCACCACCATCAACAAGGTCTGCGGCTCCGGCATGAAGGCGACCATGCTGGCGCACGACATCATCAACGCGGGTTCGGCAAGCATTGTCGTCTCCGGCGGCATGGAGAGCATGTCGAACGCGCCCTACCTTCTTGCGAAGGCGCGCGCTGGTTACCGCGCCGGTCACGACCGGATCATCGATCACATGATGATGGACGGCCTTGAGGATGCCTATGAGACCGGCCGCTCGATGGGCGATTTCGGCGAAGCCACCGCGGAGGCCTATCAGTTCACGCGCAAGGACCAGGACGCCTACGCCATGGAGACGCTGACGCGGGCGCGAAAGGCCGTCGAAAGCGGCGCGTTCAAGGCCGAGATCGCGCCGATTAGCGTGACGGAAAAAGCAGGTCCGCGGACCATCGCCAATGACGAGCATCCGCTGAAAGTCGATCCGGCAAAAATCCCGGGATTGAAGCCGGCATTCCGCGCGGGTGGCACCATCACGCCGGCCGCCTCCTCCGCGAATGCCGACGGCGCCGCGGCGCTCGTTCTCGCCAAGCGCTCGCGCGCCAACCGCGACGGCCTGTCATATCTCGCCGAGATCAAGGGCCACGCCACCCACAGCCAGGAACCGCAATGGTTCACCACCGCGCCGATCCCGGCGATCCGGAAGCTGCTCGACAAGGTCGGCTGGAGCGTCGGCGATGTCGATCTCTTTGAGATCAACGAGGCGTTTGCCGTGGTGGCGATGGCGGCGCAGCGCGATCTCGCCATTCCCCGCGACAAGCTCAACATCCATGGCGGCGCCTGCGCGCTCGGCCATCCGATCGGCGCCACTGGCGCCCGGCTGATCGTCACACTGCTGCATGCGCTGGAGGCGCAAAACCTCAAGCGGGGCATAGCGGCACTCTGCATCGGCGGCGGCGAAGCCACCGCGATCGCAGTCGAGCGCATCGTTCACTGACTCCTGCGTCGCCGGCGGCGTCTTGCGGCGAAAAATTTCCTGCTGTGGATAGCCCTGTCGCAAACTGGATAGCGGGCGGGAGCTGGCCCGACCTAGTCTTTCAGCCATCGAACGGATTGTTCACTAGAGCGCGATGAGTTCAGGATGAGTCGACATCGCGCTCTAGCTTATTGTTTGAGCATGATTTTTTCGGAAAACCGGTGCCCACTTTTCCGGATCATGCTCTAACGCTCAGCACGCAGGAAGTTTGAAATTCCATGATCTCGAATTGGCTATCGGCCGCCCTCGCCCGCCGTAATATCCACTATGGCTGGGTGATGGTCGGCGTGACCTTCTTCACCGCGCTGATCTCGGCCGGCACGGTCGGCGCGCCCGGCGTGTTCATCGTGCCGCTGCAGCATGAATTCGGCTGGAGCACCGCGGAGATCTCCTCGGCGCTGTCGATCCGCTTCATCCTGTTTGGATTGATGGCGCCGTTCGCCGCCGCCCTCCTCAACCGTTACGGCCTGCGCAACATGACGCTGTTGGGCTGGTGCTCGGCGCAACCGTCGCCGCGCGCTGGTTCGTCGGCCGCCGCGGGCTCGTGGTCGGGATCCTCACGGCGAGCGTCGCGACCGGGCAATTAGTGTTCCTGCCGCTGCTCGCACACCTCACCGACCGCTTCGGCTGGCGGATCGCGCTGGGGCTGATCTGCGCCATGCTCGCCGTGTCGGCGTCCGTCGTGCTGCTCCTGATGCGCGATCGACCAAGCGATGTGGGTTTGCGGCCGTTCGGCGACACCGGGACCGAACCGCTGCCGGCGCCGCCGCCGAACAAAGCGCCGATCATGGCGGCCGCGCTCGGCACCTTGCGCGATGCGTCGAAAACTGGGGTGTTCTGGATTCTGTTCGCGACCTTCTTCATCTGCGGCGCATCGACCAACGGGCTGGTCCAGGTGCATCTCATTCCGATGTGCCTCGATTTCGGCATCCCGCAGGTGCAGGCCGCAAGCCTCTTGGCCGCCATGGGCGTGTTCGATTTCGTCGGCACCATTGCGTCCGGTTGGCTGTCGGACCGCTACGACAATCGCTGGCTGCTGTTCTGGTATTATGGCCTGCGCGGGCTGTCGCTGCTATCACTGCCTTTCACCGATTTCTCGTTCTATGGGCTGTCGCTGTTTGCGATGTTCTATGGCCTGGACTGGATCGCGACCGTGCCGCCGACGGTGCGGTTGACCGCGCAAAGGTTCGGCGCCGAGCGCGCCAATCTGGTGTTCGGCTGGGTGTTCGCAGGCCATCAGCTCGGCGCGGCCACAGCCGCCTTCGGCGCCGGCCTGTCGCGCACGGTGCTTGCAACATACCTTCCGGCGTTCTTCGCCGCCGGTGCACTCTGCATCATCGCCGCCCTGATCGTGCTGGCGATCTCGCGGCCGGCGAAGCCGGCGGGGGCATGAAAGCGGCGAATGGCGAGTAGCGAATGGCGAATAGCAGAAAGGATTTTCTACTCGCCACTCCCTATTCGCTACTCACCATTCGCTATTCGCCCCCTCACGGCCTGATCGCCATCTTGGTCGCAAGGCCCGGCGTGCGCAGCGGTTCGGCGAGACGCGCGAATTCGCACAGTAACGAGCGGGTCTTTCGGGGATCGATGATCTCCTCGACCCAGAATTTCTCAGCCGAGCGGAACGGCGAGCGCAGCTTGTTGAGGCGGCTCTCGATCTCCTTCAATTTCGCCGCGGGATCTTCCGCGGCCTCGATGTCCGCGCGATAGGCCGCCTCGATGCCGCCTTCGAGCGGCAGCGAGCCCCAATAGGCCGACGGCCAGGCGTAGCGGATCGAGAAGCGGTCGGCCGGCTGGTGCACGACACCCGCGACGCCGAAAGAATTGCGCACGATGATGGTACACCAGGGCACGGTGGTCTGGTTGACGGCGGCCATCGCGCGCACGCCATGACGGATGGTGGCGGATTTCTCCGCCTCCAGCCCGATCATGAAGCCCGGACAATCCATCAGATAGACGATCGGCAAATGGAAGGTCTCGGCGAAGTCGACCCAACGCACCACCTTCTGGCAGGCTTCGGCGGTCCAGGAGCCCCCATAGTGAAAGGGATCGCTGGCAAGCACCAGCACCGCGCGGCCTTCGAGCCGCGCCAGGCCCACGATCATCGGGCGGCCGAAATTGCCGTTGATCTCGAAGAATGACCCCTGGTCGACCACGGCCTCGACGATCGGGCGCATCTTGTAGACCTGGCGGCGGCTGCGCGGCACCGCCTTCATCAGGGCCTCCTCGGATCGTTCTGGATCGTCGTTGCAGGCAAGCGTCGGCGGCAGCTCATGGACGGATTGCGGCAGATACGAGAGGAAGCGCCTGGCGCGCGCAAAGGCTTCTTCCTCGCTATCGACGGCATCGTCGACGCCGCCGGCGCGGGTCTGGATATCCGCGCCGCCAAGCTCCTGCTTAGACAGATCCTGGCCCAATCGTTTGACCACCGGCGGACCCGCGACGAACATCGCCGAGTCCCTGGTCATGATCGAGTAATGGGCGGAGGCAAGCCGGGCCGCGCCGAGCCCAGCGACCGAGCCCAGGCCAAGCGCGACGACCGGCACGTGCGCGAGATTCTCCGTCGTATAGCGATACCAGCGCGTGCCGCCGATGCCGCCGGGCAGATTGGCCGCGCCCTTGGTCTCGATGGTTTTCACCGAACCGCCGCCGCCGGAGCCTTCGATGATGCGGATGATCGGCAGGCGGAAATCGTGCGCCATCTCTTCCGCCATCAACGGCTTCGCCGAGATCGAGGCGTCGGCCGAACCGCCACGGACCGTGAAATCGTCGCCGACCACGACCACGGTGCGGCCGTCCACCTTGCCGCGCCCGAACACGCAGTTGGCAGGCGTCAGGTGCTTCAGTTCGCCGTTGTCGTCATATTCTCCGATGCCGGAGATCGCGCCGATTTCGTGGAAGCTTTCGGGATCGACCAGTTTGTCGATGCGTTCGCGAACGGTCAGCCGGCCCTGGTCGCGTTGTCGCTTGACCTTCTCAACGCCTCCCATCTCGCGCGCGAACGCTTCGCGCCGAGCGAGGTCGTCGAGTTCGGGCTTCCAGATCATTCGCGTCCTCCGTCTTGATGATCTTGTTGTTGGTGGTGCTGACCGAGAGCGGCTTTCGCTCCAGCCTGCTGTTGAAAAGATCGCCTTCGGCGCCTTCCAGCAAGCCGCCGACGACGGCCCCCAACTCGATCATCCGCGGTGCCACCTCCTTGTGCAGGCGCTTTTCGTCGAACATCGCCGACAAAAGCCCGATCGTAACCACGACGACGGTTTGATATTGCGGCGACCACAGCGGCACCGCGCAGCCGTTGATGTGCGGCGACCACAGGCCGCAGGCGACCACATAACCGTGTTCGCGCAGAAACTGGCGGTTGCCCTCGATGCGTGGCTTCAGGAGCCTGGCCGCTTCGGGGACCTCGCGCTCCATCTCCGCGATCAAAGCATTGCCGACCTCGGCATCGAGCGCCGCGGTATAGGCATGGCCCGCGGCCGTGGTCGCCATGGCGATCCTGCTGCCGGTGCTCTCATGCAGGCCGAGCGCGTTGGCGGCGCGGGCATATTCGAGATAGACGAGATGAAAACGATCGGGAATGACGAAGCCGACGGTGCCCGGCAATTGCTCTGCGACGTCCGCGAGCCGCAGCCGGATCAGGTTGCGCAACTGCAAGCCCTTCATCATCATGGTGCTCATCGCGACCGCGCTCGGACCGATCCGGTATTTCTGGTCGCGCGGCAGATAGACGAGCTGTCCCATCCGCGTCAGCGTGTGCGTGAGCCGCGAGACCGTCGAGCGCGGCAATCCGCAGCGATTGGAGATCTCGAGATTGCCGAGCCGCGCCTCGTGGCCCTCGAAGCATCGCAGGACGTCGAACGCGCGCGATACCACCTGGATGACGTCATCCTCGCCTGCAAGATCACTGGCGAGCATTCCCTGCCTACTCAGCCGCTCCGAGCGTCGTCCCATGCGCTCCCTACCTATTCCGTCATGCGGAATGAAATTCCACTTGCAGATCAAGCTACCTCAGGCAATGTGCCGCCACAACAAGAAGCCGATTGGTATGCCAGATATCAGAATCGTCACTGAGGTCGCCGGGCGCGTGTGCGCACTTCCGATCGAGGCCGGAACGCGTGTCGGCGACGGCGATGAGATCGCCTTCGTCGAAGCCATGAAGATGGAAATTCCGGTCGCATCGCCAGCCGCAGGCAAACTGAAATCCATTCTCGTCGCCATCGACGACGTCGTCGCCGAAGGTCAGGTGGTGGCCATCATCGAGACGTGACGCCGCGGGCTCGCGAGAGTGCGGCGCAACAGGCCTTCTGGGCTATACTTTCTCAGCGATACCCAAGCAGCCGATTTCGGCATTGCCCGCCGTAGCGTCATATCGGCTTTGCGCGGAGCATATCCCGCCGGCAGGACTGACAGGACATGAACACCATACGATCGGCGCCTAGCCGCCATGCCGGCCACTGGGCCGCCTCGATGCCGTTGCAGCGGTTTCTGGCCGCGTGCCACACCGACTTCGCGTCCGACCACAGCGGCGAGGTCGCCCACTACATCCCCGAGCTTTCCAAGGCGAACCCCGATCATTTCGGCATCAGCCTTGCGACCCTCGACGGCCACGTCTACGAGGTCGGCGATACCAGCGTACCCTTCACCATCCAGTCGATCTCGAAAGCCTTCGTGTTCGCGCTGGCGCTCGACACGCTCGGCGCTCAAAAAGTGGAGAGCGTGATCGGGGTCGAACCGTCCGGCGATCCCTTCAATTCGATCCGGCTCAACGCCGAGAACCATCCCTTCAACCCGATGGTCAATGCCGGCGCGATCGCCTGCTCCGGCCTGATCCGCGAGGCCAAGGGCGATGCCGCGTTCGACTATATCCGGCAGGCACTCGGCCGTTTCGCGGGGAGAGAGCTCGACGTGGACGAAGCCGTCTTTACGTCGGAGAGCGCAACCGGCGACCGCAATCGCGCCATCGGCTATCTCCTGCGCACCTCCAGCGTGATCAAGGAGGACGTGCGCGCGGTGCTGGAGGTCTATTTTCGGCAATGCTCGGTCCTGGTGACGGCACGCGACATCGCGATCATGGCGGCCACCCTCGCCAATCGCGGCTTCAATCCGGTGACCCGCGCGCAGGTCATGACGCCTTACGCGATCTCGCGCACTCTGTCGGTGATGACGAGTTCCGGCATGTATGACTATGCCGGCGAATGGATTTACCGGGTCGGCATTCCCGCCAAGAGCGGCGTCGGCGGCGGCATCATGGCGGCGCTGCCGGCACGGCTCGGTCTCGGCAGCTATTCGCCGCGCCTCGACGGCCACGGCAACAGCGTCCGCGGCATCAAGGTCTGCGAGGCGCTGTCCTCGCATTACGACCTGCACATGCTCAACCGCAGCGACGACGCGCGCAACTCCATCATGGCCGACTATAATATCGACAAGAGCGCGTCGCGGCGCAGCCGAAGGCCGCACGAGCGAAAGCTGCTGTCCCAGCACCATCGCGAGGTCCGCGTGATGGAACTGGTGGGCACGCTGTCGTTTTCCAATGTCGACTATGTCTCGCGCCAGATCGCGGCCAAGCCGCGCCCGCAATTCATCATTTTCGACCTGCGGCGCGTGACCTCGATGACGCCGGCCGGCACGCGGCTGCTGGCCGAGGCACTGCGCGAACTGGCTGCCTTCCGTGTCACCGTGATCTTTTCGGGGATCCGGCGCTCGTCGGTGGAGTGGAAGATCATTACCGGGCGAACCGGCGACGTTTCCAATGTGCGCAACTACTACCTGCTCGACACCGCGATCGAATGGGCCGAGGATCAGATCGTGTACCGCCATGGCGGAGCGATCGATTTTCACGACACCACCGAGCTTGCCGAACAGCCTCTGCTTGCAGGTTTGGCGACCGAGGAACTTGCCGAGCTCAACGCGCTGGCAAAGGTGAGAACCTATCAGCAGGGCGAGCGGATCCTGTCGACGGGCGAGCCCGCCACATCGCTGTTCTTTCTCCGCAGCGGCGTCGTCCACGTCACGCTCCCGGACGGCATTCGCCTGGCGACCCTGACCGCCGGAATGGCCTTCGGCGAAATGGCGCTGTTGGAAACCCATCGCTCCGCCGACGTGTTCGCCGACATGTCCGCCACCGCTTACGACATCACGCTCGCCGATTTCGAACGCTTCCGCGAGCGGCACCCCAAGGCCGGCGAACGGATCATGCGCAATCTGGCGCAGCTCCTCGCCGACCGGCTGATCGTCGCCAATGCCAGGGTGAATTTGCTGACGGAGGGTTAGGACACAGCCGGGCGCTGCCACTCCATCACGACGAACCAAGGCACCCGCCGAAAACGATCCTGATGGGCCTGATCGCCGGATACGGGCCCTGGCTCTGCGAAATATGTCAGGTGCAATCCGCTTTCCAGGAAGACGGTCATATAGGCCGAAAGCGGCCGGTGCCAATTCTCGATGCGGATGCCCGCCCACGCCACCCAGGACGGACATTCCTCGAGATAGCGATCGACCGGGTAGTGCAGAGGCTGCCCTTCCGCGTCTTTCACCCACCCCTTGTCCGCGCAGGCCGAGGTGAACCCGGTCAGGTTTGCGATCAATAGCGACCCGCCCGGCCTCACGACCCTCGCCATCTCACGAATAGCGGTTCTGAAATCGGCGATATCGACCAGCGTGACATAGCTGACGATCAGGTCGAACGCCGCGGATTCGAATTCAAGCTGCTCCGCGCGGCCGAGCCGGTAGTCGCCGGACGGATCGCGCTGCCTCGCCACATCGAGCAGAGCTTGGGTCGGATCGATGCCGGTCGCGGCTACGCCTACGGCGTTGAGCATTCGGCAGAAGCGCCCTTCGCCGCAGCCGACATCCAGCGCATTGCGAAACCGGCCGTTGGTGACGCGGTCAAGCATGACGGGGTCGAGGACATGCTCGCGCGCCCAGTCGCCTCGCTCGCCGATCGATTCGATCCAGGCTTGCGACGAATTTTCCCACCCATTGCTCATGACGCGAAACAGTCTTCTGAATGTTTTCTTCTGAATGTCTTGCTGATCAATATTTGCTGATGAACGTCGTGCCGATGAAGGCTCGGCCGAAATATGGCGGCCGAAAGACGCAAAGCCGTGCGTCAGACCACTTCCGCCACCGGCTGCATGTCGATGTCGAACGTTTCCAGGAATTTGGAAGTCATGATGTAGAAGCCGACCGCGAGTTGCAGCTCGACCAGCGCGCCGGGAGTCAGTTTCGATCTGATGGCGTTGAAGGTCGCATCCGTCGGCCGGCGCAGCTTGATGATCTCGTCGGTGAAGGCGAGCGCCGCGCGCTGCACATCGTTGAAGCAGGTGGCCTGCTGCCAATTGTCCAGCGCCTCATTCTGCGCGTCGGTGACGCCGACATTCTTGCCGATCCGCTTGTGCGCCACGATCTCGTAGGGTGCCTCGCAGAGAATGCCGGTGCGGGTGATTGCGAGCTCGCGCACCACCGGATCAAGCTCGCCCTTGTGGCGGATCGCGCCGCCCAACCGGCAGTACTGCTCCAGATGGCTCGGCGAATGCGCCATCATCCGGAAGATGTTGGCATTGCGGTTCTTGCCCAGGAGTTCGCGCGTGCGGTCGTTGGCCTTGGCGGGATCGGCGTAGTCGATGCGGGCCATGATCTACCTTAGGCTGTCACAAATCGTTGTTGATTTTGCCAAAACTCTATCCGCTGATTGACGCAACAGCAACATAGCAGAGCCAAATTGCCGCCGTATTACTATTCGATTCTCACATGGTCGATGTTCGCGGTGAGGGGTTTGAGTCCGCGAATACGCGTCGAGGGGTGTTCCGAGTAAAAATTTGACGATCTTGCGTGTGTTTCGCGCAACGATAAGTCATGCCCAGGTTTAGGGAGAAAACGGCATGAAAGAGGCCACCAAGAGGGCGACCTCGGAAGCTTTTGCGCACATGCTCGCGGTAACGGCAATGCTCGTGATCGCTAGCGTCTTGTTCTACTGGCGGTGAGGCGTCATCGCGAGGAAGCGAATGCGAACAAGCAATCCAGTCAGTTGAGCGTTTTGGATTGCGTCGCAGAGCGGGACGATGGATTTGTATTCGCGTCATCCATTGTCCCGCAATTCGCGCTTTTTATTTAGTTTTTCGAAATATGGCACCATACGTCCGGCAAACGGCACAAAGCGCGCACTGACAAGGTCGCCGATCGCAAGGTCAGGTGCGCCGTGCGCCATCATGCGAAAGCCTTCGGCGGTATCGATCAGCACGATGTTATAGGGCACATGCGCCCGGGTTTCCGGCGTCGCGGCGCGGGCGACCAGCGTGGCCGCGTAAACCGTCCCCTCGCCATCAGCGATTCTCTCGGCAAGCTCCGTTGCACCGCACGCGGCGCAGAAATTGCGGCGGAAATATTGCAAGCGCCCACAAGCGCCGCAGACCTGATAGCGAATCACCTCGACGCCATTGGTCCAGTCGGCTTGGGTCCAGTCCGCTGGTCTTGTGCCCGATTTTGCGCTCATCGCACCCGCTCCAGAAACATGCTGACATGCGACGACAGCACGCCGCCATCGCCATGAAGCAGCGCGATCGAGGCATCCTTGACCTGGCGGTTGCCGGCGCGGCCGGTCATCTGCAGATGGGTTTCGACCAGATGCGCCATCGCGCCGCCGACGCCGCAATGGCCGTAGCTCAAGAGCCCGCCATGGGTGTTGAGCGGCACCTCTCCATCGCGGCTGAAATAGCCGGACCGGACCCGCGCCGCCGCCTCGCCGCGTTTGGCGAGTCCCAGATCTTCCAGGAGCATCGCGAGCGTAATCGTAAAGCTGTCGTAGACTGCCGCATAGCGCACGTCGGAGATCGCAACGCCGGCGGCCGCCTTGGCCTTGGCGATCGCGATCTCGGCGCCAAGCTCGCTCAAGGCGGGCGCGGCCGTGACATGCTGATGGGTGTGCGCCTGCGCACAGCCGCGGATGCGAATCCGCGCCTCGCCGGTCGGTTCGCGACTGACGACGAACGCGGCGCCGCCATCGGAGACCGGACAGCAATCCAAAAGCTTCAGCGGCAGCGCCACGGGTTTCGACGCCATCACATCAGCGACGGTGATCGGCTCGTGAAATTGCGCGCCGGGATGGGTGCGCGCATGCGCGCGCATCAGGACGGCAAATTCGGCGAGATCCTGCTGCGTCACGCCGTACTCGTACATGTAGCGCGAGGCGACGAGGCCGTAATAGGCGGGAATCGTCGGACCCAACGGCACCTCGTAGTCGGGATGGCCGACCTGCGCCAGCGCTGCGATCGAGGCATCGCGGCTCTGCCCGGTCAGGCGGTTTTCGCCACCGACCACCAGCACATGTCGGACGACGCCAGCATCGACGAGGTGATGCGCGAGCATGGTCATCGCGAGCCCGGTTGCGCCGCCAACCTGCACCGCATGCGCATAGGCCGGGCGAATACCAAAGTGCTCCGCGAACACGGTGGCGAGCATGATGTGCGGCGACACCGTCGAGTAGCCGCACAGGATGCCGTCGATCCCGGCGCGCTTCAGGCCAGCGTCGGCGAGTGCGAGCTCGGCAGCCTGGCTCATGAGGTCGAGCGAGGACGAGCCCTCATGCTTGCCGTAGGATGTGAGCCCGACGCCGGTGATAAAGCTCATGGCGCGCACTCCGTCATTCCGGGATGGTCCGAAGGACCAGACCTCAGATGCGCAATTGCGCATCGGGGAATCTCGAGATTCCGGGTTCGATGCCATCGGGCCGCGCTTCGCGCGGACCCGTTGGCATCGCCCCGGAATGACGGCGTAAATGCGGCGCACATTTTCTCCACGCAACTCAATACGACTTCGGAAGGCCGAGCACCTTCTCGGCGATGAAGCTCAAAATCAATTGCGGGCTGATCGGCGCGATGCGCGGGATCAGGGATTCGCGCAGGTAACGCTCGACGTGAAACTCCTTGGCGTAGCCAAAACCGCCATGGGTCATCACCGCCTGCTCGCAGGCGTGGAAGCCCGCTTCGGCCGCGAGATATTTCGCCGCATTCGCCGCCGGGCCGCACGGCAGGCCCTGGTCGTATTGCCAGGCGGCCGACAGCGTCATCAGCCATGCGGCCTCCAATTCCATCCAGTTCTTCGCCAGGGGATGCTGGATCGCCTGGTTCTTGCCGATCGGGCGGTTGAAGACGTTGCGGGTCTTCGCATAGCCACTGGCGCGCGACAGCGCGAGCTGGCCGAGACCGACGGCTTCGGCTGCGATCAGGATGCGCTCGGGGTTCATGCCGTGCAGGATATATTCGAAGCCGCGCCCCTCCTCGCCGAGACGGTCCTCGATCGGAATTTCAAAATTCTCGAAAAACAATTCGTTGGAATCGACAGCCTTGCGGCCCATCTTCTCGATCTCGTGCACGATGATGCGGCTACGATCGAAGTCCGTGTAGAACAGGCTCAGGCCGTGGGTCTGGTTCTTCACCTCTTCCAGCGGCGTGGTGCGCGCCAGCAGCAGGATCTTTTCCGCAACCTGCGCGGTCGAGATCCAGACCTTCTGACCGTTGACGACATATCTGTTGCCACCGCGCACCGCACGCGTCTTGAGCTGGGTGGTGTTGAGGCCGGTGTTGGGCTCGGTGACGGCGAAGCAGGATTTCTCCTTGCCCGAAACGATCCCCGGCAGCATGCGGTGGCACTGCGCTTCCGTGCCGAACACCACCACCGGGTTGAGCCCGAACACGTTCATGTGGATCGCGGATGCGCCCGACATGCCGGCGCCGGATTCCGCGATCGTCCGCATCATGATCGCGGCTTCGAGAATGCCCAAGCCGGAGCCGCCATAGGCTTCGGGGATGCAGATGCCGAGCCAGCCGGCGTCCGCTAAGGCTTTGTGGAAGTCGGCGGGGAAGCCGCCCTCCTTGTCCTTCTTCAGCCAATAGGCGTCGTCAAAGCGCGCGCAGATTTTGGCAACGGCGTCGCGGATCGATTCCTGGTTGGCGGACAGCGCGAAATCCATGCATTCATCCTATCAAGCTGATGGCGCCGGCCGTGTCACGCCGTCGCGAACCAAGGCCGCAATCTCCTCCACAGAGAAACCCGCCTCGCGTAAAATCTCTTCGCCGTGCTCGTTGAGGCGCGGCGCCAGCCGGACCGGCTCGGCCGGCGTTTCCGACCACGTCGCCGAGACTCTCATGTTGCGGATCGGCCCTTCGGTCGGGTGGGTAACCACCGGGAAAAAGCCGGTCGCGACAAGATGCGGGTCGTCCAAGATGCTTTCAAGGTCGTGCATGGGCATGACCGGCACGTCGGCCCTGGTCAACAACTCCGTCCATTCGGCGGTGGTGCGCGCCTCGAAGATGCGCGCAAGCTCGCCATACACGGTGTCGATATTGGCGGCACGGCCCGCGAAGGTCGCGAATGTCGGATCCTGCCGCAGATCGTCGCGGCCGGTCGCCTCAAAGAAATTGCTCCACTGCTTGTCGTTATAGACGATCACGCAGATATAGCCGTCGGAGGTCTTGTACGGCCTGCGGTCGCGCGACAGATGCCGCGCGTAACCGCCTTTGTCGAGCGGCGGCTCATATGTCAGTCCGCCCATGTGGTCGCCCATCACAAAGCCCGCCATGGTCTCGAACATCGGGATGTCAACGCGCTGGCCGCGCCCAGTGCGATCACGATGCACGAGGCTCGCGCAGACCGCGCCAACGGCGGTCAGGCCCACGATGCGGTCGACCAGCGCGTTCGGAACGTAGCGCGGAATGCCGTTGCTGGTCTGCGCCATCAAGGCGGGCAGCGCGGTCGCGCCCTGGATCAGGTCGTCATAAGCGGGTTTTGCGGCATAAGGCCCGTCCTGGCCGAAGCCGAACACGCCGGCATAGATCAGGCGCGGATTGCGCTCTGAGACGACGTCATAGCCGAGATCAAGCCGCGCCATCGCCTGCGGCCGCACGTTGTAGATCAGGACGTCGGCGGTTTCGATCAGCCGCAGCACGGCGTCACGGCCGGCCGGCTTCTTGAGGTCAAGGCAGATCGAGCGCTTGTTGCGGTTGGTGTTGAGGAATACCGGCCCCATGCCGGGATGCCGGGTCGGCCCGATCAGGCGGGTGACGTCGCCCTCGAGCGACTCCACCTTGATGATGTCGGCGCCGTAGTCGCCGAGCGTCTGGGTGGCATAAGGCCCCATCAGCACGGTCGTCATGTCGATGACCTTGATGCCTTGCAATGGGCCCATGGTGACGCTTGCTCCCGATCTATTGTAGGGATCAACTAACGGCAGGGCGCGAGCGAGATCAAGCGCGGTGGACGTATGGGGGCATGCGCCGGGCCACACCAGGACTGGTATTTTCGCGCATCAGAACAAGCAGGGACTTGGCGCAACATTCGGAAAAACCTACCGGACACGCGACCGCCTCCCCGGCCCGCAAAATTGCGTCCGAGTTGGTCGCTTCGATTACCCTCGAAACAACAGAGGGCGCAGGGAAGGCCGGGTGCTCAGCTCGCACCCATGGCCCGCGTGCAGGCCGCCATGTGCCCTCATTAATTCGACGGATATAAATGTCCGTTATGCGGTCCATCACAGACTCAAACGTCGACTCGAATGAGGATGCCCGTCAAAGATCGAAATTAGTAGGCAGCATGACCACGTCGCGAATTGTCATGCCGCGTGGCCGCGTCAACATGAACGTCACCACGTTCGCCACTTCGCTGGCTTCCAGCAGACTTCCCGACTCCTTGGCTTCCTTCAGCTTCTCAGGCGGCCAGTCCGCGAGCAGTGCGCTGATGACGGGGCCGGGTGAGATTGAGCCCACGCGAATGCCGTGCTTGAAGACTTGGCGTCGCACCGTCTGGACAAAGCAGTTGATCGCCCACTTGGACGACGCATAGACCGGCTCCCATGGCGTCGGAAAATGGGCCGCCAAGGAACTCGTGACGATGATGTCGCCCGTCCGACGCGCGATCATGTGAGGCAGCACGTCGTGCACATTCTTCATCACGACGTTGACATTCAAGTTCAGCATCCGGTCAATGGCCCCCGTGTCGGCATCGACCAAGTCGCCGCCGACGTAGGTACCCGCATTTGCATGCAAGATGTCGAGTTGGCCTGCCTTCTCCAGGACTCTCGGCACCAGCGTAGCGCAGTCTTTTGGGTCGAGCAGGTCGACGACTAGCGGGATGACTGCGTCGCCGTGCTTGTTGCAGAGCGCCTTCAGCGCCGCCTCGTCGCGGTCGACCATCACCACGCGCGAGCCCGCAGCCAACATCGCCTCGCTACTAGCCAATCCGATGCCCGACGCAGCTCCGGTCACGGCGGCAACCTTGCCTTCTAATTCTCTCGCCATAGCTCTCCACCTTGCTGGGTCACCACAACACGCGCCGCAGTATAGCAATCCCAAGCGGGGTTGTCGGGGACAAAGGACGGCCCGACGCCTGGCGGCGTTCCCCGCCGCAAGCATCCTGCTCGGGTTGCGCCGCTGTCTCTCAAAAGCACTCATTTTTTTTGGTGAAAAGCGGTGTTCCAAATATCTGAGTTTTGCGCCTGAACTGGACAGAGTGGGGTCCGTTCGGGGTCAAGCGGACAAAGCTCCACTCGCGCATTTGAGCCCCGCTGACGCCTGGATCGATTGCGAGTGCGATGCTATCTTGAACGTCCTTCGGGTTCGCAATCATTGCCGCAGAGCTGGCGACCGCTTGCTCGATCAGATTCGTCAGGGTGTGTACAAATGCGTCTGTTGATCCTTGGCGGCACGCAGTTTCTCGGGCGCGCAATTGCAGGCTACGCCTGCGCGATGGGCCATGACGTGACGTGCGCCGCACGTGGCGTCGCCGGAACAGTTCCGCACGGCGCTCGCTTCGTCCGTGTGGATCGCGACGAACCGGACGGCCTCGCGCCGCTTGCCGGCAAGGAGTTCGACGCCGTCGTTGATGTGTCGCGTCATCCCGGCCAGGTGCGTCGCGCAGCGGCGGCACTCAAGCAGCGCGTCGAGCATTGGACGTTTGTATCAACGGTGAGCGTATATGCCGACAGCCGCACGATCAGGCAGCGGGCAGCTACCGCTCCACTCCGGGCGCCCACAGCACGGGAGATCGAGCACAGTACCGAGGAGACCTATGGCGCCGCCAAGGTCGCGTGTGAGCAGGCGATAGGTGAGAACGCCTTTATTTGCAGGGCCGGACTGATTGTAGGTCCAGAGGACCCAACTGGGCGGTTCACCTATTGGCCCACGCGGCTTGATCGAGGCGGCGAAGTGCTCGTGCCTGGAACGCCGGATGATGCGGTCCAGTTCATCGACGTGCGCGACCTCGCCCAGTGGATCGTGCATGCCGCGCAAGTCCGTCTTACCGGTTATTTTGATGGTATTGGACCATCGTACACGCGCGGCCAATTCTTGGCAGAATGCGCGGACGCCCTTGGCTCGTCCTGCACGTTCACCTGGGTCGACCGCGCGTTTCTGGAGAGCCACGATGTTAGGCGTTGGTCCGGCCCGCGCGCGCTGCCGCTGTGGCTCCCGCTACCGGAATATGCGGGTTTCGCCACTCGCGACACGTCACCGGCGCGAGATTCCGGCTTAACGGTGCGACCACTTTCGGAGACCGCTCGTGACACCTTGTCCTGGGCGCGCACCGCCGGCGGACCGGTCACCGGTCTCACAGCCGACGAAGAGAGCGCAGCTCTTGGAGCATGGCACGCGAGCCGAAAAGCGCTCTAGCGGTGACCGCTGACGGCAAACGGAGAAGCGCCGGGCAGCGAGAGCGAATTGATATCGCTATCGATGCGCCCCGACTGTTGGGTATAACCGAACCCGAGTGACAGGCTGACATTCGGCGCCGGCTGGAATTCGACGCCCGCATGCGCGCTATAGCCTGGCAGTGTGCCGGACATGGCGTCGAAGGGGGCAAAAGGGCCACCGATGCCGGCATTGTATTTCAAGGTGTCGAAACCGGCATAGACCGTGACGGGTAACCCGCCCGCGTTTTTGAAGTTGTAGCCGAACTGCACGCCTTGGTAATAAAGCGAGCCGGTATTACCGAACGCTCCACCCTGGTTGATGCCGTTCATGCTCAAACCCATGCGGCCGCCTTCGCCGCCGACAAACCAGCCGTTCGGAAAATTGTAGCGCATGTTGGAAAAGCCGCCGCCTCGGGCGTCACTGCCGTCAAAGCTCGGAAAGTTGCCGTAGGTGTTCGAGCTCTGGCCGACGGTTGGATTGCCACCGAAGCCTATGGGCCAGCTTGAGATCCAATATGTCACAGGGGCGGCCTGGGCATGGACCGTTCGCCCGCCTAGACAGAGCGCCGCCAATACGAATGCGAGACCTAGTCTGCTTGAGAAAATGGACATCCGCGCCACCGCCAAGTGTCCTGAAACTATACCCTCCAGATTTCAAGAACGCCAGTGATCGTCCCCTGCGCCGTGCCGCAACCGGCCAAGCCATGTCGAAAGCGCCTCCCATGAGAGCGGCTGGTCGCTGCTGAGGCAGAAGGCGTGAATGTCATGACGATGATCGTGGTGTTCATGATCGCCGTGATCGTGCCCGTGGCTTGGGGCAAGAACAACGACAAGTTCAACTACCTACTTTTCCGGATCGTGCTCCAGTCTGGTTGGACTAGCACGGAAACTCAAGAGAGGCTCACTTTATCGAGAAACGGTTTCCAGGAGAGCGCCTCACTGTTGGCCTCGTCAAAATGTCCATCCTCTAAGAGCTTACCGACACATCTGAAGTATTCACAAAGGAATGACGCATCCGGCAATTGATACACATGCTCATTCGGTACCCACAAATCAAATTTCTTGGCGGAGATAAATACAGACAGGATTGCAGGTTTGAGATCACGCACATTGTTCGGCCATCCCGACGACGACGTCCGAATTTTGATGTTATCTGAAAGACTGCGAAATTTAGAGCCGAGGCTTCGGAGCTCGAAAGCTTTTTTTTCGCCCGACTTCCGGCCTAACCATTCTAATGAAACGCCAATTACGATTCCGGTCAAAAAGACCAACGCAAATTTAAACCAGCGCTGTTCGCCCAGCGCGAGGAGGTTGTTAAAGGTCGTGGCCATGGCGTTAGGAAAAACCGTCGTGGTCATACCGTTAGGATCGGAGAGGTTTTCCTCCAACCATTTGTGGAGGACAGGCGTGATCAGGGGGATCAGCAGAAGACCCCAAATCCAAAACAGAAACTGTTTAAGCCATTTGGACATCAAGCCATTTGGATATATAGCCTTATTGGTTGGCACGCTGACACAGCCAACCAGCCGAATTAAAAGGTTCTCCCGCAAATCGCGTGGGAATCATGCCGCGCCTTTGCCCGCCTGACTCGTTTCAACACCAGCCGTCATCGTCCGCTGCCGCGTCGGCGCTTTGCGCCGCCCGATGAAAGGCTCCAGCGGACGATCCACAGGGGCCTACTTCGCAGGCTCCAGCACCGAGACGTAGTTCGCGACGGCGGCGCCGCCCATGTTGAAGATGCCGCCAAGCTGCGGATTCTTGAGCTGCATGCCTTCCGGCGCCTGACCCGAAAGCTGCATCGCCGTCATCACATGCATGGAGACGCCGGTGGCGCCGATCGGGTGGCCCTTGGCCTTCAGTCCGCCGGACGGATTGACCGGCAGCTTGCCGTCCTTCTGCGTCCAGCCTTCCAGGATGGCGCGGGCGCCCTGCCCCTTCGGCGTCAGGCCCATCGCTTCATATTCGATCAGCTCAGCCACGGTGAAGCAGTCGTGGGTCTCGACAAAGGACAGATCGGACAACTGCACGCCGGCCTGCTGCAACGCGCGCTGCCAGGCGACCGTGCAGCCCTCGAACTGCAGGATGTCGCGCTTGGACATCGGCAGGAAATCCTGCGCATGCGCGGTGGCGCGGACATTGACCGCCTTGCCCATGCTCTTCGCGGTCTCGGAATCCGTCAGCACCAAAGCGGCAGCGCCGTCGGAGACCAGCGAGCAATCGGTGCGCTTCAAGGGGCCGGCGACATAGGGGTTCTTCTCGCTCTCGGCGCGGCAGAACTCGAAACCGAAATCCTTGCGCATCTGCGCGTAGGGGTTGGCGACACCGTTCTTGTGGTTCTTGGCCGCGATCATCGCCAGCGCGTCGGACTGGTCGCCATATTTCTGGAAATAGGCCTGCGCGATCTTGCCGAACACGCCGGCAAAGCCGCCGACGACCTCGCCATCTTCCGGCAGATAGGAGGCCTTCAACAGGTTCTTGCCGATCTCGGCCGATGGCGTGCGCGTCATCTGCTCGACGCCGACCACGAGGACGAATTTGGCGGCACCGACCGCGATGGCGCGGATGCCCTGATGCACTGCCGCCGATCCGGTGGCGCAGGCATTCTCGACGCGGGTGGCCGGCTTGAAGCGCAGCGCCGGATCGGCCTGCAGCACCAGCGACGCGGTAAAATCCTGCGGCGAAAAGCCGGCGTTGAAATGCCCGAGCACGATCTCATCGACGTCGCCAGCCGCAATGCCGGCGTCAGCGATGGCCTCGTTCGCCACCTTGACCACAAGGCTCTCGACGGTTTCGGTATCGAACTTGCCGAACGGCGTATGCGCCCATCCGACGATGCTGGCTGTCATGATTGGTCTCCCGGAATTTAAGGCAAAGCGGTCAGTTGACGAACTTACCACCAAGTTCGTCGTCGATGTGAATCCGGATGATGTCGTCGAAGGAGCTTTCGGCGGTGGTGAAGCCGAGCTGGCGCGCCCGCTTGGCCTCGAAGTTCCGCGGCCAGCCGTCGACGATGCCCATGATGAACTTATCCGGCTCGCGCTTGATCCGCGCCACGACCTTCTCGCCCGCAACCCGCTTCAACGCCGCGATCTGCTCGCCGACGGTCGCGGACAGGCCCGGCATGGTGAGATTGCGGCGCGCGCCGGCCGCCGCAAGATCCATGGTCGCGGCGTGCAGCAGGAAGCCGACCGCGGAGCGCGGCGTGGCGTGCCAGTGGCGGACGCCTTCCGATACCGGCAGGACCGCCTCCTTGCCGGCGAGCGGCTCGCGCAGGATGTTGGAGAAGAAGCCGGACGCCGCCTTGTTCGGCAGACCGGGCCGGATGCAGATGGTCGGCAGGCGAATGCCGATGCCATCCATGAAGCCGCGGCGCGAGTAATCCGCCAGCAGCAATTCGCCGATCGCCTTCTGGGTACCGTAGCTCAACAGCGGCGTGTGGAAGAACTCATCGCCGATGGCTTCCGGGAACGGCGCGCCGAACACCGCGATCGAGGAGGTGAACACCACGCGCGGCTTGTAGCCGCCGCCGACAAGGCGGATGGCCTCAAGCAGCATCCGCGTGCCGTCGAGGTTGATGCGATAGCCCTTGTCGAAATCAAGTTCGGCCTCGCCCGAGACGATCGCCGCGAGATGGAAGATCACGTCGGGCCGGCCCGAGACCAGCTTTTCCGCGAAACCCGCCACGGCGAAATCGCCGGCCACGACATCGACCGGAAAGCCCGCCTTTTCGGGCTTCGCCGGGGCCACGACGTCCTGCAGGGTCAGGCGGCTGATATCGCTTTTGCCGAGCCGACCGTCGCGCAAGAGCCGCTCAACCAATTTGCGGCCAACCATGCCGGCCGCGCCCAGAACCAATATGTGCAAGAGCCAACTCCATTATTATTCTTGTCGTCTTTTTTATGCGCGGGCCCGTGCGCCTACTCCTTCACGGCTCCGGTCATGGCCGACACATAATGCTCGACGAAGAAGGCGTAAAGGATGACCAGGGGTAGCGAGCCGGCCAGCGCGCCCGCCATCAGCGCCCCCCAGCGGTAGATATCGCCGTCGACGAACTCGTTGACGATGGCGACCGGCACGGTCTTGTTCTGGGTCGATTGCAGGAACGTCAGCGCGTAGATGAACTCGTTCCAGCACAGCGTGAAGCAGAAGATGAAGGCCGAGATCAGTCCGGGGATCGCGAGCGGCAATACGATCTTGATCAGGATCTGCCAGCGGCTCGCGCCATCGATCAGCGCGCATTCCTCAAGCTCGAACGGGATGGTCTTGAAGTAGCCCATCAGGAGCCAGGTCGAGAACGGGATCAGGATGGTCGGATAGGTCAGGATCAGGGCCAGCGGCGAGTCGAACAGGCCGTACTGAAACA
>WNGJ01003520.1_pt1 | contig 28639 bp, 34 predicted proteins | sample 5400611 | NCBI WGS metagenome assembly WNGJ01 (sample SAMN13153375, study PRJNA577476) | soil metagenome | isolation source: 40 cm soil or saprolite under Garry oak tree replicate 1 | place: USA:California | collected 2016-06-15
CCTGGAACCAATTGACGCCAAAGTCACGCTCATCGAGAGTACCGGTAAGCACGCCTACATGCCCGGCTGGCTGTACCTGCCGTTTAACCATGAGGGTCTGGAGAGCGAGCAGATCATCCGCGACGAACGAGGTCTGCTCAACCGGCACGTGCAGCACATCCGGGGCATGGTAACTCGCATCGATACACAGAACCGCGAGCTGCGCGTTCATTACAGCCCGGGCCTGGACGAGATCGTTGGCACCGGTGGAGCGGTCGAGGCAACCTATGGGTACGATTACCTGGTGCTGGCAACGGGTGCGCGCCTGGCCCCGGAAGACCTGAGCGGGTTGAGTGAAGCGAACGGCACCGGCGGTTGGTACCACTTCTACAGCGCCGAGGCCGCGCTGCAACTGCGCCACGCGCTGCAGCGCTTCGAGGGTGGGCGCATCGTCATCACTGTAGGTGGCATCCCCTATCGCTGCCCGCCTGCGCCGCTGGAATTCACCTTCCTGCTCGACGAGTGGTTGGCGAAACATGACCTGCGCAGCAAGACCGAGCTCCAGTACCTCTTCCCGCTGCCGCGCGTCTTCCCGATCGAGAGCGTGGCGGAAGCTGTCACGCCGCTCCTGGAGGAACGCCACATCGGCTACACGGTGTTCTTCAACGCCGAGACGGTGGATACGGAGAAGAAGATCATCTCCTCGCTGGAGGGGGAAGAGGTCCCCTATGACCTGCTCGTGCTGGTGCCTCCCCACCGGGGAGCCAGGGTGATCGAGGACTCCGGGCTGGTAGATGAACAGGGCTGGATCCCGACCGACCGCAACACGCTGGAGGTGAAGGGACATCAGCATGTCTACGCGCTGGGCGACGCGACCGACCTGCCAGTCTCCAAGAGCGGCTCAGCCGCGCACTTCGAGGCCAAGGTAGTCGCGGCTCGCATCCTCTCCGCCATTCGGGGTGAGGAGCCCAAGGGTGATGAAGCCACTTACGATGGGGAGGTCATGTGCTTCCTGGAGACGGGGTACAACAAGGCGACCCAGCTGGTCTTCAACTACGAGCACCCGCCGCGCCCGCCACGGCCCAGCCTGTACTACCACATGGAGAAGCAGCTTTTCAACCGCGCCTACTGGCATATTGTGCCGCAAGGGCTGGTTTGATCGCATCGGGTAAAGAAGGGAGAGTGTTCATTGAGGACGCTCTCCCTTCTCTTCTTTATTCACCTCTCCTGGCGCGCTCCACAGAAGCACAACTAGAAGATAGCGCATCGCCCTTACCGCATCCTCACACGGAGCCCTGATTGGCTCACGATCAGATACTGTGTATCAGAAGTATGGTCTGCTGTTCTGCATTTGTGATGACTTTGTATGCAGAGAACCTCTCACTGTGATAGGAAAGTGATGCCCCTGCTTTATCCTTGTAGTGGAAAGAATCACTTGTGAACTGCACACGTTGCTCGACTCCGGGGGACCGGAAGCAAAGGTGCTCACATACTCACCTGAGAAGGAGGTCACATATGTCCACGTCTACATCTCCACTTCCACGGCCCGCGGCACCCGCCACGGCTGATCAAGGGATACCTAGCATGATCCATGTCTTCAACCGTGCGACGCGGCCGATCCGCGCAGCGGCTAAGACAGCAGTCTTCTTCCTCAAAGTCTTTCCGATGCTGCCGTCCAGGCCTATTGACTGGGTGACGAGGCCACCCGTGATCGAGCGGGTGAGGTATCCGACACGTCATGGCCAGGCCGAAGGCGATCTCTATCGGCCATCGGCAGGTGGTCCATACCCTGGCATCGTGGTGTGCCTCGGTGTCGTTCCTTTCGGCGTCGATCATCCGCAGGTCGCGCGCCTGGGGAAAGCGTTAGCGCGTGCAGGCTTCGCCGCTCTGCTCTACTGGTCGCCCGCGATGCGGGACTTCCGGCTCGATCCCGAGGATGTCGAGAATATCGCGCTGGCGTATCGCTGGTTCATCGAGCGACCGGACGTTGACCCTGTGAGATCCGGCCTGCTCGGCACGTGCGTGGGAGGCGCCTTCGCCCTGATGGCGGCTGCCAGTCCCCTTATTCGAGACCGCGTCGGCTTCATTGGCGCCTACGCTCCCTATTCCTCGATGTGGACGTTCGCGCGGGACATCGCCAGTGCCACGCGCTCCTGCGGAGACGGGCGTGAGCCGTGGCGGGTCGATCCGCTGACCCGCAAGGTCTTCGTCCATTCCCTGACCGCTGTGCTGGAACCAGGCGAAGCAGAACGGGTGCGAAGCGCGTTCGCCACTGAGAGTAGACATCTCGACGGATGCGGCCTGTCAGCGGAGGGCCAGGCCGTGTATGCACTGCTCACTGCGCCCGACGCAGACGAGGCGGAGACCGCGCTGCATCGCTTGCCTCCCATCATGCAAGAGCGCCTGGCCGCCCTATCTCCGCTGAATTACCTGAAGGATATTCATGCCCCGCTCATCGTCCTGTTGCACGATCGCGGGGATCAGGTGGTCCCCGTTGGCGAGTCGAGGCGCCTGCGCTCCGCTCTGGCCGGACATGCCGGGGTGCATTACACCGAGATGCTGTTCCAGCATCTGGATCCGGTCAAAGGCAAGCTGCCACTGTTTCGCCTGGTTCGGCAGCTCGGCAAGTTCTTTCTCGCCGTGTACCCACTGTTCCGGCAAGCGGTGGCTGCGTGATGGCGCGTGCGCTCGACGCAAACCGTCACAGGTGTCTGGATCCTCGATGAAGAGGCCTTCCATGCGTGAAGCTGATAAAGTTGGTACCCTCGTGCCCAGGTCGCGCCCGGATACGATCGTGTGCAGCTCGCGGTGAGACGGCAAGCTGGCACGAGTGCTGAAATGCCTCAAGAGCCTGGCCACTCCCATCTTCTGCCCGGATGTGCTCGCCTCATGTTGCTGCACGAGAGGGCATATATGATCTCTCGCAGGTCACGATTCCCACCGATCATGTCGATGAGTCCTATATTATCAAGCCGCGACGCTGGTGCTCTTCATCATTCGCACGGCGGGCAATCCACTGCGCAGCCAACCCAGCCTGCCGCTCACCATCACGGTCCTGTTGGTTGTCGCCTTTGGGATGCTACTCCCCTATACTCCTCTGGCAGCCCCGCTTGGCTTTGTGCCGCTGCCCGGCCTGTACTTCCTCTTCCTTGCCGGCATGATTCTCACGTACTTGTTGCTGGTCGAGGTGGTCAAGCGCTGGCTGATGCAGCGGCTGGCCAAGTGAAGCGGAAGATGCGCATTAGTATCAATACCCAGAACCTCTTTCGCGCGCAAGCTGACTCAGCGGTCAGTGCTCTGGCGATACCATTTGTGGATACTGGGCTTGTGGCTGCTCATACTGTGGTAGCGGATAGGGATAGTGTTGTCCCCCTTCTTGATAGGTTTCTGGCGGCTGCTGTTGTGGTTGATATCCTTGTTGATAGTCTTGATAGGCATCCTGTGGCTGCGGTGTGTAGTGCATCGGAGGCGTTCGTTGTTTCTTCAGCAAGTTTACCACCAACCAGGTGCATGCGCCTATGAGAAGAAGACACAACAGCGTTCCTACCATTGTCCAGAAGACTACGTATGCTCCTATACCAAACATCATATTGGGCATCATGGTCTGCGACCTCCTTGTCAATCTCCTTGATACATCTCTTTTCTCAAAGTATACCAGGCCCATGTCACACCTCTCTCACAAAGCATACCTCCTCTCTCACAATCGTCTCTCAATACGCTTGTCGCCGCATCTTTTGTGGCCTGCTTCCTGCAAGACGATCTCCATCGGATACTACTTGGTCCCTGTGATTTTCAGACAGCCGTGGCCTGTGAGCGCTTTGTGAGCATGGCGTGGCTACTCGTGATGCACATGTGATGGGCAAAGTATACGCTACATGTAGGCACCTATCTGTCCTGCCAACGCTGCTATGTGGCTAGGCTGTGCACTCACTCAGGCAGGACGAAAGGAGAAGGAGTGTTACGATGTTTCAACGAATACTGGTCCCTCTGGATGGCTCCGCTCGTGCGGAGCAGGCGCTGCCCGTAGCGGCGCGTATAGCGCGCGTCTCAGGTGGCTCCGTTCATTTACTGCAGGTGGTGAACCCACCGATTGACTATGGAGGAGGGCTAGCCGCGGCCCCACTTTTGAGCGAGCAGGTGATCGAATCTGAGATGAGCACGGCGACCGACTATCTCAAAACGGTTGCCGCATCGCCGGGACTTTCGGGAATCCAGATCTCGACCGAGGTCGCCTGTGGGCTACCCGCTCAGTACATCCTGGCAGTAGCCCGGTCAGGAGAGGTCGATCTCATCGTGCTGTGCAGCCACGGCAGGACGGGTTTCACGCGTTGGGTGTTGGGCAGCGTTGCGCACACCCTTGCTCATGAGAGTAAGGTGCACACCCTTATCCTGCGGGAGAGCGAACCCGCTTCTCTGATGTCATGCTCAGATGCCGCACGGCCGCTCTGCGCGCTCGTCCCGCTCGATGGCTCGGCGCTCTCCGAGACCGCGTTCATTCCGGCGGCACGCCTGGTTGCGGCCCTGGCAGCTCCGGCCCAGGGAGCGCTACGCCTGGCCCAGGTGGTCAAGCTCGTCCAGGCAACGGCTGACGAGGACTTTGTCAGGGAGATCAATGTCGAGGCCCTCCAGCGTGCTATAACCTACCTGGCCATCGCGGCAGAACGCTTGCAGATGACAGCGAAGGAGCTTGGGCTTGCGATCACCTGGTCTGTCGCACAGGAACATGATGTTGCCAGCGCGCTGGTGGACCTGGCGGAGCATGGGGAGAAGGGGTGCGATCTGATTGTCATCTCCACCCATGGCCGAGGGGGCCTGGAGCGCCTGGTGATGGGTAGTGTCGCGGAGCGTCTCCTCACGGCCACGAAGCTGCCGATGTTGATTGTGCGGCCACCGAAACAAGCATGAGAGGAAGCACTCGAGGACTTGACCCTCTTCAACTACCGGAATGCCACTGCCGTTGCCTGGTCGCCTGATGGCAAATACATCGCTTCCGTAAGCGCCGATAAGACCAACCAGATCTGGGATGCGGCGAGCGGGAAGAGGATGCTTACATTACACTCCAGAATGGAAGGTCTGCATTGCGGGGCCGTGGGTGCGGCGAGGTGCAGGCTCACTGTCTCGCTGTATCGTGCCCACTGACCCCATGCCGATGCGTTCCCTCCCGAAATGAGTAAGAGAAAAGGAGAATCGTTATGTCCAATATCATGAAGCCACCACCTGAATATAGTACTCCCCCAGTCCCCGACTATGCACGATTTCCTGACTATAGCCGGTACAGCCAGCCGCCCAGGAAGTCCCACAGTGGTGTGTGGATTGTCCTCAGTATTATTGCGCTGGTGAGCATTTTTGGCTGTACGCTCCTCGCGTGGGGAGTGGGTTCTGCTATCAGGACCTTTGGCGGTCCAGCCATCGCGACTGATCAGTACTACTCGGCCATCAAAGGCCAGGACTATGCCAGAGCCTATACGTACCTGGGACCCCAGTTGAAGACTGTGTTTAGCCAGGAGGCGTTTACCAAAATGGCGCAGCAGCGCGATGCGGTTGACGGGAAGGTAACTGGCTTTTCGTTTTCGGGCATCCCCACAGGTGACCCGGCGACCGTTGATGTGACGGTGACACGCATGAACGGTACCTCCTATACAGTTCACCTGGAGCTGCGGCAGGAGGGAGGCGCGTGGGTAATCAGCGCCTTTGACCACATCTAGGACGCATGGGAAAGGAGATTGAACTATGTCTACCACCACCGTGGGAACTTCTCCCAAAATACCAGAGACAAGACCAGCCATCCGACGCCTGCGGCTCGGACATGTCATACTCGGCGTCTTGCTGCTCGTCCTGGGGATAATGCCTTGATCTCTCAAACGAGTCACGGCGCGATGATGTTCTCTCACATTTCGGTCACAACGCTTCGCCTAAGGAACTCATGACCCCGTTCAGCTCGACCTCGACGAGGTTGCTCTCTCTGCGGTCTGCTCTCGCCTGGATGTCAGGCAGCCCTGCTTTCAACTCGCTTGAAGAGGATGGTCGCGGCTGGGAGCATGACTGCCCAGGCCAGAACTCCCAGTTGCGCCAGTTCCCCTCGATAGAGCCAGATGCCTTAGTAGCGATGCCAACGCACTTCAATCCTGGTCGGGATCGGCATCTACCCGGATAGGGATTCGCAATCCCATCACGCTTGATCGCTTGCTCATCACAGCAAGCTCTCAACGCAGAGGTGGGATGACGGCGGTGTCGCTCTGTCCGACAAGTACCACGCTCCTCTAGGCGTGACTTACCTGCCTGCTGAGAAAGCTCTGACCACGATACTCCGCCCGCCACAGGTACATGGCCAGCCCAAAGATCGCCAGACCCACCACAAAGTAGAATGCTTGTAGCACCATCGTCATGGCGAGTGCCTCTCCCGCTTTGCTGTCGACACTGGCCGCCTCCACCACTTCAAAGCCCATTATAAAGAGACCTGCCGCCATCGAGATGAGTACCGCAACTTCGCGGCGGAGGAAGACGGTGGCTGCGGCCAGCAGCATCCCGCCTCCTACCACAATGGCCAGTGCCAGGCCGGGGATGGTGTAGTCACTGAAAGGCGTGCCAGCCAGCCAGGCGAGCGGGAACTTTATCGCTCTCATCATCAGAGCGATGCCCCCGCTATGGCAGTCAGCGCACCAAATGCCTCTAACACGGCGAGCGCGATACGTACCGGTTTGTGTTTCATATCCTCGTCTCCTTTTCTAGCGGAATGGGGCGCTCCTTCCGAGCAACATCTTCCAGAGAGAGCGTCTCTCTCCATTAAGCGGGAGTCGACGAGCTGACCGCTTCAACGGCATGAACGGTCGTGCGCTCTGCCCGATCCCTCGCAGTATCGTGCGTGTCATCAGGAAGTCAGCAGGCAACAGCAGTGGGAGGGTGAGCATCCTGAACAGGCGCGGTCCATAGCTAGTCCGGCTCCGCAGCTATTCATGCAGTATGCAGTGTAATGCAGAGGTTTCACAGGGAGATCACAGACAATGGGTTCACTCACTCGAATCCGTCACAATTGCAGGCCGTCTCAGGCCTTTCGTCAGTCCGATCCCCTGTGCTTGTTGTATGTGTCAGGAAGGTCAAGTTGATGTTTCGCCAGCTCATTTGACGCGTCTGGCAAGGCAGCATCTCGCCGGGTCATCACAGCAGGCTGGCACGTGTTCGGGGGCAGGATGAGGCCGTGACAGCGTTGTGAGTGGAAAGCCTGAGGATGTAACCCCTCTGTGATGTCCGAGCAGTACACTGTATGCTGCATGAACAGCTGCGGTGTGAGGTGTTTTTGGTAGTCAACAACCCGGATAGCACCGCGAGAAAGGAGAAACAAATGGGTCTCTTGTCATGGATAATCTTACTGACGGTGTCCGCCATACTGGCCACGGCGGCGCAGTATCCCGACATGACCGGGAGAAGACTGACTACGACTGGGTGTACATCGCAAGCGGGGTGCTGTTCGGCGGCTTCACCGCCACTGTGTGGTATCCCGTCGGCCCGGTGGTGGCTGGCCTCTATCTCCTGCCAATTCTGGCAGGTGCGGTCGTCCTGGGTGCCGTGGTAGAACTGATCTACCGCGCGTTCATCCGACCGCGCCAGGCCGTGTAGCGTCGCCTATCCTGGGCGGGGGCGAGGTACACTCCCGCCTGGCAACTCTAAAGGGTACGGGTCTCTATGAGTGAGGAGAGAACTGAGCATGACACACATTCTTATACTCCCTACACGTCACTACGCCGAGGGCATGTTCTTGAAAGAGAACGACGCGAGCAGAGAAAAAGCCAGGCGAGGTGCCTTCTCCAGGCACCTCGCCTGGCTGGTATGGAGGGAGAGCCTGGCTAGCTTTCCCCTGATCCTTCAGGCGTGGCTGATAAACCTGCTGAGCAGGCTGTGACCACGATACTCAGCGCTCCAGAGGTAGGCGGCCAGTCCAAAGCAAACCAGACCGAACACTGCCATCAGGATTTGTTGTGATACTGATGTGGCAAGCACATTGGCTAGCGGTCGATAATCGGAGCCTCAACGACCTCGAAGCCAATTACCGTCAGACCGGCGATAGCCGAAGCCAGCACTCCTACTTCACGCCTGGTGAGGATGGTTGCGGCGGCGAAGAGAAAACTTCCCCCAACGACGATCAGCAGCAACAGGCCAGGGATGGTGTAGTCGCTGAAAGGCGAACCTTGCAGGTACTCGACCGGCATCCGCAGGAACGGGATCGTTCCAGTCACCAGACCGACGCCGCCTATGACTGCCCACAGACCGACGAACAACTCGATCACGACGAGCGTGATGCGTATTCCTTTATGTTTCATGATGTTTTCCTCTCTTCTAGCGGAATGGAGCGGCCATTCCCAATACGTTCTTCTCGAGTAAAGGATAGTCTGTGGACCTCGCATTGCTATCACAACTGGTCGTTCGACTCTCACAGCTCGATCACATTATTTTGCTGCCTCACCCTCCGGTTTGCTCGCTGTAAGCCATGTAATCACTCTCGCAATCACGGTGGCAATGAGCGACATCGTTACCGAAACGAACACAGAGAGGCCTACGAATGTCATGGTGCGCTTCGTCCCAAGTGGCAGCGCGCGCCAGGTGGCAACGACCTTAGCAACGAACTGATTGATCGTTTTCTTGTACACTTATGAGCATATCCTGGCGACCTCACTGATCGATTACAAATGGCTGATTTTCTCTCACAATCAGCACACAGTCCTCCGGCCCATTGAAGAATCATTTCGCAGAACATATGGTTGCCCTGTGCTAAAGATGCAGGGCAATGCAGAAAGAAGGCAGAGAGGAAAAACTTGAGACCCGGCTGTGTCATCCTGCGACCGATTTGAGACCGATTCGTGAAGCACAAGTCTTACGATAGAAGTGGACACGAAGAGGTGCCCCAGCGCCCGAACGTGTGCAGGGCGCTGATCCACAAAGGAGAAACAATATGATTACCCAGACAGAACCTAAGACCACGCGCGAGGAAGTGCAGCTCATGGGTGAGCACCTGGTTACCACGCTGAAAAAGCTGATCCACGAGGGCAGTGTCCGTCGCATCATTATCAAATTGGTCAGCATCAAAGTGGCATCCCGATCAGTGGTACTCACGCGCAGGTCAGCCATGCGTTGATACCCCCGACTGCTGGACTGACGATCTTGCGCTCCGAGCTGTTCAATCCAATCATGCTGCCCGGCATTGTGTTGGGCGAGTGCTTCACGCTCCTCCTGCGAGAGTGAGGTGGGAAGAGGTCTCGGCGCTGGCAGCTTTTCCTGCTCGACGGGATCACTCGATGGTGCGTCTTCTTGAGGTATCTGCTGATCCCTCTCCTCTGGCAGCCTCTCGCTTTCGGCATTGAAGAGGTTCGCCAGGTGCGCTTCGACCGCAAAGCGGGGTTTGACTGAGTCGAGTGAGGCATTCGCTGCCACTTTGGTGCCATCGAAATAGAGTTCTTTTCCCCAGACGAGACCGGCCTGCTGGCACTGCTCCACGATCTGTTCAAAAAAGCGCCGAAAGATGTCGACCCCATAGCGCTCGCGGATACGGGTCAGACTGGAATGGTCAGGAAGCGGCTCGCCCAGGTCATAGCCCAAGTACCACAAGACGCTGAGCCGATCAGCCGCATGACGCATGAGCAGGCGTTCGGAGCGAATATCTTCAAAGAACATGACCAGTTGCAGTTTGAAAAAGACCACTGGATCAATGGAGGGCCGTCCTTTGCCCGCATAGGTCTCGTGTACGAACTCCCGCACGAACGAGAGATCAAGCGATTTTTCCAGATGCCGGTAAAAGTGATCTACTGGCACCAGGTCTTCTAAAGAGACATTGATGAGCGGAGCAAAGTTCCGCTCCTTCTTTCCCATCATGGTGGTAGCCTTTCCTAGCAGCTTGTCGGAGAGAACGGACGGGCGGTCATGCCAGCCGCTCGGCCAGCGCATGTGTGGTTCACGGCACGGGCACACGCGCCAGAACGGCATGCGGTCGCAGGCAGAACAGGATCAGCGATGGTGACCCAACGAACTGGAAGGATGCCCCCATCCCCAGGCTACATCCAGGATAAGGTATGGAAGCGCTTGAGATTGAAGGCCAAACAGACCAGACACCACTCGCCCGCCGCCGCCGAGATCCCCCGCAAGGAGAACTGGCGGAAGCCGAGGATCTCTTTGATGATGCCGAGCACCGGTTCGACTGTGCATTTGCGTGCCCCGTAGATGGCTTTGCCCAGCGCGGTTCTCAGCTTGTAGGCCATCTTGACTTGTGCGCTCGCGTCCTGAGGCGGCGGGTCAGGCAGTGGCGCGAAGCGCTGCTGCCAACTGGGATGATGGGGATCACGGCCCGTGGCGATGTACGGCTCAATGCTGCGCTTGGCACAGGCCGCCAGCGTCGCGACACATGACTGTCCATCCCTCTATTCCTTACCATCTTTTCTCGTGTTGGTCAATACACGAGAAAAATTGTGAGTCGAGTGTGAGGTTGTAGATAACTATTTTGACCACAATGTGAGATAGATAGTGTATCTGTATACTTAGCTTCTTGAAGAGGGAGAGAGTTCCTCCACTTAATGGATGAGTACGAAATCGATCTATTCTCCTGATCACCTGGAATGACACCTCTTCCAGCGTCAGAATCTTCCCTCGGACAAGAACTTTGAACAGACAGAGGCCATCGAGTAGTGTAACTGAGTCACAGAAGAAAGCGAGGAAAATCATGAAACAGTGGCGCATCAAGCACGTGAAGAGGAGCCTGGTTGCGTCTCTCTTCGCAACCCTGATCACCTTCCTGCTGCTGTTCGCACAGGTGGCCCAAGCCGCCGCATCGTCAAGCTGGAAGGTGGTGCCCAGCCCGAGCCCCGGATCGAGCGCAAATCAGCTGGTCGCGATCGAGGCGGTCTCCGCCGGCACTCTCTGGGCCGTGGGCTCCTTCAGCAACACCACCGGCCCCTCTCGGACGCTCACCGAGTTGTATGGCTAGGATGTGGGACGGCTTCTTCACCACGGTCGGGACACAACCAGGAAGGCACTTCTCAAAGTGCCTTCCTGGTTGTGCTTTTATTTCCCTCTCGCTGATTTAAACCTGAGCTTGAAAAGAGGGTTTGTAGTGGGTTAGACTCATCTATTCAGGAGTTTTTCAACAGGCTGACCCCCTATACGACACCACCTGTTGAGAACAGGCCCGAAATGCCGCCGCCGCTTGCGCACCAGCAGGCAAGCTCTGAGTACAATCAGCAGTTCATTGAATCGCTTGCTCAGCGGCTCATGCCCCGGCTGATGCCGGAAATCCTGTACAACCTGCGGATGGTCGAGCCAGAGAGATCCCGCACCAGGGGCTTCGGGATGAGTCTGGCGCTGGCGATTGTCTCGATTGGGGTCATGATTCCCCTGACGGCCATCGTGCTCGGGATCCTGACGACAGTAACAGGAGGAGGGATTGGACCAGCACTGATTGGTCTGAGCGTCGTCGGCCTGGTCATGGTGCTGATTAACATCCTGTTCAACTATGTGCTGTTCAACATCAAGAGTTAAACATGTGATATGCGCAACCAGGGGTACTCACCTGTCGCATTCGGCAGGGTATGATGCCAAGGTTGCGCTATCACGACCCAGGGCGAGGCAGGAAGCCGAGACGAGGAGGGCAAGCTTCGCGTGGTGAGCATGCGAGGCTTGTCCGAGGAGTAGGGTTATGAACAATCAAGAAACACCTGTCCAGGATGAAGAGAGAGTGCTGTCCGAGGAGCGTGGTGCGCATGTTGGTCGGCCAGATGGAGCGGGAAATCCGCCCGAGCCGGCCGCTGCATATGCGGGTGAGCGGTACGTAAGGCCGACGATGCCCCCGCCATTCATCCCACCTGGGCCGCCTCATACCTGGCAGCGTTATTACCCTGGAACTGGGCCAGAGTGGGCCGGTCAGCCTGGGCTGCTCTATCCACGCAGGCGCAGCCATTGGCCATGGATCGTCCTGACGTTCATGCTGCTGTTCATGTTGCTCATCGGTGGAACATTCTTTGCGCTATTTATTGCTGGTTACAACTTCACAGGATATGCGCAGAGCATCACTGAGACACAGCACTTTACAGTGAGTGCCGATCCAACGCTCGTGCTGAATAACGACACGGGATCGATCCATGTGCGCGCGGTTGCTGTGCAGCACGAAGTGAGCATTCAGGCCACCAGGCACACTGGCCAGTGGGGAAACCTGAATGACCTCAAGGTGAGCTACACGCAGAACTCGGAAGCCAATACCGTCACCGTCAATGTGGACAGGTTGAGCAACTTCAACTTCTTCACATCTGCGAGCGTCGAATTCGATGTCGCTGTCCCCGATATTGCTTCGCTCCAGTTGAAGACGAACACCGGCGGGGTTGATGTCAGCGGGGTGAATGGGCAGGTGGTGCTCACGAGCAAAACCGGGTCCATTTCAGCGAGTGATGGGAAGCTGAGCGGGAACAGCGAGCTGATTACCAATACAGGTTCGGTCACCTTCAATGGCTCTATTGATGCGAATGGGGCCTACCGCTTTGAAACAAACACGGGTTCAGTGGACGTGACTCTGCCGAGCGATAGTGTGTTCCACGTCGATGCGTCAACCGATACAGGCTCGATCAACACGAACTTCCCAGGAGTAACGGTACAGCATCACCAGTTTGTGGGCGCGGATGCCCATGGCGATGTAGGAAGCTCTCCGCAGACGATGATTAGCATGAGGACCAATACCGGGTCGATCAACCTGAATGAGAGGTGATTGGAGGCGGTTGATTGGCCATGAAGCCTTGATCGATGTTAATGGCGTTGTGAAGAGGGAGAGGCATCACCAGATCAAGCCCAAGGTACACACCCTCAAACCAGGATCGGGCAGCTGATGGAAGGGAAAGTACCTCCACGACGATATAGCCGACCATGATGAGTCCCGCCGCCACAGATGGGAGAACGCCCGCTTCGCGACCTGTGAATACTGTCGTTGTGGCTATGAGCGAACTCCCTCCTACGACCATCGCCAGCACGAGTGCGGGAATGGTGTAATCGCTGAAAGGCGTGTTTCGTAGCCACTCCATTGAGAACTGGTCGATATCTACCATCATGGGCCATTTGTGTCAACTGCTGCGGCTGGAACTGTCCAAGGCTCTCAGGAAGCTGGGCCACCCAACCGATCAAGTGACGCACCGTTCGCAGATAGGCATCCACCGTGCCCTCGGCCTTGCCTGAGAGAAACTGCTCGTACTCGCCTAAGAGAGCACGAACCTCGTCGACGTCAGTCATCTTCGCAGCTCGACCTTCAGGCGTTTTCCAGGTGGATCCCTCTTTATCTGTAGACATGGTTCCCCTCCAGTGAGATTGGCGTCTGCTCCGTCCTGGAGGGCGACATCCGGGTGCAGCCACCACTCCAGTGTGGTGTGCTCCCTCAACTGGAAGTGCTTCTCACCAGCTGGGGGTTCAGCAATCCCATCTTGTAAAAAGTATAAGGTATTGGCTTCACACAGCCATCACAAAAAGGTGCTTCCCGATCACTAGTCCATCACAGTATGCATGTGAGATTGACAGCGGTATCTTCTCAATAAAGCCAATCGGACTGACCACTAGCCAACCTTTCCATATCCCATCATTTTCATCAAGCAATGGAACAGTGTGAATGGCTTTATTTGTCCATGGGAAAGGGGGCGAACTCCTCTCGAACCGGCCACAGATGGCAGGGGCGATGCTTGACCAGGCGTGGCCGTTGCAATGCCGGGAATAAAAAGATCCTCTCAAGAGTCTGCATAGCTGGCTGCGCACTGTGATACATCTGTGAAATCGAGAGGGTATGTATTGATGCCAATGTGACGCCAGGAGCGTATGCTGGTAGTGGGTAATGTTCTACCACGTGCAACGCCGCCTCCGGCAGTTCCAGCGAGGAGTCCTGCTCGTAGGAGTGCGAAGCCCTGATGATAGAACGAGCATTCACGTCTTGTAAATGGAGACGATTATGACTACCGTGTATACACCGACCTGGGAACAGATCTTGCTCCCACTGGCCTACGAAGCAGAGCATCGGGATACGGCTCCGACTCACATCCCGGTGGGCGATCCAGACTTGCTCGATCGCGCCTATCACTACTGTGATTCGATCACGTCCACAAATAGCCACACCTTCTACATGGCGACTGGCCTACTGCCACGCGCGAAACGGCGAGCTATGCGAGCGCTCTACGCGTTTTGTCGATTGAGCGATGACATCGTCGATTGCTCGGAAGAGCATACGGAGCTATCGCTAGCAGCCTGGCGTCGAAAAATGCTCTCCCCTACGCCACCTCCCGGTGACCTGGTTGCCGTCGCCTGGGCGGATACCCGGTTCCGCTATCAGATTCCCCTGCGTTATGCTGAACAGCTTATAGACGGCGTCGGGCGCGACCTGCACCAGCGACGATATAGCACCTTCGAGGACGTGGCCCGCTATGCCTATGGCGTGGCATCCACCGTCGGCTTGATGAGTATGCACATTATCGGCTTTGTGGGTGAACAGGCCATTCCTTATGCCATCAAGCTTGGCATCGCCTTGCAGATCACGAACATCCTGCGCGACGTTGAGGAAGATTGGCGCTCCGGCCGCGTGTACTTGCCCATGGACGAGATGGCAGCATTTGGACTGACAGAAGCAGACCTGGACAGGGGACAGGTGGATGAGCACTGGCGTGTCTTTCTGCGCTTTCAGATCGAACGCAATCGCCACCTCTACGCCCAGGCACGACCGGGCATTGCCATGCTCAGCAGAGATGGCCGCTTCGCTGTCGCGGAGGCCCTCGACCTCTACCGTGCCATCCTGGATGACATTGAAGCGCACGACTATGACGTGTTCCGTCGCCGGGCACATGTGAGCGCCTGGAGCAAAGTGCGCAGGCTGCCCAGCATCTGGTGGCGTAATCGCTCGAGAACGGAGAAGCCTCTATGAAGCCATATGATATCATTATTGCCGGAGGCGGCGCTGCCGGCTTGAGCCTGGCGTATCACCTGCTGCATAGTCCCTTGCACGACCGGAGGGCCCTGATTGTGGAGAAGGAGGCCAAGGACCAGAACGACCGTACCTGGTCCTTCTGGACGGACCGGCCTACGCCTTTTGATGACATTGTGTATCGCTCGTGGAGCCAGCTTCAGGTGCTGGGCAACCACTTCGAAAAGCAACTTGCCCTGGATCCCTATCGCTACAACATGCTACGCGGAATCGATTTCTACCGCTTTACCCGGCAAGCATTCTCACTGTCTCCGCACGTAGCATACGTGCAGGGAAAAGTGGAGCGCATCGAGGACGGCGAGCAAGAAGCCAGCGTGCTGGTAGACGGGCAGAGCTATACAGGCACCTGGGTCTTCGATAGCTTGTTCAACAGGTCCGCGTTCAAACCCGATCCGGCACGTTACCATGTTCTCAAGCAGCAATTCAAGGGCTGGGAGATCGAAACACGAGAGAACGCGTTCAACCCACAGGCAGCGACCTTCTTAGACTTTCGCACGTCGCAGCAGCAGGGGATGCACTTCTTTTATGTCCTGCCCTTTTCCGAGCGCCACGCGCTGGTGGAGTCGGTCCTCTGCACGACGACGCCGATCAGTTGGGAGGCCTGTGAACAGGCGTTGCGCGTCTACCTTGACACCATCCTGAAGGTCAGGACGTACGGCATCCGGCGCGAGGAACATGGGATGAGCCCCTTGACCGACTGGCCCTTCCCTCGGCAGATTGGTCGGCGCATCATGGCGATTGGCGCCCATGGGGGAGGGGTCAAGCCTTCCACAGGGTATGCTTTCATCCGCATGCAGGAGGACGCCTCCGCCATTGCCCGTTCGCTACTCGAGGTGGGTCACCCCTTTCGCGTGCCACCTGGCCCTCGCCGCTATCGCTTCTTTGACTCGGTCATGCTGGAGATCATGACTCATCACGGGGAGAGGATCGAGTCGATCTTCACGGCGTTGTTCAAGCGCAATCCGGCTGAGCGGATCTTCCGCTTTCTGGATGAGGCCGCCTCCCTGTGGGAAAATTGCTTGATGATTCCCTGCCTGCCACCCCAGTTGTTGTTGCAGGCCATGCTGCGTTTAGGTAATTTGCGCAGGGTTTGAAAGGAGAACTATATGGACACGCATCCTACCGCTCTGGTGATCGGTGCGGGTCTCGGAGGTATTGCCGCCGCTGCCCGCCTGGCTCGAGCGGGTTTTCAGGTGAAGGTGCTGGAAAAGCAAGAGGCTCCCGGTGGTCGGTGTAGCCAGCTCGTGCGTGACGGGCATCGCTTCGACGTCGGTGCGACCCTGTTTCTCATGCCCGAAGTCTTCGCTGAGACCTATGCTGCGCTGGGTGAGCGCATGGAAGACCATCTAGAGCTTCGCCGTATCGACCCGACCTACCGCATTCGTTTCGCAGATGACACACAGCTCGCCCTCACCTCCAACCTCAACGCGCTACAGGCCCAGGTGGAGGCGATCGAGCCTGGCAGCTTCGGTGGCTTGCTGCGCTATCTCGTTGAAGGTCACCAATCATACCATCTCTGTCTCGAGCGCTTTGTCGGGCGCAACTTCTACCACTTTCTTGATTACTTCAGCTTGCAGAACCTGCCGCTGCTGGTCAAACTGAAGGCGCTGGTCAAACACTACGACAACATTGGCCACTACTTTGGGGACCCGCATCTCAAGGCCGCTTTCACCTTCCAGAACATGTACCTGGGGCTGAGCCCGTTCGATGCGCCGGCAACCTATTCGCTAGTGCAGTACACCGAACTGGCAGAGGGGGTATGGTTGCCGGTAGGGGGCATCTACCGCGTCATCGAAAGCCTGGCACGGGTCGCAGAGGCGCATGGTGTTCGCTTCATGTACAACACGCCGGTGAAACAGATCGAGGTCGATGGAAATCGTGCGACTGGAGTGGTGCTGCCTGATGGCTCGCACCTGAGTGCGGATGTGATCGTTGCCAATGCAGACTTGCCGTACGTCTACTCTCACTTACTGCCCAACAGAGACGAGGCAAGCCGCCTGGAGCGCTTGAAATACACCTGCTCGGCCATCATGTTCTATTGGGGGGTCGATACGGTCTACCCGCAGCTTGGAACCCACAACGTGTTCCTGGCGGGCGACTATCGCATCAGTTTCGACCGCATCTTCACCGATCACCTGCTCCCGGATGAACCCAGCTTCTATGTGCATGCGCCAGCGCGCACCGATCCGTCTGCGGCTCCGGTCGGCGAGGACACGTTGACGGTGTTGGTTCCCGCTGGACACCTCGACACAAGCAGCGTTCAGGACTGGGATGCTCTTCAAGCGCACGCTCGTGCAGCCGTGATCCAGCGCCTGGCAGCAAGCGCGGGGATGGGCGACCTGGAGCGGCACCTGAAGTTTGAAGTGAGCTACACGCCGCGTGACTGGTTCAGCATCTACAACCTGGCAAAGGGTGCTGCGTTCGGCCTCAGCCACAATTTCATGCAGGTGGGCTACCTGCGGCCGCACAACCGGCACAACCGTTACGGCAACCTCTACTTTGTTGGAAGCAGCACCCACCCCGGCACCGGTCTGCCGATGGTGCTCCTGTCAGCCCGCCTGACCACGGAACGCATTCTGAAGGACATCGGCGCACCGAGTTCTGCGTTGATAAGGAAGCAATGCCCAGAAAGGAGTTTCTACTATGTCAACTGAAGGCAACAAGACCCTTATGCACCGTTTCTTGGAGGAAGTGTTCAACAAGAAGAATTTGTCTGCCCTCGATGAATTCATCGCCCCCAATCAGGTCGATCACACTCTCCCTGCTTTTCTGCCTACCACTCCCGAGGGAACCAAACGAGCCATCGGCATGTACCTGAAGGCTTTCCCCGATTTGCACCTCACCGTTGAGGACATGTTCGCGGAAGGGGACAAGGTGGTCACCAGGTTTACATCTCGTGGAACACAGAAAGGAGCGTTTGTGGGCATGCCCCCAACTGGCAAGCAGATGACGGTCTCGACAATCGTTATCGCCCGCATCGCAGAAGGCAAAATTGTGGAACAATGGGGTCTCGATGACCAAATGGGTATGCTCCAACAACTTGGCGTGATCCCTGCTCTGTTCGGTTTAGTATTGCTTGCAGGTTTTGCAGCAGGTATGGGTCTGCTAGTTCTTTTGAGAAAGGTTCTCAAGTAACGTGATCGTCCATAACCAAAAAACCAACACGTGAATGGATACACGTTTTCCAGGGGTGAGAACATTGTGAGGTTGAACGCTGCTAACGTGATATGGCCGTGATACCGATGTGGTATCTCTAATATGGGAAGAGGTTCTTCCCGAATACACCTATCAACTCCAGAGAGGAGGAAGAGAGCATGATACCACAAAGGGAAGCCAGTGAGTTAATACACGAGGAGACTTCCTACGAGTATCCGCTGAGAGAAGGACCAGGAGAAAAAGTATATCCGCTGAGTGACAACAAGAATATGCTCCGTCTCGTATGGTTCTTGGTAGCGATGGTGGCACTGCTCGCCTTTGCTGTTGTCTGCCTGGTGATCGTCGGAGGTACAGCAGGATGGATTAGTTTCTGTGCTGCTAGTTTTACCATCATGGTAATAGCTTCCACAGCAATCTCCACAATTAAATAAGCGGGAGCCGCGAGAAGAAGCAAGTGCTGTACTTGCTTCTTCTCGTATGCACCACATCGGGACATGAGCCGGTCTCCCCATTGATCTGTTGAGGCTCAATCTCTCCAACTACGAAATGAAGCGCTGGAACTAGACACTCTCAGGTCGAGAGGGAATGTCAGCTCTTCCACTTCTTGCTCGTGCGGCGCGCCTGGCGGGAGAACTATACACTCCCAGGTCCAGAAGCAATGCCAGGACGACCCAGAGCCAGCCCCAACCGGTCACACCGCTTCCAGGGAGAGCATAGACGAGGACATAGACCAGGGTGGTAAACGGCAAGAAGAGGATCCCAAGCAGTGGTAGGAGCCAGCCCCCGTGGAATGCGCGGTTCACCAATGGAGTCAATGCCCAGACTAAGAGCAAGGCCAGGCGGGCGAAACCTTGAATAATGATAGTGAAAGTGGACATGATAGATACTTCCTCATCTTGCAAACGGGTGTCAAGCATACCTCTTTGGCACGAGACTCATCCATGCGCAGATGGCTTGCTGACGGGATTCTATGTTGGACATTTTCATGACCGTGCTCCTTTCGAACAGGATGTCTCATTGTTTTCTTCGGTTGACATCCAATATTCACCTTTCTGTGTGTTGCTTCCTTCTTCTCATCGTCGCAGAGCAGCATGGCGCTTCCTTGATATCCCTGGAGCTACGGCTTGCTCCGACTCGCCAAGGGAGTCGTCGATCTCTCCCCTCCAGGCTGTGCCTCCTTCTTCCGCGGCCGCATCACCCTGGCAAACACCCGCGCCGTCAGCGCAAGTGGCGTCATGTGGGTCAGCTGTGCTCCAAAGGCATTTCTACGACCCTCGACGGCATAAGGCCGCCCCTGCTCCAGAGTGCGCAAGCCTGTCATTACCACCGCCTCCGGTGTGTGCATGCTGCCCATCATCGGTAACTCGTCAGCACCAAGGATCGTGAAGAAATTGGTCGCTGTAGGACCCGGACACAGTGCTAGCACACGCACGCCAACCTTCCGATACTCCGCCCAAAGCGCCAGGCTAAACGAGAGCACAAAGGCTTTGCTCGCCCCGTAGACGGCATGGTAGGGGAGCGGCTGAAAGGCAGCTATCGAGGCCACATTGATGACGCCCCCTGCTTTTCTCTCGGCCATCGCTGGCACAAAGGCAAGCGTGAGATCAACCAGGGCGGTGACGTTGAGCATGATCTCCTCGTGTTCCCGTTCCGGGGCGAGCGTGTCAAAGCCTCCATAGGTGCCAAAACCAGCATTATTCACCAGCAGATCAACCGGAATACCCAGTGCTCGCGTTCGTCGATAAACCTCCTGTGCAGCGCCTTCGCGGCAGAGATCAGCCGGGACGACGTCGGCACGAATGCCGTGCTGTTCCGAGAGTGCTTGCGCCAGCGCGCGCAGTTTGTCTTCTGAGCGTGCTACCAGGACCAGGTTCATACCGTGCGCCGCCAGGATCTGTGCAAATGCCTCCCCAATTCCAGACGAGGCACCGGTGATCAAGGCGGTCTTTCCAGTATAGCTGAACATACATTATTTCTCCTTCCCTTTCATGACAGGGCGCAGACCTTTCCAGTATGGAGTGTAATGCGCAGACATCACAGGGAGATCACCAAAGCAGGCATTCCTCATTCTGGATTCGTAGGAGGTATCCCGAATTGAGCTTGAGGCTGTTGCTGCCGCACTTGCCGATCAATCGAGTTGAGCACCTCATACACGACATTCTGCTGCGTGGCCGCTCCGACTGCCGCTGTGATGAGCAGCGGATGCAAGACCAGGCCGACAGCCCCGACTGCTATCTGATCCACCCAGTCCTGCGCTCCTACTTGCACCAGCATTCCTCCCTGCACCTTCTGCAAGGTGATACTGAGTGCTTTGTTTAGGCCCGTGATGGCTCTGAGCGTGCTCTCCTTCCTGAGCTGGATGAGAACCTGTTCAGGCGTGCCAGCCTGCTGTGCCTCATAGCCCTGAGCCTGGTACTCATACATCAAGGCTTGAGCAATCCACTGCAGGTCGATTGCTTGCGTCTGATAAAAACGTGTTTCCATCTGCGTCTCCTTCTTGCTCAATCTCTTCTGTTTCCCCACTCCGGTTATCGCGTGGCGAGATGGGCTGCTTGTGCCTTGTACTGTTGGTGAATGCCCAGGGCCCAACTGGCTGCTCGCACCACTTCTCCAGCAAGCAGGGGACCCTCCTTCTTCATGGCCTTCACGAAGAAGCTTTCCGGCGGGGCGATTGGCTCTACTCCCATCGTGCGCAGCTGCCTGACCATACGCGGTGCGGCAGAGCTCTTCCACAGGGATCCGCGGAAGCGGGTATCAAAGCAAGCAACTGCCAGGCCGCCCAGCGACGAGGATGAGACGTTTCCGAGAAACGACTGCATCGCCAGGGTTGGTCTAAATCCCTGGGTTGGAGAGCCTACAATGAGCAGGTCCACCGCCTGTAACGAGACCTGACGCGCTGGATCGACACGGACGGCCTGCGCCTGTCCAAAGGCACGCAACGTGTCGGCAATGGCCTGCGCGATGCGTTTGGTGTTCCCAAATTGTGAATCATATATAACCAATGTGTTCATATTTCCTCCTTCAATTCTGTCGAGTGGGCTGCGGCGCGGGAGGCTTCGTCCTGCGTAGTCCGGGTCGAGACTGGTTGTCGTTTCAGGCCATCTTTTTCCTTCGTCTCCCTGCGGAGGCGCTCCAATTCGGATTCCTGCCTTGGGCGAACGATGAAGCCACTTTCTGTTGGTCTGCCACAGTTGGGGCAGTACTGTGTGGTATCAGAGTAGTGAAGACCACAATACAGACAATCTTTGGCCATGTGTGTTCTCCTCAACTTTCTTTTGCTATCGGCTAGTATCTTGGGATGTTCCCCATCTCACTCTTGCTATCCGACATCCGTCTTGCCTGGGCATGCTCCCTCTAAGAGGATAGAAGATACATCTAACTGTTCCATCACAGTAACGCGGTGTACTTTCACAAAGACATCACACTTGCTCTTCGCTATCTCATGGTCTGTACCAGACCAAATGGGTGCGGGTGGGATTGAAGAAGCCGCTTCCCGACTTTCCGGATTTGTGAGAGTGCTGTGAGGGTGGAGGGTAAAACGTGATGGCGTCAAGAGCTAAGGCAGCGTTCACAGCCCGGAATGGGAGCGGGGCCAGTTGTGGACGGTCCCTGTCCCCATTTAGGAAGTCACTTAAGAGCTTTCAAGTGTGAGATGATCGACGTACTATTGGGTAAACTGAGCGGGTGTTTGACACCCAATGCTGGTACGACACCTTTCGGTGTTGTAATAGGCATTCGCCCGGCTGACCAGGTGCTCCAGTGCTTCAAAGGTCTTTAAACATCTCACTCCATTCCGCTTTGAGGCGTGAGAAGAAGGCCTCGTTCACCGGGTTATCGCCTGGGGTGGCAGGCCGTGAGTAACTCACAAAGGCCCGGCTTTCCACGACCGTGCTGACATAATCCCCACTGGTATAGGGGCTGCCCCGATCTTGACGGACGATCAAGCCTGCGAGCGTTCCTCTATGCTCGGCGAAATTTTGCCAGCCATGAACTCAGGCGTGTTGAGAGCCTGTTTGTCGCAATTGACCAGGAGCAATGGGGGGGGGCTTTGATGCAGCGACAAATGCGCTGCCGCTTCACCAGGAACCGGTCGCTTCTTCCAGCTATTGCAGAAGAACCTCCTCCACACCTCGTCGAGGCGTAGGAGAAATCTCCGGCCCGTACCCCATGCGCAGCATAATCTGTGGAAAGTTTTTCTGCTCTAAGATGTCCCGCAATTGCGTCCGTAACGCGGGGACCTCGATGGCTTGATTGAAGAAGGACGCCCACACTTCCTCACTTCGCGCCAACAGCAGCATCTTTTCTAAGGTCTGCCCTGCAGCCAGCCAATCAAACCAGCTATCGGCGAAGGTCGAGATCACCGCCAGCACCGGTGAGCCGGGAGCACCATGCTGGCGCTTTGCTGTTTCATCGTGCAGAATCAAGGTTCGTATGAGGGGTGGACTCAGCGAAGACGCCAGGTCTTCCTTACCAAGCGCGTCCTCTGGAACACCATCCCGCCTGTTACCGTATCCAGGCCGTGTCCACGCCGCCAACTCCTGGCGATAGTGTGAATCGCTCCAGAGCTGGCGATCCGCGGTGACAATCAGGTTCGTCACCGCAGGACGCATTTCCTGCGGTACCACCTGGAAGGAGGTTCCCTGCTGTATCGCTATACCCTCGAGCGCGAAAATGAGCGATGCAGGCACCTCTCGTTCTTCGAACAGGTGCCGATTCGTTCTCCTTTTTTGCATGGCATGGAACAGCTTCCGTTCCTCCCCCGTCGCTTCCGCTCCTTTATTGAAACGGACACGGGCCAGCAAGTCGGGATCATGGGGATAGGGTTGAATTTCAAGACCTGGAGCGTATCCAAAGTAGCGCATGGCGATGAGGAGATTTTCGAGAGCCGCTCCGCAGCTGATGATCAATTCCCGGTCTTCGGAGTCAACGGCAGAGAGCCGCCTTGAGCGATCGGCGTAGAGTTCAACCGTATTGTGTTCGACTCTGAAACGCCAGGGCTGCGAATTGTGCCTGGATGGAGCCAGCACCGCATAGTTCAGCAAGAAGCGTAACTGCTCATCTGCGCTGCCTGTTACGGGGAAATCTGACTCCGAAACTTCCCAGGGATCCGAGATGTTCTCATACATGTTGCGCCCCTTTCCGGTTGTAGCTCTCCACCTCACTAGAGAGGTGTATAAGCTGGCCTTGACCCGTTTACTGGTCACTACGTGTGACCGTGTAGCAATCAAAGCTATTTGCTCTTTTCGCATTGTATATCACTGATATCACAGTACGCTCACAAGAATGTGGGGTATTCTCACGTATTCGTCACATTGCTTTGAATTTCCCACCCATGCCTGCTATCGCGGTCGGTCTAAGCCGAAATACCTTCCTTTCAACATACGAAAGCCCATGTGGTACTTCACAACGCTTTTCTCAACCGCCAGAAACTCAAAAACACGAGGGGGAAGGTCAGGAGATAAAAGAGGAGCAAGTAGTTGAGGAGATCGATGTGAAGGAAGAAATAGAGAGCGATGGCGGCATAGAGCAACATGCGGCTGGGGCGAACGATACTCGAGGAGGAGACGCGCAGCATACGATGCACTACCAGGAAGGTCACCAGGGCTGTGTAGGTATAGACAAAGAGAATCGCCAGCACGGGATGGATGAGACCCTTCCAGGCCAGACCCGCGACGCTGAAAGCGACGCATCAAAAAGCTTGACAAGAAGGCACAAGGGCAGTACACTGGAGGCATCAAGAACTTTTGTTCTCATCAGGAGCACTGCCCAATGGGACAAGCAACACGCACCACCAAGCTCTCGCTTTCCCTGGACAAGCGCGACCAGGGAGGAGCCAATTGCGAAAAACACGCTCTGCTGGATGCCACCGTCCAGGTGCGAAAGAGCATCCCCATCCCTGGCCTGACTGGAACTTCACTGAAGCGTTCCCCGCTCTGCCCTTTGTGTACCGCCGCAGTGTCATCAAGGATGCCATTGGCAAAGTGCGGTCGTATCTTTCCAATCGGGCGAACTGGGAAAAAAGTGGCAAAAAGAAGGGGAGACCTGGACTACCTGGAGGAACCAACCATCCCACCCTCTACGAAGGGGCTTTCTCTCTCGAACTGGACGGCCTCGATCTGCGCAAGACCTTTGTGCGGCTCAAGGTGTACACAGGGCAGAGCTGGAAATGGGTCAACTATCCCGTCAAGTATAGCCGCTACTTTGAGCAGCGGCGCACCGAGCCTGGGTGGGAAGAGCACAGTCCGAAGTTGGTCGTACGCAAACACGCAGCGGAACTGCACGTTTCGCAAACGAAAGAGGTCAGGGCCAAGAAGATCGTTGAGAGCAAGCTCTCGCCTGACCTGGTGACGGTGGGGGTTGACCTCAATGTCAAGAATCTCGCGGTGATCACCGTCAGGCAAAGTGCGGCGATCATCGAAACCGTGTTTGTCACTGACCATGGCCTCGATCAGCATCGCTACCGCCATCTCAAGCGCATTGCCAAGAAGCAGTGGCAATCGGGCAAGCCGGTGAAAGACGAACACAGCAACCAGCAGCTCTGGCGGCATGTCCGTCGCATGAACGAAGATGCGGCACAGAAGGTGGCCCGCAGCATAGCCCGGGTGTGTGCCAGGTATCCGGGCTGTGTGCTGCTCTTTGAACGCTTGCGGAAAATCAAGCCAAAGGGGGCCAGCAAGTCACGGCGCATGAACCGCAGGCAGGCCAACCAGCTTCGCGGCAAGATCACCCACTACGCGCGTGAGAAAGCCTATACGATCGGGACAGTCACCACAGAAGTGAACCCGCATGGCACCAGTCAGTATTGTTCCCGCTGCGGATCCCCAGGGGAGAGGTTCTCCTTTCGGGATGGAAGGCGCATCCAGGTGAAGTGGGGCAAACTGTTCTGCTGTCCGGTGTGTCAGTATGAAGCCAACGCTGACTGGAACGCCAGCGTCAATGTGCATCATAGCTTTTTCGGTGAATTGCATTGGCAGCCACGCCCCAAACGGAGTGGGTGAGGGCTGCCCTCGCGCTCTCTCCAGCTACAGGGTGGAGGGAAGAAGCCTGTCGGAGGGACACCCCGCCAAAGACTGACAGGCCAGGCCGGTTGCTTTGCAACATGCAAAGTGGTACGGCTATCGTTGGTCCAACGGGAGGACGTTCCAGTCTGTATCCTCTCTCGGACATCACCTGAGTTGATAGCCTCCTGGAATGCAGCAGGAACGCCGGGAATGCTAGACTGACTCATGGCGGCGAGAACACGGTGTCCAGCTTTGTCAGAGAAGCCGGGCTACTGTTGATACCACCACTACTTGATCGCAGAACACATCGGTCAATGAGCCGCGCGCGGTATTGGTACCCGTCAGCCGTGCTTCCACGCCATCGAGACCGTCGCAGAGAATGGAAGCGACCAGGAGCCAGAAGGCCGTCGCGAATTGAAAGGGGGCTAAGCAGAAAAAGCCGAAGCCCAAGATCACGGAGGCAAAGGAGAGCATGTCCGCACTGATCCCAAGCCGTGAGAGCATGAAAGCGATGGGGCTAAGAAAGCGCTGGCGCGCCCTTTGCCACGGACCAAGTATGCGTTCTTCCTCTTCGCTATACATGCTGCCAGGAGGAGGCGCTGGCTCTGGTTGCCGCACACTCGCTGGAGAAGGCGTTCCCTCTCCACACTGGAGTTCATCTTTTTGATCCAGCGTGAGCATGGTGGTTCCTCCCATACCTGGCTGCCATTTATTCGCCAGGGCGACTTGCTTCTATCCACTGATGGCTAGAACAGAGCAGTCCCTTACAAGCGAGCTTCTGACGATAGCAGATGGTACACTTGCGCAGACGCTGGTGACACCTGTCTACCGGCGTCTGCGCCTCGATACGGATTCACGCGCTACAACTGCATTTGACCGGCCAATCTCTCTGCATAGTACCCAAACACGGGGAGCTTATAGTACCGGCCACGGTGCGCCGCAACCATCAGCACAATCCACCCGATAAAGCCGACCAGCCCCAATGCACTACTGACACCCCAGAACGCGAACGGGAAGGAACCGAAGACCCATTCAAAGATGCTCAAGGTGCCGAAGAAGAGGATGGACTGTATGGCGTGGAAGCGCACAAAGCGATTCTCCCGCTCCAGGAGCAAGAAGACCAGGCCTCCGACCCATCCAAAGAGGTAGCAGAGCAATCCGGCCGTCCTCGCCCTCATGCCCATCGAGGTCCTCTCGAAGGGACTGATATCACCCGGTTCCGGCGTGTAAAACGGTCGCTGGTACCCATACGGTTGCCACTCCTGGTAACTTGGCGGGTAGGGCTGTCCTGGCGGAAATCCATATTGCTGATAACCACTTTGCGGGTCAGCGCCTTTCTCACCGGAATCATCAGGTGGCTGCTGCGGAGCATAACCTCTATCGTCAACATTCGGAGTTTGCTGCTGAGTAGGATAGCTTTTCATATTTCACTGAACCTTCCTCCGGGTGAGGTGTTCACTTCACGAACACCTCACCCGGCTACTGTACGTCTTTACAGTAGAAGTATGAACCCTGCTTATCACAGATGCCATACAAACGTGGCGGGTGTCATCACATTTTCCGCACGAATCCGAATGTTACACCGGCGGCACGAATGCCCGTAAAAGCCAGCAGCATTTTTCTGAACTTGTTAGCTCTCCTCTGCTCTATCTACCTCAATGTTCCGGCTGATAACATGCTTCTCGCCAGCGTTCATCCTGGCATACGAGTTTCTGAATGTGATGGAAGTGTGAGGGTATCTGGCGATTTGAGAGGAGTCTGTGAAAGCGACCAGGTAAGATAGAAGAGGCAAGAGTGTAGCAAGATAGCAGTCTATCAGCAGTCTATGCAGAAGGAGAAGCAATATGACACAGTCAGATCAACATGCTCCATATACAGGGCAGCCTCAAAATCGAGAGTATCACGAAGAATTCCAGGTTTTGGGTGAACAGTTATCCACCACGGTGGAACGGCTGATTCATGAGGGGAATGTACGCCGCATCATTATCAAACATGAGGGGCATACCGTAATGGAGATCCCGCTGACCATCGGCGTGGTAGGGGTGCTCGTAGCGCCCATGCTGGCGGCAGTCGGAGCAATTGGCGCAGCGATGACGAACTGCACAGTTGAAGTAATACGTACAGAACCCCAGGAGCGCGATGACGGACCGCCTCCCGCACAAGGAACAGGCGCTCCTCTGCTCTCAGGCATTGGCAGTCAATCGTACTCGATTTCGCATTCCGGCATGCAAATGTTTGAACAGGGCAAGATCAACACGCTGATGAGCAGCACCGTCATCGACCTGGTCAGCGCACCGATTGAGCCGGGAGAGTACCGCCTGGAGATCAGCGTTACCATGGGAGGCGTAGAGATTTTCTTGCCCCGCTATGTTCAATTTACGCTGGAGGGAAGCGCTCTGGCGGGAGGCAGAAAGGTCCACGACGGATTGTACGAGGGACCGGGCATTTGGGAGATCACGAAGCAGAAGCTGCGCTATGTGGTCAATCTCCCCTCTCAGCCGCCTGATTTCGCCATCGCTCCGCCCAATCCTGAGCGACCGGTTCGTATCCACTTCGTGACGCACATCACGATGGGGGGTTTAGATATCTATAGGCTGTGATCCTTTGTTGATTGGAACACAGGGGATCAGAAAGCCGGGCTACTCACCATGAGCGTGCATTTCTCGTGAGCGGAGGTGGCCCACTGGATGTGGACGCGGTAGTGCTGGTGAAAGCCCCAACCCAGGAGGTATGTCCATCACTGTCACCCTCAGCCGCCTGGAGGGCAATACCTCCAACATGTGGGTCGTGATTGGGGTAACGTCCGGCAATGGCTTGCTCATCATCACTACTCCGATGGTCGCACAATCAACAGAAACGAACAAAGCATCTTTTCTTCCATCGCGTACAGTGTAACGCCCCGAAATCATATCGGGGTCACAGCAACGCGAGCTTTCATCACGAAGATATCACGATGGTTGAAAGCCGCAAGGCAATGCCCAGCACCCCACTTCCCCTCTGGATGCAAAAAGGTGGCACTGGTGGATGTTTGTGAACGAAGTGTGACATTGTGAACGCGCAATGTGATGCTTTTTAGAGGTTTGAGGGCTATGCTTGAGCAAGAGATAGTTTTCAGTCTTGAAGGGAGCAAACAAATGGCAGAGATCATGACAGCTGTTGCAAAGCTCGAAACGGGCATGCGTTTTGAAGGTGAGGCCGGTTCTGGGCACAGAGTGTTACTCGACGCGTCTGAATACGACGGTGGACACAATGCGGGCTTTCGTCCGATGGAACTGTTACTGGTAGGGCTGGCTGGCTGCACGGGGATGGATGTGATCTCCATTTTGCGCAAGAAACGCCAGGATGTGACCGGCTACCAGGTCCTTGTGCAGGGCATACGTGCCGAAAACCACCCGATGGTCTTCGAGGATATCACTGTTGAACACATCATTACAGGGCATCATCTCGATCACGAAGCGGTAAGGCGAGCGATTGAACTCTCTGAGACCCGCTACTGCGGCGCTGGCGCAATGCTTGGGAAGGTGGCCCA
>WNGJ01005113.1_pt1 | contig 28631 bp, 30 predicted proteins | sample 5400611 | NCBI WGS metagenome assembly WNGJ01 (sample SAMN13153375, study PRJNA577476) | soil metagenome | isolation source: 40 cm soil or saprolite under Garry oak tree replicate 1 | place: USA:California | collected 2016-06-15
AAGCCAGACCCCTGGCCCATCATTTCGCCGTGCCGACCCTCGCGACCGGGATTTTGTGGCATGCCATTCGGGCCACCGAACTGGCGAAAGAAACGCTCCATTGGTGAGCCCGACCCGTCGTCATCGCTCTCGTTGACGGCGTCGTGGGCGCTCTCCTTCATCGTCACCTTGACCGAGATGACGGACGGCTTCACCCGCTCCACCAGGTCGGCGAAGCCCTGAGGTTGTGCGGCACTGGACACAGCATTACTCACCTTGGCGTGAGCTGCGCTGCTAAAAATATCAAAACGATAGGACGAAGAGCTGAAGCCGTACACCGCGAGCCCGGTCACCACCGATGCCATCAATGCCACCTTTTGCGCCGAGAACAGGGAGCGCGTCTGCTCCCGATGAGAGGGGAAAACAGGATTGTGTTGGTCGGTCATAAGGAATCTCCAAGATGAGGATTCAGCGCGCGGTTGCTCGCCTTATGCCGCCGTAGATGCGGGCTCCCGCATTACACAATGCTGACCGGGGAATTAATGTTTCGAAATGAAATCGTGAAAATCGACGGCTACCTTGGATCAGAAATCGCAACCACTGTTGCAATTACGAACTGCCTCGCCTGGTGAAGCGCGCAAATTATCAACGCATGTGCTTTGATTCTAACGGCTCAGAGTTGCGGATCAGCTGGCGCCTGAGGTCGGCCGACACCCACGCGAGCCAGGGCGGCATTGTCAGCCAACACCAGTTGGCGAAGCGCGACACGTTGTCGCGATGACACCCCTAACAGATCCGCCGCCCGCCAAATGATATTGGCTTCAAATTCGTTTGGCTTCCCGTCAGCGTAAACAATCTCCCACATCATTCGAACGGTCTGGTAGCGGCCCTCGTCGTCGAGAACTTCACTAAGTTTCCGGGTGAAATGATAGAAATCGATCGCGTTCCGATCGACCGCGGCGGACTGGTCGATCAATTGAGCGGTAGTGAGATCGTCGAGTTCAAAGGCAGACTTCAATAAGGCGTAAAGCTTTTTCCGCCGCCCCTCAGACATTTCATCACGAACAGTTGCCACACGCGTGAGTAATGCTGCGGTCGCGAGCCAGCTAGTTTGGCCTTTGGCTATCCGCGGCCTCGCATTTTCATAGAGATTCGGGATTAAAGTCTTGATCGATTCAAACATCGCGCGCCAACTTTCGTAATTGTAAGTTAGTAATTGTAAGGACGCCTTGGCTGACCCTTTGCGACCTCAGTCTGGTAGCAACGGCGTCGCTGCCCTCCGAGACATCTGTGCGCGAAGTAGTCAGCTCCACCTGGCCAGACAACCCTGCTTACAAAGCTTTAATCTGTACCCTCACGCTTCCCTTCTCCCCGGCCGCCGTTCTCCAATAAGACGCCGATGCTTCGCGTCGGCTATGCGAAGTCCGTGCCGGATGAGGAGTCCCGCCGGGCCGAGAGAGACCCCTCACCCGTCTTCGCTTCGCGAAGCCACCCTCTCCCACAAGGGGCGAGGGGAAGTAAGCAAAGCCTCAACGACCATCCATCGCGGCCGTCATCCATTTTGTCACGGCATCCGTCGCAAGAAATTCCAGCGCGACGCGCTGGATGTTCGTCGCAGCACTCTTGCCCTGCGCGACCGCCACCAGCAGGTCGCAGCGCCGTGACACCGCGATGCCGACGGCGGCATGCCGTGAGCCGTCGGCCATTTTCAGATCATAGCTGCGCAGGCGTCCGGGCATGTCGGCGATCCGGATCACCTTGCCCGGTTCAAGCGGCGCAAACCGCTCGCTCATCAGATCGAGATCGGCGACGCGGTCGACCTCATCGTCGTCGGCGACGCCGCTGTCGCAATTGCAAAAGCCGATCTTCGGCCGCACATACACTTCAATCTCGTCGCCGCACGGGATAACGCCGCAACGAAACGCGCGCCCCGCGGGCCAGCCATCGCGTGGAAACGGCCAGGCGATTTCCTGCCAGTGCGCGCTCCCACCGCCTTGCGCGCGCACCTGGTGATAGGCCGCAACACCCGACAAGGCGCCTAACGCAACGGCTGCAATCAGGATGGCAGGCCAACGGCGCACGACTCAGGCCTTCAAGGCTGGATTGCTTCGCTTCGCTCGCAATGACGATCTCATTTTTTATAGGCCGCCTTTTCGGCGATACTCTCAGGGCAAGCCCGCCACGGCGCGGGCGGGTCCGGTCAATTCCAGGATGTGCAGGCCGGTGTTGGCGCGATCGACGATGTAGATATAGCCGCGCTCGTCGGTTTCGACATTGTTGGTCTGGATCGCGACCTTGCAGCGGTCCTTGCCTTCGACCGGGACGCAGCGCTTGTCGGTCGCCGCCGTGATCGACGGAATGAAATAGCCGACTTCGGTGGGATGATAGGGATCGCGAATGTCGAGCGCGCGCACGCCGGCATTGAAGAACGCGATGAACGCCATCTTCTTGTAAAACACCGGCGCCATGCTTTCGTTGGAGGAGTGCGAGCCGAACCGCCCTCCCCGTTCGCAGAACGAACCGCTCGCCTCCGGCACCGTGAAACTCGAAATCATCATCGGCCGGTTCTCGACCGTGACGTCGGCGAACCACACCATCTGCCGCGGCTCGCTGCATTCGTTCAGGATCGCCTCGTCGACGATCATCACGATGTCGCGGCTCTTGCCGTCCTTGTCCTTTGCAAATTCCACGATCGGCATGCCGAGCATTGGAAACGTGGTATGCGCGCCGTTGAAGGCAGACATCGGCATCCGCGAGATTTCCGGAAGACGAAGATTTTCAGCCGTCGGCTCCTTTGGTCCGTTGATCAGCTTTTCGCGATCGACAATCTGCAGGAAGCCGCCCTTGTTGGTGCCGTATCCGAAATAGACGCGATTGCCTTCCCTGCCCGTCGAGATCGGCCCGTGCAGTTCGGTCGGCACCGCGCCGGTCGAGCCCGGCTCCTGACCCGGAAGGCCGAAATCGCGGATCTTGACGGGGTGCGCGGGATCGCCGAGGTCGTAAACCTGGGTCATCCGGCGCGTGCGCCAGTCCGGCGCGCCCGAGACCAGGAAGGCAATGCCGGTGTCGCATTCCCACCAGCTCTTGTGCGTATCCTTCAAGCCGTCGAGCCGCGTGATCAGAACCGGATTGGCGGGATCCGCGACATTCCAGATTTCATGCGCTTCGCCGCCGAACGTGCGAAGCATATAGACCGCGCTGGGATCGCCCTTGGGCAGCGCCTTGCCATCGCAGATGCGTACCATCTGCGCGCCGCCGGCCTCGTATTTGCCTTCCTGGCCGGGAATGTGGCGCAGATATTTTGGCTGCTTGGGATCGGTGACGTCGACGATCGACGTGCCGTTCGGCTCGGCCTTGCCGGTCTGCGGATTGAGCGGCGCCGGAACATCGTCGGTGCCGCCGTGATGTCCGATATAGGCGATCCAGCGGTCACCCTGGTGATGGATGGTCGGCTGGTAGGCGCTGCGCGCCTGCAAATCGTTGCTGCCGACAAGCCTCATGTTGGAGGCTTCGGGCGGCGCGCCGATCACCTGCTGTTGCGCCTGCGCGCCGGTGAGACCCACAACAAAAGTCATCGCGGCAAGCGCGATCGGTAGACCCCGTCTCTTCATGTTTTCCACCCATACTGTTGAAGACCAGTCTGCGCTGGCTGTTCAGGCAAAGATATCATAGCGGAGCACGCCCGGATTGCACTACGCTTAGTCCATTCAATTGGGCGAGCATCTCTTCTTTGAGGGGGCAACCATGTCGCCGCATCATATTGACTTCACCAGCCGTCGCCGTTTGCTGAAATTCCTGGCGGCCAGTCCGCTGTTCGCGCGCGGCGCCTTGGCGGAAGGGCGGCCATCGGATCCGGCGGAGTGGGCCCCGCGCGATCTCGAAAAACTAATTGCCGATCCGACGCAGGCGCTCGACGTTTTCGATTTCGAGCCGGTCATGAAGAAGAATGTTCCTCCGGCGCATTTCGGTTATATGGCCACGGGGGTCGATGACGAAATGACCTTGCGTGCCAACCGCGAAGGTTTTCGCAAATTCGAACTGCGGCCGCGCAGGCTGGTCGACGTCAGCAGGATCGACATCAGCGCCGAGATCCTCGGTGCGAAATACGACAGCCCGATCGTGATTGCGCCGGCTGGCAGCAACCGTGCCTTTCATCCCGACGCAGAGATCGCCGTCGCCAAGGCCGCGAAATTGGGAAACCATCTGCAAATTCTGTCCACCGTCGCCACGACATCGATCGAGGACGCCATCGCCGCGCGCGGCGCTCCGGTGTGGTTTCAGCTCTATACGACGCAGCGCTGGGAAATTGCCCAAGGCCTGGTCAGGCGCGCAGAAGCGGCGGGCGCGCCGGCGATCGCGGTGACACTCGATGTGAGATCATCGGCGAAATGGGAAACTTTTGTCAGGTTGCGGCGCACCGACACCCGCGACTGCGGAACCTGTCACGGCCTCAACGACTATCTGTCGCGCAAGCCGAATTTCGCCGGCATCGATCTGGGCGGCGTCAGCAGCACCATCGTCACCAACCTGACCTGGGACCTGATCAAGCGCTTGCGCGATACGGTGAAGGTCAAGCTCGTCCTCAAAGGCATTCTCGCCTTTGAGGACGCCAAGCTCGCCGCCGATGCCGGTATCGATGCGATCGTCGTCTCGAACCACGGCGGACGTGTGGAGGACGGCGTCGGCGCGACCATCGATGTGCTGCCGGAATTCGTCCAGGCGGCCGGCGGCCGCATGCCGATCCTGGTCGACAGCGGCTTCCGCCGCGGCAGCGACATCGTCAAGGCGTTGGCGATCGGCGCGCAAGCGGTGTGCATTGGCCGGCCCTATCTGTGGGGGCTCGGCGCCTTCGGACAGCCCGGGGTCGAGCGCGTGCTCGGGATCCTGCGCGCCGAGACTCGCGCCGCCATGCAGCAGCTTGGCGCGCCGTCGCTCAAAGACCTCACGCCGGCGATGGTCCGGCGGGTCTGAGTTCCAATCCCGAGGACGACAGAACCTTGCCGCCACGCCGATGAAACGCATCGGCGGCGAAAACCCGCGCTTGACATGCAACCTTTTGGTTGCCTATTATCTTGAACCATGGATGAGGTCTTCAAAGCGCTGGCCGATGCTTCGCGGCGGTCGTTGCTGGACCGCCTTCACGCCAGGAACGGACAGACGTTGAACGATCTCTGCGACGGCCTCGCTATGACGCGGCAGGCCGTCACCAAACACCTTGCGATTCTCGAAGAGGCCAATCTCGTCACCACGTTCAGGCATGGCCGCGAGAAGCTGCACTACCTCAACCCGGTGCCGATCCATCAGATCGGTGAGCGGTGGATCAGGAAATTCGAGCGCGGCAAGCTCGCCGCGCTCGGCGAATTGAAACGGCAATTGGAGAAGCGTGATGCGTAAAGCGGAATTCGTCCCGGAATTTGTCTATGTGATCTACATTCAGTCGACACCGGAAAAAATCTGGGAAGCGCTGATCGATCCCGAGATGACCAAGGAGTTCTGGGGTCGTCACCAGAACCGTTCGGACTGGAAGCCCGGATCGGAATGGCGCCATGTCAACTACGACGACGCCACCGACATCGCGGTGGCCGGAACCGTCGTCGAAAGCGAGCCGCCCCGCCGCCTGGTGTTGACCTGGGGCCGGCCGAACGAGACCGACGTTTCCCGCGTTACCTTCGAGATCGAAGACTGCATGGGCTCCGCGCGCCTCACGGTGACGCATAATGAGCTGAGCCCGAAGATGCTGAGCAACATCAGCGCCGGCTGGCCGGCCGTGCTTTCCAGCCTGAAGAGTCTTTTGGAGACCGGAGCTTCGCTGCCAATGACGCGGCGGCAATGGAAGAAAGCCAGCTAGATCAATCCAGATAGGGAGTTTATTCGATGTCTGCAGTACCCTCATTCGTCTACACCACCTACATCGAGACCACGGCCGACAAACTCTGGCACGCCCTGACCGACGGCGACTTCACCGAGCGCTATTGGTTCGGCCATCGCGTCACCTCGGACTGGCAGGTGGGCTCGCCCTACAAGTTCGCCAGGCAAGGCGCCGGCGCCGTCGAGGGCACGGTATTGATCTCGGATCCGCCGAAGCGGCTTGCCTATAGCTGGGATCCCTGCTCGCCGGACGCGAAACGCGAACGCACGTCGCGGGTCACGTTCGATCTCGAGCCGCGCGGCAAGATCATCAAGCTGACCGTCACCCACGACAACCTCGACGAGGGCGGCAAGACCTTGCGCGATATTTCCGGCGGCTGGCCGATGGTGATCGCGAGCCTGAAGAGTTTCCTGGAAACAGGGCACGCTTTGCCGGCTGATCTGCCCTCATGTGCGGCGAAGGAGAAGACCGATGCGTAAGCCTGAGTTCATCTACGTCACTTACATTGAGACCACGCCGGAAAAGCTGTGGGAAGCGCTGACCAACAGCGAATTCTCCAGGCGCTACTGGTGGGGCACCGAGGTGAAATCCGACTGGAAGGTTGGATCGCCATTCGCGCTGGTCATGAACGGCACCACTACCGATGTCGGCGAAGTTCTCGAGGTCGATCGGCCACGACGTTTGTCTTACACGTTCCACCACGTCCTCAGCGAAGCCGCCCGCAAGGAGCGCCCGACCAAGGTCGTCTTCAATCTCGAGCCGTACGGCAAGCTCGTGAAGCTGACGCTGACGCATGAAGACTTCGAAGATGGCAGCGTGATCCTCGACGGCATCTCCAAGGGATGGCCCGCCATCCTGTCCAGTCTCAAGAGCATGCTGGAATCCGGCACGGCGTTGGCTATTCCTCCTTCCTGTCTCGGCATTGAGGGGGTCCAATGAACATCGACCATTTCAAGCCCGCCATCGTCTACACGATCTACATCGCCTCCACGCCTGAGAAGGTGTGGCAGGCGCTGACATCAGCGGAGTTCTCCAGAAAATATTTCTCCGGCCTTGCGGTGGAGGCCGAGTTGAAGGTCGGCGGCGCGTTCGCCGTCCGCACACCGGACTGTTCGCTCCATATCGGCGGCGAGGTGATCGAATGCGACCCGCCGCGAAAGCTCACCATCACCTGGAACGTGAACTGGCCCGGGCTGGTCGAGAAGCTTGGGCCGACCCTCGTGACCTATGAGATCGAGCAGGCGGGAGAAGCGGTGAAGCTGACGCTGATCCAGGCGCACGACCGGCCGATCAGCGACGACATCCTCTCCGGCGGCCGGACGGGCTGGCCGGCGATCCTGTCCAGCCTCAAGAGCGTGCTGGAAACCGGACAAGCGCTCGTCATCAAGATGGAGCCGCCGCAACGGATGCTGGCAGCGCTGAAGCAGATGGGGATTGGCACGCCGTAGCGAGCTCGCACGTCGTCCCCGCGAACGCGGGGACCCATACGCCGTGCCATCTCTTGTTGAAAGAGAGAGAACGATCGATCACTTGCCAAAACATCGACGCCGGTGGTTATGGGTCCCTGCTTTCGCAGGGACGACGCAAGATTTGAGGTCAAGAGCCCGGCACCGGCGTGACGATGCGGCGGTAGAGGTGCCAGGTCGCGTGGCCGCAACATATTCGTTCGTCATGCGCGGGCTCGACCCGCGCATCCATCGAATCACCCTACCCCAGCGCCCGCAATTCACGCCGCAGCACCTTGCCGGTGGCGGTCATCGGCAGCGTATCGGTGAACTGCACGTAGCGCGGATATTCGTGGGCGGCGAGCTGCACTTTGACAAAATCCTGGATCTCGCGCGCCAATGCGTCGCCGGGCTCAAAGCCCGGACGCAGCACGATCCAGGCCTTGATCGATTCGGTGCGGATCGGATCCGGAATCCCGACCACCGCCGACATCGCCACCGCCGGGTGCTTCATCAGCGTGTGCTCGATTTCCGACGGCCCGACGCGATAGCCGGCGGTGGTGATCACATCATCCTCGCGGCTGACATACCAGAAATAGCCGTCCTCATCCTGGATACCGAGATCGCCGGTCAGCAGGAATTCGCCGACATATTTTTTCGCGGTGGCTTCCCCGTTGCGCCAATATTCGATCATGGTGCAGGGATTGGGCTGGCGCACGCCGATAATGCCGCGGCTGCCGCGCGGCATTTCTTCGCCCTTCTCATTGACGATGCGGACGTCGAAGCCGGGCGTGGCCTTGCCCATCGAGCCCGGCCGGATCGGAAACAGCTTTGAATTGCTGCCGATCACGAGATTGCATTCGGTCTGCCCGAACACCTCGTGGGCGTCGATGCCGAAGGTCGCGCGGACCCACCCGAGCAACTCGCCGCCGAGCGATTCACCGCCGGTAAAGATGCTGCGCAATTTGACATCAGCGTGTTTGACATCCGCCTGCCGCATCAGCTTCAGCGCGGTCGGCGGCAGGAACACGTTGCGGATGCCGTGATCGGCCATCATCTGCATCGCCGCCTGCGGCTCGAATTTGCGCGCGCGGTGGCCGACAATCGGCACGCCGTGATACCAGGCCGCGAGCAGCGCGTTGATCAGCCCGCCGATCCAGGCCCAGTCGGCCGGCGTCCACATCAGGTCGCCGGGCTTGGGCAGGAAATCGTGACACATCTCGATATTCGGCAGATGGCCGAGCACGACGCGATGCGCATGCAGCGCGCCCTTCGGGTTGCCCGTTGTGCCGGAGGTGTAGATGATCAGGGCCGGGTCGTCGGCCGAAGTATCGACGGTCGCGAACTCCGTAGATGCTTCCTCGATTGCCGACCAGAACGATTTGGCCCCCGCATGCACCGCGCCGCTGGTGACGTAGATGTCCTGCAGGTAGGGTAGCCGGTCTCTGAGTTTGGTTAACTTCTCCCATCCGCTTTCGTCGGTAATGATGGCCTTGGCGCTGGAATTCGACAGCCGAAATTCCAGCGCGTCCTCACCGAACAGAGCGAACAGCGGGATCGACACCAGGCCGGAGCGGAACGCCGCCATATGCGCGATCGGCAATTCCAGCGACTGCGACAGGAACACCGCGACGCGGTCGCCGCGAACAAGACCGTCGGCCTTCAGCACATTGGCGAAGCGGCAGGAGAAGTCGCTGACCTCGTCGAACGAGGTGCGCGTCGCGCCGCCCGCTTCGTCGACATAAATCAGCGCCAGACGGTTGCTGCCGTCGGCGTGGCGATCGCAGCACGCGGTCGCGATGTTGAACCGCGCCGGGATGTCCCAGCGGAAGCCGCGATAGAGGTCGTCGTAGTTGGAGGCTTCGGTGAGCATCGAGACAGCCTTCGAATTTTCACATCCCGCGAACATCAGAGGCGTCGTCCCCGCGAAAGCGGGGACCCATAACCACCGGGCTTGGTTATGGGCCGGAACGCCTCAACATCCCGAACCAAATCGCGAGGTCACGGAGTATGGGTCCCCGCGTTCGCGGGGACGACAACGAACTTGAACGCATTCACCCCGTCAGCGCCGCCTTCACCATGCCGCTGGCCTTGCCGAAATCCATCTGCCCCGCGTATTTCGCTTTCAGCGCCGCGACCACCTTGCCCATGTCCTTCATCCCGGCGGCATTGGTCTCGGCGATCACAGCCGCGATCGCCGCCTTCACGTCGTCCTCCGACATCTGTTTCGGCAAATACGCGGAGATGATCGCGATCTCCTCGCGCTCCTGCGCGGCGAGTTCGGCGCGGCCGCCCCTGTCGTACAGTTCGACGGATTCCTGACGCTGCTTTATCATTTTCTGGAATACACCGAGCAGGTCGCCATCGCTGAGCGGCGGCTTGCCTTCGCCGCGCGCGGCGATGTCGGCGTTCTTGATGGTCGAGTTGACCATGCGCAGCGTGGAAAGCTTGCGCTCGTCCTTGGCCCGCATCGCGTCCTTGACGGCGTTATTGCTGTCGTCGCGCAGCATCGTTCTGTCCTCTCGCAAGCCCCCCAAAGATCCGCAGCCGTTCGACCGGCACGGCGCCCCTACGTCCTCGATCGAGCCCACCGCCTGCTTCGAGACCCGCAGCCAAGTCCGGGCAGGCTGCATAAATTGCCTGCGACGGCGTTCGTCAGCATGAGATTGGTTCAAAATATCGGTATTTCGCATGTGAATCGGTGCTTTCCGGCTTTGACGCCTGAGCGCCCGGCGACTATGTAATGGGTTCATGACCACAACGGATAACGCCTCAGCCTGGCCGGACCATAAACCGACCGCGCTTCTCGTGCTTGCCGACGGTACCGTGCTGGAGGGCTTTGGCCTCGGCGCGGAAGGCCACGCCGTCGGCGAAGTCTGCTTCAACACCGCCATGACCGGCTATGAGGAGATCCTCACTGATCCCTCTTATGCCGGGCAACTCATCACCTTCACCTTTCCGCATATCGGCAATGTCGGCACCAACGACGAAGACATTGAGACGGTGAACCTGGCGGCGACGCCGGGCGCGCGCGGGGTGATCCTGCGTTCGGCCATCACCGACCCGTCGAGTTACCGCGCCTCGAAGCATCTCGACCAGTGGCTGAGGGCGCGCGGTATCATCGGTCTCTCCGGCATCGATACCCGCGCATTGACCGCGCGGATCCGCAGCAAGGGTATGCCGAATGCCGTGATCGCCCATGCGAGGGACGGCGAGTTCGACCTGCATGGGCTAAAGGAAGAAGCCCGCGAATGGCCCGGCCTCGAGGGCATGGACCTGGTGCCGATGGTCACGTCCGCCCAGCGCTTCACCTGGGACGAAACCCCATGGGCGTGGGAAAAAGGGTTCGGGCGGCAGACCGCGCCCGAGTTCAATGTCGTCGCCATCGATTACGGCATCAAGCGCAACATCCTGCGGCTGCTCGCCGGCGAAGGCTGCAAGATCACGGTGGTGCCGGCGACCACATCGGCCGAGGACATCCTGGCGATGAAGCCCGACGGCGTGTTCCTGTCCAATGGCCCCGGCGATCCCGCCGAGACCGGCAAATACGCGGTGCCGGTGATCCAGAAGGTGATCTCGTCGGGGATACCGACATTTGGAATCTGCCTGGGCCACCAGATGCTGGGCCTGGCGGTCGGCGCCAAGACCAAGAAGATGCATCAGGGCCATCACGGCGCCAATCATCCGGTCAAGGACGAGACCACCGGCAAGGTCGAGATCACCTCGATGAATCACGGCTTTGCGGTGGATCAGGCAACCCTGCCCAAAGGCGCAACGCAAACCCATATCTCGCTGTTCGACGGCTCCAATTGCGGCATCCAGCTCGAGGGCAAGCCGGTGTTCTCGGTGCAGTATCACCCGGAAGCCTCGCCCGGCCCGCGCGACTCGCATTATCTGTTCAAGCGGTTTGCGGATCTGATGCGGGCGAAGAAGAACGGGTAGCGCTCCCGTCATGGCAAAGACCGCAAGCGACGGCGCTTTGTGCCGAGCCGTTGGCTCGCAATGACGATGCCAGAGTTCGTCATTGCCGGGCAAAAGCGCCAACGGGTCCGCGCGAAGCGCGGCCCGATGACAGGCTCCGCGCATCCTTCGCGCTAGATGACCCGGCAATCCACCTTTGAAGCGTGATGGATGCCCGGATCAAGCCCCGGCATGACGAGGCATGGCTGGCGCGTCCGCCAGATTTATAGTATGATAGTCATCATTGAAACCGGCCACAGGAACCATTGCATGGACGACCACACCGCCCCCACCGTCGAATTCGGCGTGACGCCGACGGAAGTCATGGCATCGATGGCGGGCATCGATTTCGTCCGCGCCATCTTCGAGCGCAAACTGCCGGCGCCGCCGATCATGCAGACCGTCGAGCCCTTCGGTTCCACGGCCGACCCGGGCGTCGTGGTGTTTCACAGCACGCCTGCCTTCCGGCATTACAATCCGATCGGCTCGGTGCACGGCGGCTATGCGGCGATCCTGTTGGATTCGGCGATGGGGCTCGCGGTCCACACCATGCTGCCGAAAGGCACCGGCTACACCACGCTCGAATTCAAGATCTCCTTCATCAAGGGTATGACCGAGGATACCGGCCCGGTCCGCACCGAAGGCCGCACGTTGAATGTCGGCCGCCGCGCCGCGACCGCCGAAGCGCGCATTACCGATGCCAAGGGCCGCCTGCTGGCGCATGCCACCACCACCTGCCTGGTTTTCGAAATTCCAAAGGGATCGTAAAAGGGAACGGGAGCCGCTGGCATCGGTTGAATCCGCAGCTATCTTTACTTGCAGGAGAATTGCCATGTCGGTGGTCAACGACGATATCGAACCGCTCAGCTTCATCTTTGAGGACGACGGGCTGGTGCCGAACAACCCGATGCCGCTGCTGGTCTACAAACAGGCCATCGCCGTCGGTAACGGCCACCCTGAGAAAACCATCGAGGGGCTGTTCGGCGCCAATGGCTGGGGCGAGATGTGGCGCAACGGCGTCTACGATTATCTGCACTACCATGCCACGGTCCACGAGGCGCTTGGCGTCGCCCGCGGCCGTGCGCGGGTGCGGTTCGGCGGCGATGCGGGCAAGGAAATCGAGATCGCGGCGGGCGATGTCGCGATCTTGCCCGCGGGCACCGGCCATCAATGCCTCTTCGCAAGCGAGGATTTCTGCGTGATCGGGGCCTATCCGCCGGGGCCGAAGATGCAGATCACGCGGCCGACGCCGGAGAATCATCGCAACGCGTTGAAGACGATCCCGGCGGTGAAGGAGCCGAACACCGATCCGGTGCTGGGAGCGGATGGACCGCTGGTGAGATTGTGGAAGCGAACCTGACCCTTGGGCACATGATGCCGAGAGAAATACTTCACCATTGATTGTTCGAGCGGCAAAGAGAGCGTGGGGATTTAGGCTTGACGCTTTCTACCCTCGGTAGATAATCGCGCAGATTGTTATTCTTATTTTTTGCTTCGTTATTTTCTGTCCAAGTATGGAGGGTTCCATGTCAAATCATTGTCGTTGCATCAACTGCATTACTCCGCCCCACCTCCTGAAGAAATTGCTCGAAAGTTCGGATGGCAGAATTCGCGATGCGGCGCTGCGAACGCTGTTGACGACCGCGCATCTGCGCGGAGAGCGCACCATTCGGGGCCTCCTTGCGTCGGCAGCGCTGCTATCATCGCATGGCCGGCGGACAGTATCCGACTGCGCAAACAGCACATCGCTTCCATCGGCGACGGTAGCTCGCACAGAGGATGGCCGGGCCTCGGCGGATGATTCGGTCAACCGCGCATTCGAGGGATTGGGAAGAACGCGCGAGTTCTATAAGGAGATTTTAGATCGGGACTCGCTGGACGGGCACGGCCTGCGCCTCAATGGTTACGTTCACTATGACGCAAGCTACAACAACGCGTTCTGGGACGGCAGCGAGATGATTTTCGGCGACGGAGATGGCGTGCTCTTCACCGACTTCACGAAATCGCTGGACGTCATCGCGCACGAGTTGACCCATGGCGTCACCGAATTCACGGCGGGACTGGAATATCTCAATCAGTCGGGGGCGTTGAACGAGTCGATCTCCGACGTTTTCGGTTCTCTCGTCAAGCAGTGGGCCGCCCAGCAAACGGCGGATAAGGCCGACTGGCTTATTGGCGCCGAGGTTTTCACGCCTGATATCGACGCCGACGCCCTGCGATCGATGAGGGATCCGGGAAAGGCCTACAACAATCCCATACTTGGACGAGATCCCCAGCCGGATCATATGAGCAAGTATGTGAATATGTCGGACGATAACGGAGGCGTGCACATCAATTCGGGGATCCCGAACAAGGCTTTCTATCTCACCTCCGTCGGCATTGGCGGATACGCCTGGGAGGCGCCAGGACACATCTGGTACGCAGCCCTTCAGGCGTCGAATTCAACGACGGATTTTCAGGAATTCGCCGACACAACTTACCTGAAGGCGGGCCAGCTGTACGGATCGCAAGGCGCGGAGCAACAGGCGGTATTGTCGGCCTGGAAAGAAGTCGGTATCCGCATAAGCGGGGTCCTGACATTGGCCGGAACGACCGGCCGCATGCGACGGCCGATGGCGGACATAAGCAATGGACGGGACGAGGACCAGGCTGATGTCGCCCGTAGAATTGAGCAACTCACCGGCCAACTGGCGACGCTATCGAAGCAAGTCGCAAGCTTGAGAAGCAAGCCGCATTAGCAGTGATCGTTTCTGGCCAGACGCGGGCATTGCCTAAGCCCTGACCGCCTCTTAAATGGGTGAGCATGAAGGTCATTCTTGCCCAACATGGCGGCCAGGCGGCAGGCATCAATCTGAATCGCCCGCCGAAGGTCATCGACTCCGTGGCGTTGGACGGACCCAAAGCCGCGGAACTCAAGGACCTCGTCGCGGCGGCTACTTCTGCGCCTTCCAGCGCTGCAAGCTCTGGAAAGGCGCGAGATGAAATGAGCTACACGATCACCATCCAGGACCAGGGACGCGAAACCGTGCTTTCGCAATCTGACACGACGATGTCGGCTGACTTCGGAAGGCTGCTGGCCTGGCTGCGGCGTTACCCCAAGAACTAGAGCGGGATGACTTTTCTTCGAATCGTCATCCCGCTCTATCTTTTTGTTTGAGCATGATCTTTTCGGAAAACCGGCACCCACTTTTCCGGATCATGCTCTAGCGGTGCAAGAGTGGCCATCCGTTTGGGAATCCGGCGGCCGGCCTAATTATTCGGCCAATTGAGCTGCCACGACACGCCATATTTGTCCGACAGCCAGCCGAACTTGCGGCTGAACGGATAGGTATTCAGCGGCATGAAGATCTGCCCGCCCTCCGACAACTTCGCAAACAGCCGGTCGATCTCGGCTTCGTCCGCGCAATCGACAAACAGTGACATCGCCGGCGTGAACGTAAAACCATGCTTCAACGGGCTGTCGACGCACATGAAGGTCTGGCCGGCGATCGAAAAGCTCGCCTGCATCACCGAGCCTTCCGCGCCCTGCTCGCCCGCGCCGTAACGGCGGATGTTGGTGACGGCGGCATCCCTGAACAGCGAGACGTAGAAATTCATCGCCTCCTCGCATTTGCCGTCGAACATCAGGAAGGTCTTGATTTTCTGATTCATAGGGCGCTCGTATATCAGTTCGTCGTCGCGGCGAACGCCGAGACCCATGGCCACCGTTGTTGGTTGTGACGGGACTGCGGCTCCAGCCCGACATACATGAACATTGGCGGGTCCCGGTTCGCGCGGCGCCTGTCGTCGGGCCGGCCGAGGGCGGACCCGTTGGCTTGGCCGGGACGACGCGGGTCTTGTCGCGTCCAGCGCTGACGGTTACGCCGCGTTGCTGCCTTCCTGGCGGCTGGCTTCGAACAGAAACCAGGTGCGGCGCTCGGTTTCGTCGATGAAGACTTCGAGCAGACTTGCGGTGCCGGAATCCTCGTGATCGTCGCAAAGCTTGTGCGCCTTGCGCATTGCCGCCGCCACATGCTTGTTGTCTTCCATCAACTCGCGCAGCATTTCGCGCGGCGGAGCCAGCAGCGTGTTGAGCGCCGCTGAGATCTGGTCGACCGCGGCCTGCGGCAAATCGGTCGGCGTATCGAGATCGGGAGAGACTTTATCGGACTTGTTGTCGGGCTTGGTTTTGCTCACGATGGACCTTCCTGTTAGGAAACCGGGTATTGGCGCGATGGACACGGATCGCCAGACCATTTAACGCAATTATACTCGCCGGGTTCCTCGCCCGGAACCTCTGTTTTTGCCGGACACCTAGGCGATGGACGACTGGATCGACTATTACGATTCCACGCATACGATCTATGCAAGCAAGCTGCATCGCGATCTGCATTTCCAGATCATCGCGCGGGATATCGTCGGTTACATCTCGTCACCGACCGCCGTCGTGCTCGACTACGCCTGCGGCGAGGCGCTGTCGGCAGCCAGGGTGGCGGAGGCCTGCGGCAAGCTGTATCTCGCCGAGCCCGCGCCGGGCGTGCGGGGCCGGCTGATCGCGCGTTTTGCCCCGAACACGAAGATCAGGGTGCGCTCGCTGGAGGACCTGCGAAAAATGCAGGAAAAGTCGGTCGATCTCGTGGTGATGAATTCAGTCGCCCAATACATGACGCCGGATGAACTGGACCTGGCTTTCGCGGTTATTCGGCGGCTTTTGAAACCCAGCGGCCGGCTGGTTCTGGGCGACATTCTGCGTCCGGAGGTCGGCATGGTCAGGGACGTGGTCGCCCTGCTGCGCTTCGCTGCGACCTGCGGCTTTCTCAGAGATGCCCTGATCGGTCTGATCAGCACCGCGCTGTCAAACTACCGCGAATTGCGTTCGAAGGTCGGCCTGCAACGTTACAGCGAAGCCGAGATGATAGCGAAACTCGCGGCAGCCGGCTTCACCGCCTCGCGCGCACTTATGAACATCGGGCACAATCCGTGGCGCATGACGTTCGTGGCGCGTCATGCGTTCTCGCCGGGTTAGGGTTAATCAAAGCGAGAGATGGCTCACCGCGCCACGATCGGCGATGATCGACACGGCCCGGTGGCGGAAGCGTCGACGCGGGAGCAGTGCATCGCTCTTTATCCTGGTTCAAATCCAGGCCGGGCCTCCAGCCTTCGCCACTTGCCGCGCCAAGCCGCGGCCGCGCAGCTTCGGCTCGGCAAGCCAGCCGCGACGAAGGGCTTGCCGCGCCATAGTTCGAAGAGCGACGGCGGGCTCTACCAAATTGCCGGTTGATGGGGCCTCCAGGGCCCTTTCGCGGTTGCGGAATCTGGTCTAAAGACCACCCGCGCGCGAGGGTAACCTGGCGCTAAGGTTCGAGGGACGCGCAGCATGCGCGCCCTTTTTTTGTGCCTAATTCCCGCCCGTGAGACTTGATGCCCAAAAGAACCGATATTTCCACCATCCTGATCATCGGCGCCGGCCCCATTGTGATCGGGCAGGCCTGCGAATTCGACTATTCCGGCACCCAGGCGGTCAAGACGCTGAAGGACGAGGGCTACCGGATCGTCCTGGTCAATTCCAATCCGGCGACGATCATGACCGACCCGGAATTGGCCGATGCGACCTATATCGAGCCGATCACGCCGGAAATCGTCGCCAAGATCATCGAAAAGGAACGTCACGTCGTTCCCGGCGGCTTTGCGCTGCTGCCCACCATGGGGGGCCAGACCGCGCTGAACTGCGCGCTCAGCCTGCGCAAGCAGGGCACACTGGCGAAGTTCGACGTCGAGATGATCGGCGCGACCGCTGATGCCATCGACAAGGCCGAGGATCGCGGCCGTTTCCGCGAGGCCATGACCCGGATCGGGCTGGAGACGCCGCGCTCGATCCAGACCAAGAACCTGCCGGATGCGCTGCGCGCGCTCGACGATATCGGCCTGCCCGCGATCATCCGGCCGTCCTTCACGATGGGCGGCACCGGCGGCGGCATCGCCTACACCAAACATGAATTCATCGAGATCGTCGAGCGCGGCATCGACGCCTCCCCCACCGACGAGGTCCTGATCGAGGAATCGGTACTGGGGTGGAAAGAATTCGAGATGGAGGTGGTGCGCGACAGACACGACAATTGCATCATCATCTGCTCGATCGAGAACCTCGATCCGATGGGCGTACACACCGGCGATTCCATCACGGTGGCACCGGCGCTGACCTTGACCGACAAGGAATACCAGATCATGCGCGATGCCTCGCTGGCGGTGCTGCGCGAGATCGGGGTGGAGACCGGCGGCTCCAACGTGCAGTTCGGCGTCAACCCGGCCGACGGCCGCATGGTTGTAATCGAAATGAATCCGCGGGTGTCGCGCTCGTCCGCACTCGCCTCGAAGGCGACCGGCTTTCCCATTGCGAAAGTCGCGGCAAAACTCGCGGTCGGCTACACGCTCGATGAGATCGCCAACGACATTACCGGCGGGGCGACGCCGGCCTCGTTCGAGCCGACCATCGATTACGTCGTCACCAAGATCCCGCGCTTTGCGTTCGAGAAATTTCCCGGCGCCTCCACCACGCTGACCACCTCGATGAAGTCGGTCGGCGAAGTGATGGCGATCGGCCGCACCTTCCAGGAGAGCCTGCAGAAAGCGCTGCGCAGCCTCGAAACCGGACTGACGGGCCTCGATGAAATCGAGATCGAAGGCCTCGGCCGCAGCGACGACAAGAACGCGATCCGCGCCGCATTGGGCACGCCGACGCCGAATCGAATCCTGCAGGTGGCGCAGGCGATGCGGCTCGGCTGGTCGAACGAAGAGATCTTCACCTCCTGCAAGATTGACCCGTGGTTCCTGGCGGAAATGCGCGGCATCGTCGAGATGGAGAGCAAGATCAAGAAAAGCGGCCTGCCCGCGAACGCGTTCGGCATGCGGACGCTGAAGGCGATGGGCTTTTCGGATGCGCGGCTGGCGGTGCTGGCCGAGACCACCGAGGCGGAATTGACGGCGCTGCGGCACCGGCTCGGGGTTCGCCCGGTGTTCAAGCGCATCGACACCTGCGCGGCGGAATTCGCTTCGCCCACCGCCTACATGTATTCGACCTACGAATCGCCGTTCGCGGGCGTGCTCGCGGATGAGAGCGCACCGTCCGACAAGAAGAAGGTGATCATCCTCGGCGGCGGACCCAACCGGATCGGCCAGGGTATCGAATTCGACTATTGCTGTTGCCATGCCTGCTTCGCGCTGCACGACGCCGGCTATGAAAGCATCATGATCAACTGCAATCCGGAAACGGTATCGACCGATTACGATACCGCCGATCGGCTTTATTTCGAGCCGCTGACGTCGGAGGACGTTCTCGAAATCATCGCTACCGAGCGGCAGAACGGCACCCTGCACGGCGTCATCGTGCAGTTCGGCGGCCAGACGCCCCTGAAACTCGCCCGCGCGCTGGAAGCGGCCGACGTGCCGATCCTCGGCACCTCGCCCGACGCCATCGATCTGGCCGAGGACCGCGATCGCTTCAAGCGCGTGCTCGACAAGCTGCGGCTCAAGCAACCGAAGAACGGCATCGCCTATTCGGTCGAGCAGGCCCGGCTGGTGGCCGCCGATCTCGGGCTGCCGCTGGTGGTGCGCCCGTCCTATGTGCTCGGTGGCCGTGCGATGCAGATCATCCGCGAGGACAACCAGCTCGGCGATTATCTGCTCGGCACCCTGCCGGAACTGGTGCCCGCCGACGTCAAGGCGCGCTATCCGAACGACAAGACCGGCCAGATCAACACCGTGCTCGGCAAGAATCCGCTGCTGTTCGACCGCTATCTGTCCGACGCCATCGAGATCGACGTCGACTGCCTGTGCGACGGCAAGGATACCTTCATCGTCGGCATCATGGAGCATATCGAGGAAGCCGGCATTCACTCCGGCGATAGCGCCTGCTCGCTGCCGCCGCACTCGATCGATGCCCAGATGATTTCCGAGCTCGAGCGGCAAACCCGCGAACTGGCGCTCGGCCTTGACGTGGTCGGATTGATGAACGTGCAATATGCCATCAAGGACGGCGATATCTATGTGCTGGAAGTCAATCCGCGGGCGTCCCGCACGGTGCCTTTCGTCGCCAAGGTGATGGGCATGCCGGTGGCGAAGATCGCGGCCAGGCTGATGGCCGGCGAGAAGCTGACGGATTTTAATCTGAAAAAGCGCAAGCTCGACCATGTCGGCGTCAAGGAATCGGTGTTTCCGTTCGCCCGCTTCCCCGGCGTCGATACCGTGCTCGGTCCGGAAATGCGATCGACCGGCGAGGTGATGGGGATCGACAGCTCCTTCGAGGTTGCGTTCGCCAAAAGCCAGCTCGGCGGCGGCACCCGTGTGCCGCGCAAGGGCACGGTGTTCGTCTCCGTCCGCGAGATCGACAAGACCCGGATCGTGGATGCGGTGCGGCTGTTATACTCGCTCGGCTTCAAGGTGATGGCCACCTCCGGGACCCAGCGCTTCCTGGCCGATAGCGGGGTACCGACCGAAAAGGTAAACAAAGTGCTCGAAGGCCGGCCCCACATCGTCGACGCCATCACGAATGGCGACATCCATCTGGTTTTCAACACCACGGAAGGACCGCAGGCGCTGGCTGACAGCCGCTCCTTGCGGCGCGCTGCCCTCTTGCATAAAGTGCCATATTACACCACTCTTTCCGGTGCCGTGGCGGCCGCGCAGGGCATCCGCGCCTATCTGGGCGGGGACCTTGAGGTCCGCACCTTGCAGAGCTATTTTTCCGAAACCTGATCTTTGCGCCGGACACTGTGTCCGGCAATTGATCGGCAATGAACCGGCATGGCTGGAACTCACCAGCCATGAGGATGTTCTGTTTCGGCGTTTGTGCGTGCCGGGGGTTGGTCCGCATGAAGTTGAAGGACGAGAAGCGATGATGGAAAAGGTTCCGATGACCGCGGGAGGCTACGCCGCGCTTGAGGTCGAATTGAAGCAGCGTCAGTCGGTGGAGCGTCCGCGCATCATCGAACATATCGCCGAGGCGCGCTCGCATGGCGACCTTTCGGAGAACGCGGAGTATCACGCCGCCAAGGAAGAGCAGTCCCACAACGAAGGCCGCATCGCCGAGCTGGAGGACAAGCTGGCGCGCGCCGATATCATCGACATCAGCAAGCTCTCCGGAGACACCATCAAGTTCGGCGCCACCGTGACGCTGATCGACGAGGACACCGACAAGAAAGCGGTATGGCAGATCGTCGGCGAGCCGGAAGCCGACGCCAAGAAGGGCCGCATCTCCATCACCTCGCCCCTGGCGCGGGCGCTGATCGGCAAGAAGAAAGGCGCCTCCGTCGAAGTCGTGGCGCCCGGCGGCGCCAAGGCCTACGAGATCACCAAGGTGGAGTGGCGCTAAACATTGCGCCGAGCTTTCTGCTCGAAGCGCCATCGCATCGGAAAAGCCGCGCTGATCGCGCGGCTTTTTGCTGCGCTGCGAATGCACGCCGATTCTCCGCGCGCCGGGAATATTTGTCGTACAAAAGTGTTTCCGTTACGCGATCGTGATCGCTAAGCTTCGCGATCATGATCGCTAAGCTTGAAGCGTCGAACAGGGGATACATCATGGACCAAACCTTCGCCAAATATCAGCCGACGGCTCTCAGCCTGTTTCGCTTCATTACCGGCCTGCTGCTGTTTCAGTATGGCATCGCCAAGTTCTTCAAAATTCCGGTGCTGCCGTATTTTGCGGAGCTTCCACCCTTGATCGTGGCGGCTGGCGCCCTGGAATTGGTGGGCGGCGCGTTGCTGCTGCTCGGGCTGTTCACGCGCCCGGTGGCGTTCATCCTGTCCGGCGAGATGGCCTTTGCCTATTTCCTTGGACACATGTTCAAAGGCGGAATCGGCGCGCCGGTATTCCATCCGCTCCTCAATGGCGGGACCGCGGCAATTCTGTTCTGCTTTGCCTGTCTTTATCTCGCGACCGCGGGCGGCGGCCCGTACAGCCTCGACGCAACCATGCGCAAGACGAGCTGACCGGCAACGACGAGCCCCAGCCTGAGGCGCGGCTAACGTATAAAAAAAGCCCGGCAACTTGCCGGGCTTTTAAGGATATCGAGCTCGCAAAAATTCCTGAACGAGAATTCCCGAACTAGAACTTGTAGGCCAGACCGACCGTGGCTTCCACCGTGCGTCCGCCGAACGGCGGGCGGTGACGCGGCGGCAGCGCGTCAGCCTGCTACCTTCACTTCGAGCGGCACCGCGGCTTCGTATTTCGAATTGTGCAGCACCAGCGACGTCCTGACATTGCGCACATGCGGCGCCGCCGTCAGATGGGTGACGAAGTTCTGAAACGTCGCCATGTCGGGCGCCACGCATTTCAGAATGAAGTCGACCTCGCCGGAAAGCATCCAGCATTCCCGCACCAGCGGCTCGGCGCGGACGAAATCCTCGAACGCGCGCAAATCCGTATCGGCCTGGCTGGACAGATGCACCGAGGCGAACACCGTGACGTCAAAACCGAGCCGGCGCGGATCCAACAGCCCGCGATAGCCCTGGATATAGCCCTCCTCCTCCAGCGTCCGCACCCGGCGCAGGCAGGGCGGAGGAGAAATGCCGACCCGTTTGGCCAGCTCGACATTGGTGATTCGGCCGTCGGCCTGGATTTCGCTGAGGATTTTAAGGTCGATCTCGTCAAGATTCTTCGACACGCGGTTCCGGGTCCTGGGCTGGCTGCATTTTGCGGATAATACCGGCAACACTCTTAGCCCAGCGGGCACGGCTTGCGCAATTTTATTGCGCGTGCGCTGCGCCATTTAACCCGTTTCCGGGGAAATTTTGCTGATATGGATTGCAATTCTTGCATAGCTCGCCAGATATCCTAGACTTGGATTTGACACTTTCGGCGCCGTCGCGATGCCTTTCCGGGCGAATCCCGCTTAAGCGCTGCCAAATCCCTTACGAGCGGATCTCCCCTATGCCAGCGCCCATCCATGCCAAGGTCGTCATCATCGGTTCCGGCCCGGCTGGTTATACGGCCGCGATCTATGCTGCGCGGGCGATGCTGGAGCCGGTGTTGATTCAAGGTATCCAGCCCGGCGGCCAGCTCACCATCACCACCGACGTGGAAAACTATCCGGGTTTCGCCGACGTGATCCAGGGCCCCTGGCTGATGGAGCAGATGGAGAAGCAGGCCACCCATGTCGGCACCAAGATCGTCACCGATCTCGTCACCAAGCTTGAGCTCGCGCAGCGGCCGTTCCGCCTGACCTGCGACAGCGGCGACGTCTATCTCGCCGAAACCGTTATTCTCGCCACCGGCGCCCAGGCGCGCTGGCTCGGCACGCCGTCGGAAGAAAAGTTCAAGGGCTTTGGCGTATCGGCCTGCGCCACCTGCGACGGATTTTTCTATCGCGGCAAGGAAGTCATCGTGGTCGGCGGCGGCAACACCGCGGTCGAGGAAGCGATGTTCCTTACGAACTTTGCCTCAAAAGTCACGATCGTGCATCGTCGCGACCACTTCCGCGCCGAACGGATCCTGCAGGACCGCCTGTTCAAAAACCCCAGGATCAACGTGGTGTGGGACAGCGCTATCGACGAAATCCGCGGCACCGAAAATCCCGCCAAGGTCACGCATGTCAGGCTGAAGAACGTCAAGACCGGCCGACTGACCGAACTGCCGGCGGACGGCGTCTTCGTCGCGATCGGGCACGCGCCCGCCACCGAACTGGTCCTCGGCCAGATCAAGCTGAAATCCTCCGGTTATGTCGAGGTGGCGCCGAATTCGACCGCAACCTCGGTGCCGGGCGTCTTCGCCGCCGGCGACGTCGCCGACGAAACCTATCGGCAGGCAGTCACGGCGGCGGGCCTTGGCTGCATGGCCGCCCTCGAAGCCGAACGCTTTCTCGCTTTGCGCGCGAGCGACCGCGCGGCGGCAGAATAGTCATGGCTCGAACCCGCGATGGATTTACCGATATGGATTGGGACAAGCTGAAGGTGTTTCACGCAGCGGCGGAAGCAGGCAGCTTCACGCATGCCGGCGAACAACTCGGCCTGTCGCAGTCGGCCGTGTCCAGACAGGTCAGCGCGCTGGAACAGGAGCTCTCGGTCTCGCTGTTTCATCGGCATGCGCGTGGTCTCATTCTGACCGAGCAAGGCGACCTGCTGTTTCGCACCGCGCATGACGTATTCATGCAGCTGCAGGCGGCGCGCGCCAAGCTGACCGACAGCCGCGAGCGGCCGAGCGGCGACCTCAAGGTCACCACCACCCCTGGCGTCGGCATCAACTGGCTGATTCCGCGGCTCGGCGAATTCACCGCACTTTATCCGGATATCCGGATTTCGCTGATCGTCACCGACGAGCAACTTGACCTCTCGATGCGCGAGGCCGACGTCGCGATCCTGACCCGCAAGCCGACCCAGCCCGATCTGATCCAGCGCAAGCTGTTCGCGATGGGCTTCCACGCTTATTGCTCGCCGGAATACATCAAGCGCTTCGGCACGCCGCGCACCCTCGACGACCTCGACGCGCATCGCATCATCATGCTGAGCGATTCGCAGGTTCCTGCGCATCTTGCGAATCGTAGCTGGCTGATCGATGCTGGCCGCAATGGCTCCGGGCCTCGCGAGGCCTTTTTCAGGGTCAACAACATCCTCGGCCTGGTCCGCGCGTGCCAGCAGGGACTGGGGATCGCGGCGCTGCCGGACTATTTGGTCGAAGAAAACAATCGGCTGGTGCAACTGTTCGGCGAGTCCGATTCGGTCCAGATCGACACCTATTTCGTCTATCCCGAAGAGTTGAAAACGGTCGCGCGGGTGCAGGTGTTCCGCGATTTTGTCGTGAGCAAAGCACAGCGCTGGCCATCCTGATCACGGGTTGCTGATCACAGGTTGCAAACCCCCGATCTCCGCATGTCTGACATGCGGGTTGGGTGGTTGCTGCAAGGCGCCAACACGGATCATAATGCTTAGACGCTGAGCATTCGCGTTGCGCATTTGTCCCCCTCCTCCAGTGGCGCGGACTCTCAGTAATCCCTCTTGGAAGGTGATTGTGTCGGCCTCACGTGGCCAATACCTTAAGCCGGGCTCGTGCGAGCCCGGCTTTTTTTTGCCAGAAGACGCGTGACGCTGCGTCGTCGGCGCCGTTGACAGCTTTGCCGCCGCCCATCATGATCAATAAATGATCACGAATCTGTGCGTCACAGCGCTGTCGAAAAAGCGTCCCCTCCCGGGGACTGGAGATCGACGCGCGCGATAATTTCTCGCTCAATACCGATCCTCAATACCCCGCCGCTTGGACGGGGTTTTTTTATGGTCCCGTCTCCGGCTCAACCTCAGGGAGAATGGACCATGACCGACCTACGATCGCAATTGCAGGGGCTGTGGCTGCCGCTGGTGACGCCGTTCCGCGATGGCAAGCTTGACGAGGCCTCGCTGCGCCGGCTGGTCCGGCACTACGCGACCGGCCCGGTCGACGGCTTGATTCTCGCGGCCACCTCGGGCGAAGGCCTGACGCTCAGCGTTGCCGAACTCGCCCGGGTCGCTGGGCTGACGCGCGCCGAGATCGGCGGCAGCGGTCGCCCTATGCCGGTCTGCCTCGGGCTGTCCGGCAGCAACACCCTGAAAATGCTCGAAACGCTCGATGAGACGACAACATGGCCGATCGATGGTTACCTGATCGCGAGCCCCTATTACTCGCGGCCGTCGCAACGCGGGCTGTTGCAGCATTTCAGCCTGCTCGCTGATCACGCTTCGTGGCCCATCGTGCTCTACAACATCCCCTACCGGACATCCGTCAATCTCAGTAACGAGACATTGCTGCGCCTCGCCGAACATCCGAACATTGTCGGCCTGAAGGATTGCTGCGCCGACCGCGCACAATCCATCGACCTGCTGCGCCGCCGGCCGGCCGGCTTTCGGGTTCTGTCCGGCGAGGACGCACAATACTACGAGGCGCTCGGCGACGGCGCCGATGGCGCCATTCTGCTGTCGGCGCATATCGAGACCGATGCTTTCGCGGCGGTGTGGACGCTGCTGAAGCAGGGCAATCGCGACGCCGCGCTCGCCCGCTGGGAAAGCGTGTCACACCTGACCGAGCTGTTGTTTGCGGAGCCAAGCCCGGCGGCCGCGAAATACTGGCTGTCGCGGACCGGACTGATCGACAGCGCCGAAGTGCGGCTGCCGATGACGGAAGTGAGCGCCAGCCTCGCCGCGCGGCTCGATCTGGAGATCGAACGGCGAATGGCAGGGTCGAACGCGGACGCGCGCCGCAACCAGAGTCCCGTTTCGATAGAGGTGGCGCGATGAAGCGGCCTGGTTAATGCCGCCTTACCTCCGCATCGCGAATCCGAACGATGCGGTGGGCCGCTCCTTAAAATATAGCGCGTATTGAAATACCCCAACAAAGGACGGGGGGAACACCATGATCACGCAAAAATCCAGATATCCGACCTCGGCGCGCGCCCAGAGGATGCAGGATGTTCTTCTGGTGTCGTCATTCGGGCTGTGGGCGGTGCTGCTGGGCCTGTCGCCGGTGCTGGCGTTCCGCCTGCTGATCGGAAGCTGACATCAACGGCAGGCGCTCGCCTGGTTAATCCGCGGTAGCGCGCCTGCGATCAAATTCGAATGATCTTGCGACCAGCTTTTTAAAATTCCACGCGTATCAATACCCCCGCAAGAACAGCAAGCGCGGGGGCGTCGTGAATACCCGGAACAATGCATTCCCTGAACAACAGGGCTTTACCACCCAGGACATTCTTTGGGCGGTCGGCGTCTGGTCGGTGATCCTGTGCCTGTCGCCGGTCGTCGTGTTCTACGTCTTGATGGTGAACTAGACCCGTCACGTCTTGATGCGAACTCGACCAGTCCATAGGGCTCCTGGTCGCTGTACGACGATGCCATAGCAGCGAACGGACGTGTCGACAGGCGGCACCGCCATCCACATTGATGAAGATACCCGCCATGACAGGCATCATCGTGCGCGCAATCGGAATGTTTCGCCGGTCACCTAAACCAGACAACGCCTCCCGGCCCAGGCATGCGTCGGCGACATCAATGCCCACCGGACTGAATAGCGAATAGAATTGTTCGGTGGGCATTGATTGCGATCGGGCTCTCTACAGCCCGCTGCCAGGACTTCGCGCTTCCCGAAAAAGCGCAGCTCACCAAGCGTTATCAGTATCGACCGATACCGAAGCTGAATCCCGGCCCATAAACGCCGACGCCGGGCTCGCGATAGTAGTCGCGATCGTAGTCGCGATAATATCGCGGGGGTGCATAGTAACTGTCCTCAGGGATCACGCGACGACCACCCCGTGTCTGCCAGCATTGACCGGCGTCGTTACAGACCAGCCGTGTCTGGTGAAGCAGGGGAGAGTTCTGTCCGGTTTGCATCTCGTCAGCCGCATATGCGTTCGAGGCTATGAGGGCACCGGCGCCGGCGAGTAATGTCAGTGTCAGTTTTCTCATGTCCATCTCCTCTGAGAGGAAGCCCCCAACAAAAACGTCTCAATCAAAGCGGCGTTCCAACGAAAACGGCGCTTGTCGGTGACGTCGACGGAACTCCCAAAGCGGGATGCCGTGCATTTGATCATGCGCGATCTTCGTTTCGATCTTCATCCCCACTCCACCAGTTCCGACGTCTGAGCCAAATGCTGAAAGGAACGGCCGGGAACCTTTTACGCCGTCTTGATTTGGCTCCGTGGAACGCGAGACAAACAAGGCTGATCTAGCGATGACCGAAAGAAAGGAAGGGAACAGCGCCGCCGCGGCCTTGTTCGGCTGAGAAGGCCAGAGGCGAGATTGTTCTGCGCATGCCGCCCCGCGGGTACATCGATTGAAAAACGCGAAACCAGTTCCGTGCTTCCGACGATAGCCCGTCATACCGAACTAATGCTGTCAGATGCTGGAGGCCGTCGGCGGGTCTGGATTTGACTATTACAGGAGACGCCTCATGACCGAAAAGCGCCCCGGTGGAAGGACGCGCCGCGCTGTTCTCGCGGGCTCTATCCTGGCGATCGGAATTCTCGGGTTAGGAACAGCCGCCTGGCTGGCCGGATCGCGGGTCTCAACGTGGAGAGAGTTGTACGCCTGGTACAACCCCGCCATCGGTTTTCAATCGGCTGCCCTACCGGTCGGCTTTGAAGATCTCGTGGACCGCATCAAGCCGGCCGTTGTCGGCGTGCGCGCGAAGGTAGAGCAAGATGGCGATGCCGACCAAGAGGAAAAGCTTCCCGGCCGCGGCGCCCCCTCAGATCGCTCCGACTTGCCGAAGGACGGTCCCGGCACGCCGCAGCGCCACAGCGCTACCACGCAGGGGTCCGGCTTCTTCATATCATCGGATGGATATGCCATGACGACCAATCATCTGGTCGAGCGCGGCGAAAAAATTGAAGTCACAACCGATGACGGCAGAACTTACGCCGCGAAGCTGGTTGGCGCCGATGCGAAGACCGACCTCGCCCTGCTCAAGGTAGAGGGCGGAAATGAATTCCCGGTTGCCCGGATGGCCGACAAGGCGCCTCGGATCGGCGAGTGGGTTCTTGCCGTCGGTAACCCATTTGGACTTGGCGGGACGGTGACGGCCGGGATTGTCTCGGCCCGCGCGCGTGACATCCTCGGTCCCTACAATGACTTCATTCAAATCGATGCACCGGTCAATCAGGGCAATTCCGGCGGCCCGACCTTCGATGTCAGCGGCAAGGTGATTGGCATCAACAGCGCCATATTTTCGCCGACCGGTGGCTCGGTCGGCATCGGCTTTGCCATTCCAGCGGAAACAGTGAAGACGATCGCAGGCAGCCTCAAAGACAAGGGCCGCGTTTCCCGCGGCTGGATCGGGATCGAGGTTCAATCCGTCAGCCCTGAAATCGTTGAAGGTCTCGGTCTCAACAAACCGCTATTGGGCGCCCTGGTCGCCGAAACCCAGCCGGATAGCCCGGCAGCGAAGGCCGGCATCGCGCCGGGCGACGTCATTACGTCTGTCGCCGGCCAGCCGGCCAGCGACGACCGTGACTTGATAAAAAGGGTCAGCAATACGGCCCCCGGCAAAACGATCGAACTTGGCCTGATCCGTCAGAACGAGGAAAAAACCATCAGTGTAACGCTGGGCGAACTTCCTGGTCCCCGCAATGAGAGCCGCTTGAGTACCGAAAGGCAAAAATCACCCGCAGCAGATGGCGACAAGGCAAACATCGGACTGACGCTGATGCCGGCGGACAAGCTTGGTCTCGGTGTCCGAGGTGTCGTTGTCACCGCTCTTGATCCCGCTGGTGTGGCTGCGGAAAGCGGGCTTTCGACCGGGGATGTTATTCTCGACGTAGGCGGCAACGCGGTGAAAGCGCCGGTCGACTTCTACAAGGCGGTGACCGAGGTTCAAAGCCGGGGCAGACGCGTCGCATTGGCGCGGGTCAAGTCGAACGAAGCAACGCGATTTATCGCTATTCCCGTCGGCT
>WNGJ01000848.1_pt1 | contig 28585 bp, 18 predicted proteins | sample 5400611 | NCBI WGS metagenome assembly WNGJ01 (sample SAMN13153375, study PRJNA577476) | soil metagenome | isolation source: 40 cm soil or saprolite under Garry oak tree replicate 1 | place: USA:California | collected 2016-06-15
GGTCTCGCGCTGCCGGTCCTCTGGCTCGCCGCCCTCGAGCTGGCGGGCGGCTATGACGAGCGCTTCGTCGGCGTAGGGTCCGACGAGTTCCGCCGGGTCGTGCAGGCGGGCGTCTGCATGACCGCCGTCGTCGCGATCTTCTCCTATGCCACCAAGACCGAGGTGGCGCGCGGCTACGTCGTGCTCGCGCTCCCTAGCATGACAATCTTCGACCTCGCCGCGCGGTACTGGCTGCGCCGCAGGCTGCATCGGCTCCGCGCGAACGGCGCCTGCATGCGCAAGGTCGTCGTCGTCGGCCATCAGGACGTGGTCAGCGAGCTTGCCGCCGTGCTCCGCCGCGAGACCTACCACGGCCTGTCGATCGTGGCCGCCTGCGTCGTGGGCTCCGACCACCCGGCCGTTATTGACGGCATTCCGATTGTCGGCGGGCTGCACAACGTGACCGATGTCGTCCGGCGCTTCCAGGCTGACACCGTCGCCGTGATGGCATGCCGGGAAATGATGGGCGCCCGGCTGCGGGACCTCGCGTGGGCGCTCGAGAAGGCCGGCACGGATATCTGCGTGGCACCCGCGCTGCTCGACGTGGCCGGGCCGCGTACGACGATCAGGCCCATCGCGGGACTCCCGCTGCTGCACATGGAGCACCCGGAGTTCACCGGCGTCAAGCGCCTGGTCAAGGCGGCCTTCGACCGGACCTTCGCCTTCACCGCCCTGATGCTGCTGGTTCCGGTGCTCGGCGTGATCGCGCTGGCCATCGCGTTTGGCGACCGGGGGCCCGTCCTGTTCAGGCAGACCCGCATCGGCAAGGACGGCACGCCGTTCACGCTCGTGAAGTTCCGGACCATGGTGGTCGACGCCGAGCAGCGCAAGGCCGATCTCATGGAACTGAGCGATGGCGACGGCGTGCTGTTCAAGATGCGCAAGGACCCGCGCGTCACCCGCGTCGGCGCCTGGCTCAGGCGCTACTCGCTCGATGAGCTGCCTCAGCTGCTCAACGTGGTGGGCGGCGACATGTCGCTCGTCGGACCGCGGCCCGCGCTGCCGGACGAGACGACACAGTACGGCGACTACGTCAGGCGGCGGCTCGCGGTCAGGCCAGGAATCACTGGCCTCTGGCAAGTGAACGGGCGGTCGAACCTGCCGTGGGGCGAGGCGGTCCGGCTGGACGTGCGCTACGTCGAGAACTGGTCGCTCTTCCTCGATCTGCAGATCTTGTGGAAAACCTGGTCAGCCGTCACGCACGCGGATGGTGCGTATTGAACCTCCGGATGACATCACTGGCAGCGAGCAAGGGGAGGGTGGCGTGACAGTGCAGGTGCCTGCTTTCGACCTGCGGGAGCATGATCTGGACGGGACGTCGGCACCGGCTGGTAACGCCGTTGCGGAGCGTCCCGGGGGCAACCGCGGGGGTTCGCGGGGGGCGCGCCCCGTGGGCAGCACCGCTGGCGCCCTGGACATCGCTTCGCTCGTCCGGGGCGCCGCTACCGGTGACCGCTGGGCCTGGGAGCGCCTGGTCGAGCAGTACGAGCGGCTGATCTGGGCGATGACGCGCGAGTTCAAGCTGGCCGACAGCGATGCCGCCGACGTGGCCCAGGCCACGTGGCTGCGGCTGCTCGAGCACATCGACCGGATCGAGTACCCCGACCGGATCGGGAGCTGGCTCGCCACCACCGCCAGGCACGAGTGCCTGCGGCACGTGTCCAGGGCCAAGCGCGTCATGCTCGTCCAGGATGACGTGGCCTTCGGCGGGGTGGCGACGCATCAGCCCGATATCGACGAAGGCCTGCTCGCGGCCGAGCGCGCCGAGGCGGTCCGGGAGGCCATGGCCCTGCTGCCCTGGCGCTGGCAGAAGCTGCTTGAGATGCTGATGGCCGATCCGCCGGTGTCCTACGCAGAGATCTCCAGCCAGCTCGGGCTGCCCGTCGGCAGCATCGGACCGACCAGAGGCAGGTGCCTGGACCGGCTACGCGTGCTGCTTCAGGCCACCTGACTCGCGACCCGGCCAGCCGGCGAGTGCGTCCGCATCCACCCAGCGGCCACCATGGGCTTCGACTTCCGGATAGGCCGAGCGCACCTCGGCCCGCAGGTCCGCGAGGAACAGCAGCACCGCGTCCGGCCTCCTGACGCCCAGCTCGGCCGGGCTCACGACCGGAATGTCGGTACCGGGCATCCGCAGACCCTGCTTGGCCTCGGCGGCGTCAGCGACGGCGGGCAGCAAGCCGCTGTCAGCTCCTGCCTGGCGAAGCAGCGCGACTGCGCGCGACGCGGCGCCGTAGCCGACGACTCTGCGGCCCCGCAGCCGGTGCTCGGTGAGCCAGGCTCGCAGGCCATCAGCACCCGCCGTCGCGTCACGGCCGAGGCCCCCGAGCACGCCAGGGTCGACAGCGCCGACCGCGGCGTCGTCAGCCAGCAGCGCGTCGACCGTCTCGCGACTGGTCGTGCCGGGCGCGGCTACGCGGCTGGCCGCGAGCAGTACCGTGCCGCCGTACAAATCGAAGTGCCAGGCGCGGTCGGCCCGCAGGTCGTGCGCCGCCAGCATGCCGACCAAGGCTGTCGTGGAGTAATAGGCGTAATGCGCGTGCCGCAGCGCGTTCCACTGCCTGCCCCTGATGATCGCGCTCAGCGCGTGGTACTGCAGCAGCAAGACCCCGGTCTCGGAGAGCCGTCCCGCCCGTTCCTCCAGCGCCTGCGCCTGGTCGGCCGCGTGCATCATGCCGAAGCTGTCCACGATGACGCCGGCCCGCTCGCCGGTCGCCGCCGGCGCGAGACCGCGCTCGGCCAGCAGGCCGAGCCACGACCCGCCGTGCGGACTGCCGTACTCCATGACCGTCTTCCCGGCACCCAGCAGGCCAGCCGCTGCGGCCCTGCCGACCGCGTCCGTAGCCTGCGACACGAGTGCGGCAGGCTCGGCGCCCCTCGGCTCCTCGGGCACCGTTGGGTCTGCCGCCAGCTGGGCCAGGCCGCAGCGTGCGCAGAGCCACATCTGGAGCGGGTACTGCGGATCAGGCCCCGGATCGGTGACGGGCGGGAAGTAGTCGCAGGCGGGTTGCTCACCCAGGTCGAGTACGACATGGCCAGAGCGGCTCTGGCAGGCCCGGCAGGCATGGCTGGTCATGTCGTGCACATCGCGAACATCGCGGACTGCCGTCCTTTTCGGGCTTTTAACCTATTTCGAGAATCTCGGGACTCTCGGGATTTCCGCGATTTCCGGGATATCCCGGAAATCGCGGCGTATCTCGGCTATCTCGGTACTCTAATCATGATCCACACGATAAGTGATAACCTACTCCGCATCGCGAGGAGCGGGGGTCAGCATTGCCAGTGTTGCCATCATGTCGCCTGTGCGGTGCGCCCCTGACCCGGACCTTCGTGGATCTCGGCATGTCGCCGCTGTGCGAAAGCTATGTCAGCGCTGACCACCTCGACGAGGCCGAGTCCTTCTATCCGCTGCATGTCAGGATCTGCGAGTCCTGCCTGCTGGTTCAGCTCCCTGCCTATGTGCCTGGCGAGGAGATCTTCTCGGACTACGCGTACTTCTCGTCCTACTCCGATTCCTGGGTGGCGCACGCGAAGCGCTACGCCGACCAGATGACCGAGAGCCTGGCGCTCACGGCGGCCAGCCTGGTCACCGAGGTCGCCAGCAACGACGGGTACCTGCTGCAGCACTTCGTGGCCCAGGGGATCCCCGTGCTGGGCGTCGAGCCGGCCGCCAATGTGGCCGAGGTAGCCCGATCCCGCGGCATCAGGAGCGAGTCCCGGTTCCTCGGGCCGGAGTCCGGCCACGACCTGGCAGCGCAGTACGGCCGCGCTGACCTGGTGGCCGCCAACAACGTCTTCGCGCACGTACCGGACATAACCGGCTTCGCGGCAGGTCTACGCGCGCTGGTCAAGGACTCGGGCGTGGTGACGCTGGAGTTCCCACACCTGCTGCGCCTGATCGAGCGGCGCCAGTACGACACGATCTACCACGAGCACTACTCCTACCTCTCGCTGCTCACCGCCTCGCGGGCGCTGGCCGCCGCCGGCCTGCGGATTACTGACGTCGACGAGCTTCAGACGCACGGCGGCTCGCTCCGTGTCTACGCGAGGCCGGAGGAGGCTGCGGACGAACCGGCCCGCGGCGTGAAGGCCGTCCTTGACGACGAGCAGGCGGCGGGCCTGCACACGGCGGCTGGCCACGCTGGATTCGCGAGCGAGGTGCTGCGGATCAAGGCCGACCTGCTGGGCTTTCTCCTCGACGCTGCCGTGACGGGCAAGTCGGTGGCCGGCTACGGCGCCCCGGGCAAGGGCAATACGCTGCTCAATCACTGCGGGATCCGCGCTGACCTGCTCGTGTACACGGTCGACCGGAGCCCGGTCAAGCAGGGCAAGTTCCTGCCGGGCACGCACATCCCGATCCACGCGCCTGACCGGCTGGCCGAGACCAGGCCGGACTACGTTCTCGTGCTGCCGTGGAACCTGCGCGATGAGCTCACCCGCCAGCTCGACTACGTGCGGTCGTGGGGCGGCAGGCTCGTGTTTCCGATCCCCACGCTCGACATCGTCTGATTGGGGGTAACCCGTGAAGGTCGTGCTCTTCTGCGGCGGACTTGGCATGCGCATGCGCGACGGCGTCAACACCGGCCCCAAGCCGATGGCCATGATCGGCGAGCGGCCACTGCTGTGGCACGTCATGCGCTACTACGCCCACTACGGGCACACCGACTTCGTGCTCTGCCTCGGATACGGCGCGTCGTACGTGAAGGACTTCTTCCTGACCTACGACGAGACAAGGTCCAATGACTTCGTGCTGGAGAAGGGAGCGACCGAGGTCAAGCTCTTCAGCACCGATATCTCCGAGTGGCGCATCACGTTCGTCGACACCGGGCTCAACTCACCGATCGGCGAGCGCCTGCGCCGGGTCCGCCGTTTCGTCGAAGACGAGCCGATCTTCATGGCGAACTACGCCGATGTGCTGACGAACGCGCCGCTGCCCGATGTGATCAAGCGGTTCGAGGCGAGCACGGCGGTCGCGTCCTTGCTGGCGGTGCCGCTCCAGTCCTCACACCATGTCGTCGACGTCAGTGACGACGGGCTGATCACGCAGGTCACTCCCATGCGCGACCTGCGTCAGTGGGAGAACGGCGGCTACTTCGTGCTCCGGCCGGAAATCCTCGATCATCTCGGCGAAGGTGAAGACCTCGTCGAGGATGCGATCATGCGCCTGGTCCCGCAGGGCCGGGTGCTCGCGTACCCGTACAAGGGCTACTGGTCAGCGGCGGACACCGTCAAGGAACGGGCTCAGCTCGAGGACATGTTCCAGCGCGGCAACTGCCCCTGGATGATATGGGACCCCGACCGCTCAGGCATGTTCCCGGCGATCGCGAGCGCCTTCGATGCGGACACCGCCGCGGCACTCGCGTCCGGCCAGGGCCCCGGGTAACCCGAGTGCTCCCGCTGCAACTCGGCGGCGGCCCGGGCGCGGCGCTGTCGGTGCTCGCGATCGGCGCGCACCCTGACGACATCGAGATCGGCGCCGGCGGAACGCTGCTCACCCTGGCAGCCAGCCAGCCAGGGCTGCGCGTACGCTACGTCGTCCTGACGGGAACCGCCGAGCGGCAGCGCGAGAGCGAGGCCGCGGCGAGCGCCTTCCTGCCGGCGGCCGATCTGGCCATCGACCTGCACGATCTGCCGGAAGGCCGGCTGCCTGCGGTCTGGGCGCAGGTCAAGGACACGCTCGAGGCGGTGGCGACGGCCGGCCCGCCCGATCTGGTCCTCGCGCCGTCCCGCGATGACGCGCATCAGGATCACCGGACCATCGGCGAGATCATCCCGACCGTGTTCCGTGACCAGCTGTGCCTCGGCTACGAGATTCCCAAATGGGACGGCGACCTCGGCCGCCCGTCGGTTTATGTCCCGCTGCCGGCCGAGGTCGCCAAGCGCAAAGTGGAATTGCTGCATAAGTGCTATCCGTCGCAGCGCGACCGCGACTGGTGGGATGACGAGGTATTCCTCGGCCTGGCGCGACTGCGCGGCATGGAGTGCAGAGCACCCTACGCCGAGGCTTTTAGCTGCACAAAATCTATCATTGTGCCCGCGATCACGCATGCATCGGACCGCTGAGGTATCACCGCGAGGCCGAACCTGGTCTAGTGACCGGAGATATTTCCTGACCACACGCCTGGCCGGCCGATATGGCCCGGTCTGATGGCGGCCGGGAAGTAAATTCGGCTCGCTTGGCATGGAGGCGGGAGGGCATCAATGTCTGCCGGTGGGAGAACCATTGCGCCCCGCGGCGGCTGATGGCTGCCCCGGTTGCTGGGCGCGGTCCAGTTCGGCTTGATCGCAACCGCGCTCGGCGCGCTCGTGTGGTGGCGGCAGCCGCACGTCGCGTTGCGGGAATCCAACATCGCCTCGGCCGGGCTCCGGCTCGGCCAGGGACCTGCCGGGCGGCACCGCATCGGCGGTATCGCCAGGGCCGAGACGTGACCGCGACCGCCGGAGGCAGGCAGACCGCCGCCTCACAAAGAAGGAGTTGACCGCAAGTGAGCCAGGTCCCCCGGCTCAGCGTTGGGCTTCCCGTCTACAACGGAGAGAACTATGTCGCTGAGTCGCTCGACGCGCTGCTCGGCCAGAGTTACGAGGACTTTGAGCTGATCATCTCGGACAACGCGTCGACCGACGGCACCGCCGACATCTGCCGCCGTTACGCGCGGCAGGACTCGCGCGTCCGCTACATCCGCCAGCCGCAGAACATCGGGCTCGCGCGGAACCACAATTGCCTGGTCTCGGAGGCGCGCGGCGACTTGTTCAAATGGGCGTCCCACGACGACCTGTACGCCAAGGACCTGATCAGACGCTGCGTCGAGGTGCTCGACGAGTATCCGCATGTCGTGCTCGCGCACACCTGGACCGCGATGATCGACGGAACGGGGACCGTGACCAGGGCCGTGCACTACTCGCTCGCGACCGCTTCTCCTTCGGCCCCTGAGCGATTCAAGAGCATGCTCTTCGACCAGGGCGGTGACGACGACAGCGGCATCATCAGGATGCCGGTGCTGAAGCAGACCGCCCTGCACGGCAGCTACTACCGCTCAGACCGGACGTTCGTCGCTGAGCTCGCGCTGGCCGGCCCCTTCTACCACGTCCCGGACTGGCTGTACTTCAGGCGCGACCACCCCGAACGCGCGGCGCGCGCCTTCACCAGCGTGCGCGATTGGTGTGCCAACCTGGACCCGCGCCGCGCCGACCGCGTGCGTAACCCGGTGATCAAGCTGTACGGCGAGTACGTCTGGGGGTTCATCTCAGCGATCCGCCGGGCACCGCTCACCGCCGGCGAGCGGCTGGCTTGTTACCGGCATCTCGCGCGCTGGGCGGCCAACCGCGCCTTCACCGAGCACGGCAACTTCGTCTCGGACACAGCGGTCGCTGACGCACCACCGATCTCAATCGACGCCATCGTGGCAGGCCAGGAGCAGGACTAGATGACCGGCAGCCCGCCTAGGGTTGGCCTATTCGGACTTCTCGGATCGGGCAACATCGGGAATGACGCGTCGATGGAGTCCGTACTCGGATATCTGCGTACCGCCCATCCCGGCGCGACCATCGATGCCATGTGCATGGGGCCGGAAAGGCTCAAGCGCGTCTACGGTATTGAGGCGATCCCCTTGTTCTGGTGCAGGCAGCGCGGTCTGGACCTGCCTGGCGTGCCCGCCGTGGGCGTCAAGCTGTTCGGCAAGCTCGTCGACGTGTTCCGCACCGCCGCCTGGGTACGCCGCCATGACGTCGTGATCGTTCCGGGGATGGGAGTGCTCGAGACCACCCTGCCGCTGCGGGCATCTGGACTCCCCTACGCCCTGTTCTTGCTCAGCGCCACCGGCAGGATCTTCGGAACCAAGGTGGCGCTCGTCAGCGTCGGCGCGAACGTGATCAGGCAGCGCATGACCGCCTGGCTGTTCAACTCGGCGGCGAGGCTCGCCTACTACCGCTCTTACCGTGACGCTGCGTCGCGGGAAGCCATGCGGCAGCGCGGTCTCGACGTCAGCGAAGACCCCGTCTACCCCGATCTCGCCTTCGCCCTGCCGACTCCGGCCGACGTGCCGGGTGACCCGCGGACGGTCGGGATCGGAGTGATGGATTTCCACGGCACGAACGATGACAGGCGGCGCGCGGCGCAGATCTATGCGTCCTACGTCGAGCAGATGAAGCAGTTCGTACTCTGGCTGGTGGACGGCGGCCGCTCCGTCCGGCTGTTCATCGGCGACACGAGCGGACGCGATCAGGAGGTCGTCGACCAGATCATCGCGTACCTGCACGAGCGGCGCCCCGGGCTGCCGCCCGCTCAGGTTGTCGCGGAACCGGTGGCGTCGTTCACGGGCCTGATGCGCTCGATGGCGCCGGCCGGCGCGGTCGTCGCTACCCGGTACCACAACCTGATCGGCGCGCTCCTGCTCGGCAAGCCGACCATCGCGATCGGGTACGGCACCAAGCACCGTTCACTGATGGCCGATATCGGCATGGCCGAGTTCTACCAGCCAGCCGACGGCCTGGACGGCGACGTTCTGATCGAGCAGTTCACCAGGCTCCTGGACCGTTCGGCTGAGCTGCGGCTGACCATCGCGGCGGGCCACGCCGCTCATGCCGCCCGCCTGGCCGAGCAGTTCGCCGCCTTGTCGGCCCTGCTCTTCCCGGCTCCTGTCGCGGCACCAGGCGCCACGGTCACGTCAGGGCCGCAGCCCATCGCCTGAGCGCGGCTACGATCCGGCCTAGCGGGTACGCGTCGCCTCGTCTCCTGGGCGTAGCGCCTGCGGCGGCCGCGACGGGCCCGGCCGGCGCCGCTGCAGCGGATCCTGGCCGTCGTGAGCCGCGCGCGGCGGACCCTGGCCGTTGCGACCCGGTGGCGGACCTTGGCCGGTGCTGGCCGCCGCTGGGTGCATGCGATGCCGGCCGACCGGATGGCTCGGCACCAGCCCGAGGCTCGCCGAGGCGATGTCGGCCTCGCGCAGCGCCGCGCGCAACTGCCACCACCACGCGAGGACCGCGAACAGGCCGGCCACGGCCGTGGCTCGTACCGTGCCGAGCGCACCTCCGGTCACGGCGCCGGTCACGCTCAGGACGACGAGCAGAACCGACGAGAAGATCATCGCGCGCAGGCTCCGGCGGGATGCGCCGAGAGCCCGCAGCCCGGCGCTGGCCCCGATGGTGAAGCAGGTCCCCATCACCGTCAGCGTGACCGGCAGGATCAGCGGGTAGGTCGGCCGCCACAGCGAGCGCAGGACCAGGTGGCCAAGCCCGCGCGGCAGCGCGAACATCAACACGACGCCCCACGCCAGCGCGGCCAGGGCCGCGCCGACGCCGATGAGCAAGCAGAACAGCCGCAGCTGTCGCGGCGACTGCTGCAGCACCCGCGCCGCTTCCGGCACGGTGACAAGCGAGATTCCCATCAGCGCCGCGAGGAACGGGCCCATCAGGGTCTGGGCTGCCTGGACGTAGCCGACCGCGGCCAGCCCCGCTATCACGCCGAGAAAGGTGAGCCGCAGCTGCGTCGAGCCGCTGAAGATCGTGTTCTCCGCGAGGTAGCGGAAGGCGAGGTCGCGGTGCCGCATGACCCAGGTCCAGGCGTCCAGGATGCGGGGAAGGACCCGGGCCTGGAGCGGTCCTGCCGCGGCGGCGACGTTGGCTGAGGCACCCCAGGCCAGCACGAACCAGAACACGGTCTCGTGGCCGGTCATCCGCAGCGCCAGCAGCGCCGGCAGCATCGCCGCGGCCCAGATCATGTCGTTGATGAAGGCCTGGCTGCCCCGGCCGAGCGCGAAGAACGCGAACCGCCAGCTGTCCTGCAGCATCAGGCCGGGCATCGTCAGCCCCATCGCGACGAAGGCGACCCTGGCCGTGCCGCCGAGCAGGACCGCCACGGCCAGCATCGCGGCCCCGCCGACCAGGCCGACCGCCAGCGCCGTCCCCGAGCAGCTGCTCACCGCCCGCCGCCAGGCCCGCGGCTCGGCCCCGCTGAACCTGACCAGCAGCGGATCGGTGGACAGCCCGCGGGAGGCGTTCAGCACGAAGGAGTAGGTCACGTACGCCAGGCTGAACGCGCCGAACTGGACCGCGCCCAGCGACCGGGCCACGTACAGGCTCACCGCGAAATTCGTCAGGCTCGATACCGCCTGATCCGCCAGCCCCCACCCGAAACGACGACCAGCCCCGCGCGGTTTGACCGTGCCCCTCAACCCGCCGGATCCCCCCGCCCCGGCGGAGGAGTCCTCGGCTATCACGGTGGCCCAGAGCCCTCAACGCTCAACGCCACCCCCAGACTCGGCACCAGCTCGGGCAGGGCGGAGCGACCCTGCAGCCACAGGACCCGCGGCGGAGGCGTCCTGATACATCGGCATGGTCCGGTCACGGCGCGTGAACCCGTATGTCCAAGGCGGTTACATGTCAGATTTTACCCTTCATCCTGCCTAAATCACATTCTTGGGCCGCTCATCACCGAACCGCCTGAGATCCGAGGTATCAGAACAGGTACTTGCTCTCTCTCATGGACGCGATCATTCACGCGGGGCGTCGGAGACAGGAAGGCTATTGATGGCATGACAGAAATGCCGACGGCGATCAGTTCACCGACGCCCGCCGTCATCCGTCAGGACCGCGGCCAGGACGGCTACGACATCCTTGTGCTCGACGCGGGGAGCCGGCAGAGCCTGGCGAGCGCGCGCAGCTTCGGCAAGGCCGGGTTGCGGGTCGCGGTCGGCGAGTGCTTTGCCGAATGCGATCCCGAGTTGCCGGTCCTGGCGTTCACGTCCAGGTACTCGGACCGCAACGTCATCCTGCCGAGCTATGCAGACGATGGCGCCGCCTTCGCCGCAGGGGTCGTCGACTTCGTCAGCGAGCATCCGACCAAGGTCGTGCTGCCGACGACCGACGGGGCCATCGCCGCGCTGATCCCGGTGCGCGAGCGGCTGGCGGCGCTCGGATGCGTGCTCGCCCTGGCGCCAGACCCGGTCCTGGAGATCGCCAACGACAAGGACCGCACGCTCGCCGTGGCGCGTGAGCTCGGCATCGAGTACCCGAAGACCATGCGGATCGACGGCGTCGCCGACGTGCCAGCCCTCGCCGCCGCAATTGAGTTTCCCGTCGTGCTGAAGCCCACCTCCTCGTGGGTGAGCCAGTCGTCGGTCCGGCTGCAGGCCGTCGAGGTGGTCAACGAGGCCGAGGCAACTGAGGTCATCGACGCGTTCACGAAGGCCGGCGCCGGCGTGCTCGCCCAGAAGTGGGTCGGCGGGCGCCGCGAGGGCGTCACGATGTTCGTGGTCGACGGCGACGTCAGGGCGCGCTGCGGTCACGTCGCGCACCGCACCAGCCCGGCGCTCGGTGGCGCATCGGTGCTGCGCGAGAGCCTGGACGTGCCGCCGGACATCTTCGACTCGTCGGAGCGGCTGATCAGGGCGATCGGCCTGGATGGCCTCTGCGAGGTGGAGTACCGGCGCGACTCGGCTGGCCGCCCGCTGCTGATGGAGATCAACGCCAGGATCGCCGGGACGATCGAGAACGCGTTGCGCTCTGGCGTGGACTTCCCGCTCATGATCTGGTTGTGGGCCACCGGCCAGCAGATCGACCGGGTGGACAGCTACAGGACCGGGGTCAGGACGCGCTGGCTGCGCGGCGACATGCGCTGGCTGCGCGACAACTTCAGGCGGGTAGGGCGGCCAGACAGCGTCTCACGGGCGCGTGCGCTGTGGATGTTCGGCTCGGAATTCGCGAGGACCCGCTACTACGACTGCCTGGACCGACGCGACTTCCGGCCGGTCCTGGCCGAATTGCGCACGACGGTCGCGGCCGTGGCGAATGCGCGGAATCCAATCTCGACCGCACAAGATGGAGGCCGAAAGGAAGCATGATGTCAGGAGACGAGGTCCTCGTTATCGGGGCAGGACCCTTCGGGCTGTCGATCTCAGCCCACCTCAGCGCGCTGGATATCGGCCATCGCATCGTGGGACGTCCGCTGGACACCTGGCGCGCGCAGATGCCGGTCGGCATGAAGCTCAAGTCAGAGCCGTACGCCTCCGAGATAGCCGCGCCCAATCCCGGCTTTGATGTCGCCTCGTACGCCAAGCAGCAAGGGATCGCCTACAACCACCGGGTCCAGCCCCTGTCGGTCGAAGGCTTCATCGACTACGGCGACTGGTTCACCAAGGAACTCGTGCCCGGCGTGACCGACATCACCGTCACCGGCATCGAGGCAGTCGCCGACGGTTTCACGGTCAGCTTCGCCGACGCTGACCCGGTCACCGCGAGGCAAATCGTGGTCGCGAGCGGGGTGCTGCCGTTCGCCACCATCCCCGGCGAGCTGGCCAACCTCCCCGCTGACCTCGTCACGCACACCGCCGGGCATCGCCACCTCGACAAATTCAGCGGCCGCAAGGTCGCGGTGATCGGCGCCGGCCAGTCCGCGCTCGAGACCGCCGCGCTGCTGCACGAGTCAGGAGCCGACGCACATCTCGTCGTCAGGCGCCCGTTCGTTCAGTGGATCGACCCGAACCCGGAGACGATCAGTGGCCTCGGCTACGTCAAGCGCCCGGTCGTCAGGCTTTGCGAAGGCTGGCACTGCGCCTTCTGGAACACGCCGGAGGCCTTCAGGCTGCTGCCGCGCGAGATGCGCGTCACCAAGGCGCGCACCGTGCTCGGGCCAGCCGGCGCATGGTGGCTGAAGGACCGGGTCGACGGCGTCATCGGCACGCTGACCAGTCACAAGGTGGCCGGCGCCGAGCCACATGGCAGCGGCATCAGGCTGACGCTCGACGGCCCGCGCCAGACGACGCTCGACGCGGACCACGTGATCGCGGGAACAGGATTCAGGATCGACCTGACCAAGCTCGGCTTCCTTGGAGACGGGCTGCGCGGCAGGATCGAAACGCTGGCGGGGTACCCGGTGCTGAGCCGGGCCGGCGAATCCACCGTGCCCGGGCTGTACTTCGCCGGCGCCGCCGCGGCCGTCAGCATCGGGCCGTCCGCGCGGTTCATCGCCGGCACTCACACGGCTGTCCGGCCGTTGGTGAAGGCGGTCGCGCGGCGGGCAAGGGCCGCCAGGGCTGCCGCGGCGGCCTGACGCGTCGGGACGTGTCCGGACGCATCTGCCGGTATCACCACGCCCCCTCGGGCGCTCTCATAGGTGACGGGTCGCCGCGCCGCGGCGCCCGGCTCCCTGTCCGCCAACCTGAGGCGATGGAGGTGGAGCAGTGGACCTGAGGATGCTGCTGCATGCTGTCCGGCTGCACAAGGCCATCTTCGCCATCGTCGTGGCGCTCGGCATCGCCGGCGGCGTCGCGTACACGCTGGTCACGCCGCCGCTGCTGGCGAGCACTCAACTTGTCATCGTCGCCGGGGCCAAATCGGTCAAGACTCAGGCTTTCTACGCAAGCAGCGATCCCGTACTGATTATGGCAAAGAAGCGGCTTGCTGAGCCCATCTCGCTCGACACCTTGCGCCGCCACGTTCAGGCCACGAGCGTCGCGCCCGAGGCCCTGACGATCACGGCGGAAGCCAAGACCGTCGACGAGGCCCAGGACATCGCTCACACGGTAGCGCTCAGCTACAAGGCCTATCTCGCCATGCCAGGGAACCAGATCGGGAGCTCGCAAGCGGTTGCCCAGGTGGTTGGCGGTGCGGCTCCTCCGACAGGATCGACCTTGCGGACTAAGGCGATCGAGAACGGCAGCCTGGGCGTCCTGCTCGGGGCCTTGCTCGGCGTCATCATCGCGGTCGCGATGGGCAGGTCCGATCGCAAGCTGCGCGGCCGCGACGAGATCGCGGGGGCGATCGGCGTCCCCGTGCTGGCGTCCATTCCGGTCGTGCACCCGTCCGATACGGCCGGGTGGACCAGGCTGCTGCAGGAGTACGAGCCGGCTGTCGTGCACGCATGGAACCTGCGCAAGGCGCTCAGGTACATCGGCGTCAGTGACGTCAGGTACAACGGCGGGCCCGGCGTCTCGGTCACCGTGGTCTCGCTGTCCTCCGACCGCCGCGCGCTGGCGGTCGGCCCCCAGCTCGCCGTGTTCGCCGCCTCGCTCGGCATCCCGACCGTGCTGTCGGTGGGCACCCAGCAGGACCGGCACGCGGTCGCCACGCTCTCGGCCGCGTGCACGATGGCCGCCGCCGCGCTCATCGGCGAGCCAGGCGGGCTGCAGTTCGCTGTCGGCGACTACAAAGACGCCCGGCAGATCTCCGGCGCGGCGCTGAACGTGGCCGTGGCGGTGCTGGACGGCAAGAACCCCGAGCTGCCGGCCATGATGCGGACAAACACCACCGTGCTCGCCGTGACATCGGGCGCTGTCAGCGCCGAGCAGCTCGCCCGCGTCGCTGTCAGCGTCACCGGCGACGACCGCGACGTCGCCGGGATCCTGGTAGCCGATCCTGACTCCACCGACCGAACAACGGGACGGCTGCCGCAGCTCGCGGAGATGCCGCGCCGCAGGCAGTCGCCCCCGCGCCGCCTACCCGGGCAACGATCAGCCTCGCAGCACCGACCGGACTGGCAAGCCGGCGGCGCGACAGAGAACCGCTTGTGACCCAATCGCCGCCCGACACGGCCAGGTTGCGCATCATGCTGGTGCACAACTGGTACCGGTCGGCAACCCCGAGCGGCGAGAACCGCGTGCTGGAGCGGGAAGGCGCAGCGCTGGGCGAGCGCGGCCACGCGGTGATCAGGTTCGACCGGCATAGCGACGAGATCGAGCAGTGGTCCGGCCTGCGGAAGGCGGCGCTGCCCAGCCAGATCGTCTGGAGCCGCGGTGCCCGCCGGGACCTGCGCGCGCAGCTGCGAGCCACCCGCCCCGACGTAGTCCACATCCACAACACGTTCCCGTTGCTCAGCCCGTCGGTCCTGTACGCGTGTCGGGACGAAGGCGTGCCGGCCGTGATCACCCTGCACAACTACCGCCTCATGTGCGCTGGCGGCAGCTTCTTCAGGGACGGAGCGATCTGCCGCGACTGCGTGTCTGGCCCGGCCATCCAGGCAGTCAGGCACGGCTGCTACAAGGACTCGCGGCTGGCCACCGCACCGGTCGCGCTGTCGAACGCGGTGCACAGGCAGGCGTGGCGGACGCTGGTCTCGGCCTACATCTTTATCTCGGCCGCCCAGCGCGACCTGCTGGCCGGGCTGGACCTGCCCCCTGAGCGCGTCTTCGTCCGCCACAACCTCATCCCCCGCCGTCCCATACCGCGGGCCGATGGAGAGCAGAGCGTGCTCTACGCCGGACGACTCGACGAGGCCAAGGGCATCAGGGTGCTGATGGCCGCGTGGGACCACTACCTGCGAGAAGCGGGCGAGAACCCGCTCTGTCTGGTCATCGCGGGGACAGGCATCCTGCAGGCGGAGGTGGCGGCCTGGGCTGCCTCCCGCCCGTCGGTACGGCTGGCCGGGCACGTCAGTGACGCCCAGGCCGCCGCTCTGATGTCCGGATCCCGCGCGGTGCTTCTGCCGTCCATCTGGGCTGAGCCGTTCGGCCTGGTCGCCGTCGAGGCCATGGCTGCCGGCACTCCGTGCATCGCCAGCGATCACGCGGCGCTCCCCGAGCTCATCACGCACGGCGTTGACGGAACGCTCGTCCCGCCCGGGGACCCGCGTGCCCTCGCAGCAGCTATCGCCGGCGCCCAGGCCCGGCCCGGCACGTACGCCGGGTACGGTCAGGCTGCCCGCGAGACGTACCAGAAGCAGTTCGATCCTGACCAGAACATCGACCAGCTGCTCGGGATCTACCGGTACGCGATTGCTCATGCTGTCGCCATTCGTAGCGAGCAGGAGGGGCCGCGGTGAGCACCCCGTGGGAACCTCGCCGGCGCGCAGGCCGGCACGCATGGGCGGACAGGAACGCGGCCGGCGCCGACGAACTCTCCAGCGTCCGGCCGGTCGGCCTCACCAGCCTCCGTTTCATCGGGCTGGCTATCCGGCGGCGGGCGCTGCTGGGCTGTGCGGTCGTGCTGGCCGGGCTGGCGGCGACCGCGGCGATCTTTGTCGCGGCGCCGCCCGCGTACCAGGCGTCGACCTCGGTTCTCATCACGAACGATCCATTGATCGATCCCAATCTCCAGATGCAGGGCAACGTCGCGCTGGCGCAGCGCGCCGACGTTGCAGCCGGCGCGCTCAGCCGCCTCGGGCTGGCTGAACCGGCGAGCAGCTTCATGCGCACCTATAGCGTTACGTTCGCCAGCGACCGGTTGCTGGTGATCACCGCGAATGCGCCGTCTGTGGCGACCGCGATGCGCTGGGCCAGGGCGCTGGCCGACGCCTTCCTGCAGGCGAGGGCGCTTGAGCTGCGCACACAGCAGAACCTCGGCATAGCCGCGCTCGGCAGCGAGATAGCGGCGGGCGAGGACAAGCTCGGCATCCTCGCCGGCCAGATCGCCAGGATGGCGCCGTCGGAGAACAGGCGTGACGTGGAGAAGCAGTACAGCAGGGAGGCCTCCGCCGTCGGAGCGCTGGTGTACGACCGGGATCACTTTCCCGTGACCACGGCGTCCATGATCCACGAGACAGCGGTCTTCGATCCGCCCGCGCCAATCCCGCCGTCGCGCAAGCATCTCGCCATCATCTTCGGAGCTGCAGGGTTCTTCGCGAGCCTCGCCGCAGGGTTTGGTGTCGTCATCGTCGGCGGCGTGACATCCAACAGGCTCCGGCGCCGCGACGATGTCGCGCGGGCGCTAGGCGCTCCCGTCAAGCTCAGCGTCGGCAAGATCCGGCCGCTGTGGGCGCTGGCCAGACCGCACCGGCTCACCCGCGGCAGCAGGCACCAGCGCCGGATCGTCGCGCACCTGCGCAACGCCGTAGCAGACGACGGGACCGCCCTCGCCGTCGTGCCGGTCGACAACGCGCCTGCCGTCGCTTCGTCGGTGGCATCGCTCGCGATCTCGTGTGCACAGGAGGGCAGGCGCGTGGTCCTCGCCGACCTGTCAGCCGGCAACCCGGCCGCGCGCCTGCTCGGGGCGACCGAGCCGGGCATTCACGAGGTCAGCACCGAGGGGACTTCGCTCACCGTCGCCGTTCCCGAGCGCTACGACGTCGTCCCGGTGGGGCCGATCCGCCCGCTCGTGCCGTCCTGGGAGCACCGCCAGGCGAACAGAGGACTCGCCGCGGCGTGCGCATCGGCCGACTTGCTGCTGAGCACGGTGACGCTCGACCCGTCTCTCGGCGGCGATCACCTGGCGACCTGGTCCACCGACGTCGTCGTGATGGTGACCGCCGGCCGATCGGTGGCCGCCAAGATCCACGCCACCGGCGAGATGATCAAGCTGGCGGGAACCAGGCTCTGCTCGGCTGTGCTGCTCGATGCCGACAAGAGCGATGAGAGCCTGGGAGCCGTGCGTCCGTCGCCTGGCTGGCAGCGGCCGGCCAGGCTCTGAAGGGCTGAGGGATGACAGCTTCACTGGTGGGCGTCAGGGATCGCCCGGTAGCGGCGCTCCAGACCGCCGAGGCTCCCGCTGAGCGCTGGGTCCGCCGCCGGGTCGGCATCGCCTGGGCGCTGCTGACCATCAACGTGCTGACCTATTACTCGGCCACGTGGAGCGGCGCGCCGCTGGTGATTCCGATTCCCTCGGTGCTCGGACGCCTCATCACGCAGGGCGCGATGCCGGCCGCGCTGCTGCTGGCCCTTACCGTCAACCGGCGGCTGCTCGTGTATCCGAGCTTCTACCTGTTCGTGCTCACCCTGCTGGTCGTGATCGCGTTCATGGTGATGATCGAGGCCGGTCACCTCGGCACCTTCTACCGCACCTTCAGGTTCGCCGGATTCGTAGCGACGCTCTGGCTGCTCACGCCGTGGTGGGGGCGGCGGGACATGCTCCTGGTGCGCTGTTATTTGCTCACGGTCTCTGCCGTGCTCGGCATCGTGCTGCTCGGACTCCTCCTGTCGCCTTCGGCAGCGCTGGTCCAGGGCAGGTTGGCGGGAACGCTCTGGCCGTTCCCGCCAACGCAGGTCGCGCACTTCGCGGCCGTCACAACCGGGCTGGTGATCCTGCTCTGGCTCTGCGGCCTGCTCTCCGGCCGTCTCGCGCTGTTCGTGGCCGTGGTCGGCGGTGCGATCGTGCTGCTGACCCATACCAGAACCGCCCTGGTCGCCATGCTGGCCGGACTCCTGGTCGGCGGCCTGAGCCTGTTCAGGGCCAGGGCACGGGTGCGCAAGCTGTTCGCGGCCGCCGGCGTCATCGTGTCGGTGGGAGCCATTACCCTGTCGGGGGTGATCGCTGCCTTTCTCCTCCGGGGCGAGAGCAACCAGCAGCTGACGAGCCTGACCGGCAGGACCGACGTCTGGCACGCGATTCTCACCGAGCCGCGGAACGAGTTTCAGAAACTCTTCGGCTTCGGCCTGTCGAACCTGTCGTTCAACGGACTGTCCATCGACAGCAATTGGGTCGGCACGTATTTCGATCTCGGGATCGTCGGCGCCGTCCTCACCGGCGTCCTGCTGCTGTTCGTACTCGTGAACGCCTACTTCCAGCCTCTCGGGCCGCCTCGCGCGCTTGCGCTGTTCCTCGTCACCTACTGCCTGGTCTCCTCCTTCACCGAGACGGGGCTCAGCTCACCGTCGCTGTACATGATCGAGCTGACACTCGCCGCCTCGCTGCTAGTGCCCGCGACGCAGCGCAACCACCCTGACAAACGCCGCAAGAGGCCGGAGCGTTCTATGGAAGGCCAGGATCCCGGCGATCCGTGACGCTAGGATGCTCTACTGACCAAGTCACGTAGTCCGGACAAGCGTACCCAATCTCACGAATGGTCGCGATAGCAGCATGTCGGCACAACGACGGACGAGCACGCGCACATCTCGGTCGCCGGTCGTCTGGGCGATCGTCCTCGCCCTCGTTCTCGCCCTCGGCGGGGTGGCCTGGTTCCAGCTCCGCCCACGCGGTCACGCCCAGCCGGCGACGGCGGCCCCGCACGCCCGCGCGGCCGCGGCTCCCAGGGCCGGGCACCGCGCACATTCCGGGCCGACGCTGGAGAGCCTGCACGCTACCCGGGCGACCAGGCCAGCCGCGGCGCTGGCGTCGCGGCACGTGCGGGTCTGCGGCAACAAGGCGCTGCTCGGGGCGGGGCCGACCGCTCCCCCTGCGGGCGCGATCCGCGTCAGGGCGGGCAACAACTCGCACCTGAACTTCGGCCGGGCGCACGGCACCTACTGGTTCGCCCCCGGCGTGCACTTGTTCGGATCTGGTCGGTACTCGCAGGTCAGGCCCGGCAGCGGGTCGACCTACATCGGCGCTCCAGGCGCGATCCTGGACGGAAGGCGCAAGAACTACTACGCCTTCGCCGACTCGGCGCCGAACGTCACGATCAGCTATCTGACTATTCAGAATTTCGGCACCTGGGGCGGCAACTTCGACCAGGGCGTCGTGAACGTCGACTCGGCACCGGGCTGGACCATTGATCACTCGACGATCAGGTCCAACGCTGGCGCGGGCGTCATGCTCGGCAGCCATGACACGCTCTCCTACGACTGCCTGGCGAACAATCAGCAGTACGGCTTCAACGCCTATTCTCCGTCCGGCCCGATGAGCCTGGTGCTGGATCACAACGACATCTCGGGCAACAACAGTTACAACTGGGAAGCACGCAAGAGCGGCTGCGGCTGCACGGGGGGCGGCAAGTTCTGGCGCGTCCACGGGGCCGTCATCACGAACAACTGGGTCCATCACAATCACGGCGTCGGCCTGTGGGCTGACACCAACAACCGCGGCTTCGACATCGAGGACAACTACTTCCAGGCCAACTATGACGTGGCACTGCTCTACGAGATCAGCTACAACGCGCTGATCAAGCACAACCTCTTCGTGAGGAACGCCATAGGCAAGGGCGCGACGAACCCGGGATTCCCGACCTCGGCGATCTATATCTCAGAGTCCGGCTCAGACAGCCGGGTGCACAGCAAGTACGGCTCGAGCCTCCAGATCACCGGGAACATGTTCATCAACAACTGGAGCGGCGTGATCCTCTGGGAGAACGCCAACAGGTTCTGCGGCTCCCCCGACAACAGTTCCACCGGCGTCTGCACCCTGGTGGAGCCGAAGGTGGCCAACCTCAGGACCTGCGGCAGGACGCATCTGTTCGGGGCGACCAGGACTACCGAGCCGGACTACTATGACCTGTGCCGCTGGAAGACCCAGAACATCTCCCTGACCGGCAACCTCTTCCGGTTCCAGCCGTCCAAGATCGGTCACTCGTGCACCACCGCCAGGGGCTGCGGATTCATCGGCCTGTTCTCCGAATTCGGCACCGATCCGTCCTGGAGCCCCTACCGCGGCAAGTCGGTCGAGTACCACATCACGTTCGGGCAGCACAACCGCTTCTCGGAGAACACCTATCAGGGCCCCTGGCGCTTCATGGCTCTCGAGCAGGGAGACATCGCCAGCTGGCAGACCTGGCGCCAGCGATTCCATCAGGACACGAACAGCACGCTGGCGACGACAGCGCCCTGAGGCCCCGAGCCCCGCTCGGCTCCCGCAGCGACCGGCAGCGTGAGCGCTGCTTCGTTTCCTACCCGCGCCATGCGCCAGAAGGCTCGCTGCCGATGACGTTCTCCTCGGCGTACGGCATGGTCTCCGGGCCGGGCGCGTTCGTTGGCCGCGCCCGCTCGGGCCGCGTCGGGTCTTCAGGTCGCGCCGCGCCTTGCGGCTGCCGCGAGCGGTCCTTCTGCAGGTCCACGACGCGCCGAGGCTGCGTCCTGGCCTCATGCCGCCCATCCGGCCCCGGCTCTGGCCGCGCCTCTGACCTGGTCTCGTGCCTCGCCTCGGGCCGCGCTTCTGACCTGGGCTCCGATCTCGCCTCCGGCCTGGCGGTGCCGGCCCGAACCTCGGCGCGGGCGTCGGATCGCGGCTCCTGCATGGCCTGAGCGCGCTCCGCCTGCTCTGGCCTGGCCTGGCTACGCCCGGCGGAACCGTTCCGCTGACCGAGCCGCACGTCGCGCCGCGCGCGCTCCGCGGCACGGCTGGCCTGATCGTCCTCGTCGTCCCACGCGGTCAGCACGCCGAGGCTCTCGTCGGTATTGTCGGCGCCGATCACGACAGCCGACGTCAGCGTGGTGCCCGACAGCGTGATCAGCTCGGACAACGTCCGCACCCTCGTGGCCGACGGCTTTCCGGCGGTCAGGATCACGACGGCTTCCCTGGCCCAGGTGCGCAGGTGATCGGCGCCGAAGCCGAGATCGATGGTGACCAGCGTCAGCAGCAGGTCCGCGGCGTGATAAGCATGGTCAAGCTCGGGATCGGCGCTCTGCGGCAGAGCCGCGCTGGCTCCGCGCCTGATGGGTCCCGCCGGCGGCGCGTTGCCGTCCTCGGGAATCGCGACGGTCAGCTGCCGCTGCCCGGCCACGTGCCGGTGCAGGCCTGGCTCGGCACAGCCCAGCAGGCGGCCAGCCTCGGTGCCGGATGTCAGGTCGGCCAGGATGACCCGTTTCCCGTCGCGCACGCAGGACAGCGCCAGAGACACGATGGCAAGCGCAGGCACGACCGTGTCGTCCGCAGCTACGACGGCGAGCGACGCCCCGCCCTGATCCTGGGGCAGGGCGCCGCGCAGGTACCTGGCGACCTGCTGGACGCGACGGCCGCCCGCGCTCTCCGGCGCGCGCTGTGCGGACCGCCTGCTGACCCGGATCCGGCCGACGCTGAGTCGCACCGGCGCGCCGAGCGCCCTCGCGAAGTCGTACCGCCGGCGGGGCCTGGTGGACACGAGCGCCGACACGATCACCCAGCCCATCCCGATGGCCAGGCCAGCCAGCAACCCGCCAGCCCCGTAGAGCACCGGGTACTTGATTCGCGACCGCGAAGCCGCGATGGCGGGATCGAGCCGATTGCTGCCGTGGATGACGTTCTGGTTGCTGATCTGGGAGTGCACGGAGTAGCTCTGCACTGCCTTCTGCAGCGCGGCGAGCCTGTTCGTTACCTGGCTCTGCTTCGCCTGCAGGCTTGCCAGCAGGGTCTGCTGCTGAACGGAGGCGGGCTGGGCCTGCACTGTGGTGATCTTCGAGGTGAGCGTCGCGAGCTGCTTCTTCTGCGTCGCGATCGCCGCGTCAAGCGCTGACAGGGTCTTCTGCCGTGACAAGGCCAGCTGATCGTCCCGCACCAGAAGGTAGGCGCTGGCCAGCGCCCGTGCCCGGCTGACCGCGTCATCGGCCGATGAGGCTTTGACCGTAAACGAGATGATCTGATCGGTCGGGGCCACTACGGTCTCGTGGCCCATGAAGGCCTGCACGCTCTTCGGGTCCTTGGGCAGACCCAGGCTGCTCATAGCTTTGACGGCGACGGTCCGGCTCTGTGCGAGCGCCACCTCGGTAAGGACCTCATCCGTGGGCAACACATCTGGGATCACGGCGATTCTGACTGTGGTCGTCGCCTTGACCGGCGGAGGCATGACCTTGAACAGACCGATCCCCAGCACCAGGCCCACGACGGCGGCTACGAGCCACACGGCCTTGCGGCGGCGGATCGCCGCGCCGGCGGATGGCCGGCCGGGTATGCCGATGGCAGGGTCGTTGGTCACGGCGAACTCGTCGTAGGCCAGAATCCCCCTTGCCTCGCTTGCGCCGCGGCGCGACGTCCGCTCGCCGCCGGCAGTGGACCGGGATGCCTGCTCATCGGCCCCGTGCTGATCGGCACTGCCGCGGCTCATCCGGCCTCCATGTTGGTGTTTTTGCTGACTCTGCCGCACGTGCGCCGGTAGCCCGCCACTATACGGCTCGTATTCAGCCAGGGATATTTGTCGTATTGCCAGACTCGACGAACTCGAGCCTCGTGCAGAGCGGCATCTCTGGCACCGTTCTGCCGCTGCCAATGAGCGTGACCGCCGGGGTGCGTCGCCCGAGCCCTCCGGAGTACCAGCCCAGTATCGGATCGGTTTCACCCCGGTGCAGCGTCCACCGCAGGCAGTCAGGTAGTTCAAGCCGCGCGGTGCCGGGCTCTGGTGTGTCAGGCCAGCGCAGGGCGGCGCGGTGCTGGTCAAGCTCTGCCTCGACGTTCGGCCCTAGGTGAAACGCGAGCCGCAGGTCGTGGTCGCCACCGTCGATCTCGTCCACGATGTCGATGCCGCGTGAGGCCCGGTCAAGACGCACGCAGCGACGGTGCCTGACCGGCCGCGACAGCGAGGTGTAGCCGTCGTGCTCCGCGATCCATTCCGCCGCGTCGCCGACGTCCTGAACGCTGATCACGGTCGCATTCGCGTGCCGCAGCCAGAGAAAGGCGCCGCCGTCCGCCGACTGGTTCTGGCCGTCCACCTCGACCGTGTTGTGGCCGATCGTGGACCTGAAATAAGAACGCCACTCCGGCTCGCCGTGATAGCAGTAGGTACCCGGGTCGGCGAAGATGTCGACGCCGCCGTAGCGCACCTCGACAGACAGCGCGTCGGCGTGCGCGTGCGCGGCGATGCTCAGATAGCCGTGCGGGCCGCCGTCACACCGGCACCAGATCTCCGGGTCGTGGCTGCTCGTTGAGCGCAGCAGCGTGGTTCCGGCGTCGCTGAAATGCCACGGCCGCTCCGCGGGCCTGCCGGGCACGATCCAGGCCGCCTCCGGCATGGCACCGACGAGCGTGCTGAAGGCGTCGGCTGCGACGGGCGGCCACCAGTCGAGCCGGCCGGCGACGGAAGCGGCCAGCGCGAGCACGGTCGGCCACCTGTTTGCCTCCGGCGCGTCGAGCAGCAGCGCGCGGCCTTCATCGCCGTCGCCCTGGCGCGGCGGACGCATCCTCTCGTCAAGCAGCGCCGCGCCGCTGTCGGCCATCGCGCACAGCCGCTGCCACACTTCGGAGCTCAGCGGATGGCCGGCCGACCCTGACTCGATGGCGGCAAGCAGCCCGAGCTCGGCGACGAACGACTGGTAGTCCGATGCGAGCTCGCGATCGATGCCGGAGGGGAAGGTGTTGCGGATCAGCTCGAGCTCGAGCAGCCGCGCCGACGTGCGCCGCCAGCCCTCGCTCTCCGGGAACCATCCGAACGCGCAGCTCGCGACGAGCTGGCCCGCCGCCTCCGCGATGACGTGGTTGTTCGCCGACGACCCACGGCTGCAGAACGCGTCGAGGTACTGCTGGTGCCAGCGAATCTGCCGCAGGGCGAGCTGGTCATCCTCGAACAGGGCGGCGATCTCTGGCCAGTCGTTCATCAGGCGCCTGATCCACGCCATCGCGATGAGCCGGAGGCCAACCTCGATGCCGCTCGTCCAGTTCACGCCCGACAGGAACGGATTCTCGCGCCACCAGGACCGCAGCTGCTCGGCGACCCGGCGCGCGTAAACGTCGTCGTGGCTGACGAACCAGGCGGCCGCGAGCAGCGTGAGATGCTGCAGCCGGGAGATCTCCCAGATCTGCTTGACGTTGCCGGTGTGCGCCTGCGAGCGGTGATTGATGCGAAACGCGTACCGGTCCGCCGGCGCTCGCTGGCCGGTCACGGGGTCGAGGAACCAGTCAGGCCGCACCATGTCGGTCCTGGCCTCGCCCAGGACCTCCCACTCGCCCTTGAGCAGCTCGTCGGCGGCGGCAAGCAGAGCCTTGATCGCCTCCTCCGGCACTCTCGCCGCGGTGTCTGGCGGGAGGACGACGGCGAAGCTCGGCCGCGGCGACAGCAACGGCGCGCCGGTGGTGAGCTGGCCCGCGGCGAGCTGGCCCCTGCTCACCTGCCGGCGGGACCAGACGGTCCTGACCGCCTGGTCCCGGGCGCGCCACATCATCTCTGCGGGTGACATCCTGGCGGCCCGGCGGCCATACCAGAGCAGGCGGGACGGACTTATGGCGGTCATATTCGCTCCGGCTCGCCGCTCGCCAGGCTCTCCCCGACGGCGATCGTTGCCTTCGTGGTCGCCAGCAGCGACTCGAGCGAGATCGGCATCGGCGCCCCGGTCCGGCATGCCTGCACGAACTGCGCCAGCTGACGCCGCTGACCTTTGTCCTGACCGCCCCGCGACTTCGTCGTGGCCTGGCGGCGTCCTGTCCACACCGACCCCTGCCGGAAGTTGTCCAGGCGCGCGGTCCGCCCGCCGCCGGAAGAGTCCAGCGTCTCCTTCGGGTAGCGGGCGTTCCCGGTCGTGGAGTACGTGATCAGGCCGCTCGATCCGTCCTCGAACCGCACGGTCGCCTGCAGCTCGTCGGCCTCCAGACCGCCCGCGGCGAAGACCTCCTCCGGCAGGCTGCCCGCCCACCAGCTGAGCGTGTCGATGAAGTGGCCGCCTTCCCCGGCGAAGCGGGATCCTTCGAGCCCGGAGTCCCGGTACCAGCTCCCTGAATCCAGCTGTCCCGCGTTGACCAGATAGCGGCTGACCGAGCCGGTTCCTGGCTGTGCGAACTGAGATCTCATGGTCCCGAGCAGCGGCGAGAAGCGCCGGTTGAACCCCACCATCAGGCGGTCATTGCCAGTGCTCGCGACCGTCTCCTCGATCCGCTCAACCTCGGACCTAGTCAGGGCGAGCGGCTTCTCGACGAAGACCGCCTTGCCGGTCTGCAAGGCCCGGCACACCAGGTCAGCGTGGCTATGATGCCGCGTAACGATGAAGATCACATCGAGCTCGTCATCACCGAGCACTGCCTCGGCCGTCGTCGACGCGACCGCGAAGCCGAAGCGCCGCTGGGCGTTGACCGCCGACAGCGATCGCGTCGTCGCGACGTGAGCGAGCCTGGCGACCTCCAGCTTGGCCAGGTGCGGCAGCAGCATCGAGGACGCGTAGTTACCTGCTCCGATGAAGCCGACTCCCAGCTGCTTCCCCGCCGGACGCCTGAGCGCCGGTGCGCCTGACGCCGGCTGCCGCGCCTGGCTGTGCCGTACCTGACTGGCAGCGGGAGGCTGCTCGCCCGCGCCGTCAGCGGAGTACTCGAGGAGCACCCCGACGGCGTGCAGCGAGCCCGACGAGAGGTCGTTGTAGACCTCCGTGGCGCGCTCCATCGGGAACACCCCGGAGACGAGCGAACCGACCTCGATGTCCTGGTGCGCCAGCAAGTCGAGGAAGCACGCCAGGTTGCGGCGCTCGGTCCAGCGGACGTAGCCCGCCGGATAGTCGATGCCCTCGAGCTCGTAGCGGTCGTCGTAGCGCCCGGGACCGTAGGACCGGGAGAACCGGACGTCGAGTTCCTTGTCGTAGTAGGCGTTCCACGGCAAATCCAGGCGGGTCTTGCCGATGTCGACCACGCGGGCGCGGTCGCGGGCCAGCCTGGCCGCGGCCTCCACCGGGCCGTTCGACGACCCGCCGGCGGCCAGCAGCACGTGGTCGGCCCCGCGCCCTTCGGTGATCTCCGCCAGCGCGAGCTGGACGGCCGCGATGCCGTCCTCGGTCGGCGCCGCGCACAGTAGCGCGCCAGCCTTCTCGGCCAGCCGGCAGCGATCGTCGATCACATCCAGGCCGACGACCCGCACGCCGGCGGCGACCAGCAGCCTGACCGCGAGCTGGCCGACCAGGCCAAGGCCGATCACGCACGCGGCGTCGCCGAGCTGCACCTCGGCCCTGCGGACACCCTGCATGGCGATGGCACCGACGGTCGCGAAGGCGGCGTGCTCTGGCGAGACGCTGGCAGGCACCGGCACGCACAGGTTGACCGGCACCCAGTTGTACTCGGCGTGCAGGGCGTGCTCGTTGCCGGCGGCCGCCACCAGCTGGCCGACCCGGAACTCTTCGGCTCCCTTGCCGACCTCGGTGACGACGCCGCACAGCGAGTAGCCGAGCGGGGTGTAGGAGTCCAGCCGGTTCATGACCTTCTTGTAGGTACTGACCGCACCCTGCTGCGCGACCGAGTCCAGGACCTTCTTGAGCTGGTCAGGACGTGCCCGCGCCTTGCCGACCATGGACAGCTTGGCCTCGGTCAGCTTCATCATCTCGGTGCCCGTGGAGATCAGCGAGAACAGCGAGCGCACGAGCACGCCGCCGGGACGGCAGGACGGGGCCGGCGCGTCGAGGACGATGAGTTCCCCTGACTTGTAGTTCTGCGCGATCTGCTTCATTACGTTCCCTTGATTCACTGTGCTGGTCTAACTGTGCTGATCTATAGGGGGTCAGCGACAACGCTTGCCGCCTCACGCCGTCACGCCGAGCGACTGCGCGTTGCGGTACCACAGCTCAAGCGTCAGCAGCTGCCAGATCTGCTTCGAACGGTCTTCGCGGCCCGCCTGCTCGTCGGCTATGAGCCGCAGCAGCGCGTCGTGCCTGATCATCCCGCCAGAGACCAGCTCACCCTTGACGAGCACGTCCTGGATTACCTCATGCAGGTCCCCGCGCACCCAGGCGCGCAGCGGCGCGCTGAACGACGCCTTCGGCCGGTGCACGATCTCGTCAGGCAGCCACGTCGTCGCGGCCCGCTTGAGCGCGACCTTGCCCTGCCGGCCCCTGATCTTCTGCTTGCCATCGAAGGAGAAGGCCGCGGCCGCGACCACGGGATCGACGAACGGGACCCGGACCTCGATCGAGGCGGCCATGCTGGACCGGTCGGTGTAGGCCAGGTTCAGTCCCGGCAGGAACAGCCGCGAGTCGGCCAGGCACATCCTGTTGACCTCGTCCTGCAGCTCGTTGTCGTTGTACACGGCCGCGTGCTCGTCGACGACCTGGCCGGCGTACGGCGCCATGGCCGGGTCGATGAGCGCGGCCAGCTCATCAGGGTCATAGAGCGTGTAGCTGCGCCTGAACCGCGGCTCCTCCGGCAGCTCGGCGAACGTCATGAAGCGCTTGGCCCAGCGGGCGTAGCGCAGCCCGCGGCCGCCCATGGTCACGGGCATCCGCCCGACGCCCGCCTGCAGGACGGCGCGGATCGCCGCGGGGCTCGAGGCGTACCTGCTGGCCAGCACGCAGGCCAGGTGCTTGCGGTAGCCGCCGAACAGCTCGTCGGCGCCCATCCCGGACAAGATGACCTTGACGCCGCGCTCCCTGGCCGCCTCGCACATCAGGAGCGTGTTGATGGCCGCGGGGTCACCGACCGGCTCATCCAGCACGTCCACGATCCTGGGCAGCATGCTGACGATGTCCGGCGAGATCTCGATCTCGTGCAGCTTGATCCCGTACCTGGCCGCGACCTTGCGGGCGTAGACGGCGTCGTCGGGCATCGCCTCCAGCCGGTGATCCTCGGGCCGGAAGGTGATGGTGTACGCGTCGATCTCGGCGTTCGCCTGGTGCGCGAGGACGGTGACGATGCTGGAGTCCAGGCCTCCTGACAGGAAGCTGGAGACCGGGACGTCGGCCACCAGGTGGGCGGCGACCGACTCCTCGATCACCTGGACGAGGTCAGCGGGCTGCGCGTCCGCGGCCTGCGCGGCCACGTCGGCGATGCGCCAGTACTGCTCCACGGTGACGGCGCCGCCCGGCCGGCAGCGCGCCCATGATCCGCCGGGGAGCTTGCGCACGCCGTCGATGGCGCAGCGCTGCTCGGGCAGCCAGTAATAGAGCATCGATGCCACCAGCGCACCCGGCTCGATCCGCAGCTCGGAGCCGGCGGCGGCGATCAGGGCCTTCAATTCGGAGGCGAAGACCACGCCGTTGCCGCGCTGCAGGTAGTACAGCGGCTTGATGCCGAACGGGTCACGAGCCAGCACGAGATCGCCTGACGCCGGATCAGCCAGCGCGAGCGCGAACATGCCGCGGAACTTTCCGAGCGCCGCGGGTCCCCA
>WNGJ01003022.1_pt1 | contig 28582 bp, 30 predicted proteins | sample 5400611 | NCBI WGS metagenome assembly WNGJ01 (sample SAMN13153375, study PRJNA577476) | soil metagenome | isolation source: 40 cm soil or saprolite under Garry oak tree replicate 1 | place: USA:California | collected 2016-06-15
GCTTGCGCCAACAATCCCCCGATATTCGGCTGTGCCGCCCTGCGTCGATAGGGATACGCGCGACGGCAAGCAGCCTAGCGCAATTCCTCCCCTGACTGAAGTCAGGGGTTTCCTTGCGGAGATTCTATGAAGGAGCGCCCCGCGCCGCTGCACACGTTGAGCCTCGCCGCGATCGTGCTCCTCGGCGGGACGCTCCCTGCCGCCTCGCAGCAGCCGGCCGCGCCGCCCGCGGCGGCGGGCGGCACCGTCTACAACATCGAGCTCATCGTGTTCCGCGCGACCAGCGCCTCGAGCGCCGCCGAGAACTGGAGCGCGGAGGCGGGCGAGCGCACCATCGCGGGCGACGAATCGACCAGTGACTCGGCGCAGGTCGGGCGCTTCGTGGCGCAGCTGCCGGCGAGCGCCTGGCAGCTCACCGAGCTCGAGAACCGCCTGCGCGCGGACGGTAACTATGTCCCGCTGGCTCACGCCGCCTGGTCGCAGACGGCGAGCTCCTGGGGAACGCGGGCCGGCTTCCCCGTAAAGCGCCTCGGCCTCAACGTACCGGGCTTGAGTGGCACGGTCTTTCTCGAGCGCGGCCAGTTCCTGCACCTCGGGCTGTCGCTGACCTATGCCATGCCCTCGCCTCCCGAAGGACTTGGCGCGGCGCCCGACACGCCCTTCACCCTCAACCAGAGCCGCCGCGTGCGCTTCTACGAGCGCGACTACTACGACCATCCGGCATTCGGCGTGATAGCGCTCGTGACGCCCTCCCAGGGCGCGCGTCCCCCCGGCCGCTAGTCACGCCTACCCGCCGAGAAGCTGCTCGCGGCCGAACTCCCAGGTCTGCCCGGTGCGCTCCTCCTTCGCGCAACGCACCCGCTCGCGCGAGGCCGCGATGAACCAGGTCTCGAGCGCGCGCGGCTTGCCGCGGCCGAAGACCGCCGGGTCGAGCGCCGCCGCACAAGCCGCGTGCTCGGGGTCGCGCACGGATTCGTAGCGGATGATCTGGATGCGCGCCTCGCGCGCCAGCCGCGCAAACGCCTGGGTGCCCTCGTAGCTCGTGCGGTGGGTCCACACCGCGCGATCGCGCTTGAGCGGCGGGAGCGTCAGGTCGAGGGCGGCCGCGGTGCGCACACCGGCGCGGAACGCGGTGTGCGGCACGGCTTTCAGGTCCGGCGTCCCCGGCGAGTCGAGCAGAAAGCGCAACCGCCAGTAGCTCTTCTCCGCGAGCGCCGTGCGCAGCGCTTCGGCGCCGTACCAGACTCCGGCGTCGAACGCCGCGCGGAAGCGCGAGCCGAGGTGCGGCCGGTAGCGAAAGGGCGTGGCGAGAAGATAGTGGAGACGGCGCACCGCAGGCGGCAGCGGTGGCTTGCTCGCCTCGAGAATCAGCTCGAGTGCCGCCTGCTCCTCGAGCGAGTCGGCGAGGCGCATGGTCGAGGCGGTGTGCTGCGCCTCGACCACGCGCCACAGCTCGCGGCCGTAGCGACGCGCCTCAGATGCGAGCGCGGGCGGCGTCCAGGTAGTCAACCGTGCGCACCAGGCCCGCGGGATCGCTGATCAGCGCGAGCGGCACGCCGCCGAGCGCGCCGTTGGCGCTGCGCAGCCAGGCGCGCGCCGCGGCATCGTCCGAGCCGACGATGGCATCGAGCGAGCGGAACAGCCGCACGAACAGCGCCGCCAGCTGCCAGGGCTTGGAGCCGGGCTCGAGGTGCCTCTGGCCGTTCGCGAGCCGCGACAGCGTCGCCCCGCTCACGCCGATCACCTCCGCCAGCTCGCCCTGGGTCACGGCCAGGAAGCGCGCCGCGCGCACCGTGGCGCGCGACAGGATGACGCCGGGATCGGGCGCCGGGCGGGTCTTCAGTGCACGGGCAGTAGCCATTTCTGTGGAAATAATATCACTAATCTATTTCCACAGCAAAAGAGCGGTCTCCGCCGGCGTCGCGGTGGCCGCGGCGTCGCGGTGGCCGCGGCGCCGCACGGCGACGAGCGCGGTCGGATCAGTGAAAATCCCCGGCTTCCGCGGTGACGATGCCGTCCTTGCCGTTCTGCTTCGCGCGCTTGAGCGCCGCCCCGCAGGCCTTCACCAGCCCCTCGAGCGCCAGCGTGCGCGGCGGCACGAGGTTCGCGATCCCGGCGCTCAGGGTGACGTAGCGGCCGGCGCCGGCCGTGGGGTGGTGCATCAGCAGATCGCGCACGCGCTGCGATACCACCTGGGCGTACTGCGCCGCCTTGTCGGCGGCCTCGCCCTGGGTGAGCACCGCGAAGGTTCCGCCCTCCCAGCGGCCGACCAGATCGCCGCGGCGGCGGTAGGCGCTGCCGACGACCCGCGCCACACGGCGGATGCAGGCATCGCCCGCCGAGCGATCGAATTTTTCGTTATAGGCCCCGAGATCGTCGATGTCGAAGAGCGTCAGGCCGATCTCGTGCGAATCCCGCTGCGCGAGCACCCAGTCCCGCTGCAGCAGCTCCTCGAAGTATTCGCGCGAGTGCAGCCCCGTGAGGCGGTCCTCGCGCAGCCAGGAGGGGAGCCCCGCGGATGAGCGCTCCGCGCCCTTCAGGCGATCACTGGCGTCGCGGTGATAGCCGATGAAGTGCGTGAGCTGGCCGCCGGAGCTGCGCACCGGCTGCACCACGATCTCGTTCCAGAAGAGCGAGCCGTCGGGACGATAGTTGCGCACCAGCACGCGCGCGGGCTCGCCCTTCTCGAGCGCCTCGCGCAGCCGAGCGCGCGCTTCCTGATCGCGATCGGTGCCCTGGAGGATGCGCAGGTTGGTGCCGAGCAGCGCCGACACCGGATAACCGCACATCTCGGCGAAGGCGCCGTTGACGAACAGCACCGGGCAGTCGCGGGCCTGCGCATCGCAGATCACGATGCCTTCGGGCGAGCTCTCGACTACGCGGCGCCAGGCCTCCGCGGACCAGTTGTTCATGTGTCGCGTCCGGCTTCCAGCGTCAGGGACGGTGCCGCGGTCGCGCGCGCCAGCAGCTCTCGCGCCCGCATCCATTCGGGCGAGGCCTCGAGCGCCGCCCGCGCCGGACTCGCCCGCCCGTGCAGGCGCACCAGGCGCAGGCTCGACGCCGGCTGGGGCTCGACATCCAGGTGCTCGAGCAGCTCGATGACGCTCGCGCGGTTGTTACAGACGGGTAGCATGTCGCAACCTGCCGACAGGGCCTGCTGCGCCCGCGTGACGACGTCGCCGTACGCGGCAGCGGCCCCTCCCATGGACAAATCATCACTGAACACTACCCCGTGAAACACCAGCTCTCCGCGCAGCACGTCGCGAATCCAGCGGCTGGAAAGGCTTGCCGGGGCCGGATCCACCGCCGGAAACAGCACATGGGCCGCCATGACGGCCGGCAGCCCGTTGGCGATCAGCCGCCGGTAGGGGGTGAGATCCCCGGCGAGGTCCGGCAGGGGGCGCCGGTCGACCGGGAGCGTCAGGTGGGAGTCCGCCACCACCGCCCCGTGACCGGGAAAGTGCTTGGCGGTGGCCGCCATGCCGGCATCGCGCATTCCGAGCATCCAGGCGAGCGAGAGCTGCGCGACCGCCTCGGGCTCGGCGTGGAAGGCCCGGTCCCCGATGACGCCCACGCCATGATCGAGGTCCACGCACGGGGCGAAGGAGATGTCGACTCCGTGGGCACGCAGCTCGGCCGCCATCAGCCATCCCATGGCCCGCGAGAGCGCAGGCCACGATGAGCGGCGGGGTGCGCTCGGCGTGGATTGCGCTCGCGAGAGCGGTGAGCTGCGCGGGATCGGTGTAATTGCGCGTGAAGAGGATCACGCCGCCGACCAGCGGATGATGCAGGAGCTCCCGATCCTCGGCGGTGACGCTGGTCCCCGCCAGATCGATCATCAGGGGACCGAGGCTCATGCGGCGGGTCTCCCGGCCGCGGTGCGCCGGCCGCCGGGAACGAGCAGCGCGAGCGATTCCACGTGCGCCGTGTGCGGAAACATATCGACCACGCCGGCCTTCTCGAGCTCGAAGCCGTGCTCGTGCACCAACATCGAGAGATCCCGCGCAAGGCTCCCCGGCTGGCAGGAGACATACAGCACGCGCCGCGGTGCCAGCGCCGCCACCGCCGCGAGCACCGCGCGCGCCCCGGTGCGCGGCGGGTCGAGCAGCACGTGGGTGTAGGACTCGCGCATCCAGGGGAGCGCCGCATCGGGCGGAGTGCCGAGATCGGCGCGGTGGAACTCGGCGTTGGCGATGCGGTTGCGCGCGGCGTTGCCGCGGGCGCGCTCGATGAGGGCGCCCTCCCCCTCCACTCCCACCACGCGTCCGGCCGAGCGCGCGAGCGCCAGCGTGAAGTTACCGAGCCCGCAGTACAGGTCGAGGAGGCTCGATGAGCCATCGAGCTCGAGGAGCTTCCCGGCGCGCGCGATCAGCGCGTCGTTGACCGCGCCGTTCACCTGGATGAAGTCGGTCGGCGCGAACTCGAGCTCGACGTCCGCACCCGCGAGCGCATAGCGCAGCGGCTCCCCGGGAGGCTCGAGCTCGCGCACCGAATCGAGTCCTCCGGGCTGCAGGTACAGCCGCAGGCGGTGGGCTCCCGCGAATTCGCGCAGCCGCGCCAGATCCGCTTCCGAGGGTGTGGCGAGCACCCGCAGCACCAGAGCCGTCGCGTTGTCGGCGACCGCGACCTCGATCTGCGGCAGCTGCTCGCGGATGCTGAGCTCGCCGAGCATGACGGCGAGCGGGGCGATCAGCTCCCCCACGGGGGGGGCGAGCACCTCGCAGCGCGAGAGCTGCGCCACGTAGGGCGCGGCGCGCTCGCGGAATCCCACCACCACGCAGCCCTTCTTGTGCACGAACTTCACACCGAGGCGCGCGCGGCGGCGGTAGCCCCACTCAGGTCCCGCGAGCGGCTCGAGCCAGCTCGCGGGCTCGACGCGCCCGACTCGCGCGAGAGTGTCCTTCAGCTCGGTCTCTTTCGCCGCGAGCTGTGCGGCACCCGAGAGGTGCTGCAGGGCGCAGCCCCCGCACACCCCGAAGTGCGCGCAACGCGGCGCCACTCGCTCGGGCGAGGCGCTGAGGAGCTCGAGCAGCTCGCCGTCGTCGTGCTGGCGGTGTCGGCGGGTGCGGCGGAAGCGGATCCGCTCGCCGGACAGCGCACCCGCCACGAACACCGTCTTGCCTGCGTGCACCACGCCTTCGCCATCGCGGGTGAGTCCGCTCACGGTGGCGGTCTCGGCCGCAGCCTCCGCCGAGCGCGCCTCGGCGGGCGAAGGCGCCGAGCGCGCGGCGGGGCTCACGGGGCCTTCTCCCAGGCGGCGAGGAACTCGGCGAGGTGGGGCTCGGGCGAGGCGCGGAGCAGCGCTTTCACGCGCTCGATCTCCTCCAGGTGCTGCGCACGGGTGACGAGGCCGCGCAGCTGCGCAAAGCGGAGGTAGATCAGCCAGGTGTTGAGCACGTCGGTCTCGCAGTAGCGGCGGATCCCCTCGAGGTTGCCGCTCTGCCAGGCCTCCCAGACCTGACTGCCCTCGAAGCCGAGCTTGCCCGGGAGCCCGAGCAGGCACGCCATGTGGGCGAGCGACACGCGGCCGCGCCGCTGGAAGCCCGACAGCACGTCCATGAGATCGGTGTGCCGCCAGTGATAGCGGCTCAGGTAGTTGTTGTAGCGGAAAGCCGGATCCTGCTCGCCGCTCTCCCAGAAGCGCGCCGCCTGCACCCCCCGGAGGAGCGCCCGGTAGGTGAGCACCGGCAGATCGAACGACGAGCCGTTCCAGGACACGAGCTCGGGGGAGAATTTCTCGATGCCGTCGAAGAAGCGCTGCACCAGCTCCCCTTCCGCAGTGCCGGTCTCGCCGAGGCTCCAGAGCTTCAGGCCCTCCTGGGTGCGCAGCGCACAGGCGATCGCCACCACCCGGTGCTGCTCGAGCGAGAGGAAGTCCCCGCCCGTGTCCTGGCGGCGCAGCGCAAACATCGCCTTCGCGACCTCGCCGTCCGCGAGGTCCCCGAGCCCGTAGAGCCGCCTGCCGAGCTCGACGTCCGGCACGGTCTCGATGTCGAACACGAGGGTGTTCACGAGTGTCCTCATCCGGCCTTCATGAGCACGGCCACCGCCACCACGAGTCCCGCCTCGTCGGTCAGCGTGACGTGCGCCTCCCCGATCCCGAGCGCGCGTCGCACCCGCTCTCCGCGCGCCGAGAACACCACCTCGGGCTTGCCCCAGGAGTTCTGCACCACCCCGACGTCGCGGATCCACATCCCGTGCGAGAAGCCCGTGCCCATCGCCTTGACGATCGCCTCCTTGGCGGCGAAGCGCATCGCCACGAAGCGCTCGCGGCGTTGGGTGCGCGCGAGCTGCGCCTGCTCCTCGGGCATGAGCAGATGCTCGAGGAAGCGCGTGCCGAAACGCTCGAGCGTGCGCGCGATGCGCCCGCTCTCGAGGACATCGACGCCGATGCCGAAGATCATGCGCGCGCCGCCAGCATCAGTGCCTTCATCTCGCGCACCGCGGCGGCGAGGCCTACGAACAGCGCCTGCCCGATCACGGCGTGCCCGATGTTGAGCTCGACGATCTCGCGCACCGCCGCGACTGGCTGCACGTTGTGGTAGTTGAGGCCGTGGCCGGCGTGCACCTCGAGGCCGAGACGCGCCCCGAGGCGCGCCGCGGCGTGCAGCCGCTCGAGCTCGGCGGCGCGCCGGGCGCCCGCCGCCTCGGCGTAGGCCCCGGTGTGCAGCTCGATGACCGGCGCGCCGGCCTGCGCGGCGGCCTCGACCTGCCGTGGCTCCGGATCGATGAAGAGCGCCGCCCGCACGCCCGCCTGATGAAGCTGCGCGCACGCCTCGCGGATGCGCGGGAGCTGGGCGGCGACGTCGAGCCCCCCTTCGGTGGTGATCTCCTGGCGCCGCTCGGGCACCAGGCAGCCGTCCTCGGGGCGCAGCTCCGCGGCGATGCGCAGCATCTCATCGGTCACCGCGAGCTCGAGGTTCATGCGCGTCTGCAGCAGCCCCCGGAGCGCGCGCACGTCGCGATCCTGGATGTGACGGCGGTCCTCGCGCAGATGCAGCGTGATGCTGTCGGCGCCGGCGCTCTCGGCGGCGAGCGCGGCGTGCACGGGGTCGGGAAAGCGGCCGCGCCGCGCCTGGCGCAGTGTCGCCACGTGATCGATGTTGACCCCTAGAGCAATGCTGCCGTTCGTCATCGCGCCGCCTTTCGCATCATCGATTTCGCCACCGTGCGCGCCACCCCACGCGTGGCGAGCGGCCGGCCCTCGAGGCAGGCGGCGAGCGCCGCCTGCAATACTCGCCGCGCGTCCTCGAGCGCGCGGGCGCCGCTGAGGCTCTCGCCCGCCAGGTCGAGGAGCGAGCGCCCGGCGAGCGCGCTGCCCGCCCCGGCGCGCGAGGGCGTAAGCCCCTTCCCGGCCCGGAAATGATAGTACTCGTCGGCTTCGATGCGCTTGCCGGAGCGCGCCTCGGTGGTGAGATCCAGCCCGTAGCCGAGGCCCTGCAGCAGCCGCTTCTCGAAGATGCGCAGCACCGGCTCGAGCGGCGCCCCGGCGCGCAGTCGCGCCAGCGCCTCGTGATAGTGATCGAAGAGCTCCGGGTGCGGATCATGGCGCGTCGTGAGCCGGATCAGCAGCTCGTTCAGGTAGAAAGCGGCCAGGAGACACGCCGGCGGGAGCGGCGCGCACTGCTCCGCGCGCTCGGCTCCCGTGAGGGTCGGCGCCTCGCCCCGCCCGCTCCATGACAGGAGCAGCGGCTGAAACGGCTGCAGCACCGGAGCGAGCTTCGCGCCCGGGCCCCGCACTCCGCGCGCGAACAGCGTGAACCGGCCGTGCTCGCGGGTGAGCACTTCGAGAATGCGGCTGGTATCGCGCCACGGGCGGTGGTGCAGCAGGTAGCCGGAAGCGAGATCGATGCGGTGGCGGCCCGGGCTCATTCGACTCCGAGCTCCCTCAAGGCGCGGGCGTTGTCGGCCCAGTTCTGCCGCACCTTGACCCACAGGTTCAGGTGCAGCCTCCTGCCGAGCATCCCGGGGCGATCCACCCAGACCGCGGCATCGACGCTGAGCTGCCCCTCCTCCTCGGCGAGCCGCTCGACCTCCACCGCGATACCGTAGGGCACCTCCTGGTTCAGCTCGAGGGTGAGCTTCTCGCGGATCATTTCCGCGATCCGGAACGCGAGGCCCCGATCGGTGAGCTCCTCCGCAGGGTAGAGCGCCGGGGAGCGCGGCAGATGCGCCGCGATCGTGTCGCGCAGATCCCCGACGTTGTCGGCCTTGAGCGCCGAGAGCGGTACGATGGCGAGAAAGTCATGCCGTGCGCCGAGCTCCGCCAGATACGGGAGCAGTCGCGCGCGCGGGCGCACACGATCGATCTTGTTTGCTGCCGCGATGGCCGGGCGCGCGGTGCGGACGATGCGCTTGAGCACCAGCTCATCCTCGCGCGTCCATTGCAGCGCTTCCACCACCAGCACCGCCAGGTCCGCGTCCGCGAGCGCCGCGGCGGCGGTGCGATTCATCGCGCGATTCAATGCGCGGCTCGCCTTCTCGTGCAGCCCGGGCGTATCGACGAAGGCGATCTGCGCCCCGGGCAACGTGCACACCCCGAGGATGCGATGGCGGGTCGTCTGCGGGCGGGGCGTGACGATGCTGAGTTTCTCTCCGACGAGGGCGTTCAGCAGCGTCGACTTGCCGACGTTCGGCCGCCCGACGAGCGCTGCCGAGCCGCAGCGGAACTCCGGCCCGGGACCGGCGCCCGTCATGCGGGCCGGTCCGCGCGCGGATCGGTCTCGATCTCGGCGAGCATGCGCTCGGCGGCCTCCTGCTCCGCGCGGCGGCGGCTCGAGCCCCGTCCCTGCACACGGCGCCCGAGCTCGGGCACCTCGCAGCTCACCTCGAAGGTCTGCGCGTGCTGCTCGCCCTGAGCGCTGAGAATGGCGTAGCGCGGCAGAGTAAGACTGCGCGACTGCAGGTACTCCTGCAAGCGCGTCTTGGCGTCTTTCAGCTCGCCGGCCTCGGGAAGCGCGGCGATCCGCCCGGCAAACAGCCGCGCGATCACCGGCTGCGCGGCGGCGAGTCCGCCGTCGAGAAAGATCGCACCGCAGAGCGCTTCCAGCGCATCGGCCAGAATCGACTGGCGGCGAAAGCCGCCGCTCGAGAGCTCGCCCGACCCGAGCTGCAGCGACTCCCCGAGTCCCAGCGCGCGCGCCACTTCGGCGAGCGGCTCGCGACTCACGAGCCGGGCGCGCAGCCGACTCAGGTCCCCTTCGGACGCCTGCGGAAAGGCCTCGTAGAGCCGTTGCGCGATGGCGAGGTTCAGCACCGCATCCCCGAGGAACTCGAGCCGCTCGTTGTTGGGACCCGAGGCGCTGCGGTGAGTCAGCGCGGCGCGAAACAGCGACAGGTCGCGCGGCTCGTAGCCCACCCGCTCGCGCACCCAGCGTCCTGGCCAGTCGGCGCTCGTCATGTCCTGCGCTGCGGCGCCTCCTCGAGGCTTACCGGCCGCGCCGCTATTCGCCGCCGCTCCCGGCGGTGCGAACCTTCTTATCGAAAGTCACGCGCAGCGACACGTTCGCGAACAGCGGCACCTCATCGTCGTAGGCGGCCTCGATCTGCCAGGCCCCGCCGTCGCGCTTGATCGTGATGTCCTTGATGGTTGGGAACTCGACCATGTCGATCTCGAAGTGCCGGTCGATCGCGATACGGATCGGCTGGGCGTCGGTCGCGCTGCGGTTGTCGCTGGCCGCCTGCTCGATGGCCCGCACCACCTTCATGTAGTTGAGGTACACCGGCGTCAGACGGATGCCGGCGTAGGCCAGGATCGCGATCGGCGTGAGCAGGAACAGCCAGCCGATCGTGGTGACACCCTTTTCCCTCTTGCGCATTGATGCAACCCCCAAGGACCTGTTGCCGGTGCAGCGCCCGCTCCCCTCATGGAATGGCGGAGCCGACGCGGCTCCACAGGGGGCCGCCCGAGCGGCGCAGATCCCAATTGAACCAGATCCGGGTGGCCCGGCCGACCAGATTCTCCTCGGGCACGTAACCCCAGTCGCGCCCGTCGTCGCTGTTGTCGCGGTTATCGCCCATCATCAGATAATGCCCCGGCGGCACGTCGCCGACAAACGGGGCCATCTTGCCGCTGCCGGGCGCGTCCTCGTCCCCGCAGACGTAGCCGCGCACGCCGCGCCGGTTGCACCCCGGCAGCACCGGCTGGCGATCGAGCGCCACCGGGCAGAATAGCGCCTCGTGCTCGTGCCTGCCGAGGCGCTCCATCGCGAGCGACAGGCTCACGTAGCAGCCGTCGTCGTACTTGCGGGGCTCGACCCGGAACTGAAGCGGCTTGCCGTTGATCACGATGCGATTGTCGCGCACCTCGACGTGGTCGCCGGGCAAGCCGACCAGGCGCTTGATGAAGTTGGTCGAGGGATCGACCGGCCAGCGGAATACCACCACATCGCCGCGCTCGGGCTCGCCGACGTCGAGGATCTTGCGGTTGATCACCGGCAGGCGCAGCCCGTAGGCGTACTTGTTGACGATGATGAAGTCGCCGTCGAGCAGCGTCGGCATCATCGAGTCGGAGGGAATCCGGAACGGCTCGAAGACGAACGAGCGCAGCAGCAGCACCACCAGTGCCACCGGGAAGAAGCTGCGCGCGTAGTCGACGGTTCCGGGCTCCGGCGTCAGCGTCGGGTCGCGGCCCGCGGCGCGCGCCGCGGCGCTGCGCCGCGGCGCGATAGCCAAGGCGTCCAGCGCCCACACCAGTCCCGTCGCCACGGTGATCGCCAGCAGCACCGCGCTGAAGTCCAGCCGCTCGGCGAGCAGCAGCCGCAGCACCGCGGCGACGATCAGCACCGGCAGCGCCCCGTACAACAGCCGCATCAGCGGCGCATCGCGTGCCGTCCGGGCGCTCGCGGCGATCGCCCGCTGCGGGCGCAGCAGCCAGTCGTCGACGATGCAGACCACCGTCACGGGCAGCGCCAGCCAGGACAGCAGAGCGATGAGCGGCATCAGCGTCTGTAACATGGCAACCCTTATGGTCAATCTCAGTGTTTGCGGCCGACCTGCAGCACCGCGAGAAACGCCTCCTGCGGAATCTCGACGTGTCCGAGCTGCTTCATGCGCTTCTTGCCCTCCTTCTGCTTCTCGAGGAGCTTGCGCTTGCGGGTCACGTCGCCGCCGTAGCATTTCGCGAGCACGTTCTTGCGCAGCGCCTTGACCGTGGCGCGCGCGATGACCGCGCTGCCGATGGCCGCCTGCACCGCCACCTCGAACATCTGCCGCGGGATCAGCTCCTGCATCTTGTCCACCAGCTCGCGGCCGCGCTGATAGGCGCTGTCGCGGTGCACGATGATCGACAGCGCATCGACCGTGTCGCCGTTGATGAGGATATCCAGCTTCACCAGCGGTGCGGCCTGAAAGTGGCTGAACTCGTAATCGAAGGAGGCGTAGCCGCGGCTCGCGGACTTCAGGCGGTCGAAGAAGTCGAGCACCACTTCCGCGAGCGGCAGCTGGTATTGCAGCGACACCTGGGTGCCGAGGTACTGCATCTTGTTCTGCGTACCGCGCTTCTCGGTGCACAGCTTCAGCACGGCGCCGACGTGATCGGGCGGCACCAGGATGTTGGCCACGATGATCGGCTCGCGGATCTCGTCGATGTCGCCGGTCGAGGGAAGCTTGGCGGGATTGTCGACGTACTCGATTCTCCCGTCGGCGCGCGCCACCTCGTATACCACCGTGGGCGCACCCGTCACCAGCGTGAGCTCGTACTCGCGCTCGAGCCGCTCCTGGACGATGTCCATGTGCAGGAGCCCCAGGAACCCGCAGCGAAACCCGAACCCGAGCGCCCCCGACACCTCCGGCTCGTAGTGCAGCGCCGAGTCGTTGAGGCGCAGCTTCGAGAGCGCGTCGCGAAATTTCTCGTAATCCTCCGAGTTGATCGGGAAGAGCCCGGCGAACACCCGCGGCTTGATCTGCTTGAACCCGGGGAGCGGCGCGGCTGCCGGCCGGTTCTCGAGCGTGATGGTGTCGCCGACCGGCGCCCCGTCGATCTCCTTGATGCCCGCCACGACGAACCCCACATCGCCCGCCGAGAGCTCGCGCGCCACCACCGGCTTCGGCGTGAAGCGCCCCAGGCGATCGACGAGGTGACTGCGGCCGGTGGACACGACGCGGATCTTGTCGCCGCTCTTCAGGCTCCCGTTCATCACCCGCACCAGCGACACGACGCCGACGTAGTTGTCGAACCAGGAGTCGATGATCAGCGCCTGGAGCGGCGCCGCGGCCGAGCCGCGCGGCGGCGGAATGCGCCGGATGAGGGTCTCGAGAAGCTCGGGCACCCCCTCGCCCGTCTTGGCGCTGACCGGCGCCGCATCGGTCGCCTGGATGCCGATGATCTCCTCGATCTCGCGGGTCACGCGCTCGGGATCGGCCGAGGGCAAGTCAATTTTGTTTATGACCGGCAGCACCTCCAGGCCCTGCTCGATGGCGGTGTTGCAGTTGGCGACACTCTGCGCCTCGACGCCCTGGGAGGCGTCCACCACCAGCAGCGCCCCGTCGCAGGCGGCCAGCGAGCGCGACACTTCATAGGAGAAATCCACGTGCCCGGGCGTATCGATCATGTTCAGCTGGTAGCGCTCGCCGTCGCGCGCGGTGTAGTAGAGCGTCACGCTCTGCGCCTTGATGGTGATCCCGCGCTCGCGCTCGAGCTCCATCGAATCGAGCACCTGTTCGTGCATCTCGCGTTCCGCGAGTCCCCCGCACAGCTGGATGAACCGGTCGGCGAGGGTCGATTTGCCGTGGTCAACGTGTGCGATGATGGAGAAATTACGTATGTGCCGCATGAATCCGCGAGGTACTGCCGCATGCTGCCGCGCCCCGAGCCCAAGCGGCCGGCGGATTATAGGGAAGTTTGGCCCCGGAAGGAGTGTGCGGGGCCGCGGGGCGAGGCGTGCGGATGCTCAGCCGCCCGCGCCCCGGGGCTGCCGCAGCGCCCGGGCGAGCTCACCCGGGTCGAGCCGGTGGCGACACACCACCGTGCCGTCGACCAACAGCACCGGAACGTCGAGTCCGTGACGGCGCCGTAGCAGCGGGTCGGCGTCGACGTCGACCACGTCGACCGGGGGGAGCGCGATGCTGCGTCCGAGCTTATCGAGCTCCGCCAACATCTCCTCGCACAGCGCGCAATCGCGGCGATGCACGACGGTCAGGCGCGGCGCCGGCATGTGTCGTCAGTGCCGGCGCGGGCCGACGGACGCGGGCTCCTGGGCCTTCACTTGGCTTGCGATGAACCGCACGGTGTCCGGCGGAACCTCGCCCACGGCCGTGATCTTGTGACCGTCGACCACGGTCGAGAACGCGGACGAGGAGCCGACCTCGGCGGTCTCGGCCACCGGGGACTCCCCTGCCTTCGCCGCACGTTGCGGCTCGACGAACACCGACACCGAGGCGAGCCCGTCGGTGAACACCAGGTGATCGACGGGGTCGGTCGAGCCCGGAAGCGTCTGGGCGGAGCGGCCGGTCATCTTGAACCCGGGCGGCAGCCGCATCGCACTCCAGGCCATCGCCCCACCCGCCATCGTCCCCCCCGCCTGCGCGGGCGGCGGGGTCTCGTTGCGCAACCACTGGAAGCCTACGGTCGAGACTTCGGTCCTGAAGGCCGAGTCGGGTATGCGCGAGGGGAGCGTGAGGCTCGCGAACACGATCTGCTCGATCACGTGCCCGTGGGTGTCGCACAGCTGGGTCTTGAGCGGCATTGCGGTGGAATCATCGATCCACAGCCGGTAGCCGTAGCGATACTCGTCCTTGGGCGAGACCGTGATGATGTGGGTGTCGCGACGGTTGAGGCGCGTGCGGCCGATCTCGCGGATGTCGTAGAAGCTCGCGGTCTGATCGGTGACGGCGGGAAAGCCCACCAGGGATTTCTCGGGCGGGCGCTGCTCGACCACGACGGTGCGCTTGTCCGGCAGGTAGCAGCTCAGGCTCGCTCCGGTGCGGACGAACTCCCGGCCCGAGCCGTCGAGGGAGGCCAGCCGCTCGGAGACCGTGCCGTCCTGCACCCGGTGGATGATGCGCAGCATCTCCACGTGACCGCCGTGCCAGTGCGAGAAGGTACCGTCGTAGTTGCGCGTCGTGAGCGCCTGGTTCATGCGCTCGAGCCACTGCGTCGGCGCTTGCTCCTCGGCCAGCGCCGGCCCCGTGGCCGTCCAGGCGAGCGCCAGCGCGGCGAAGTGCTCGTTACGGAATGTTGGCCTGGACATCGTGCGGTTCCTCGGCGGCGGTGATCGACTCGCTGGCGGCGTTGGCCGACTCGCTCGTCATGAAGGCGGAGAGGAGATTCCGCCGTGCGACGGGCGAGGACACCATGCTGTGCGCCACGACGTAGTTCGCGAGCGTCGTGCTCGGCACGAGCACCGCTCGCGCCGCGGGCGCGCGCGGCACCACGTAGCTCACGCCCTGACCGGGGGCGATCGCGTCCGTCTGGGCGGTCCGCTGCGCGCTCAGGGTCGCCCCGGGGAGCGGGCCCTGCGCCCGCAGCCACAGAACGGAGACGACGGCCACCCCGGCGGCCATCGCAGCCCCGGCGATCGGTTGCCACCAGCGCAGCGCTGCGCGCCGCACACCCTGCGCGGCGGCAGAGCCGCTGAGCGCCGGCTCGGTCAGAATGACCGCGCTCACCCGGCCGGCGAGCGGCGGGTTGAGCGACACGCCGCGCTCGGAGCGGATCGCCGCGCCGATGACCGCATAGCGGCCCCAGCGGGATTTCAGCTGCTCGTCGCGCGACAGCCGCCGCGCGAGCAGCTCGCACTGCTCCGGCGCCAGCTCGTCGTCGAACATGGCCGATAACTGACTGTCGAGCTCCTCGTTCATCCGATCTCCTCCGCGCGTCCCAGACCGCCCTCGAAGACCTCCCGCAGGCGGCGGTCGATGGCCTCACGCGCCCTGAAGATGCGCGAGCGCACAGTTCCCACGGGGCAGGCCATGGCCGCGGCAATCTCCTCGTAGGACAGCCCCTCGAGCTCGCGCAGCACGATCGCGGTGCGTAAGTCCTCCGGCAGGGCATCGATCGCGGCGTTGACGGTCGAGCGGATCTCGTCCGTCAAAACCAGACCCTCCGGGGTCTCGGCATCCTTCATGCGGCTTTGCATGTCATAGGACTCTTCGTTGCTGCGGTCGAGCTCGTATTCGATGGGGCTGCGATCACGGGAGACCACGGCGTTCTTCGCGGTGTTAATGGCTATGCGATACAGCCAGGTGTAGAAGGCGCTGTCGCCGCGAAACTGCGGCAGAGCCCGATAGGCCTTGATGAAGGCTTCCTGAGCGATATCCTCCGCCTCGGCTGGGTTGCGCACGTAGCGCATGACCAGCTTGACGAGTTTGTGCTGGTACTTGAGCACCAGCGCATCGAATGCCCCCTTGTCTCCGCGTTGGACGCGGTGGACCAGGCTCAGATCACTTGCATCGGCGCTCATGCGCCCCCCCGTCTCCCTATGCAGCAGGGCGGCCGTGCCGTGCGCTCAAGTAGACTCTGACCTCACCCGAAAGTTCAGCAGCGACAGCCGGCCGCATAGCCGCTCGTACACCTCAGACTCGTGCACCTCAGAATAGCGCCGACCCACCCTCTTTAGCGACATAAGCCCGGATCGCACCAGCCAGGGCCGCCAGATGGGGCTCGGGCGGGGTGCTTTCGCCCAGCAGGTACGCCGCCAGCACGGGGTCGGGGAGCGAGAGCAGCTCTTCGAGCGCCTGCCGCTCCCGCGGGCACGCGTCGGGGAGGGCATGGTGCGCGAAGCGCTCGAGCATCACGTCGAGCTCCTTCATGCCGCGGCGGCAGCGCCAGAGGAGCCGCCGCGCCTCGGTATCGAGCGGGGCGGGGGAGGAGGCGGGCCCGGGCGGGTGTGGTGCGACCACGTTCAGCTCTGGCGCTCGACGAGCATCTTCTTGATCTCCGCGATCGCCCGCGCGGGATTCAGGTCCTTCGGGCACACGTCGGTGCAATTCATGATCGTGTGGCAGCGGTAGAGCCGGAAGGGGTCCTCGAGCTCATCCAGCCGCTCGCCGGTCGCCTCGTCGCGGCTGTCGATGATCCAGCGGTAAGCGGCCAGGAGCGCGGCGGGACCGAGGAAGCGCTCGCTGTTCCACCAGTAGCTCGGGCAGGCGGTCGAGCAGCAGGCGCACAGGATGCACGCCGCCGGCCGGTCGATGCGCTCCTGGTCTTCCTTCGACTGCAGCCGCTCCCGATCCGGGGGCGCCGGGGTGCGCGTCTGCAGCCAGGGCTTCACTGCCGCGTACTGCGCGTAGAAGTTCGTGAGGTCCGGGACCAGATCCTTCACCACCGGCATGTGCGGCAGCGGGTAGATGCGGATTTCGGCGGGCAGATCCGCCATCGCCGTGGTGCAGGCGAGGCGGTTGACGCCGTTGATGTTCATCGCGCACGAGCCGCAGATGCCCTCGCGGCACGAGCGGCGGAAGGTGAGCGAGGAATCGATGGCGGCTTTGATCTGGATCAGCGCATCGAGCACCATCGGACCGACGCTGCCGCTCTCGAGCTGGAAGGTGTCCAGGCGCGGGTTGGCGCCGGAATCGGGATCGAAGCGATAGATGCGGAGCGTCCGAACGCCGGAGGCACCCGCCGGCGCGCCGTGGGTGACGCCTTTCACGACGCGGGAGTTCGGGGGCAGGCGGAAGTCGGCCATGGGCTTCAGTGCCTTTTAGTAGGTGCGCGCCCGGGGCGGAATCGACTCGACTTCGCCCGTCATGGTGTTGAGATGCACCGGGCGGTAGTCGAAGCGGGCGCGCCGCGGCCCCTCGACCCATACCAGCGTGTGCTTGAGCCAGCCGCGGTCGTCGCGCTGCGGGAAATCCTCGCGGGCGTGCGCGCCGCGGCTCTCGGTGCGATTGGCGGCCGAGTGGATGGTGGCCGTCGCCTGCAGCAGCAGGTTCTCGAGCTCGAGGGTCTCGATGAGATCGGTGTTCCAGACGAGCGAGCGATCGCTGATCCGCACCTCGGCGAAGGAATCGAAGGTCGCGCCCAGCCGCTGGATACCCTGAGCGAGGCTTTCCCCGCTGCGAAATACGGCGGCGTCGAGCTGCATGGTCTTCTGCATCTCGGTGCGGATCGCCGCCGTCGGGCGTTTGCCGTCGGCGCGGCGCAGCCGGTCGAGCCGCTCGAGAGCCGCCTGGCCGGCATCCTTCGGCAGGGGCCGCTGGCGGCTCGCGGGCTCGACGGCTTCCGCGCAGCGCCGCGCCGCCTCGCGTCCGAAGACCACCAGATCGAGCAGCGAGTTGCTCCCGAGGCGGTTGGCGCCGTGCACCGACACGCAGGCCGCCTCCCCGACCGTCATGAGCCCCGGGACGATGCAGTCGGGATCGCCGCCCTTCGGGCAGACCACCTCGCCGTGATAGTTGCAGGGAATCCCGCCCATGTTGTAGTGCGCGGTCGGCTGAACCGGAATGGGCTCGCGCGTGACGTCGACGCCCGCGAAAATGCGCGCCGTCTCCGAGATTCCCGGCAGCCGCTCGTGGATCACGTCGGCGCCGAGGTGCTCGAGGTGCAGCGCGATGTGATCGCGCTCGGGGCCGACCCCGCGCCCCTCGCGGATCTCGACCGTCATCGCCCGGCTCACGACGTCGCGCGAGGCGAGGTCCTTGGCGTTCGGGGCGTACCGCTCCATGAAGCGCTCGCCCCTCGAGTTGGTGAGGTAGCCGCCCTCGCCGCGCGCCCCTTCGGTGATCAGGCAGCCCGCCCCGTAGATGCCGGTCGGATGGAACTGCACGAACTCCATGTCCTGAAGCGGCAGCCCCGCGCGCAGCACCATGGCGTTGCCGTCGCCGGTGCAGGAGTGGGCCGAGGTGCAGGAGAAATAAGTACGCCCGTAGCCGCCGGTCGCGAGGATGGTGCGGTCGGCGCGGAAGCGGTGCAGCGTGCCCTCGTTCATGTCGAGCGCCACGATGCCGCGGCAGACCCCCTCCTCCATGATCAGGTCGATCGCGAAGTACTCGATGAAGAACGTCGCCGCGTGGCGGATCGACTGCTGGTAGAGGGTGTGCAGCATCGCGTGCCCGGTGCGGTCGGCCGCGGCGCAGGTGCGCTGCGCGACGCCCTTGCCGAAGTGAGTCGTCATGCCGCCGAACGGGCGCTGGTAGATGCGGCCGGATTCGGTGCGCGAGAACGGTACCCCATAGTGCTCGAGCTCGATTACGGCCGCCGGGGCCTCCTTGCACATCAGCTCGATCGCGTCCTGATCGCCGAGCCAGTCCGAGCCCTTGACGGTGTCGTACATGTGCCAGCGCCAGTCGTCCTCGCCCATGTTGCCGAGCGCGGCGCTGATTCCGCCCTGCGCGGCCACGGTGTGGCTGCGGGTCGGGAAGAGCTTGCTGATGCAGGCGGTCGACAGGCCGCTCTCGGCTAGCCCGAGCGTGGCGCGCAGCCCCGCACCTCCCGCTCCGACGACGATCACGTCGTAGCTGTGATCGATGAACTCGTACGCGCTCATGGCGCGGCCCCGAGCGCCACCCTGAGGACGGCCACGACGCCCGCCCCCGCGAGCAGCACGTGCGCGAACATGAGGAGGACGAGCGTCACGGTCCGCGCGGGCGCGCCGTGAACGTAGTCCTCGACCACGACCCGCAGGCCGAGCTGCGAGTGCCAGGCGCCGACGAGCACGAGGAGAACGAGCAGCAGCGCCGTCCAGCTCTGGCCCATCCACGCGACCACGGTCGCGTGATCGTGCGAGGGAAGCGAGAGCAGCGACACCACGAACCACACCGAGAGCGGCACCAGCGCCACCGAGGTCAGCCGCTGAGCCCACCAGTGATGCGTGCCCTGTTTCGCCGAGCCCGTGCCCAGCACCTTCCCCAGGGGGCTGCGCAGGCTCACGGCGCGCGCGCTCCCGCGAGCCAGGCGCAGTAAGCCACGAGGAGCGCGAGCGCGAGCGCGAGGCTCACCCCCACCACGAGCCAGGCGCTGCGCTCCGACTGCTTGCGCTCGAGCCCCCTGCCGGTGTCCCACACGAGGTGGCGGATTCCCGCGGTGAGGTGATAGCTGAACGCGAGGATGAGCGCGGCAAAGAGCGGCCGCATGAGAGGCAGCGACAGCACGCGCATGGCACGCGCCTGGGCCTCTGCCCCTCCGGCCACCGCCAGGAGCCAGTACACGAGCAGCGGCAGTCCGAGCGAGAGCGCGAGTCCCGCGAAGCGATTGAGGATGGACGTCGTCAGGGTGTACTTGAACTTGTACACCGACAGGTGAGGCGACAGGGGCCGCGGCGGCATAGACTAAAAATCGATGCAGCGGCCGTTCTTTTCCCAGTCCCCGAAACGCGTGGGCTCGGGTCCCGCGCGGCCACCGAGCTCCTGCGGCCCGCTCACCCGCCGCGGCTCTGCGTCGGCGGGAACTGCGGGATCGGCGGGATCGGCGGGATCGGCGGGCGGAGTCGAAAAAGATTCTTCGGGGTTCTTGCGATGCGGCGTCGGCATACCCATTAAGTCTGCCAGAATTCGCAAGCGGCAGCTACGGAAAAGCTAAGGAAAAACAACGGTCAACTGGATGCACACTGGATGGAACAGCGTGTCGCTCAACTCCCTCGGCGTGCTCCGCGCGAGCGGCGCGGACGTCGTGCCGTTCCTGCAGGGACAGCTGTCGAACGACCTGGAGCGGCTCGCTCCCGAGCGCTCCCTCCTCGCTGGCTATCACAACGCGCAGGGCCGCGTGATCGCGCTGCTGCGCCTGGTGCAGGCCGCGCCGGGAGAGGTGCTGGCGGTGCTGCCGCGCGAGCTCGCCGCGGCAGTCGCGAGCCGGCTCGCGAAGTTCATTCTCCGCGCGAAGGTGAAGGTGGCGGACGAATCGGCCGCCTGGCAGATCGCGGGAATCATCGCACCCGCCGAGTCCGCGAGCCCCGCGACGCCGCCCGCGGGCGCGTTGCCGCATTCGCTGCACGGGGTCGCGAGATTCGGCGGCTCGATCGCGGTGCGCGTCGCCGCGGAGCCGGGACGTTGGCTGCTGCTGTCGCCGGTCGGCGCGGTTTCGCAGCCGCACGCGCCCGCGGCGCTGTCGGAGCTTGCGCCCGCGCCGCCTGCGACCTGGGAGCGGCTGTCGGTCGCGGCCGGGGAGCCCGAGGTGTACGCGGTGACCTCGGAGCAGTTCGTGGCGCAGATGCTGAATCTCGACGTCCTCGGCGCCATCGCCTTCGACAAGGGGTGCTACACGGGACAGGAGATCGTTGCGCGGGCGCACTATCGCGGCCGCGTGAAGCGGCGCATGCAGCGCTTTCTTACGGATGCGCCGACGGCGCTGGAGCCGGGCGGCTCGAGTGTATTGCCAGACGGGCGGAGCTTGCGGGTCGTGCGCGCGATCGCGCACACGGACGGCCGTTGTGAGTTCCTGGCCGTGACCGCTCTGGCAACCGCCGGGGGCGCGCCGGGCGCGGACGCCGCGCAAGGGGCCGACGGCGCGTCAGGGGCCGACGGCGCGGCAGGCACGTCGACGACCGCAGCGCCTCTGCATGCGCAACGGCTCGAGCTGCCGTACTCATTGCCTGATTGAATCGACTGCCGCCATGAAGCCCCCGCGGACAGAAAGCCCCTGCGGACGATAGTTGCGCATTCGCGCAACTATTGTTCGAAGGTACCGGGGCTGATTTCGCTTTCCTGTCAGCCACATACGGCCGGATTGTCCGGCGACGACAGTTACGTCTGCGTGCACCTGTTGCAGCAGATACCCCTCGCACACTCCCCGCTTCTCACCGCTCAGTCGGCTTCCGGCCGCATGTGCGGGAACAGGATGACGTCGCGGATCGAGGGCGAGTCGGTGAAGAACATGACCAGCCGGTCGATGCCGACGCCGAGACCCGCGGCGGGCGGCATGCCGTACTCGAGCGCGCGCACGTAGTCGGCGTCGTAGAACATCGCCTCCTCATCGCCCGCGCACCGCCGCGCCGCCTGCGCGCGGAAGCGCGCCGCCTGCTCCTCCGGGTCGTTGAGCTCGGAGAAACCGTTGGCGATCTCGCGTCCGGCGAGGAAGAACTCGAAGCGGTCCGCGATGAAGGGGTCGGTATCGTTCGGCCGCGACAGCGGTGACACCTCCACGGGGTAGGCGTATACGAAGGTCGGATCGAGGAGCTTGCTCTCCGCGGTCTTCTCGAACAGCTCGATCTGGAGCTTCCCGACTCCGTCGCCCGGCTCGACCTTGACGCCGAGCTGCTCGCAGCGCTTGCGCAGGTAAGTCAGGTCTCGCAGCGACAGCGGATCGATTCCCGGGCAGTGCTCGATGACGGCCTGCTCGACCGTGAGTCGCGCGAACGGCCGCGAGAGATCGTAGTCGCGCCCCTGGTAGGCGATCTCCTGCCTGCCGTAGAGCGCATCGGCGAGCCCCTGGATCGCCTTCTCGATCCAGTCCATGAGCTCACGGTAGTCGGCGTACGCGAGGTATAGCTCGAGCATCGTGAATTCGGGGTTGTGCTGCGTCGACAGGCCTTCGTTGCGGAAGTTGCGGTTGATCTCGTACACCCGCTCGAAGCCGCCGACGATGAGACGCTTCAGGTACAGCTCCGGCGCGATGCGCAGGTACATGTCGAGATCGAGCGCGTTGTGATGCGTGCGGAAGGGGCGCGCCGTGGCCCCGCCGGGGATCGGCTGCATCATCGGCGTCTCGACCTCGAGGAAGTCGAGCGCATCGAGGAAGTCGCGCAGGTAGCGGACGATGCGCGCGCGTGTGCGGAAGACGTTGCGGCTCGCCTCGTTCACGATCAGGTCGAGGTAGCGCCGCCGGTAGCGCGTTTCGGTGTCGGCGAGCCCGTGCCACTTGTCGGGCAGCGGCTGCAGCGACTTCACCAGCAGCCGCAGCGCCTCGACGCGCACCGAGAGCTCGCCGGTCTTGGTGCGGAACAACACGCCGCCCGCGCCCAGGGTGTCGCCGACGTCGAAGCCCTTGAAGGCGTCGTACGCCTCGCCGAGGGTCTCCTGCTGCAGGTAGAGCTGAATCTGCCCGGTGCGGTCGGCGATCTTGGCGAAGCTCGCCTTGCCCATGAGGCGCTTGAACATCAGCCGCCCGCCGACCTTGACGCGCGTCGGATTGGCCTCGAGCCACTCGCCGCTCCTCTCGCCGAAAGCGTCGTGCAGCTGCCCGGCGAGAGCGTCGCGGCGAAAATCGTTCGGAAATGGGCTCCCGTGGCGGCGCAGCTCCGCGAGCTTCGCGCGCCGCTCGGCGATCAGCTTGTGCTCGTCGCCCCCGTCATCGCTGCCGTTTCCTCCCCGGCCCCCGGCTGCGCCGGCCGCTTTGCCCTGCGCCATCTCTATAAGCCCGCCTTGAGCGAGGCCTCCATGAACTGATCGAGGTCGCCGTCGAGCACCGCGGCGGTGTTGCCGACCTCCACCCCGGTGCGCAGGTCCTTGATGCGCGATTGGTCGAGGACGTAGGAGCGGATCTGGTTGCCCCAGCTCACGTCCGACTTGGAATCCTCGAGCACCCGGGCGGCGGCGTCGCGCTTGTTGACTTCCCGCTCGTAGAGCTTCGCCTTGAGCATCTTCATGGCGGTGGAGCGGTTCTTGTGCTGGCTGCGCTCGTTCTGGCAGGCGGCCACGATGCCGGTCGGCAGATGCGTGATGCGCACGGCCGACTCGGTCTTGTTGACGTGCTGGCCGCCGGCGCCTGAGGAGCGGTAGACGTCGACCTTCAGGTCCGCGGGATTCACCTCGATCTCGATATCGTCGTCGATCTCGGGCGACACGAACACGGACGCGAACGAGGTATGGCGGCGGTTGCCGGCGTCGAAGGGCGACTTGCGCACCAGGCGATGCACCCCGGTCTCGGTGCGCAGCCAGCCGTAGGCGTATTCGCCCTGCACTTCGACGCTCGCGCTCTTGATGCCGGCCACTTCCCCGGGACTCGAATCGATCACCTCGCAGCGGAAGCCGCGCGCAGCGCCCCAGCGCAGGTACATGCGCAGCAGCATCTGCGCCCAGTCCTGCGCCTCGGTGCCGCCGGCCCCGGCTTGGATGTCGAGAAAGGCGTTGTGCGAGTCCATCTCCCCGCGGAACATCCGCTTCAGCTCCAGATGCCGCACCTCGGCCTCGAGGCGCTGCGCGTCGCGCTCGATGTCGCGCGCGGCGGGCTCATCCCCCTCGGCCTCGGCGAGCGCGAGCAGCTCGGCAGCCTCGCCGATGCCCTTCGTGGCGCGATCGATCTCCCCGACGTCGCTCGTCAGCCGGGCGCGCTCGCGCCCGAGCTCCTGCGCCCGGGCCGGGTTCGACCAGACGGCGGGATCCTCCAGCTCGCGTGCCACTTCTTCCAGCCTCTCTTTCTTACGGTCGTACTCAAAGAAACCCCCGAAGCGAGGTCGTGCGTTCACCCAGGTCCTTGAGTTGGCGCTTGAGCTGGTTGACTTCCATATCGAGAAATCCTGAAGCCGCCGCGGTGCGCGCGTGCTGACGCATCGAGGATGCTAACACACTGCGACGCGGATCTAAGGCGAGCCGCGGCGCGCAGCTTCAGCGTGGGGCGGTCGGCGCGTGATCGGCGGGCAGCAGGTGATCGATGAGCAGCTGCAGCCGCCGCTCGCCCTGGTACTCGTTCACCGCGAGGCGATAGACGAGCTGCGCCATGCCCGCCGGGGGCACGAACTGCTCGCCCTCCACGAGGTGGTTGAAGGCGATCGCGTCGAAGGCGCGCCCGCCGCGCGCCACCTCCACCCACATCTTCACGTGCCGTGCGCCGATCAGCCGTGCGCTGCGGATACTGAACAGCCCGTCGAAACAAGGCTCGGGGAACGCCTGCCCCCACGGGCCGCCGGCGCGCAGCGCCTGGGCGGTATCGAGCGCGATCTCCTCGGGCGCGAGCTCGCCGTCGGTCTCGATCGCATCCCTGGCGCCGGCGCCCGCGCTCCAGCGGCCCACTTCCTCGTCGAAGGCGCGCGCAAAGCGATCGAGGCGGGCGCGCTCGAGCGTCAGCCCCGCCGCCATGGCGTGACCGCCGAATCGATGGATGAGATCGGGGTGGCGCGCGGCGACGAGCGCGAGCACGTCGCGGATGTGGATGCCGGCCACCGAGCGGGCCGAGCCGCGCAGTGTCGACTCGTCGGCGACCGCGAACGCAATCACCGGGCGGCGCAGCCGCTCCGCCACGCGGCCCGCCACGAGGCCTACGACACCCTGATGCCAGCTCGCATCGAACAGGCACACCCCGCTCCTCTGCGGCGCGCCGGGCTGCGGATCGGACAGCGCGCGGACCGCGCCGAGCGCCTCCTGCTGCATGCGCGCCTCGATCGCCCGGCGCTCCTGGTTGAGCTCATCGAGGCGCGCCGCCAGCTCCCCGGCGCCGCCCGCGTCGTCGGCGAGCAGGCAGCGGATGCCGATGCTCATGTCGTCGAGGCGGCCGGCGGCGTTCAGGCGCGGCGCGACGGCAAAGGCGAGGTCCGCCGCGGAGAGCTCCGGCCCGGCGCGGTCGGCGATGGCGAGCAGCGCGCGGATACCGGCCGTGCAGCGACCGGCGCGGATGCGCTTCAGGCCCTGCGCGACCAGCACCCGATTGTTGGCATCGAGCGGCACCACGTCCGCCACGGTGCCGAGCGCCACGAGATCCAGCAGCTGTGCGGCGGCGGCCGTGGCGGCGCTCGCGAGCCCAAGCTCCTCGAGCCGCCGCGCGAGGGCCGCGACGACGTAGAACGCCACCCCCACGCCCGCGAGCGCGCGGCTGCCGAAGCGGCTGCCATCGAGGTTCGGATTGACGATCACGTTGGCGTCGGGAAGCTCGGCGCCCGGCAGATGATGATCGGTGATCAGCACGTCGATCCCGCGCGAGCGGGCGGCGGCGACGCCGGCGTTGCTCGAGATGCCGTTGTCCACGGTGACGATGAGCGTCGGCGCGCGCGTCACGGCGAGCGCCACGATCTCGGGGGTGAGTCCGTAGCCGAACTCAAACCGATTCGGCACCAGGAAGTCCACCGCGGCGAAGCCGAAGCCGGTGAGCGCCCGCACCATGAGCGCGCTGCTGGTGGCGCCGTCGGCGTCGAAATCCCCGATGATCAGCACGCGCCCGGCGGCGCGGTGCGCGAGCAGCAGCTCCACGGCCGCTGGTGTCCCTTCGAGCGTCCCGACCGGCAACAGCCGCGCCAGCGAAGTGTCGAGCTCAGTGAGGCTGCGCACGCCGCGCGCGGCATACACGCGGCCGAGCGGCGTGCCCGGCTGCAGCGCTGTGCGCCGCACCACGCGCAGCCTCATGCGAAGCCCGCGAGGCCCGCGGCGCGCGCACGCCGCCAGACTCTCAGGTGGCTATGGCGGCGCAATCTCACGAGCGTGTCGTTCGCGATCAGCGTCACGCCGTCGACCTCGCCGCGGCGCAACGCCTCGAGTGAGGGAGACACGAAGCGGGCATCGAGACGGGACATCGCGTCGGCGAGCGTCGACTCCGCATCGCGCTCGAGCTCCGCGCCCACGTCCACGATCAGCACGGCACCTGCGGCGCTAGCCGCGCTCGCAACATCCTTGAACCGCCCCGGCAGACCCCGGCACTCGCTCCCGAGAAGCTGCCAGAGACCTCGGAGGTAGGCCTCCGAGCCGAACGCCAGGGGAGTTGTTCCATGCGTCGCGCGCCGCTCGGGCGGCTCGGGCGGCTCGGGCTCGCCTGTCGCGCCCCACGGCCACAGCGTCGTGACCGGGGGGTCGCCGCGTCGCCGGCGGGTGTCGTTCAGCTCCTGCGCGTGCAGCCACATCTCGACCTCGGAGAGAAAGCGCCGCAGCGGGGCGGCGGCAGCTCCCCGCGGCAACGCGACTGCCACGTCGCCGCCGGCCCAACGGGCGGGCTCGAGGGTCGGGACTGCGGCGATGCCGGGCGTCTCGAGAAGGAAGTCCCCCGAGGGCAGGGGCGTCAGCGCCAAGCCGGAAGGGCCGAAAGCGTCCTTGAAAGCATGGGCCAGGGTCGTGAGCTCAGCGCGCGCCAGGCGGAGGATGCCGCGATGCTCGAGGTGCGTTCCCGAGCGGTGCACGGAGAGCTCCAGGGGCGTGGCGATCCACGGCGTGCCGATGCCGCCGCCGGTCGCGGCTGCGGCGGCGGCGATGCGCGCGGGCGCCGCGGCGGCGAGATCGGGGCGCCCCAGGGAGCCGGCGAGCCATGCTCGCCAGCCGTGCCCGAGGCTCGTGCGCTCCCCGAAGCGAGCCGCGGACTCGATTCCCGGGAGCGCGCCGCGCTGCGCCGCAGCGGCCAGGGGCACATCGTGCTTCAGGTACAGGTCGGCGATGACGATGACGATCTCGGGCACGGGCGGTATCGTACCGTCCAATGAAGTTCACGCTCGAACCGACCTCCCGAGCCAACCTGATCCGGGGCTATTCGGCCACCGAGATCCGCATCGGGGAGCAGCGCGTGCAAGGCAGCTGCATCGTGACTGCGGAACGCTTGATCACCGACTGGGAGCCGCAGAGCTTCGCGGAGCTCCGCGCCGTCCACCTCGAGCCGCTCCTGGCGCTCTCCCCCGAGCTGGTGCTGCTCGGCACGGGCGCGACGCAGCGCTTTGCGCCGCCCGAGGTGCGCGCCGTCTTCGCCGAGCGCGGCGTCGGACTCGAGGCGATGCACCTCGGTGCGGCATGCCGCACGTACAATGTTCTCGTTCAGGAAGAGCGGCGGGTCGCCGCCGCGTTGTTTCTGAGTTAGGGCCCTGTCCGGGCCCGAAGGCACCCGGCAGAAGACACAAGGGGAGGGCTCAACCAACCAAACAATCATTCGAAGCTGACAGACTCGAACAATTGCACTTTTTTTCTTGTTGGAAACCTTCTTGCTGTTATCTCTCCCTCCGCCCTGTGTCTTCTGCCCGGTGCCCTCCTCGGTCATGCACTGTCGTTGTTAGGAGACAGGTGCCGTATGTTAAACGCGTCACAGAAGTCCATGCAACTGGTTTGAGTCCTAATGGTTTCTTCCCATGTCGAATCAGGGCGAAATTGCCGGCTGATGCGCCTTTCCCACAGGTTTTTGCCCGATTCTCGCCGGTGCGGCGCGCCCTTTTCTCTTAAATAGTTTTAAACTTCAGCCGGTTACCGGATCTTTATCACCTCGAATCTCCTGACTCGCCCTGAAAGCACGGGCGTAAGCTCAGGGGGCCGCCGGGAGCGTCGGAGCCTCGCCTCGCCAGAACCCCCCGCTGCTCCATGCCCGCCACGCGAAACGAAGCCAGCGAGCCAGGGCCAGCGCCACCCATAGTGCCCAGGCGAACATGATCGCGCGGTAGACCCACAGGGGAAGGCTGTAGACCACCGGGCGCGGCAGCGCCGACGCAGTGCGGTCGAGGAACCAGCCGAAGGTGTGATCCCCCGAGCCGGGTCCCGCCACGCCCATGTCGGGGGAGGCCAGGAGTCCATAGCGCACGCCGGAGAGGATGAGGGTCGCGACGGCCACCAGCGTGAGCACCGCGAGCGCGCACTGCAGCAGGTTGAATTGCCACCGTGTAACGCGGTGGGCGCCCCGCCAGTGCTCCCGCCAGCGCATCGCGAACAGCCATGCGGCGACCGTCACCAGCACCGACCAGGAGAGTGTCGACAGTCCCAACCCGAGCAGCAGCCATTCCGTGGTGCGCAGCGGCGACTGCGGCCATCGCCCGAGCAGGCTTGCGACCACGATGAACACCAGGAGCTCACCCCAGTAGAGAAAGGCCGGCCCCACCCCGGCGCCGAACGCCACCAACGGCCAGCGATCGGCGGGCAGGGCGATGTTCGTGGTGACATTGCCGGATGGCGCGCGAAGATCCACCGCATCCGGGCTCGATGCCGGCGACTCGCCCTGCTGCGAGCGCCAGCCGATGCTGACCGTGTGCTGGCCCGGCAGGATCGACAGGGGGAGCTCGCCGCCGTCAGGTCGGATCTGCGTCGGCGAGCCGTCGACCGCCACGTGGGTGACGCTGCCATCCTTCGGCAGCCGGATCGTGTGGCGGCCGCCCTGAGTGCTGCGGTAACGAATCTCGAGCTCGTGCTCCGAGGTGCGGCGGCCGATCGTGACGCCCTGTCGCACCGCATCGATGGCGAGCGTGCGACCGGGCACCGCCGGAGGCCGCGACACGCTGAGATCGAGTCGCTCCCCGACCCGTGGACGATATTCGAAGACCCAGGAGACGGAGCCCAGACCCTCGGGTAACACGGCCGGCAGCCCGCTGAACGCGACCCGCCACTGCGGGTTGACCGTGAAGCGCCAGATCTCGGCGCGGGCCGGCGCCGCGTCGAATCGCAGCGAGAGCGTGTCCCGGTGCGCCAGGCTCGAAGTCCACTCGCGCCGCCGCTGACCGGCCGTGAGCCCGACGAGTGCGACGCCCTCAGCACGCACCTCCAGGCCCTCGGAAAGCACCGACTCACCGGGCATCAGTGGCACGGCTACCGTGAATGCGGCGGACTGCGGCGCCACGCGCTCGACGGTCGTGGTTACCGACCAGTCGAGATCGAAGCGAATGTCGCGGATGACCCGCACGAAGGCCGGGAAGTCCGCGCTCCCCGCCCAGGACGGGCTCGCGGCCGCCGAACCGGCGTGTGGCTGGCGCGACAGATTGAGCGCACCCGAGACCAGTCGTCCGGCGGTAACGCCCGAGGTATCCCAGCCCGCGGCGTCGACCGAGAGGGTGCGCGGCGCGAGTGGAAAGGCGAGCGAAAGCTCGTCGCCGAGCGTGCGCCCAACGATCCGAAT
>WNGJ01000850.1_pt1 | contig 28574 bp, 31 predicted proteins | sample 5400611 | NCBI WGS metagenome assembly WNGJ01 (sample SAMN13153375, study PRJNA577476) | soil metagenome | isolation source: 40 cm soil or saprolite under Garry oak tree replicate 1 | place: USA:California | collected 2016-06-15
TGTGTATAGGTCTAACTACTTGTACTCCTAATGCAGGGCAGCGACGCGGGTTGGGCCTGCACGGGCGCTCCGACGGGCGCTCCACTGGACGGTCCCGCGCTCATTCCGACACCTCTTCCTCCTCTTACAAAGAGTCAATATCGTGAGGGTCTGCTCATGACTCATTGAATTCTTCCACTGTATTGTCTTTCATGAGATAATACATGAGAAAGTGATCACCATCTGACTCCATGAGACACATAATCATACAGTCTAGTCAGGGGCCATCTAACTATAGCACCAATAATGAGGCAATCAACTCTCTGTTAATCATTCCACAAAACACACCTCAGGCCCACACTTGCCTGGCCATTTGCTGAACCGGAATAGGTCATATGTGTAATGCATTCGCCCATACATCTGCATCTGGGAGTACCTCATACATTGCAACAGCATGCAGACATGGTTTGATTGGATACCACAGTGAACTAAGCTGCTCTGTGTTGCACACTGCAGTGAAAGAATTGTCAATGGACATGAGTTGTGCCTTATATAATATATCCACTGCCTCATTCCAAAAGTTCATTCTGTAGGGATGTGTAAGGTGTAAGGGGAAAAAAAAAAAATTCATAGGAAAAGAAATGACAAACATGTCAGCAGCTATAGGGTAGTGCAAGGGGGGCAGAGCTGTCGCATGATATGTACTCCATCTTGCATAGCCATGAGATGTTTGCTGACATTAGAGATGTACCAGGCCCATGATGACCATAACTGTAGTGTCATTCATAGTTGGGCACGCTACTTCCAGAATCAAGCAGTAATGTTTGGTCTTTTGGGTTAAGCACTGGTGGGTTTTGCAGGTTCAGATTCAGAGCTACAAAGAGGCAAAAATAAAATAAAAAGCATGAAAACTACATCAGAGAATGCATGCTTTTCCATATGTGAGGGAGGGAGAGATTTTTTAAGCAGATAGGGCTCATCAGGGTTGTCTGCACCATCTTTTCAGGGTGCTTCCCATTTCCTGAGATCGAGAGGCATGTTGTATGCCATGACTCTGTGTATATGACAAAGTTCTGCTATTGGGAGTGTGGAGCATGTGATCAGCACAAGGAAAGGGAGTAGATGCAGACTAGGTTGGCCATGACTACATGTTAGCTGTCAGCAGAAGGGAAGGTGAGTCATTTGTGGTTGTGCAGGTGTAGGGAAAGAGTAGCAAGAGGGGCAGGGAACATGTACTAATGTCATTGATTGAGTTGTAGGGTGGCATGCACTTAGCAATGCCAGAAAAGATGTCAAGCATTGAATCCACATTGAGGAGTGCGCCATAGAGGTTAAGGAAGTATGAGATAAGTATACAGGGGTTGAGCTCTTCCTGGAAGAGGCAAAATCCACTTGTTGGTAGTCAAACAAGTTCACCACTGAGTTATACCCACTTAAGGCAAGGTAATCAACCATGGGATTGAGAGCAGCCATAATGCAGCCACTAACATGAGTAACAAGGTTTTCGTGCAGTGCAAAGAAGGGTCTGAGAAACCATAGTGGGAGTAACAGTAAGTGGTTGATGGTTGCATTGCCTTATAAAATTTTCAACAAGTCAAATTTCCATGCTGACAAAGTCCCAGGCCTGGGCTGATTCTCAACCTCTCCCTACACTCCCCACCAGTGACTTGTTCGATCAGCTCCATTAGCAACACAACACCACCCTCACTTGTTCTCCCCCAAGGCCATGCTCCTCCCTCATTTCCCTCTGCTATAATGCCCCTTCATACTTTACATTATCAGTGTTCAACTGCCAGTGGTGCACTTCCTGGACATTCCTATGCCTTGACTGTCAGCCACCCATCTGTAACCCAAGCAGATTACCCACTACCTTTTGGCCCATAAGCCCAGGCATATTGCTGCTACACACGGTGCTGTACATGTGTGCCTCCATCTCTGAGGGTCCCTCAGAGCCATCATTCATCATCTCAGTTTTTAAAGCCTCAAATTTCCAGCATTACCCCATATTGGCTGATAAGATCCCTCTCCTTTATATCTTAAGCATTGTATGGGGATCCAGTGGGAGCACAGCTCTAATCTAATGGGTGTATACTTTGATGTCCTATAGGAGATTGCAATGTCTGAAATGACATTCAAGGACAAGAATGCATTAACACTCCTGCAGGGTGGATTAATTTACTGTTGCTGTTCTCAAGCAGACCAGTTATAATTTCAGTTGGCACTTGATGAGCAGCTAAAGTTTTCCCGATTGTAGAAATTCCTGAAGAATGCATGCAGCACCACTGCTCTACAGTTCATAGAGATCGTTTCAGAAACTATTCTTGCTGGAAAGTGACCAACAACTCTGAGACTGGACTTGTGATGGCTTATGAGCCAACTGAGATGTCACGGCCAATGACGATAACTCATCATGGAGTGTGTCCTCTAATCTCTCCTGCTGAATTGCCATCTAATGGCCATTAGTTGATGGAGTCTTAAGGCATCAGTGTACACATTCTAATGTTAGCCAAGACTGCCCCTGAGCTTGGTTGCCCAATTTGTGGCATCCTTTCTTTCACCTCTATGTCAATGTGAGTCCACACATGCCCATCTGATCATCTTTGTTACTGATTGCCTTGTAGTGACAAAGCTGGCCATTCCATTCATGCCTCTGATTGCAGCACACTTAGCATTGCACACAAATCCTTGGCAGACATCTTGTATCAAGTGCTAGATGCTCAAGGTCATAAACGGGCTGCTTTCTGGGTGATGCTCATGGCTACAACCTTCGCTGTTTTTAAAGTGGGTTATCATGTTGAACTTGCTAGTGGTGGGCATTACTCCCCAGCAGCCCTTCATGCCAGGGTTGCAGAAATCCAAGGGAAGATTTCCCCAGGCATCGGTTTGACCCTCAACTTACTCTACATCAGTCCACACTAGTTCTCCTTCTGGCTTGTGCTATGGCAGGCTATGCGCCATGAGGGGCTCACAATCGAAGGATTCTGTGTAGCAGCTGGCATCCCATCCACTGAGAAGGCAGCCAAGATAATTAGTGGTCTTAAGTCTGTTGGGATCTGTCATGTCACATTCAAGCTCGGTTCAGTGGATGGCATCCACCAAGTGGCCAACATTGTGGCAGCAAATCTAGACTTCACTGTTATCATGCAGTGGACTGGTGGCCATGCCGGAGGTCACCACTCATTTAAAGATTTCCATCAGCCTATTCTTGCAACCTATTCGAGTATTCACCATTATGACAGCATTGCCCTTGTTGCTGGTTCTGGCTTTAGTGGTTCAGATGATGCATGGCCATATCTTACAGATGACTGGTTGAAGCAATTCAGCATGGAGCCGATGCCCTTTAATGGGTTCCTCTTTGGCTCTCACATCATGGTTGCAAAGGAGGCACACATCTTACCCTCTGTCAAGAATCTCATTGTTGCTGCAACTAGAGTCAATGGTTCGCAATGGGAAGGTATGCAGGTGAAAGATGCTGGTGGGATCATCATTATATGCTCCGAGCTAGGGGAGCCTATCCACAAAGTGAACAATTGTGCTCTCAGGCTTTAGAAGGAGTATGACAATATTGTGTTCAAACTTCCTCATGAGAAATGTGGTGCCTGGCTTCAGGAGCATCATGCAGAGGTCATTCAATGGCTTAATGTGGATTATTTCAAGCCCTGGTTCCTAGTGAAGAAGGATGGCTGGGTTGTGGAGGATTTAGGTGACATGACTTACGAGGAGATCATGCATTGCCTTGTGTGTTTAATGTTTGTCACCCACAAAGATTGCTGGCTTGATCTATCTCTATATAACCTTGTAGGGGACTGGCTGTGCCGCATCGAAGAGCATTTTTCAGATGTGAATGGCAGTGGACCTAAGGCTTCCAAATTGCAATCTTATTGCAGTCTTGACAAGCCACCCACGTTCATTACCAGTCTTTTTGAAAAGTATCTGTTGGCACACTTTTGTCTTTACTTAGTCACCTACAAGACAAGGTGAACTATTGCTCAGTTGCTGTCACTGGCGGTGTCTCAGTTCATGGTCATCTCAGTGTAAACCTGTATATGTGTGTATAGGTAACAACTTAAAGTTGAGATGTGTATGTGTGTGTAATCATCTGAAAAGTCATTATAAAGTCATTACATGTTCTGGAAAAGTCTTCAATAAAGTCATTTGGTGTTCATAATAAGTTATTTGACACTTAAAAAAGTCATTTGATGTTCAGAAAAAGTCATTTGACATTTAAAAAAGTCATTCAATACTCAAGTCATTATAGTTGAGAGTAAAAAGTAAAAGATCTGTGTGTATAATAAGTCAAAGTAAAAGTTGCTTTATAAAAGATAAAGTACAAAAAGGACAAAAAAAGACAAATTCCCAAAGACAAAGTAACGACACTTTTCCTAATGTAGCTCAACCTCTCTGGTCCTACAACTTGCACATGGCTTCCACAATAAGCCAATGCCAATGCTAACATGCCTTCTCAGCACCTAAAGGACTCCAACCAATGTGTAACACTGTCAAGCATCTAATAATGCTGCACTCAATGAAGACTGAATGGGAATCCAAAGCAGCCATTAACTCGGAGGCCATTCCACCTTACTTTACTATATTATCAGCAAGATCAAAATTGCACACCCAGGCCTAAGCCTTCAAGTTAAAGTTGGCATTGCCAATCTTAAAGGCAACTGACTTAAAGTTGTTAGTGGTGGTGATAACAGCAGTAATGAATGATCAAGGTTGTGGTTGTTGGACATTGCCTCCTAAGCTGCCTCTACCTCTTTGCCAAATGGCTGCCCCCAATTGTCTCACCTCTTCAACCATTTGGGGTACATCTGAGACATGCTTCATTTCCTGAAGGAGACTGGTGCTTGTATGAGATTAAAGGTGATTTAGGAATCATGAAGAGAGGATGTTTCAACCCACTAAAGGATACCTCTCAACTCAGATCTCATGCTGTTTATAATCAGCTTTCATTGGTTATCTTTATCACACACAATTGAGCATAATATGTAGTTTACATATGTGACCCTCTGTGTGGGGCTGTACATGTGTAGAAAAAAAATTCAGTTTTAAAAACATTTACCATAGAGATCAACTTAAGTTGACCTAAGGTTATGGTTGAGTCAAAGCCACATCTTCTAATTGGCAGCTTATGGCCAGTTGAGCCAAATTTGGAAAAAGCTGCAACTTTCAAAGTTAGCTTGCGACTAGCTAAGTTACAGCAATACTAGGGATACTCATCTCACATCAAAACTGGCTTAAGAAATATGCAAGGAAGCTAGAATTGATCAGAACATTAGTACTGCCTATCATCCTCAAACTGATGGACAATCTGAACAAACAAACCAAACCTTATAAACCTATCTAAGAATTTTCTGTAATAAATAACAGAACAACTGGGCCTGATGGATACCCCTAGCCCAGTACACCATAAATTCTTGACCTTCTCATATTACAAAGGTACCACCCTATGAAGTTTTTATTAGGGTAATCCCTAAAGCCCAAGTGACACTGCTTTACATTCCCACCCCTATTGGAGCAAAGAAAGAACATTTAGAGTCTATTCAAAAAAAGACACACAATGCTATACTTCACAATCAAATGATAATGATCAAGGATATATTATTTCAATCCTACCAACTGGCAAAAAGGTATGGCTAGAAGCCAAGAATTTGAAAACCACCCATTCAACACATAAACTATGTGCCAAAGAATATGGGCCTTTCAAAATTATCAAACTCTTAAGCCATGTGGCATACTAACTCCAATTGCCCATATCTTGAAAGATCCATAATGTCTTCTATATGTCATACCTTTTCTCTTACAAGAAAACAGTAGAACATGGGCCTAACTTCCTAGAATTACCATCTGACATTATTGAAAGACAACCCAAATGGGAAGTGGAAGCTATTGTTGAGATGTGCTACTATGGCCACAAAAAGCAACTATAGTATCAGGTCCACTGGAAAGACTACTCTAATGCTGAGTGTTATATCCTGTGGCATATTTAGGTAATGGCCTATAGGGTTTTAGGTGCAAGTGAAAGTCCTTCTAAGTTGAGCTTCAATAAACACTTAACATGTTAACTTGTTCTAGTTGTTGAGCTTTAATGACTGCTGAGGGTGTCAATAATATCTTTATGAAGTGGGCTTCAGTAATGTAACGCATGCCACTATGGTCTATAGACACTGATTGCAAGATACAAAGTGCCTTCTTTAATCAATGATGTCAAGTTGTGACATAGTCAAAGACTAAGACAGTTGTGTTCAGTTCTAACATAAGTGCCTTTATCACAAAAAAGGTACAAGCATTGGAAGGGATTTTGGCAAATTAAATATTCTTACAAGCCTAATAAAGAATTAAAAGGCCTTATAATCAAGAAAGATAGCATTAAATGTAATTAAAAGGTTTTAAATGCATTAGATAACATTTAAAGGCTGTATAAGTATGTAGGAAAAACCTCAGATGTGTGCGGAAAATGAGTGGGATTTAAGTGGGTATGGGCAAACGCACAAGGGTGCCCTAAAGTAAATACAAGTACTTTATACTAAAGCAAGGAATGTACAACATTAGTAGGAGGAATGAAAGGGAAATTAGTATGACATTAAAAATGGTACTAAGCTAAAGAGGGATGATCCACATGAGCTCGATTTCAAAAAAGTATTCTTTAAATGCTATGTAATTATTAAAATGCATTAATAACATTTATAAGGCCTTTAAAGGGTAAAAAATGCATCTAAAGGGTGGAAAGGCTTTAAAAGGCTTTAAAGGCTATTGAGGCATTGCAATTATTTTAAAGCCTTTAATTCTCTTTAAAGGCTTAATTGCACTTTTAAATCATACTTATTATTATAAAAAGTAATAAGTAATATGTGACAACATTTAAGTAATTGTGACAGAATATAACTTGTTACTTTTTATAATAGCAAATAAGTAATGATGTAAATTGAAGGGCAACTATATAAGAATAGTTTATCTCTTTAACATATATTTGCCATAATGGTGCAATGGTTAAAACTATACTAATTAAACTAATGTTTAAATAGGTTGAGAGTTTAATTTTTTATATGTGTAAAATTTCTAAGTTAAATATTTAAATAAGATAAGATCAATAAGATAGTATAGTAAATAATTAAATAATATATATAATAATTGGATAAAATAAAGGATCTTAATTAGATAAGATTATAAATAAGATAAAAGATATTAATTAAGTAAAATGATTAGATAAGATTAGTATAATATTTTTAAGTAAATTTTACATTGTAATTTAAAGGCCTTGCTATCCCTTATAAGGCAGGCCAAGCCTTTAAATAGAATTAAAGGCATTAAAATAGTCGTAATGCCTTAGAAGCCTTTTAATCCTTTAGAAGCATTTTCACCCTTTAGATGCATTTTTTTCACCCTTTAAAGGCCTTTAAATTAAAATGAGGTGCATCATAAGTATAAGCAATCTTAACAATGTATTTCAACAATTTAAATGGCTTATCAGAAATATAAGGCCTTTTTAGACCTTTAAATTATTGGGCCTTTTTTGTGATGCTTCTATCCACTTAACATATAATGATGCAAGTGATAAGAGTTTCAATTTTGAGGGTTCAAGTGGTTTAGTTACAAGTAGAAGGGAAGCTTTAGCCTTCTTTAAGAGAGTTCAGAAATGAAACAAAAAATGGATTTCTAGAGAAGCTTAAGGCTTCTAGAAGTCATATAGTAGGCTTTTTAGAGTAAAATAGAAGTATAAGTGACATAATATCTGAAATCTATCAGGTGACACTGAAAAAGTGATATTGTGGACACCTTTACTTATCCCTAAACACTTATACAAGATCATGCATGCCGAAATGGGCTGCTCTAAGCTTATCACAGGGCATTGGCCATTTATATTAAGGGCTCATATGAGAATTTTGCGGGATTAATACAATGTTCTTAAACTACACAAATAAGGGAATCTAAGAAAAGGATGGCAATCTATTGGAATAAGGCTGTATGACTTTAGCAAAATCTGAAGGTGGGTGGCTTTTAAGCAAATCATTAAACCTGGAATCTGCCTATATAGCTATTGAATGCCATATGGCATTTTGTTTTGCCACCCATGCAATGTGCCCTGGCTGTGATTATGGCTCAATGAGCTCTCACTTCTCTTTTTAAAATTGCTTTTGATGTTGAAAAAATCTGACAGCAGACTCCATCTTGATTTGGAGACACTGAAGCTCTTTGATCCACCATGCCTTTTGAGCTTTCACCCTCAGCCAATGCACTTGATAAATTGCATTTAAATTTAGTTGTTGAGAATTCATTAGAGTGCACATGAACTGAAATGTGCCTACAGTCATTCATCTATGCTCTGACATCGGCATCTCTTCGGATGTCCATAGACCAAAACCAAGGCAATGATTTATTCCATTGCCCATGCACATTAGGTGCAATTACAATTATGTCAATTCTTAAATCCTAGCACTTTAGAACTTTGTACCGACCAAGGAGGGAGGCATTAGCACCAAGATCTAACATTAACTGCCATGCGCAATTATACACCTGAGCATGATGCTGAACCATTGACTCAACAGCATGTACTTCTGTTTAGGCACATGTCTTTAGTCTCTGCATATGTGCCAGACGCATGTTATTTCTGAACAGGTAGGATTTGTGGCCTAGGGCAATATGAATGTGATATAAAGAGTCATTGAGTTGGCCCTCCTATAGACACAATTCTGCCTTTGCCAAGTCTTCGGCAGCATTTCTATTGCACCAGCTGCATCCCAGATGTGAGGGAAGATGTAATGAGATATGCTCCACATTTATGTGGCCATCAGGAGGGTTGCTTCTCAGCAATTGTGTTTGATAGTGTTCTTTGGCAGCTGAATCATGCCCATCATCGTCTTCTTCACTAATACCATCAAATTTAGCACTAGTGTATATTTCTTTTGTATAGTCGTCAGCCCAGGAGTCATTAGCATCATAGGAGACAGCATAAAGCATGCTTCCTGCCTGATTCTGGAATGCATCAACCTTATCTTGAAGCTGTGAGTGCCTCAAGGCGATATCCCTTTTTTGATCCAGTGTTGGATGGGACCCAATATTCCTTACCAGTGCTTGAAGTGATAACCTGTGTATTTTTTGGTGTCAAAATCAAATGTCTTACTGAGGAAACTGCCAAAGCCATACTGAATCTCTTGAATTTTCAATCCGCTGGCAAGCCATGCAGCATGTCCCTTATGTCCCAATGTGCCTACCTCCTTTTCTGTCAATTTAAGAAGTATTTCTGCCTGAGAAGGGACTAAAGCCAATTGTCAAGCAAGACTAAGATAGAATGATCGAACTCACATCTTTCCATCTTAATATTATAGATGTCTATGATAGTGACATTATGTATGTGCTCCCTTTTTGCATGTTCTTCTTTGGCAGCCCAAACCCTGATAGAATCTGTGCTTGCCAATCTGTTTATATTATCAAATGCTGCTGAACTGAGTGTTGCCCTAAAGAGCACCCTATGGTAGTGCTTAGATACAGCATTGACTGTATGATATCTGTGAGCTCTGATGCAGTACCTATGAGAGATAGCCTACCCAAATCAATGAGCTTCTTCCAATTTAAGTCATTTATGTGGTCGTCTATGACCTCCCTGCAATGTGATGTCGACATTCCCCTTGTACTCCTAGAGATCTCATTCAGCAGTGCCCAAAGTATTTCAATTGTCTCACCATCTATTTGTCAGCCACCTTCAATAAAGCTGGGTGAATACCTAGCGAGGCAGGTATCCTGATGCCCATAAATGTGAAAAAGACCAATCCCCAATCTGAGCTCCAGGCTGTCAGGAATCTTGAGATGGCTGCTGCTGGTCACCCTGTCCTTCATATGAATGCTTCATTGACACATAACATTGTAGCAAATGAGAGCTGCCTCTATTCTGCCTATGTTAAAGTTCAGGGCTTTGAATATTGAATAGTCCATGTTTTTCTGACTTTTGGGGCCTCAATTTCTCCTAGCATCCTGATAGATATGGGAACTTATACTTCACCTCTTTGAAAATCAACTATGGAATCAGGCACAAAGGTCCCATGTATGCATGCCGTAGCCCTAATTCCAGTTAATTCAAGATGGCTGCCATGCTTGTTTATATTGTTTACTGTGTGGTAGTCATGGCAAGTTGATCTCTGTCAAAGAGTGAGCAAATGCCTGCCGAAACCCGAGATATAGAGCTGACCTGTCACCTCTTCACTGCCAACTTTAAATGCAACTTGTATGGTTCTTTGCTGACCATAAACCCAGTTTCATCAGAAAGTGGGACGTCATTTTCAGGATTCTTCATTCTCATGTGCTCCACTTGGAAGTTATCATCCATCATAAAGCCTTGCATAAAAAGATATTTGCTGAAACAAAATGTTGGCAGCTTCTAGGTGGCCATATCTATAGATGCACCTATTTTCATACTCTCTCCAATCTTCAGAGAGGTTGATTCCAGGCTGTGCACACAAAGCACAGAATATAGCCATCATGCCACCAGCAGGCTTCAGATCCTCATTTTCACCATACTCAAAACCAAACTGCTTTTGAGAAATGAGAGCTCTCCATAGTCTGCTGACCCTTAGCAGCTCCCGATATTGATCCTATATATTTAGGTCAATCTACTATCGGCATGTTATGTCCTATAGCGTATTCAGGTGATGGCCTATTGGGTTTTGAGTGTAAGCAAAAGTCCTTTTAAGTTGAGCTTTACTGGACGTTTAACGTGTCAACTTGTTCTAAGAGTTGAGCTTCGGTGACCACTGAGGGTGTCAACAATATCTTCACAGAGTGGGCTTCTGGATGCATCACATGCCACTATGATCTATAGACACCAATCAAAAGATATCAAGTGCCTTCTTTAGTCAGTGACATCAAGCAGTGACGTAGTCAAAGACTAAGACGGTTGTAGTCAATTCTAACACAAGCACCTTGTATCTACTTTAGTGTATAGTGATGCAAGTGATAAGGGTTCAGTTGTCGAGGGTTCAAGGGTTCTGTTCATGAGTAAAAAGGAAGCTTTGCCTTCTTTGAGAGAGAGTTCAAAGATGAAATAGGAAATGGATTTTAAGAGAAGCTTAAGGCTTCTAAAAGTTATACAGTAGGCTTTTTATAGTAAAGAGAAGTACAGGTGATGTAATATCTGAAATCTATCAGATGACAATGAAAAAGTGATATTGTGGACACCTCTACTCACCCCTAAACCCCAAATGGACACTATGGCACCATAGAGCCCAGGTTTCCACCTATGTGGGGTGGGTAAGCTTTGGGAACACCACTACAGAACATCACTATGGATACAAAGTGGAGTACTATTTGTACTAAGTGGTTAGTTTTTAGTATAATAGTGGTGACACTCCACTTGGGCATTGGGATATGATATAACATGGGCAGTCCCAAACAGTAATGTAAACTCTAGACATAAGGTCTATAAGTTAGGGCAGAGGGCTAAAAGCGAGTCATGAGGCAATGAGGCAACTAGACACTGGGAATGAGAAATGAGGTCAGCAGTCCATTGGAGACTCTCTGTTACATCTGCCTTTAGTAAGAGAATGAGAAACTCTAAGCGATCATCAGTCCATAACATGGCAGATATGCTGGCCTAACCCACTGGCACAGTATTTGGAAATTCATTGTTCATCAGCCTTCTTAAGTGGCTAAAAAACTGGCTTGGGGTTGTTTTGCACTCAAGGTTGTCCAGGTGGAACTCTTCTAGCACTCGGTGTGTAAATGCTGTCTTGAGGTTTTGAAAGGTGGCTGGAAAGAGTCCTGCTGCCATCAACTACATGTCATGCTCAGCAGCATTGAGGCAGTGACACCACCTAACACCAATCTCATGGACACCAGATCTATCAATGACAGTGATTACTGAGCCACCATTTTTGTTATTTTGCCTAGGTTTTGAGCTGCTGAAGCCAAGTTGAAATGTGCCCTGGTCGACAGCTGCCAGATATTCATCTGCTAGAATGTTGTCACTACTGCCCTCACATTCTTCCTTGTGGTTGAAATCCACCTGTAACTGCATTTTTAAATGGGATTTAGAGCATGAAAAGCTTCATATCACACAGTGTGATTTAGGCATGGATCCCCAGAGTGCCCAAATTGCAAGCACACCCCAACCTTCCTCAACCACAAAGGCATAAAGTATTTTCCCACCCATTTTTAAACTCTGTGAAAAGGAAGCAGCTGGTGTGACTTCTGGCAGCACTCCTTGCAGAGTACAAGTGCAGGAAAGCAGTCAGAGCACCTTCACTCAAACAAAGCAGACTTGCAGCTCTAACATGTAGTTGTTGCTGGAATGCCCTCAGAATTGATGAGGCAGCATAAGTAAGAGCCAATTTTAGGGATAAATTCTTCAATGTAGGTGTGCTGTGACTGGGAGATATGTGAGATTTGTTGAGGAAGGGCATGTATGCTGCCTTAATCTATTTCCACTAGTGGGCATGACTAGCTCCTTCATCCAGAATGTCTCATCAACGTCCATGGACTAGGGAGCAGCTTTACCCTGCAAAGGACCATTTTTCTCTGCTCCTAGCAGTAGACTAGCCTTTTTCCTTGGCTTTGATTGATGTGTTGAGATGGAACACTCTAAGCAATGTGTATTGGCTCCCAACTTGTACATACTAAGTTACCGAGTGTTACCAAGTGCTCCAATGTATCTTATCATATATATACTACTTCCAGTCACTCCTTATGAGCTCCTGAGGACTTTGGTGACTATCTAATAGCTGCCTATGAGCTGCCTATAGCTGCCTATAGCCACATATGCACCATGTGCCTCGGCAGCTAACCACATGTTAATAGCTGGTGTATTGATCAGCAGCTTCTATTCTTTTATGTGCCATAATAGTCTCTTTACCTGCCTAGTTTATCACTACTAAACTTCCATACTTACCGGTAGCTTTACTGTCTTAGGTTTTCTTATTGTTCTAGCTACCGACAATCCTTGCAGATCAGGCACACTCATTAGTTGTATAAGTAGTGTAACTTGTATGCCTTAGCACCCCAGTTCTTACTGACTGGTCTGTGCTTAGCTATCGACCACCTTTTCCTCAGCTGTGCTTCAACATGATGTGCCCTAGAACTTACAAGTATCAGGACATCTCTGATTCCTCAGTAGGTCTCCCAAGCCTCCCATTCTATCAGTTTAGCTCTTTTTTTTGACTGGCAAAGATCTGCTACCTTCACAGTTTCATAGTTTTATGGCATGAAAAAATGAGATGGCTGTGTTTTTCTGCACTTTATTATAATAAGAGGTAGTGCCCCCAATTAATGCTTCAGGAGCTTTGACAGAGCAGAGACCAGGTTTGTGTTGAAAAAATCAAGAGATCAGGGCAGCGGTGCCTCATGTAGCACAAGGTGCTGCCAGCAACTTTGATATGCTAGGACCGGCAGTGCCTAATGAGCCATGGCTCCACTTTTTAAAGCCAACATATTTCTTAGCTATATTTATACTAACTGTAGACAACAAGGGTTAAAGATATGAACTTGTAAAAGGATTTTAGCATTACCAGCCATAAAGTTGGCAGAACTTTCTCAAATTAACACTGGAAAGACAGTTGGGCAAGGAAATAGCATACAGAATTGGGCACATACCCTCTACCTTGCCATACAAGTGCACCGTCAAGCTTCACACATATAGCAGCATGCTTGGGTTGCTGCACAAGCTCCCATTCTTGGACGGCACCAGCAACCAAACATCGTAGCCTATAGAGGTAGATGTGGTCTCACTCCTCTTCTTCTTCATCTCTAGGAGGTATTGCAGTAATAATGTCTTTCTCATAGAGGCACTCTCCAATAAATTTATTGACATAATACTTGAAGTCCTTTTTCCACCAATGCGGATATATAGATAGCTTCAAAAGAGTGCCTTTCAGCTTTTCAAAGTGCTGCCGAGCATTTTCTTCCTTCTCAATCATGCTTGCAGTGCATCAAAGATTTATAGCTCATGAGCATACAATAAGTGCACATACATAAACCCTTAATGTCTGTGTGAAAATTAAATGCTCAAAAAGGAAAGAATGCACTGGAAAAGGGCAGTGCTCTGGTTTTGCAATAGGCCCTTCATATCTATGAGTGACTGCTTTTTAACATACTGTTCCTCTAGGAGTTGCTGCTCCACTTTGCTAACCTTCTGATGCCCTGAGGCTCACTTCCACTGGGCATATTCTCACTAGTAAGCTTAAAGCTTAGCTTAGTTTTTAAATTTAGTTATAGAACTGAGCGACCTGAAGGCATAATCATCAATTCTATAATAATCACTTGCCTCTGATAATATGATGTTTTTTTCATACTCATTGGCAAGGTGGAAAAGTGATTGTCAATGTTTTTTTTTTCAGATGAACTGCCCCCTTACAGCATAATACTTGGCAACAAGGTCTGCCATTAATTCGGGCCATTGCTAACCCACTTTATTGGTAGCATCCAGATTTAGCGCCTTTACCTATATTTGTAAATAATGCAATTTGAGCCAAATGCCATCATCTAAGCCTGTAAGTCTCAGCAAGATAATGATAGCAACAAAGTAGACGTGGTGTGTCTAGATAAGAAAAACATCATAACTCGCATTACACAGCTCAATTAACTTAGAAAGCTTGGTGTATAATGCCTAGAAGTGAGACATGACCATGTCCTATTAACATAGCAGACAATCTGATTTAATTGAGTGAAAATTGCCCCATATAATCAGCCTAGAGATTGTTTTTGAGCTGCCAAAAAACAAGAGGTTGTTGTGCTTGCAAAACATCACATCATTGGATAAGCTGTTGAAGACATACGCCATTTGTATTGGAAGTGCCCCATAATGTCACTATCTTTTGCTATCTATTTGGCATTTAGGTCTGGCTGCTATAAAGAAAGCCTATTGGGAGAATTCTCAAAAAAACTGGTGCTATCGCTATATAATAAGATCGCATGTTCTTAGTGGCGAGGAAAAGGCAGAACTCCTTCCAGTATTAATGCCCCAAATATCTTAGAATATTTCAGCAGCTTAGATAAGGGAGAATGTATATTCAGGATCCTTAATGTCTGCAAAGCACTATTTTACCTTGCTCAGATATGCGCGTGCCAAAAGGTTTCATGATTTGGCATGCATCCAATCACTCACTAAAACATTTACCTTTCATGCACACTCTTGTAAATTGTGCATAGCATACTCAACTGCCTTTAAAACCTGGCACTGCATGCTTCAGCACATTTCCTAATGCCTCCATCACCATGCCAGGGCCATACTACAGAGAGATCCCAAAGCTCTAAATGCTTTGAAACACTTTGTCAGTTTAGATGTTCATATACAAAGCCCTTAATCTTTTGTACCATTGCCCTATTTTTCTCTAAAAGGTGCTGCATCAAAAACATTTATGTCTGGCCTGCATCACATTCTATGCTACTTGTAATATTTTGTATACATCCAATCACTTGCCAGAATGTTCACCCATTCATGCACATCGTTCCTTATAAAGTATGCATAGCATACTCTATCTCCTTCAAAACTGGGCACCACATGCTCTAGCGCTTTTTCTGATATGCCCACCACTGTGCCAAGGCCATACTTCAGAGATATTCCAAGGCCCGGCAGTTCCAAATTACAGTTTCAGTACCTTTCTAATGTGACCAATATGTCATACCAGTGGCATCTTAAACTTCCGTTATGGTGTGATGGAGTGGAGCAGTTAGAAATAATAGCAACACTGCTGAAAATGGATGCCCATCAGCTAAGAACATCCTGAGGGCCTATCTTTAGAGTATCTCTCAGGCACTTAGTGGTCTGCCAACCTGCATTATAAAGATTGGGGTGAATTACTGCTAGGATTGCACTCAAAATCACATTGAATTCTAAGATGGCATCTAGCCAGTCCAAAGCAGCAGGCAATCTGAAGTTGGTAGAAACTTGCGGGCATTTTTGCACTATTGCCTGATTTAGAATGGGTTGCTAAGAAATAAATTCTACATGCTGAAGTGCTCACATTATGGCCTTGTTGAAACCATGCAGGTGATAGATTCACCAAGCCCTAAGGGCCCTCTCCTGAGTGAAAAATTTTCAGATTATCACACCAAGTGCTGCCACATTGCAACAACTTTTCCAGCAATAGGTGCAGCTTTTCTTGTGCCACTAACATTGCATTCTGAGAAGCATCATGTTTCCTATAGCAATTGGATAGGGCAAATAAACTCATCTGTCTAAAATCAGTTAAGATTTCTGAAAGGTACCAGGCCAATATAATGCCCTGCATGTTAACAATAATGCATGGCAGTGAGGCCATAACTTTATTCAAAGGGGGATATCGCCGTCTTAGTGAGGCCTCCTTTTCATTTGATGCCTTGGTTTCTGACTTTAAAGGTTTTTTCAGCAGCATCTCTGCATAACATGTAACATCCCACTCCACTGTCTCTGCCAATAAATCATAAGCAGATTAAGAAATATGCTTTAGTATTCTACTAACTGTGGTTGAAAAATGCATTCACAAGGGTAGCTGCAATTATGTTCAGCTCTGATGCTAAAGCTACCAGAAGCATCAGGGGCTGAGCTAGCAGTGTCACAGAGCTACTGAACAAGTGAGAATTTAGCTTATCCTGGAATTGAGCTCTTAGGTATTTTGCGTAGAGATGCAAAAGGCTTAATGGAGTAAGTGCCAGAGTTTGAGATACATGGCTAGTCTGCATTCTCTGAGTGTCAATGGGGTTGGCAAAAACAAAAAAAGGTGTCAAAATGTGCAAGTGCTCTAGCCTCTTAGCTGCCGATAAATGAACCCATACCACCAATCAACAAACTCAGGCTACCAATCAACAAATGCAGGCTACCAAGGGACTAGACAGCATGTAATAAATGGATGAATCCCCCTAGCTCTCAACACATTACCCTTGGCCCTTCTTCACCACTCTCAGTCAAAACTCTTTTCCTGACCTCTCTGACAACAACTAGAAAGAAAGATGGCCACCCAAAGCAGGACAAGACAATCAGATTTCTTTGGCAGGCCTGAGTGGCCTAAAGATACCTCTTTTAAATTTGAATGCAATTCGTCACCAGGTAGCTCTGTATTGTCTTCAGGCTACGAATCTGTTATTTCTGAAGATCTAGACCTATATGAAGCTAAGTATGTGTGCTAGTCCTCATTAAAGCCCATGGGTTAAAATACAAGTATATATAGCCTAAAAGTGGCATTGACAGACAAGCAAATCAGTGCATTAAATGGGCAGGTCAATGAGTTCTGAGCTGCCAGCTATAAATTTTGGGAGAAAATTGCCTGAGACTTTCTCCACAGCTTTAAGAACACCTGCCCCCAAGGCATCAAATTTAATGAGGTCATCATAGAAACTGTGCACACACCATCAGCAGCATTGGGTTGTTCTCAGATATTTCTAGTTTATTTGCCAGCACCTTTACAGCAAAATTAAACCAGTAACAAAGGAACCCTCTCTCAAAACTCAAAGTCAGATGGTTGATGGAAGGTGGGCATGCTATTTACTCACTAAGCACTGCAATTAAAAGTGAGAAGCATGTCTAGCCAAGACATTTTGCTGATGGACAAGCACATAAGCATGCTGAAAAAGTGCATCTTCTGTTTTCAAGCTGTTGACCTGAATCATTGGGAGAAAATAGTTGAAAAGGCTGCCGACTGCATCAAAAGTGCCTAGACAATAGATATAGAGTTCGACAGAGATACCATGATAAGCATATGTGAACTTTTAGCTAAATTGGGCTACTTTGAGATATTTCTAGCTTATTTGTGCATATTTGTACAGCAAAGCTAGACAGGGATTGAAGAAATTTGTGTTTGAAACCAGAAAATGGATATACTTAGATGTTTTAATCTTCATGCAGTGTGAAACAATACACAAGCTGGCAGTTAGGCTTTCGAAAAATGTACCTGGATCAGTAGAATACCTTAGCCAGTACCATAAAGCTCACATTCAGGTTAAGGCAATGTTGACCAACAATCAGCACCAAAAGTACAAGGCAATGGCAAAGGAATGGTCTGAGAAAAAGCTTCCCCCGAGGATGCAGCAGCAGTATGCACATGGCAATGATTCTAGCAGATTAGAATTCACTGATTTCTCTACACTAGTATGATGGCCAGGTGCGGGCCCAGAGCCATCAAGGAGTTTACATTGTTGGCATACAGCCAATTTGGAATGTGAGTTGTCGTTCTAGCATCATTTGTTAATGAGCAATAAGGACCTTCAGTGGCACTGTGAGTATAATGCTCTATTCATACATGTTTCTCACAATCTCTAATAGCTTTGATTACAATGACTAAAATAGTGGAACATCTTTCAAGGCATGTTATAATAACTGGAGGGAGTTCCAACTGGTGGATGATTTTACAAAATGGGGTGCTGAGTCCTTTAGTGAGAACTTATTCAGCCTTAAAAAAAGTGCACTAATGCACCAGCATTTTAGGGGCCATACCAATCAATGGCAGCAAGAATGAGTCCCTAAGACAGAAAAAAAGATCAGAAATCAGGCTAAATAAGAACAAGCATGGCTACCCCATACTGCTGAACCTCAAAGAGATAGACTGCCATGATCTATTATATAAGAAACAACTCATAGGCAAGTTCATGGCTGATGTATACAGTTCATGAGCTGCCAACCCTTGCTGCCAATTCATTCACCTAGCCAATCTTTAGAGATTTCTAAAGGTATGGAAAAGGAAAGAGTCCCCTGGACAGAACTGCAAAGGGCTCTAGAGGATTACATCAAACCAAAGTATTTGCCCAAGCAGGTAACTCTCAAGCAGTACTACCACCTTTATCAAGAGGACATCAATGCCATGCTCAAGCACTGGACACAGAGGCAAGCTTTCAGTAAGGTTTTATTCCACTTCAGGAAGGTGGCCAAGGCCATTCAGAAAAATAAGCACACCTTGGAAGAAAACAATGCTGATGCTGACTCAGATATGGGCCCAGGTGAAGAAGCAGAAGAGGGTTTGCAAGGTGATGATGTCAGCCAGGTGTGGGGGAATGGAGCATCATGAGGAGATGGTGGTAGCAGTGGTTTAACTGAGCAGGCTTTTCCCAGTCAAAGCATGGGTAATGCTGCTGAGAATAGGCAAGGGGCTGCCCAGCCTAGCAAAGCTGCTGATGCATATGTGCTATAACAAACAGGTGGAGGTTTGGCTCTAGGTTTGCCCCATACTGGCCCCCCTCACACACAGTCTTGGCCTCACCCTCTTAATCACCCTCTCTCTGACAGCTCACAATCAGGCCAAACTGATCGAGCACATACTGAGGATAGGCAAAGTGAGTCTGGCTCTGCTGGGTGGGAGCCCTCATTGGCATTAAACAACAAGGTAAGCAACCTTAACCATCTTATTAGGCATTGAAATTTAGTGCTTTCAGATCCAAAGTGCTGCCTATAAGTGCCAGCCTTCACAGCTGGGCTCACCTATCCCTGCTGATGAAGACCAACAGCTACTGTTAGGCTTACTTGACCCTGCCAACAAAGACCAATTGCCCCCGCCAGCTTCGCCTAGCCTAGCCTATGAGCACCAGCAGCCATCAGCAGCCTTGCGAAGTGCTAGCCCAGAAATTCAAAGGGGTAAACATTGCAGGCACAGAGGAAATGTGGTTGGTGCTACCAATGCCCCTCCAAGCAAGCGCCAGAGAGTCGACAGCCAAGTAGACAGTGCAGGTCTCAACAGGCAGCAGTCAACTTGGGATTGACGTCTGACAACGAAGGCCATTCAAGAGAGATAAGCAGTTGCCAGGCCATTTGTCCCTGTAAAGTGAATGCTCCAAACAGTAGCACCACACGCCAACTAGAACATGATCATGCCACTAGAAATGCAAAGGGGTCAGAATGAAGTGCCTGGTTTTAATTTCATATTTTATGATTAGGCTGCTGGTATACTAGTATATTAGTGTTTAGCTTGCATTGTCCCTATGTTCAACACCGCCTTTCATTTGCATAATATCACTTGGTTATCACTTTATTTCTCAAAGCAATTTGTTTAAAATAAAGCAAAAAAGGCTAAGGCCCTATACGGCAATGCATTTTATTGTAAGTTTTAAAACTTCAGGGTTTTCCGAGTGACTAGTGTGACAGGGGTGCCTGAAGTGACATGACATAATATGAGTTTTTTTTTCAGCATTTGCCAGACAGTCACAATGTGTGTGATGCATGATGCGTGATGTGTGATATGTATGCGTGATGCATGATGTGTATGTGTGATGTGTGATGTGTGATGTGTGATGCATGATGCATATGTGTGATGTGTATGTGATGCGTGATGAGTGATGCATGATGCATATGACTGGGGATGCGTGAAAAACTTTTTAGCACACCATCTCCTTGACTCACGTTTGCCGCCATTCCTTTGTCCTTCAGTTCCACTTTCCTTCATTTCGGCGCTATGCCAGATCCACAGCAACAAGATGAGCAGCTGCAACAAATTATTCTGCTTGCTATTGAAACCCTTTCCCATATCACATACAAACTTGTGATGGATCACCTTACTCCGCTCTATCTCCGCACTCCATATCACACATCTGCCCTCTTTGGGGCAGACTGGGTACATAAGCTACTCACTGGGCATCCAAAATGCATCCAGAATGAGCTTGGTATAAATTGAAATACATTTATTGCCCTTGTCAATGCCATTCAAGTGCCAGAGATCGGTCTCCAGTCATCATGCCACATTTCAATTGAAGAACAACTCTTGATCTTTTTGTATACTGCAGTCACAGGGCTGTCTTGCACACATGTTGGAGAGTGTTTTCAGCGGTCGTCAGACACGATTTCCAAGTGAGTATCAATAATATACTTTTAATCATCTCTAACAGGTATTCAGGTATTTTAGATGTGTTTTACAAGCACTTGTGACACCCCCCTTCTACATAGCATATGTGCACCTTCCTAATGCCAATTCACTGACTCCTCTTGAAATCCAAGCCTCACTGAAGTTTTATCCATTCTTCAATGGTGTTTTGGGTGCTATAGATGGCACCCACATCCCCTGCACCCCATCTGCTACAGATTGACAAGTGACCAGGAACCACAAGGGTACATTTACACAAAACTGTCTTGTCGCATGTTCCTTTGATCTTCGTTTCACTTACTTTTTGTCCAGTTGGGAGGGATTCATAGCTGACTTTACACTTTTCAATGACGCTTGCCAGACTGATTTTTACATCCCAAATGGGAGGTATTACCTTGCAGATGCTGGCTTTGCCTCATTAGACACCTTACTTGTCCCTTATCGAGGGGTGCAGTACCATTTGTCTGAATGGGGTTGCAGCAAGGACACGTATGTTATCCATTATTTTCTCAAATTCTTACTGATGTTCTTCCAAGTCCATGCAATGCCCAGGAGTTGTTCAACTTACGTCATGCATTGGCTTGCAACGTCATCGAGCAGATCTTTAGGATCCTTAAGCAGCATTTTTGAATCCTCCAGCTGCCACCAAAGTATAACATGGATGTTCAGGCCATGATTCTGCCTGCACTTGTAGCACTTCACAACTTCATCTGGGAATGCGACCCCGACGAGATTCACATGTATGATAACGATGAACTGCTTGACCCCCAAATGGCTGCTGATCCCAAGAACATTGGTGAACTAAGGACAGGTCTGGTAACACCAAATGAGAGGGTCCGAGCCAATGAAAGGCAAGATAAGATTGTGACTGAGATGTGGGAGCAATACTAGCATCACCTCAAGAGTCGTGCAGCATAGGAATAGTATGTGTATATCATTATCTTATATAATAGGTGTCGTACAAATTTTCTGTATTTGGAGGAGCCAGCACAGCTTTTGGCCAAGTGCAATTGCATATTCTGCACTTGTGGGATTCAATTCAATATGATAGGGAATAAATACATGTTACAGGATCAGGGAATACAAGTCTACATCAAATCACAAATCAACACTGCTCTGCACCCTTGCCAGGTGATCGTGAATCCACCTTTGGATGAACAACTGATCCTTCGCACCTGCCATGGCTAAATAAAATTGGGCCGCCTGCTCATTGTTCCGAAACAACTGCACAATCTCATAAGCTTCATCCTCTGATAGCCATTCATTGCCAGGTTCTCTGGCATATTTGAGTAATCATCGAGTTGCCTATGCCCCAGGCCCCAATGACAAATCTTGTCTGGTGTGAAGTGATTCATTGAGGCCTCCAAAGACACCTAAAAGATTGTTGATGGCTACAATGCTGTCGGACATTTTGCTTCTTTTCTTCGAGGAAGACGATTCACTGGATTGGCCGGAAATGTTGAAAGAAAACTGTTTGCGCTTGGCAGATGAGGTAGAACTCGGCACACTGTCAAATGGAGTTAACAATGTTGATGATGACCCAGCAGTGGGTGCTCGCTGCATGCCCTGATAGGCATGTTGGCCTTTGGCCTTTGATGGTACCAATAGATCCATGGCATCACAATGTGGCCAGCCTTTTTTCTTGAATGGCATGAAATCTTTATTGCTCTAATACTAATTAGATATCATTGACAGACTAGACATATGCACATATGTTGACCAGTTTCTGCCACTCACCTTTCCTGTCTGGTGTCACACCCATTCCATTTTTGTTGTCCCATATGAATACGAACTTTGCCTTGAGCATAGTAATAATTTTGTGCTTCCTCTTTAACTAGTCATACAAGTCAGAATACAGATAAGACATATACAAAAGAAATACATATGACACACCACTTTGCCTTGCATGAATCTCCAGTCTTTGGAGCACCTTTCTTAAGAAGACGATTGACATCTGTGGCTGCTTCTCGAAACATTCTGTCCTTGAACATGGCATTGTCAGTCATCTCTGAATGGTTCTCAGTCAAGAAGCTTATCAACGCAGCTTCATTGGGAATCAACCAGTGGCACCGGGATGATTGAGACTTCTTTCCAGGCAGGCTGACAGGTACACTGTCTTCAGGGTGAGTAGGGCTATCTGAAGAGCAAGTTTGCATGGTGATGGAGGATAATGTGGGAATGGGCAAAGGAATTTGGGGCTTCCGAGAATTTCCAAGAATTTCTGATCCCAAGTCATATACATCACACATCACGCATCACGCATATGCATCATGCATTACACATATGCATTATGCATTATGCATATGCATTATGCATTACGCATACGCATTACACATTACGCATACACATCATGCATCACACATACACATCACACATCACACATCACACACCTTGTGACTGTCTGGCAAATGCTGAAAAGAAAAAACTCATATTATGTCATGTCACTTCAGGCACCCCTGTCACACTAGTCACTTGGAAAACCCCGAAGTTTTAAAACTTACAACAAAACACATTGCCATATAAGGCCTAAAATACATGGTATGCGATGAAAATCTACCTGCCCAACTGCTTTAACCTGTGATCAAAGTCATGCATTTGTTTTTCTAATTCTTCCTGCCTATTCTTCAGTGCAGCAATTCTGGCTGTGTTGCTTCCATCATCACTTGCTGATAATGCATTGCTGTAAGAATGTGTGACCTGCCAATGTGCAGAAATGAGCAGTTTTGAGGTACCTGGTACCTCAAGCATGACACCTGTCAAATACTGAGTGAGAGCTGACAAAGAGGGCTTGGAAGTGGACCTACCTGCTGAAGATTTAGAGGAGTGGTGAGTCTTGGGGGCCAAGGGAGGAGCTGGGGCAGGGCGCTCTAGCAAAGGTGGCTGGGGAAAGGTGGCTGGGCTATCGGCAGGGGTGTTGGCAGCAGATGACCCACTGCTATCCAATGCCAATGTTCCAAGGCCAGCAAGTGTTGCCAGTGGTGATGGAGCTGGCCCTGAGCCCTCTGATCCATCTGCCTCAGGGGAATCGCAGACACATCGCTTTCCCTTCTTGACCTGTGTGCCTGATTCCTTTACCTGCTTGAGGCAGAACTTGAGGAGCTTGGCCTCTGACAGTGCGCGATGATCAGTTTTTCCGGTCTTGGGGTTTTGGGGCATCAGACTGCACCCCACCTTCTTGGACTTGCATTGTTTGCATGGGCTGTCTGGCACAACAATGCAGATTTCACTGGCTTTGATACACCAGTTGCACTGTCATCACCTATTAGCCCCAAGTCAATTAAAATGGTGGTGACATACCTCAATGGCAGGTGTTCTGCCTAAACCCTGCTTGACAGGACTGGGATCTGTGCTGCTCCTTCCTGAACCTTGTTTGGCAGGTTCTGGGCTCTGCCTTAACAGAGCATGGCGCTTTGCAGCCCCACACAGTGCTACAGAAGAGACCTTCTGCTTTCTTGTCCTGGCAGCTCCCTTGGAAGACCCTGGCCTCCCACAGCTCTAAGAATCCTTTCAAATGTCAGGAATTAAACAAGAGTAAAGTATTAGTTGTGACTTACCTTAGGTTCCTCATCCACCACCATCAGCAGATCCTCACTGCTCCCCTTCTCCTCAGGTTAGGGCCGCCATGCTGGGACAAGCAACTTGACAGACTTGACCCTATGTGGCAGAAGAGCAAGCACCTGGGGGGGGGGGTTGGGCGGTGTGAGCTCTGCCAGCAGCTTTGGCTTTTGTTTACAGGTTGTAGGTAAGCAGGGAAATGGGGAAATCTTAGCAACAACTCACCTAAGTGTTACGGACTTGACCCTGACTTGGCATATGAGTACCTTTTTCCCTTTCTAATGTGATTACCAACTGTCTCAGTCATATGATGACTGATCGATGACTTTACCAATCACTTACTGATGTACTGACTGATACTCTGATTACTGTTTGCTTACTGATACACCAACTGATACCTGTACCATTATCAAGCGCTGACTGATCCGATCAGTCAGCTCAGACCATGCTTTAGTCATACCAGTTTGCTTGTACTACATATACTGCGCCGCAGCCTAGAAAGAGCCCTAAGCTCGACTTAGTCTAGCAATCTACAACCTTGTCCCTTGAAACCCAATCAGGCCCCCCTTTGACATCTTCCATTTCCTTTGTGTCCCTTGAAACACAGGGCATACCCCACATTTAGTGCTTGTATGTTAACAAGCAACTGATCACCTTAGTTCCATTCTGGAACAGACCCCTGAACCTTTGACCCCAGAGCCACAGCCCTGTGGAGCCATGACATAAGTTGAGCTTTACCACCCTGGCTGCTCTTCACATTGAAATCCCCCAGAGCGGAGAGTGGGTAATTGTACAACGAAGAACTGTAAACGACCTCCCAGCAGAAGTACTAGGAGCGGCTTGTTGGGTATCATTACAAATTGACCAAGAGAGTGGATACGTCATTGATGATCCAAGAAACAACGAACAAGTCCCCCTAGAATTCATAAACAACCAGTGGTACTGACTCCAACAACAGCAAGCAGGGTATTGCACCAGAAACCACCTACAAATCAGTAGACTAAATGAACTCGGACTGGGAAGTTTACCCATAATCCAAGACAACCTCAAACCAACAAACCCTCCCATACAACCAGGACCTTTCATGGAAGTTATCACCGCTGGCCTTCACCATGTAGTTACTACCTAAGGAAGCAACCCGCTAACCAAAGAGGCACCACCAGTCATTATGACTAGCATTAAACAAAACACTATACAGGGAGAAGAGATCCCTCTTAGCTATCCACCTGCAGAGGCAATAAACGCCATCACCGAACAGCACACCACCGATATCACCACTAATAAAGGAGGTTATGGATCTCTAAAAGGGAGTCCCCCAAAAGAATTCGATGGAACAAGGTCCAAATCAGAGACCTTCGGCAACAACTTCAGCATCTTCTGGAGAATCAATCAGAAGAATCAGGTCATGAAAGAACCATACTCTAGGGTTCTCATGGCGATGTCCTTCATGAAAGGACCAAAGATCCAGGACTGGGTCAGAGCACAGATGAGGGCACTTGACAACAAAGTCAACTCTACAAAATGAGGTCTTTCTGAAAGTGATGAAGCCCTATGGGATGAATTCCAAAGGGATTTCATAAACTCCTTTACCAACACTATGATGACCCAGGAGGCCTATAATAAACTAAAAAGCCTAAAAATGGTTGGAGAAGATCTTGACACATACATCACTACCCACAATAGCCTGGTATTATGAGCCGGATGGACCCAAGATAGCGACGCTGCCATAGAAAGTTTCCACAATGGCTTGAAACAACAACTACATCTCAGTGTTCTTAGAAGGGATGTGGTCCCTACTACGCTCCAACAATGGAGAGACATGGCCAGAAGGGAACACGCTAAATGGGCCCTTATTAAAGCCAGTAACCTTGTTGGAGGGCAGCCCAGGAATCAATCAAACCAGAGACAAAACAAGTAGAAACAATGGGCCAACAAACATGAAACAAAAGACCCAAACATGATGGATATCAATACGACCCAATTGAAACCGCTCACAGATGAGGAAAGAAAAGTCCTCAGCAAAGAAGGAAGGTGTTTCCACTGTTGACAAACTGAACATATGTCCTGGAACTGCCCCCAAAGGACAGGACAAAAACAGAGTTACACCCCTCAAACCAATGCCTGCACCATGGAAGTGGTGGACGACAGAGATGATGTGTCAGAAGCTGGAACCAAAGCATCAATGTCCACTCAAAAAACCAAGGTCAATAATGTACAACTTGGACCAGACATGATGATCCGAGCACTGGAAAGCATGGCATAGGAACAGAGAGAGGAGTTCTTTGACAAAATGCTCCAAAAGGATTTTTAGAAAGCTCAAACCCAATGGCCTGGGCAAGAGCAGTAGTGATTGATAAAGTGTACTTCTCGAATGAAAATGCAATCCATATGCCTTTCAAACTCTACACAATCAATCACATGGCCAAAGGAGTGGCTCTCATTGATAGTGGTGCCACTCATAATTTCATGGATAGAAGGATGGTGAAATGACTTCAATTAGGGATGAAACCCCTGGCATTCCCATAAAGCATCAGAAACGTGGACGGAACCAATAACAAAGACAGAACCCTCACCAGGTACACTGATCTAGAAGTATCCATCAACCAACATGCACAGATTCAGTGATTTTACATCACTGATCTCGCTGAGGATCACACACTGTTTGGTTTCCCATGGTTATAAGAGTTCAATCCACAAATCAATTGGAAGGAGGGGACAATGAAAGACATTGAAGTAACCATCTGAACAACAAACTCAGAACCTCCGGAATGGGCACAAATATCTCAAATTGTGCTAACTGGATGACACCTGGCATGAAAAGCCAAGGTGGACAAAGATGACAAAGTCCACCTAGTCATTAATAAAACAAACTTAGCCCAACAATGGGTGGAGGCAGCACATAAAGACAAAGAAGTAATGACAGCATCCACCATCCCGAAACAATACAAGGAATATGAGGAAGTCTTCTCAGAAGAAGCAGCACATCACTTTCCTCCAATAAGAGAAGACGATCATGCAATTAATTTCAAAGAAGGGATGCCAGATACCTTTTCCTGCAAGATATACCCCATTTCCACACCTGAAACAAACTTCCTCAGAGACTGGATTGATGAAAATCTCCAGAAAAACTTCATCTGTGAATCGAAATCCCCATATGCATCTCCAACATTTCTTATCAAAAAAAAGAATGGAGACTATTGAGTAATACAGAATTATCAACAATTGAATACCTGGACTGTTCCCGACATGTCACCACTACCACTCATTGCACCACTAATTGAAAAACTTCATGGAAGAACTCTATTCACGAAGTTTGATATTTGACGGAGGTACCATAATATCTGAATTCGCAAGGGCGACCAATAAAAAAGGGCATTCAAAACCCCTTTGGGACAATATGAGCCAATAGTCATGAACTTTGGCCTAAGAAATGCACTGGCCACCTTTCAAAGGATAATGAACAAACTACTCTGACCAATCAAAGCCTGCTATGGAGAAGACATCCAAGAATACATGGACAATATTCTCATTGCCACAAGAGATGACCTCGACTACCAAGAGAGGTAGTTAAATCAGTACTTAATGCAATGAGGGAAAGTTCACTTTTTCTCAAACCAGAGAAATGCAAGTTTGAAAAACGCCATGTCGAGTACCTCGGAATCCTTTTAGAAGATGGAATGGTGCAATCAGACCCATCAAAGGTAACAGGACTCCGAGATTGGCCTACAACCCTGAAATCTGTCAAAGAAGTCTGAAGTACACTAGGAGTCCTTGGATACCAGTGCACATTCATACCTGGATTTTCCCACATTGCCAGACCACTTACGGAACTACTTTGAAAAGATAAAATTTTCAAATGGACAAACCAATGCACTGAAGCACTTAAGGAACTTATCCAATTGGTTACCACACAACCGATACTAGTTCATCCCGATCCTAACAAAACATTTGAATTAGAAGTAGATGCCTCTAATTACACCACCAGTGCCATTCTCTTCCAAAGGGATGAACGAGGCAAACCTCGACCAATTGGATATAATTCAAAAACATTCAATGGCACCAAGTGGTGTTATGATATATATGACAAGGAACTCACAGTAATGGACCAAGGACTCACCAATTGGCAACATCTCCTTTTGGGAAATAACATTATCGTCCACTCAGATCATGCCAACCTTACATACTATTGACACCCACATAAACTAAGCGACCACGCCAAACACACCCTGAATCGCATTATATAGTATTCCTTCATCATTAAACACAAATCAGGAATTCTTAATCAAGCCGATGCAT